>Ga0180436_10006614_pt1 | contig 10049 bp, 9 predicted proteins | sample SS_ome_2_FD_132434 | JGI IMG/M metagenome (GOLD analysis project Ga0180436, IMG submission 132434) | Hypersaline lake sediment archaeal communities from the Salton Sea, California, USA - SS_3_S_2 metaG | ecosystem: Environmental > Aquatic > Non-marine Saline and Alkaline > Hypersaline > Sediment...
CATCCAGGTAGCTGAACATAATTTCTATGTTCCGATCCTGATCCTCAAGTTTCTTTTTTATCAATTCGACATCAAGATTAAGCCTTAGCGTATCAGTCAACATCTTTCTCATCCTAATAAAGACCTCGATCACTTTAATGCTCACTTGTGTTGCCTGTGCACTCTTAAGTACATTTGCGAGCTGAAGTACTCCATATTCCGAAAAAACATATGGCAAATATCCTCCTAGGTGCTGTTTTGAAGGTATCGCATTTTGCGATACCATGATTTCAATCTCTTCGTCAGATAGCTGAAACATAAAATGCGGAGGGAACTTCTCCATATTTCTTTTTACCTGTTCCCGTAATCGGATAGACTTCACACCAAAAAGTACTGCTAAATCCCTATCTAGCATGACCTTATCACCTCTAATAAGGAATATCTTGTCGGTAATAAGCTCGTACGGGATTATTTTTTCAGATTCACTAGCTGACATGTTAATCGTTTTACTATTTATTGATCAGGTCAGAAAATATCGGTCATAATGAACAGGCAATATCAATGAAATAGTGAATAATAGGCGGGGCGGCAGCCCCCCCCCAGAACACCTGCCTCCCCTCCGATCCCCTGCCGGCTGCGGTATTCGGATATCAACCTTAATGACAGCTCATCTATTTCTATATATGGATAAATATGGATACTTTTTGGATATATCCAAAAATATGTGATACATTTGTTTATGGATAAATATGGATACGTTATGGATATATCCAGACATATGCAAACAAAGTTAAGCTTTGATAGTAACGTGTACCAGCAACTGAGTCAACAGCTGAGCTTACTGGATATATTTAAAGGAAGCTGGAAGATCAAGGAGAGTCAGCAAGGCCAGTACCTGAAGGAACTGCGCAAGATCGCTACCATTGAAAGCACGGGGTCCTCTACTCGCATCGAGGGTTCCAAACTAACGGATGAGGAGGTCGAGAAGTTACTTTCTTCTGTAAAGATCACTCGCTTTGAGTCTCGTGATCTGCAGGAGGTGGCCGGGTATTACGATGCCTTGGAGGTGATCCTGGATAACTATGCCGATATTGAGATCTCAGAGCGGTATGTACACCAGTTGCACGGGATCCTGCTTAAGCACAGTGAAAAAGACAAGCCACACAGAGGCAACTACAAGCAATCCTCCAATCGCGTAGTGGCCAACTATCCGGACGGATCGCAGCGGGTGCTTTTTGATCCTACGTCACCGCATCTGACCCCGGTGGAGATGCAGCAGCTAATCGAGTGGCTGAATGAGCGTATCGAGAAGAAAGACATGCACCCACTGGTATTCATTGCCGGTTTTGTGTATGAGTTCTTATCCATCCACCCCTACAAGGATGGAAACGGCCGGCTGTCCAGGCTGCTGACCACCCTTTTAATGATGAAGCAGGGCTATGAATTTATCCAGTACGTATCCTTCGAGAACGTTATTGAATCCAGCAAGGATGAGTACTACCGGGTGTTGATGGATGGGCAGCAGACCCGGTACAAGGACGAAGAGAGGATCAGTTCCTGGGTGCTGTACTTCATGCAGTGTCTGATCACTCTTACCGAACGGTTGGATGCTAAATATGAGACCTACAGCAAGCTTAAGACAGCGCTGAACAAACGGCAACAGCAGGTCCTGGACTATGTCCGAGAGAATGAGCCTATCCAGATAGGAGAAATCGAAAAAGTTTTGAAAGAATCACGTAATACACTGAAGAAGGACCTGGCCTATCTGGTTAGGGAGAAATTATTGCTTAAGACCGGTGATCGAAAGGGAACAAGGTATCATATCCTGAAAAAGGAAGATACCTGATACCTTCATTGAAATGTTAATTTAAATGTCGCACAGAGAAAACAAGTACCTATACAACGGCAAGGAGCTACAAGACGAGCAGCTTGGGGGTGTGAATCTTGATTGGTATGATTATGGTGTACGGTTTTACGATCCTGGATTAGACTTTCTTATGGCTCAATAAATGAGAATGAAGTGGATGTCCAGGAGCAGTCGTGTTTTTTGCTGCCATAATCTCAGCCATGACAAGCATATGTTAGCGATAGACTGTAGTCGTGCCCAAAAAATGCAAAAGCAATATTTTACAACAAGCATCAAATCGCAGATTTGGTGGTTTTGTCGTTTTAGCAAGCGCCAGATGCTTGCTTCTAAAATCTCTGATTTATATGGATTCCGGATACAGATTGTTAGTCGACTTTCAACATTTTGTATCCAAACTCCTTGAACCAGAAGGCCCAATTTTTATGCAGCCTGTCCAAAAGTGGAGCAGGAATAGGATGGTAGGTGTTACGCTTGTATTGGCTGACGGAATCCAGATAGGATTCCATATCCGGCCGCACATCCTCAAATCCATCCAGATTCAGATTCTGATAGATTGATTCAAGGGTTTTCATGGGGGCTTTATCAAGTTCCTCGAAGCCAATTTCCACCAGCTTGCCTTCAGGGATCAGCGCTCTTTCTGCAAGGTATTTCTTAAGGATTCTGGCATTTTCTTCCAGGATGATCTCTTCAATTTCGGCCTGACCACAATGCTGGAGGATCTGACTGCTTATCATGCGGTTATACAATTTCTTGGTGGATCGGAAAACGGTGTAGGGATCGCGATGAATGAATATGAATTTCGCATCGGGGAAGAGCTCAAGGAGTTCCTTTACACGACCGGTATTATGTGGGTTCTTAAGTAGCAGCCATTGCTTTTTGTTGTACAGGGCAATATTTCTCAAAAGAAATAAATAATCTTTTCCCCATGCCTCTTTCTCCTCCTTGCTGGTCCCTTCAAACAAATGGTATTTATCAAAATAACTCCGGTTCCGAGGAAAATAAAAGGAATGAATGCTGCTTCTTGTGGTCATGGTGCTGAAGGCCTGCTCTTCTTCCGCCGGATCATCCAGGGTCACACGTACATCATCCTGGGGACGTTTTCCTGGCACAAAAATACTCAGGATTCTGTTCAGGCGATCCAGGCTTAAAAGGGAAAAATTCAGGGTAAAAGCCTGGTGGTTTTTCAGATATCCAAAGCGAGTATCTCTGGCCATCAGGTAATGCAGGTGTGTGGTTCCTGTGCGCCATAATCCAAGTATGAATACCGGGGGATGGCCTTCGAATGATATGTTTTGTATCTTTTTAGAAAACAGGATCCGCTGCAGCAGGAACCCAGGTGAGAACAGCGCACTCCAAAAGCTTATTTTAAAGGACCTGGAACGATAAATCCCATCAATCTGATTTTCCTTTTTCAGGTCTTTCCAAACCCTGGGAAGTACCGTGTAAAGCTGGTGTTCTTTGACTTTAAATCTCTTTTTCCCGGCCATTTGCCAAAACTAAGCATTCCAGAACTGGCAGACAAGAATTGCTTAGCATCTTCCCCTGGCGCAAGGACTATTGGTGATAAAGAATCCGAAAAAACCTCCAATCAGCAGGCTTTTCACAATCTCTTTGGCTGGCATGCTTTCCATAAGGCGCCCTTCGGTAATATAAAAGAAAAGAAATCCCAGGATGGCACCTATCACTATAGCAGTTATTGTGGATTTAAAACGTGGTGATTGGAGCGTGCGGGTCCACCAGCTTCCCTGGGGTTTGATATCGAGTTGTTTGAATTGCATGTATGTAAATATGTAGATATAAAGATGTGTAAAAGTAAACTTTTTTTCTCTATGATGTATTTATCCTGACTTTCTTTTACCTTTACAGAGAATTTGGGGTGCCTTAATAATACGGGCTGAGATCAAACCCTTGACCTGATCTGGGTAATGCCAGCGTAGGGAACAGAACATTCCTGTTGAAGCCCCCTTTTCGGATTGTAATATGTGGCAAAATTTCATATTTATGAAAAGGATATTCTTGTTTTCATTGATTTTGGCCAGCTCGATGGTGGTGCTGTCCCAGAAGATAGATCTAAGCGGAAAAGTAACAGATCAACAGGGGGAAGTACTCATTGGCGCCAACGTAATCGTGAACAACTCGAAACTGGGTGTAATTACCGATTCAGAAGGTGTGTTTAAGCTGGTATTGGATGCGCAGAAATCCTATGAGATTAAAATTTCCTATATGGGTTATCAATCTCATGTATTGGAGGTGGAAGCTCCCTTTAAGGATCACTACGATGTAGTTCTTGAGGTCTCCAGTTTTATTGCGGATGATGTGGTCGTTATCGCCACAAGGGCAGGAAATAAAACCCCCATGGCCTATGAGAATATGGAGAAGCAGGAGATTGTTGCACAGAATATGGGTCAGGACATGGGCTATCTTCTGAGTTTGACGCCTTCCCTGGTTCAGTCGTCCGAATCGGGTACAGGAATCGGGTATACAAACTTTCGCATCAGGGGATCCGATCCCAGCAGGATCAATATTACCGTGGATGGCATTCCTTTGAATGATGCTGAATCGCAACAGGTTTTCTGGGTGAATATGCCCTCATTCTCCAGCTCACTGAGCAGCATCCAGGTACAGCGTGGGGTGGGGACCTCCACCAATGGTGCGGCTGCCTTTGGCGCCACGGTCAATATGCAGACCGAGACTTCGTCCAGGGAAGCCTATGCAGAGATCAGCAGCACCTTTGGTTCCTACAATACCTGGATCAATACAGTAAAGGCAGGTACCGGGCTGATCAAAGACAGGGTGAGTTTCGATTTCCGCTACTCCAATTTGAAATCAGATGGATATGTGGATTATGCCAGTTCCGATAATCAGTCTTTTCAGTTTACGGGTAACTATTTCACGAAGAAGGGCAGGATCAAGGCCAATGTTATCCTGGGGGAGCAGCATACAGGGATCAGCTGGTGGGGAGTGGATGAAGTCACACTGGATACCATGCGGACCTATAATCCGGCCGGACAGTATATCAGTCCCTCAGGTGAGAATCTTTACTATGAGAATCAGACAGACAACTACTGGCAAAACCATTATCACCTTGTTTACTCCACAAATCTTAGCGGGCAGCTCCTGTTAAATGCGGCCGTTTTTTATGTGGATGGAAGGGGATATTATGAACAATTCAAACAGGATGAAGCACTGGAGGAGTATTATTTGCCTCCCATCGTAGTGGAAAACGATACCATTACCAACACAGATCTGGTCAGGCAGAAGTGGCTGGATAATGATTTTTACGGAGGTGTTTTCTCTCTGATTTATTCCAGGGATCAACTGAAGTTGACTGGAGGTGGTGGCATAAACAGATATGTGGGTGATCACTTCGGTAAAATCATCTGGATGCGTTATGCCGGTGATACCGAAAAGGAGCATGAGTGGTATACAAATAATGCCGAAAAATGGGATGCAAATCTCTACCTGAAATCCAATTACCAGCTCAGCCATCGTCTGAATCTTTTTGCCGATGTTCAGTATCGTTATGTGAATTACCTGATGGCCGGCATTGACGATGACGGATACATGCGTGAACTGGACCAGGAACACAGCTACAACTTCTTCAATCCGAAACTGGGGGCTCAAGTGGAATTTAATCCCAGGCAATATGCTTATGCTTCTTTTTCCATTGGGAACAGGGAGCCTACCCGGCAGAATTTTAAAGATGCAACGGGCGATCCAGAAGCAACACCAAGTGCAGAGCGACTAAGGGATCTGGAGCTTGGCTACTCCTATAGCTCCCACAGGCTGGCTGCCGCGGTCAACCTCTATTATATGGATTATAAGAACCAGCTGGTACCCACCGGGGAGGTAAGTACAGATGGTTATCCTATTATGACCAATGTGGATAAAAGCTATAGAGCAGGAGTAGAACTGAGTCTCGGGATTCAAGCATTTTCATTCCTGGAGTGGAATGCCAACCTAACATTGAGCAGGAACAGGATCAGGGATTTTGTGGAGTACTATGTGGATTATGACTCAAACACCTGGGAGGGTGAGCCTTCCTCGAGAGAGCTCGGGGATGTGGATCTCGCCTACTCGCCATCAGTGATCTCTTCCAGCGATCTGGCTTTCCACCTGGCCAAGTCCATGGAACTGCACCTCATCACTCAGTACGTGAGCGAGCAGTACTTTGTCAATACCATGAACGAGAATTTGAAGCTGGATGCCTGGTTTGTTAATAGTCTGAGATTTGATTATTCCTTCCAGGTCGAGAAGCTTGGGGAGATTGGCTTGCAGTTTCAGGTGAATAATCTATTTAATACCCTGTTCGAAAACAACGCATACGGGGGAACCTGGTGGCAGGATGGGCAGGAGTATTACTGGTCTTCCTATTTCCCGCAGGCAAGCATTAATTACCTGGCCAAGGTGAGCTTGCGATTCTAAGAGATTTAAAGGGCAGGAGCTATGTGGATTGAGATATTTGGCGTCGTAACAGGTATTCTGTATGTGATACTGGAAGTGAAACAGAACAGATTGCTCTGGCCCCTGGGAATCATCACGTCACTTGCCTACGTCTATATCTTTTTTTCTGGTAAGTTTTATGCCGATATGGGTCTTCAGGTATATTATGTTCTGATCAGTATGTACGGCTGGTATTACTGGAGCAGGGGAGGGCTAAAGAACGATAAAAAAGAACTCGCTGTGGTCCGGATTAACCGTCAGCAGCTGATCCTGCTAAGCTTCACTTTTGCATTCTCCTGGCTCGGGATCTATGTTGTTCTGGACCGGTATACAGATTCGAATGTACCGCTGGGCGATTCCTTTACCACTGCCCTGGCCATAGTGGCCACCTGGATGCTGACCCGGAAGATTATTGAACAATGGTTTTTATGGATCATTGCCAATGTTGTCAGCATTGCTCTTTATATTTACAAAGGACTATATCCCACGGTCATTCTTTATGCAGTGTATGCAGGGATGGCTGTATACGGTTATCTGGAGTGGAAGAAATCGATGAATAAGGGAATTGAAAATGAAGCAGGAGGATAAGGTAGTCATACTGGCCAATGGGCTTTTCCCCACAGGGCCACAGGCTTTGGAGCTGCTACATGCTGCAGATCTCCTGGTCTGTTGTGATGGCGCAGCCGATAAACTGATTGCCCATGGTCTTTTACCCCAGGTGATCGTCGGGGACCTGGATTCCCTTTCCGGTGAAAGCAAGAAGAAATATGCATCCCTTCTGATCCAATCGGACGACCAGGAAAGCAACGATCTGACCAAGGCGGTTGCTTACTGCATAGGGCAGGGGTACTCAAAGGCAAGCATCCTGGGCGCTACCGGGATGCGTGAGGACCATACCCTGGGAAATATCTCCCTGATGCTAGAGTATTATCCCCGTATGGAGGTGCAGATTATTTCGGACTTTGGGTTGTTTTCCCTGGTTCGAAGTGGAGAGCCGGTAAAATCCTGTATTGGAGAAAAGATCTCCCTGTTCTCCATTGATAACCGGGTTTGCGTGAGCTCCCGGGGATTAAAATATCCTTTGAAGGACTTGCAGCTTTCCAACTGGTATACGGCTACATTAAATGAAGCAAGTGCAGAAAGTTTTACCCTGCATTTTGATTCAGAAACCCCTATTATCCTTTATAAGGCGTGGTAAAAAAGATCAATAATAGAAAGGTGGAACGGATCCTGGCGATCAGCTCACTTGTGCTGATTGTCATTGCTGGTGTGTTTGGAGTTCGGCGGGAAGCGGACGAGTTAACTGATTTTCTTACAGGGATTGTGCCGGAGGGGTACCGGGCAGAGTATATGGGGGACGAACGCTACGCACTTTATAATACCACTGATCCGGATCCGGAGGCCTACCTGATCAATGAGACCATGCCAGGCTATGGAGGAGACATGCTTGTAACAGTCCTGGTTGACACCACCGGAACCATCGGTGATATTAAAGTTTCAAAACACAGAGAAACCCCCTCTTTTCTGGAAAAGACGGAGAAGCGGGGATTGAGAAAGTCCCTCATCGGAAAATCCTATGATGAGCCATTTGAGGTGGGTGAGGATGTGGATGTGGTGAGTGGAGCGACCTACACCTCCGATGCCATGATCCAGAGTGCCCGGATGGGCTCCGGCAGGATAGCCCGGGATCAGCTCAAGCTGGAAGTCATCGCCTTGGAACCTCCAGGCATAAAGGTTGGAGTCCCTGAGATTTCTTTGATCGTACTCTATTTGCTGGCACTCTTTGGGATTTACAGGACGACACGGTATAAGAAGCTGATTCGCTGGACTACCATGCTAGGAGGGATGTTTGTTCTGGGATTCTGGCTGGCGGTGCCTCTGACCCTTTCTAAGATTAATGCCTTCCTGCTGGGCTACTTCCCCGATTGGCATACCCAGCTTTACTGGTACCTGCTTTTGGGCACTTTTGTACTTTCCATCCTCTTAAGCGGGAAGAACATCTATTGCAACTGGATCTGTCCCCTGGGAGCAATGCAGGAGTGCCTGGGTGCGGTGGGAGGAGCCAAATCGCGTTTCTCAGGACGTTTTAACTTAATCATGAAGTGGGTGCAGCGCGGAGTGGCTTTGCTGGCCATTCTCCTGGCTCTCTATTTCCGTAACCCGGTCAAACTGAACTATGAGATATTTGGTGTGGCCCTTAGCCTGACAGGGTCCACCTTCTTATTTGTGATGACCGGATTGTTTCTGATGGCCTCTTTATTTATAAAAAGGCCCTGGTGTACCTACCTGTGCCCCATGGTCCCGCTCGAAGACCTGCTTCGCCGGATCACTCCTTAATTCCCAGGGTTTTCCTTTACCAGTTCACCAAGCTCATGTGCATCAAACTGGTTGTTCTTCAATTCTGGTTCCAGACCTGCCTCATATACATAAATAGCAGCTTTCTGTGTTTTCATTGAATTCTTGAAACTATTCTCAATCAATTTCAGGTCCCTGGAAGGAGAGTTGATTGAGAAACCATATCCGCCTCCGTCTGTTCCATTATTCTCAATGATGTTCCTGATAAAGGTATTTCTGTGCGGGGCATTACTTTCTCTTTCTCCCCGTAGATTGACTCCATCACTTCGGTTCTCGAAAATGTGGTTGTTCTCAAAAAGCACATCGCTGTCTTTATGGCCTGTGCATATGCCAAAGCGGCCATTGTGATGAAAACGGTTCCCGGTAATCCTGCTTTCATAAACCCGCCAGCAAATAAACAGGCCATCCAGGTCGTTATGGTGCACATCGTTGTTCTCGATAATCGTAAATGGAGACCCGGTTCCCGGATGCATGCCGGTATTGCCACTGCCTGAAATTTCACTGTTCTTCACAGTAATATGCTCCGTGGTTTGCCAGCTGATACCCTCCCCGTTGAAATCTTTCACATGTACCCCGTCCACGGTGATCCAGGTGGACCTGAGAATTAAGATGCCTGCACTGTTGCAGCCATCTGCAAAGAAGTTCTCTTCGCGATTGCCATCGATCACCAGATTTGAAATGCTGCTGTTTTCTGCTTCAATGACCTCTATCACAGAGGATGCATTTGAGATCAGTCCGTTCTGATCTGAACGGTAATCACGGATCAGTCCCTTATCAATGTAGATCACATCATTAGCAATGTCGGTGATGTATGCGGCGGAAATATTCCAGCAACCGCTATTGCTTGCATCGCTTACCTGTACTTTCATACCAATCTCAAATCCATCTGTGTCCTCAACGGTCAATTTCAATTCACCAAAATCCGCATCCACAACATACCTGGTCTGCACACCCCGGGCTCTTTTCAACACGGTCTCCCTGCCTGAACCCACCAGCTGAACATTGCTGGTCAACCGAACTGGGGCTGAAATGGTATATTGCCCTGGATTCAGGATTACTCTTCCTCCGCTTTCTTCAAGCGCATCAACGGCAAACTGTATGGACTGGTTTGTGAATCCTTTAATGTCGGCCTGGTCTCCACCCACAGAAATTTCGAGCTTCGCAATTCTGGGATAGACCAGTGCATCGGCTTTCCCGCTTTCCTGGGATAGGAGGTAAATTGGGATGCACAGAAATACAAGTAGTAGAATTCTTTTCATCATATTAAGAATTTTGAACATTTGGGTTCAGACCTAGCCCATCGAACTAAATACACTGTTCAAGCGGGTTTGCAGTCCGGTAATGCTGTGAATATGCTTCTTCAGGATCAGCATTTCAATCTGGTTTAACTGGCGGATATCAGTGG
>Ga0180436_10006616_pt1 | contig 10048 bp, 15 predicted proteins | sample SS_ome_2_FD_132434 | JGI IMG/M metagenome (GOLD analysis project Ga0180436, IMG submission 132434) | Hypersaline lake sediment archaeal communities from the Salton Sea, California, USA - SS_3_S_2 metaG | ecosystem: Environmental > Aquatic > Non-marine Saline and Alkaline > Hypersaline >...
AGTTCTCCTGCCAACACCGTATTCATAAGGAGCATCGTTCTTGTCATCGGTCCGACTCCTCCCGGTACGGGCGTAATATATCCCGCTTTTTCTTTAGCCTGATCAAATACAACATCACCCTTCAGCTTACCTCCAACCCTTGAGGTTCCGACATCAATAACGATACTGCCCTCTTTTATGTACTCGTCAGTAAAATATTCCGGTATACCTATAGCAGCTACTAAAATATCAGCATTAGCACATATGTCTTTGAGGTTCTTTGTCCTTGAATGGCATATCGTAACCGTAGCGTTTTCGTTCAAAAGAAGCATAGCCACAGGCTTCCCTACGATATTGCTTCTGCCCACTACAACAGCATTCAGCCCGCTTATAGACTGACCGGTCGTTTTTATCAGCTCTATGATACCCATTGGAGTACAGGCTATAAAACCCTTGTGTCCAACAAACAAAGAACCTGCGTTTGTCACATGGAATCCATCAACATCCTTTTTCGGGTCAATTGCCTGTGTAATCGCCTTCTCATCAATATGATCAGGAACTGGTAACTGAACTAATATACCGTGTATATTTTCATCATTGTTAAGCTCATCGATTATCTTCAGCAGTTCATCTTGAGACGTTTCTTCAGGCAGCCTCATCACATTTGAATTTATACCAACCTCAAGACAATCCTTATGTTTAAAGCTCACATATGTTTCAGATGCGGGATCGTTCCCTACTAAAACAACCGTCAGCCCCGGTGTCAAACCCTTTTCATCCTTAAGTTTTTCTATTCTTTTTTTCAGTTCTTCCTTGATTTCACCGGCTAGTTTTTTTCCGTCAATAATCTCGCTCATATTTCCTCCATCAAAATAAAAAGCCCCGCTATCAAAAATAACTTGGGCAAATACTCATATTTACTCTTTCTTTTCCATATTCTTGAGACAACCTGCCAAAACTCCGTTGATAAACTTTGGAGATTTGTCGGAAGAATATTTTTTACCTAGTTCAACCGCTTCGTTTATCGAAACCTTTTGGGGTATATCCGAACAAAACATCATTTCAACGACTGCTAAACGAAGTATCGACAGGTCAACCCTTGCAAGTCTTGATATATCCCAGGCTTTCAGGCTTGCTTTGATAATATCATCAATTTCCTCTAAGTTTTTAAGGAAGTAAGAAAGCCCAAAATCAATATATTCTCTGTCTGCATCCTTCAAAGAAACAGACAAAATGTCCCCCATAACATCTATAGTTTCATGTCCCTGTTCACCTGTCACCGCATACTCATACATTAAGGCGAATAGGGTTTCTCTTGCGTATCTTCTACTCATAACAATATTTAAGCATAAAAAGTGCAAATCATTCCGCACCCTTTATGCATAAAAGCTTCTTTCTTCATTAGTCTAGTTGTCGTCTCGCTTATTAAAAATTCTTTTTACAGCTTCTCTAATCGCTTTCCTGACAGCGCTGTTCCCACCAAAGAAAGCACCGACTAAAGCGAAAATCAGAATGAGAAAGAACTGCCAGAACGGTATTGTTACAAGTAATACTGCAATAACAATTCCAATAAAAGCGCCAAATATGCTGTTAATATGTTTATCAAAAAAATCTTTCATGCCCTCTGCTCCTAATCCTTATTCCTTTGTTCTTAAAACTTTATCGATCAGAACATCGATTTCGTACACCTTAACTCCGCATCTTTCGTTTAAGAACTCGTCCACATCTTTTTCGATATTTTCCGTTGCATCCACAATACTATTCTCACCCTTTAAATGAACAACGATAAGAAGGTTTATTCCTTCTTCCTCTCTGGTCGTTCTCACGTTTGCACTAACGATATTTTCGTTCCGCATGATAAGACTTCTTACCATTTCGGATATCGCTTTGAATGATATTTTTATCGCACCATTTCGAGATGTCAGAATTTTTGTCGATTTCTCAATTCTGTTCTTACGTCTGAACAGCACAATCATTAAACTAATCAAAATGACAAAAATACATGCAGTCGCAACAATAGCCCTTGTGCCCAAACTATCGTAGAAAGAATATGTCCATGCTGAAAACTGTGTTTCGGAAATTATACCAATCGAGCAAAACAAGCCAAATCCAGAAATTGCAATAGCAAGTAAAATCAAAAAAATTATAATTACCTTCACCGCAACCCTCAACAGTCTTCCTCCATATCAAAACTTGACAAAAACATATATACTATTTTACTTTGCTTTTGTCGCTCTTTTCTTCTTTCTTTTCCTCGGAGCCTTCAACGTGCACACCTTGAACATGTACATTTATTTCAATTGCACGAAGTCCCGTCATGGTCTCAACTGCTTTTTTAACGTTGGATTGCACTCTGTCCGTCACAGAAGGAATAAGAGCACCATATTCAACGATTACATATAAATCAATCGCAGCCTCTTCCTTCCCAACTTCGACTTTAACACCTTTTGTGATCGTTTTTCTCCCGAGAAGTTCTGCAATACCATTCCCGAGGTTCCCGCACATGGAATAGATACCATCTATTTCGACCGCTGCCATCCCGGCAATTGCGGCAACAACATCGTCGGCATAGGATAAGCTACCATTTTCCTCGTTTATAGTGTTTATATTGTTTGCCAAATAGGTCACCTCCATTTCTGCCTTTCATTATATCAGATAACTATTTTTTTTACAAACTATCCTTGAGGCATAATCTTTATATTTCTAGCGGGCTGATTCGTCTCTGTTTTGACAATATCCAGGATTTCTGCAGCCTGCTTATCGGATAAAGAGATCGCTTTTACAACAACGTTTACTGATGTTGCTTGAACAGTTACGATAGCATCCTCATAACCCTTTGCTTTTATGAGACCTTCGATTTTTAGTTCCATCTCCATATTCTTCGTTATATCTATCTTTTGTCTTTGCGCCTCGCTTAATACCTCAGGATCGGTTTTTTCATTTTCAATTATAGAGTCGAGATAAGCGACTTCCTTTTCTCTAACAGCCTGCCTATCCTCTTTGTATTCCAAGATACTGTCGCCGGTAGAAAGTGCAGGAACCTGTAAGTCGGTGGATTTTATTCCGTCCTCCGCCATACCTGTCTCTTCGCCTGCGTTTGCTTCATCCAAAGTCTTAGACTTTCCTCCGCCTGAAATATTATAGTTTATGATCGCAACGATTACGAGTAATGCCACCAGTCCTATTACGAGAAATAGACTTTTATTGTTTTTCATAGTTTTCACTCCTTATTTTTTCATTTCAAAAACTTCCACCTGCTCTGGAGATATATCCAAAAGCGTTTGGACAGCTTTTAGCAAGTTAAATTTTACGTTTATGTCACCGGCACCCTCAGCTATAACGATTACGCCGCGAACAACTGCGCTTTTCTCTTTTAATATCAGTGCAGAGTCCTGTGAATTCTTGTTTATTGTTACGACTTCGTTTTGATGATTTTCAGATTTTGAAACCGATTTTGAATTGTCGCTTTCATCCTCCATTACACTAGTCTTGATATCCTCAACATATACCGGTACGAGTTCCTTGCTGTATTCATAACTTATAATCACTTTTACTGTTCCCGCACCTTGTATAAGCGAGAGCTTTTCTTCGATTTCTCTTTCCAACCCATCGTTAACAGGTGCATCGGTTGGCTCAGGCCTTTTTTCACTGCCACTGAAAAGACCATTATCAAAGGACGATGAAAAATAGATTATAAGAATAATCGCAACAACAATAACGATCAAAACGGTCTGTGTTTTTTTCTTTATTCCCATATCAAAGGGCTTTTTACCTTTTGGCTTTTCATTTGCCTCTTCTTTTGCATTTGTCAAAGCTTTCACCTAAAAATAATTATTCTATATTAATTACTATTTCCACCATTAAAATTATATGCATCAAAAAAATAGCTCGAATACATCTTGTTTTCTTCCGAAATATTGAAACTTTCCTCGCTTGTTCTGTACTTTCCCTTCAGTCCGTCAAAGCTGAAATCACTTTTTTTAATCAGCTTTACGATCGGCGAGAACAACAAAAGGACAACCAAAAGACCGCATATCAGATTTATATATTTTTTAGTGTTGGTATCCGGCAATAGAAGGTCCACAATTGTAATAATCATTATTCCTACCGTAACTGACTTTCCAAATTCCCTAATAAAATCGCTCATTTTACCTACCTAAACATGATATTCATATTGCTTGAAGATATCAGCAGACTTATGGTGATAAAAAACATCGACCCCACGACTATTATCAAGACCATAATGTGTTTCAAAACATCGGAGAATCCATCCAAAAGAGAAACAACCCTTTTTTCTGATATGGGTTCCAAAGCTGCCGCCGATAGTTTTAGAAGCATCGTACAGCCAGCGATATTCAATATCGGCTTTAGTATTATCACAAACATTATTATAAGACCTGATATGCCTACTGCATTTTTCAAAAGCAAAGAACAAGCTGCAACCGTATCAACCGTATCCGATACCATTCCGCCAACATAGGGCACAAGTTTCGAGATCGTATATTTTGTAGCTTTGATCGATATTCCGTCAAAACTGCTGCCTATCAATCCTTTTATGCTTATAACTCCTAAAAATACAACGAAAATTACCCCAATACCCCATTTTATAATCGATTTAATAAATCCGGAGAAATTCGACAGTGAAATTTTGCTCGTTATATTCCCCAATATTGTAAAGACAATTAGAATTATTATCATCGGCATAAATGTAGTTTTCACTAAAAGAGTTATAAATCCTGTAAGAAATGCGATAACCGGTGAGAACAGCGAAGCCGAGGCAATACCTCCGATAGCTACCATCAGCACCGAAAGTACAGGGAATATATTCTGAGTAAACCCTGAAAGATTTTCGATGGTGCTATTTGCTAAGTTGAAACAGGATACCAAAATCGTTGTAGCTATTCCGGCAACAAGTACATATTGAACATAAACCGCCGCAGTCGCCACCTGTGACTCTGCAAATCCGGATTTCAGATTGTTAAGAATCGAAAATAAAGCTACGATAACGAGGATAGACACTATCATCGGGAGTATCTTTGCAACTTCTGCAAAGAAAAGTTTCAATATCAACGAAAGAATATTTTCCGTCTCAAGGGATACCTCACCGCCGGCAAGTTCACCAATCAAGGATCGAATTGGTTTATTATCCGTTATAGGCGCCAATATTTCTGAATACTCCTGATATGTCCTTTCAATCTCATCCAGATCCAACATGTTGAGTTCACTGTTTATCGTTCTATCAATCTCTTCTCTGGCTTTTTTTTCGACTTCTTCAGTTACAACAGGCTGTTCAGCAAAACCGACTATAGGAAAAAAACTGAATAGGATACATATAAGCATTATTATTCTTTTATATCTTAGTAATTGTTTTTTCTTCATCTACTCTAGCAACCCAAAGACCATTTGAAAAAAGGAGTTGAACAAAGGCAAAGAAAAAACTACGATGATAATCTTCCCTGCCATCTCTACTTTTGCCGCTATCGAGTTTTCACCGGCATCTTTTAAAAGATTTACGGCAAATTCACTTAAGTAAGCTATACCTATAACTTTCAGGACTATGGACAAGTATTCAAACGGCAAATTATATCTGTTTACCATATTCTTGATGAAATCCACTGCATAAAAAAGATAGTCCAGAAGGTAAAGAAGTATTATCAGACCAGTAATCAGGCTGACTTGGAATGCTCCTTCTTGGTTATATTTCTTGATAAAAACGGCAAGAAGTCCGCCAAGAAGTCCGATTCCTATTATCTTAACTATATCCATCTAATACAGCCCAAAAATCCTTTTAATCGTTTCAAACAAATTCGATACCAAATCTATAACCATCAAAAGAACGATAACAAGACCTGTTATGGAGGTAAGAAGCGCTATATCTTCCCTCCCTGCTCTGGTCAAAAGCTGGTTTAATACTGCAATCAGAATACCTATTGCGGCAATCTTAAAAATTATATCTATACTCATGCTTTTTAGGCTATGCCTCAAAATCCTTTCTTTAATTAAGCTTGTTTATATAATCATATGCCTTCTATAAAAGTATAATTCCAATAAATAGCCCTACAAGCAGACCCATCCTGTTATAAATTTTTGTTTTTTTCTTTTGCTCTTCTTGCTGCACGTCTATATGCATTTCCAATTCTTTCAAATATACATCAATACTGTTTTTGCCTGCTGAATGCCTGATTGTACTCAGAACCCTGCCAAAGGAGCTGAAAAGTTCAATATCCTCAGCTTTCAAATGCTCTATACCAAACTTCATTTGCCTTTCAACCATTGAATTTTCAAATGCTGATGAAATATCCATACCCGGATTTTTTTCGATACGAATCTTTGTGTCTATATATATGTGTTCAATGAATCGTTCGTTTTTCCTACCCATAGCATTTAGTGCCGTTAAAAGCTCTCGACCTTCGTCGACAACTAAAGACTTAAAAAACTGTATATCACGATAAAATTCCTTTAGCGACTCAATCCTGATTTCCAAAGATTTCGAAAACAGTCTCCCTATAAAAGCACATCCGATAACCACAAATAAAATCAACAAAATCTTCATCGTATCGTCAGCAAAAAAGGTCTGCCTAAAATGCTGTTCAAGTTCTCATCATATACTCCAGAAACTGTGCCCTTACCTAAAGTTGATGAGAGAAAAACATACCTTTTTATAATCCTTTCATTCAATATTCTTTTGAAAAACAGCTTGTTTTTGAGGTTCTCAGGGGAAAATGCGTGAGTTGATGCAATTAAGCCAACCCCCGAATTTGCGAGCTCAAAAACGGCATCTAAGTCCTTCTCCAGCCCAATTTCGTCCATAACAACTATTTCAGGGGACAGAGAGCGTAGTGCCATAAAAATCGCTCTTGATTTCTCGATACCATCCAAAACATCTGTCCAATCACCGATTTTATATCCGCAAAAATTGCTTCCGATTCCGGCAATCTCGCTTCTTTCGTCGATAATTACTGTTTTTTTCCTGTCACACTCCACACCTCCGCCGAGGGATCTTGCAATATCCCTTAGCAAAGTTGTCTTTCCCTGATTCGGCGGTGATACGATAAGGGTATTCAAAAAAACACCGTTATAAAAGATATACGGCATCAGTCTTTTGGATATTCCAATAAGTTCTCTCGGTATTCTAATATTGATTCCGGAAAAGTTTCTCAACGAATACATTTCATCGCTCTTATAAACACCTCTTCCGCTTATCCCGATTCTATATCCGCCTTCTATGGTTATAAATCCCCTCTTTATCTCTTTGTCATAAGCGAAAACAGAATGCTTGCAAAAAGCCGCAACTAGGTCATCGATATCCTCTGCATTAAGTATCAGACAGTTTTCAGGTGCTCTGCTAAGAGTTCCATCGTTTTTTAAAAAATAACCAATACTGAGTTTATGAATCGTTGTGGGCCTCCCTGCCCTTATTCGAATTTCCTCAATATCCGACAGGAGATGTTTATCGATATTTTCGAGGGTTCTCGCATGTTCGTGTTTGAAGTATTTCGATATATCATATATATAGGCTGTTTTGTCCATATTCCAATCTTATGCATAAAAACATCCTAATAAAACAAAAAAGCCCTAGGAGTTTCCTCCCAAGGCTTTCTAATCACTAATACTTTTCGTAATGTACTTTGTTTTCCTCGATATTTCCCTTCGGCTCTTTTTCTTCGGCAGGATATCCAAACGAAATCAGTCCAAAAAATATTATCTTGTCCGGGATTTCAAGCAGACTTTTAAGCTCTTTCATTCGATCATCATCCAACAGCCCGCCCATCCAGCAGCTCCCTAGACCTTGCGCCTTTGCAGCAAGCATCATATTCTGCGTTGCGGCAGCGCAATCTTGATATTTATATTCCGGTTTTTCCTTATCGTTGAAATCGGGATTGATCAGAACTGCTATAGCAAGCGGAGCATCACGCAAAGGTTTTTCATAATACACCTTTACTTTTCCAAGTTTCGCTATCATCGACTTGTCCTGAACAACAATAAATTCCCAAGGCCTTCCGTTATGTGCACTCGGAGCGCTGCATCCTGCTGCGATCAAGTTGTGCAAAGCTTCCTTGGGGACTTTTCTGTCCGCATCATATGCTCTAATACTTCTTCTCGAATAAATACATTTTAAAGCGTCCATCTCTTAACCCTCCATAAAGAATTCTCTTACCATCTTCACATCATTATCGATTTTTTTCTTCAGACCCGCTCTGTCGGCGAGCTTAATCTCATCGCTTATAAACTTTAAAAACTCTATAGTAACATGTCTGCCATAGCAGTTTTCACTAAAGTCCAAAATATGCGTTTCTACAGTCAACTCTCCGTTATCAAAGAAAGTAGGTCTTACACCGATATTTGTTATCGAATTATACTCTTTTCCCTCAACTTTCGTATTCGTTGCATAAACACCGCATTTCGGCAAGATTTTTCTTTCCTCTTGGAGTAAGTTTATCGTCGGAAAACCCATTTTCGAGCCCATTTTCTTACCATGCACTACAACTCCGGAAACAGAGAAAGGCCGCCCAAGCATATCGCTCACCTTTGTGATATCACCATCATTTAAATATTTTCTAATCGCCGTACTGCTGACTGTTTCGTCTTCCAACATAACCGGGTCAATAACCGTAACTCCGAATCCAAACTCGTCACCGAATTTTTCAAGATCTTCCGGTTTTCCCTTTGCCTTATCGCCGAAAGTATAATTAAACCCAACCACAACATGCTTTACATTCAACACTTTCTTAAGATATAGAATGTATTCCTTAGGCGAAACACTGGCAATATGGCTGTCGAAAAAATCCAACCAAAGGTATTCTATATCCAAATTCAAAAAGCTTTCAACTTTTTCTTGATGGTTAAATAGATTCTTTTTTTCCGTCTCATGAAAAAGATAACTCGAAGGAATGTTTTCAAAAGAATAAACAGCTGTTTTAAAGCCCTGCTTATTCGCTATCTCTTTTCCCTTTTGAATAAGCTTTTGGTGTCCGATATGCAAGCCGTCAAAAGTGCCTAGGCAAAGCACCACAGGAACATCGATATATTCAGTTTCATATGTGATATGTCTCATTATTTCCAGTCCTCATGCAAATGCTTTATTATTCTGGCTCTTTCTTCGTCGATTTTACCGATTCCTAAAAACTCAGATTTACAGTATATCCTATATCTGTTGTCCTTTGATTCTTTTTCTGTTTCCAAAAGGCTTCCGTCCAGCCCATTTTTAATCCTGATATAATCTCTCTGTTGTACAGTTGCTTTTGGCAAAGCTTTCAGCACTTCTTCAACAGGGATAATTAGTTTCTCAATTTCTTTTTTTTCGACGAACGCCTTCGCTTCGTCCATAGTAACAGCATCATCCAATCCATATTCGCCGGATTTCGTTCTTTCAAGGAAGGACATATATGCGCAAGTTTCCAACCTATCGCCTATATCCTCAAACAGCGCCCTTATGTATGTTCCTTTCGAACATTTAATTCTCAATAAAAATCTTTTTTCTTTCTGCTGTCTTAATAGTTCAAGTTCGTGAATTTTCACTGTTCTTTGTTTAAGAACAAATTCTTCGCCTTTTCTTGCTAAATTATATGCCTTCTGTCCGTCAACCTTTATCGCAGAAAATCTTGAAGGTGTTTGAGTTATTTCTCCGATAAAACCCGGCAAGACATTTTCAAGCATTTCCTCGGTAATCTTTTTTTCGCTTAATTCCGTGATCTGCCCATAGCTGTCCTGAGTATCCGTTTTTGCATCAAAGGTTATCTCTCCGATATATTCCTTATCTCCATCCATCAAGTAATCTGACAGTTTTGTTGCCTTCCCGACCAGCACAACCAAAACTCCGCAAGCCCCGGGATCCAGCGTGCCTGCATGTCCGACTTTCTTTTTGTCGAGTATTTTTTTAAAAAAACCAACTGCGCCATTCGATGACATACCAGGTGGTTTAAGAAAAATAATTATTCCGCTCATAAGCATATTCTATTGAAACATATCCTTTACTTCACTTATAACGTTGTTTTTTATCGTATCGAAGTTTCCGCTTATAGCACATCCGGCTGCATTTTTGTGACCACCGCCTCCGAATTTCTGTGCG
>Ga0180436_10006620_pt1 | contig 10043 bp, 9 predicted proteins | sample SS_ome_2_FD_132434 | JGI IMG/M metagenome (GOLD analysis project Ga0180436, IMG submission 132434) | Hypersaline lake sediment archaeal communities from the Salton Sea, California, USA - SS_3_S_2 metaG | ecosystem: Environmental > Aquatic > Non-marine Saline and Alkaline > Hypersaline > Sediment...
CGCCGAGAGGCGATCGGCGGGCGGCGGATCCACGATCTCCCAGAAATCGGTCGATATCGTTGCGTGTGACCGATTCGGTGTTGGTCATTATCGTAACCCGTTCCACAAGATTCTTCAACTCACGGATGTTGCCCGGCCAGGGGAATTCCTGCATCGCCCGAAGCGCGTCGCTCTCGAACCGGACGGAACCACTCTGTTCGTGAACAAAGGCGTCCACCAGCATCGGAATGTCCTCGGTCCGCTCGCGAAGTGCCGGCATGCGGATCGGGATCACGTTGAGTCGAAAGAACAGGTCTTCCCGAAACCGTCCTTCCGCGATTTCCGTCTGGATATCCTTGTTTGTCGCCGCGATGATTCGGACGTCCACGGTAATGCCGTCCTCGCCTCCGAGACGCTCGAAGCGCATCTCCTGAATAACACGCAGGACTTTGGCCTGTGCGCCGGCGGACATATCCGCCACCTCGTCCAGAAAAAGCGTTCCCGTGTGGGCAAGCTCAAACTTACCCTTCCGCGATCCGGACGCACCGGTGAACGCTCCCTTCTCGTGTCCGAAGAGTTCACTTTCGATGAGTGACTCCGGTATAGCGGCGCAGTTGACGGCGATAAACGGTCCGTCCCGTCGGTGGCTGCGCCGGTGGATCTCCCGCGCGCAGACCTCCTTGCCGGTGCCGTTTTCGCCGCTGATGAGGACCCGGGCATCACTCCCGGCGGTCTGTTCGATGAGGTCCCGGATCCGTGTGATCGGAGGGCTCGTACCGACCAAACGCGTTTCCGCACTTCGCCCGCCTTTGAGAATCGCGTTTTCCCGTCGCAAGCTCTCCAGCTCGATCGCGTTCCGAACCAGTGTCGTGACCCGATCGAGACTCAACGGTTTCTCGAGAAAGTCGTAGGCTCCCTGTTTGACCGCACGTACCGCCATATCGATCGTGCCGTGACCGCTGATAATTATCACCGGGACGCGCGGATACTCCTCGCGAACCTCCGCGAGTACGTCCAGCCCTCCCTTTCCCGGCAGCCACACATCCAGAATAACGCAGTCGATCAACTCCACCGCGAGAGCCTGGAGCGCTTCCACGCCGTTTTCCGCGGTGTGGACGCGGTACCCCTCGTCGGAGAGTATGTCGGCGAGGACCTCACGGATGCCCTGTTCATCGTCTACGACCAGGACGGACTTCATCCCTGAGCCTCCGGTGAGATTCTGTCGGAACTGGGGAGATCGATGACGAAACTCGTTCCCACCCCCGTCACGCTCTCCACGCTGATCTGTCCGTTGTGATCAAAGATGATACGCTCCACAATCGCCAGTCCCAGTCCCGTACCGTGCTCCTTCGTCGTCACATAGGGGTCAAAGATCGTTTCTCGAACCGTCTGAGGGATCCCCGGTCCGTCGTCCTCGACCCGGAGCCGAGCGTACGTAGCATCTCCCTTTTGTACAAGGTCGGTACGGCACAAAACCCGGACTTTTCCGCCGCCGGCTTCCACGGCGTTCGTAAACAGGTTGAGGACCACCTGCCTGATCTGGCCGCGATCCGCCCGGATCGTCAGGTTCGGGTCGACGCCGTCGCTGTCGATACGCACCTCCCCCCGGTCGGCAAACATCATCGCCACCTCTCGCAGGAGCGGCGCCAGGTGGATGTCGGCGATCTGCGGCTCCGGCATTCTGGTAAATGACCGGAACTCGTTGAGCATCCCACTCAACAGGTCCACCTCACGGACGATCGTGGCCACTGTTCGATGGAGCACCTCTCCAAAATCCTCGGAGCCGGATTCGTACCGTCGCCGCAACCGCTCAGCGGCGAGGCGGATCGGCGTGAGAGGATTCTTTACCTCATGGGCAAGTCGTTGCGCGATCTCCTGCCAGGCCTGGACCTTTTCGGTCTGGGCGAGACGTTTCCGCGAGCGATCCAGCTCGGTCACCATGCGGTTGAAGGACTGCACCAGAAGCCCCAGGTCGTCGTGTGCCCGCACCAGGATCCGTACCGAGTAATCGCCCTCCGCAACCTGCCGGGTGGCGGCTTCGAGCGACTCGATAGGTCTCATAATCCGGTCGGAGAGGAAGAACCCCGCCAGGATCGCCAGAAGAAACAGCGGTGAAGCAAACACCATGTACAGGCCCGCCACCGCAAACAGGAGGTTGGGACGCAGCGACTCGAGCTGGCCGAAAACCGTCGCCGCCTCCGAGAGATTTCGCGCAACCATCTCGAAGTTCTGCGGAAGAACGCTGTTGAGCACAAAGAACCCTTCGCCCTCCACCGGCGCCACCAGCCGGAGTATGCTCATCGTGGGTATGGCGATTCGGTTGATCCTGGCGGGGCCGCGGGTGGCCGCGGACGGTGGCAGATCCAGAACCCCCTGGTATCGCGCGTCGCCGCGAAACCAGAGGCTTTCGCCGGTGACATCGTACACCTCCAGCGCCACCGTCCTCGGTATCCGCCGAACGACCCGGCGATAGAGATCCTCGAACCGCCGCTCTGCCGCGGCCCGTCGGATCAGCTCGTCCTCGGCGAGCACCTCCAGCGCCTGCACCTGTTCGTCGTAATACGAAAGCGCGAGATCGAGTCCTCCGCGGATCGCCTGACCCGTGTCCGAGGCAAGGACCGTCTCCAGCGCGGAGGAAAGCGTCACGACCGAGATGATTCCCTGGGGAACCGCCGCAAGCACCACCATCAGCGCAAAAAACGCCGTCAGGCGCCCCTTGAACCCGCTCCCGGGACGCCGCGCCCGGCGCTCCCGCACCAATCTGACGATGCTCGCCGCGATCGCCACCAGCAGAATCGTCGGAAAGATCAGACCGATCCCGGCAAAGACGATCGCGAAGCGCCCGCTCAACTCCACCGGTTGCAGCACAAGACGCTCCGAGACAAGGACCGTAAGTACCACCACCACCAGGTAGAGTACCGCGAGACTTGCGATCGTCGTGCGGGACGCGGACGCGTTGCGAAGAACCCGCACGGCCCGGCCTACTCTTCCTCGAATCGATTCTCGAAAAGCGCCGCCAGGCGCTCCACAGCCTCGTTCTCGTCCTCTCCGTCGGCACTGATCGTAATCGTGGAGTTGTAGCCGGCGCCGAGGGTGATGATACCCATGATCGACTTGGCGTTGATCGATTCGTGTTCGTTTGTAAACTCGATGTGAGACGAAAACTGCGCGGCGGTCTGGACGATCAATGCCGCCGGCCGCGCGTGAATACCGGCCCGGTTCCGGACGACGACCTCGCGTTTGGTCATGAGCCGTTATCCTCGGCGGCGCCCCGCCGGCGCAGGTACGCTTTGCGCGCATTCTCGCTGTCTAGCCATCTCATCACTTTCTGGTTGAACTCCCTTGCGGAATAATACCCCATTTTTTTGAGTCGCTCGTTCATCGAGGCGGTTTCGATGATGATCGGGATGTTTCGTCCCGGTTTGACCGGTATTTCCAGGTACGGCGTTGCCACTCCGAGGATCTCGTAGGTTCGTTCTTCCGCCCCGATCCGGTCGTACGCCTTTTTTGCGTCCCATTCCTCCAACTGACAGATCAGTTGAATCTGCTTGTTGTCCCGGATCGACCCGACGCCGAACAAGTGGGTAATGTTGATGATGCCGAGGCCCCGTATCTCCATGTGGTGTCCCAGGGCGGGGTTTGCTCCCTGGCCGAGGAGAATGTTTCCCGACACCCGCCTGATCTCCACCGCGTCGTCCGCCACGAGCCGGTGGCCCCGTTCGATCAGCTCCAGGGCGGCCTCGCTCTTACCGACACCGCTGTCACCGAGAATGAGGACGCCGATACCGAACACCTCGATCAGCGTGCCGTGAATCGTCTTGTGCTCGGCAAAGACGTTTCCGAGCGCGCGAATAAGCCGCATGACAAACTCGTTGGTCGCCAGAGGGCTCTGCAGAATGGGACACCCCGATTCCCGCGCGATTCGATCAAAATCCGGCGTCGGTGCAAGGCCGTGGGTAAAGACACAGCAGGGAATCTCGTGGGTAAAAAACTGCTCGATCGTGGCGATCGTACCTTCGACCTGCAGTTTCTCCAGGTAGGAGTGCTCGCCGCGACCAAAAATCTGGACCCGATCGGAGCCGAAGTTGTCAAAGAACCCACTCAGCGAGAGTCCCGGTCTGTTGAGCTCCGGCGTTACGATCGCGCGCAGCAACCCCTCGCGACCGGCGATGCAGGTCAGGTCGAGATCGTTCTGCTCCGTGAGTTCCAGGTCGAGAAGATCCAGGACGGTAAACGGTTCCATCGATGCCTGCGCTATCCCTTGTGATCCTGAAGCTTTTCGACCTCTTTCCGGACCTTCAGGTCGAGCTTGTCGGCGAGCTCGTTGATCCCCTGACCGAGCTCGTAGGCTCCGGTCTTTACGACAGCATCTTTCCCCCATCGGAAGTGAATTTTAGCTTCGATCTCGAAGTTGTGTTCCTTCTCCCGGGTGAGAGTAAAGTCAATCGAAACGATCTTGTCGGCGGCGAAGTCGAGCTTTTCCAGCCGTGTCAGGATCAGCTCCTTGCTCAGGTCGTCCACATCAAAATGCACCGATTTGATCGTTGTCTCCATAAAAGCCTCCGCTTTCCGATCAGCGCTCGTAGGAGGAGCTGATCTTGAGTTCTTTCCGATACTTCGCGACGGTACGACGGGCGATTTTTATCCCGCGTTGCGCCAGCATCTCCGAGATCTTCTGGTCCGACAGATGCGTACTCGAGTTCTTTTCGTCCTCGAGAATCTCCCGGACCGTTTCCTTTACACCCTCCTTACTGAACCGGGACCCGCCCGACCCCGTCCCCGCAATACTGTTGGAGAAGAAGTGTTTGAGTTCGAACACACCCCACTCGGTTTGCAGATACTTCCCGTTGGTGACGCGGGAGACCGTAGCCTCGCTCACGCCCACTTCCGCGGCGATATCCTTGAGTGTAAGCGGCACCAGATATTTCTTACCCTTGAGAAAAAAATCACGTTGAAACTCGAGTATCGCGGTCCCCACCTTGAGGATCGTATCGTTCCGCTGCTGAATGCTATTGATAAACCACCGGGCATCACGAACGTAGTCGCCGGCAAACTTTCTCGTGGTTCGATCGGCTCCATGAGCGAATCGGCTAAAACTGGACTGAACACCCAGAACAGGTATCTCCTCGTCGTTGAGCGCCAGAAAAAACTGCCCCTCCTTGCGACGGAGGATCAGGTCCGGCACTACGTACTGCGGCGTATCGGTGGAATACCCCCGTCCCGGGAAGGGAGTCAGCGTTTTAATCAGTTCCAGGCCCGCAAGAACGTCCTCCTCACCGACCTCCAGCGCTTTGGCGATATCGCGATACTTGCCCCGCTCGAGTGCCTCCAGATGATCCTCGATCAGTGCGGGAAGCCAGATCGGAGCCTCCGGGAGCAGGTCCGCCTGTACCGCCAGGGACTCGCGGTAGTCGCGAACGCAGGTGCCGATCGGGTCGAGTGTCCGAACGAGGTCGATCATCTGGTCGAGAAGGGCGTAGTCGCTCGGTTCCACCAGGGTTTTCGGATCTTCCAGGTAAAACCCGTTCTCGTCCAGGTTGCGGATCAGCAGCTCCGCGATCTCGAAGGCGTGCGAATCGATCGGTTGAAGGCGGAGTTGCCAGATCAGATGTTCCTGCAGGGACTCCGGGCGGGCGATCGCGCCCTCCATGAACATGCGCTTCCCGTTCTCGTCGCCGTCAAAGCGGCTCTCGTTGGGAAATCCCGGATCAGAGGAGTTTTCGAAGTACTCGTACTCCTCACCACGCTCCTGGCGCTCGTTGAGCGATACCGTGGGCGTCTCCCGAACCAGCTCGAGCGCGGGGTTTGCTTCCAGTTCCTCCTGGATGCGAATCCGGAGGTCCTGCAACGGAAGCGTCATGATCTGAATGCTCTGGAGGAGCTGCGGCGTCATCCTGAGTTCTTGCCGCTGGACCAGTGCAGGACGCTGGTACTGCATACTTTTATAATGGGAGAGCCGACGGGCTTTGTCAATTTGGACTATCGCCCGATGCGGTATCGCGGCGTCAGCGCTGGTAGTCGTCGCCGAGATAGATCCGGCGGGCGGTCTCGTTGGCCTCGATCTCCTCGCGGGTCCCCGCGACGACGATCTCGCCCTGGTGAATCAGGTAGGAGTAATTGGAGATCTCCAGTGTATCCCGTTCGTTGTGGTCGGTGATGAGGATTCCGATCCCCCGCTCCGCCAGGTGCCGAACGATACTCTTGATCTCGTAGCGGGCACGCGGATCGATACCGGCAAACGGTTCGTCCAGGAGCAGAAACTGCGGCTCGATCGCCAGAGCACGGGCGATCTCCGTTCGACGGCGCTCACCGCCGGAAAGAGTGTACGCTTTTTGTCGGCGCAGGTCGGTGATCCCCAGCTCGTCCAGAAGCTGATCCACCCGGTGGCGACGTTCCGCGCGACTCAGATCGCGACGCGGCTCAAGAACCGCCAGAACGTTTTTCTCCACGGTGAGTTTGCGAAACACCGAGGGTTCCTGCGGAAGGTAGGAGATACCGTTGCGCGCACGCCGATACATGGGGAGGCGGCTGATCTCCCGACCGTCCAGGTAAACCCGCCCCGACGTGGGCGTGATAAAGCCCACGACCATGTAAAAAACGGTGGTCTTTCCTGCCCCGTTCGGGCCAAGGAGGCTCACCACCTGGCCGTTCTGCATCGCAAATTCCACGCCGCAAACGACCTCTTTGCGACCGAATCGCTTGCGCAGGCCTTCGACGCGGAGGGTATGACCGGTTTCGAGGGACTGCGTCATTCTTCCTCCGGTGCCGATTCGTCCGTGACGGTGGTATCGTCCTCCGCCGCCGGTTCGTCCTCGTCGATCACCACGGCGCCTTCCACCTGCCCCACCAGCTCGATCTCCTCCGTATCAAGGTTCAGGACGATCCGCGTCGCCCGGTACTCGTCGCCCTTCCAGTACACCACGGGAAAACCGGAAAGTTCCAGCACCTCTTCCTCGCGTCGATAGCGCAAAAACTGGGCGCGCGCGGTGAGATCGTCCTGCAGAACGCGAACGCCCGACTGCATCAGTATCAGATCTCCGCCCTCGCGCGTCTCCAGGTAGCCGCCCTTTACGATCAGATCGTTGGCGCGGTCCTCCACGATCACGTCTCCCTCGGCTCGGGAGTTCTCCGTATCGCGATCAAAGTGCAGGAGACTCGCCATGATCGTGAGGTCGCGCCCCTGATCGATCACCTCCACGGTACCCCGTGTCTCGGCGTAGCGAAAATCCTCGCCGGAGAGCTCGATCTCCGCCGCTCGCAGGGTGATCTCGTTGCTCGTAACGCGAGCGTCGCCGGTCAGAAGGGTCCGCTCCCGCCCCTCGGCGAGAACGATGGATGTGCGGTCCCCGGAAAACTCAAAGGTGTCCGCCGCGGCCGTCCCGGCGACAACCGACGCCAGCACCAGCACCAATGCGGGGACCAGCGCGGAGACCGCCGCGGGGGTATGGAACGGCGCTCGCAGGTGCACAGGCGCCGCCGGCGACGCCGCGGTATAAAGCCTCACGGAGACTCCTGGTCGTTCCGGAAGACGCCGCTCACGCCGGAGGTAAGCTCCACGGCGTTTCGGCGGCCGTCCACGCGGAGGCCCGCGCCCTGTACCTCGGACCCGTCGTCGCGCCGGATGTATACCGACTCGTCCTCGCGCCCCCGGAGGATCCGGGCATCGTTCTCCCAGTAGATATAGCCGGTCTCGAGTTCCGCCTCCTCGATCTGCGAGTAAAACCGAATCGTCCCAGTGAGCTCCACGTCCTCCGTGTCGAGGTAGAGGATTCCGCCTTCGGCAAATCCGGTCACCCGGACCTCGCCGTCGGGGCCATACTCGGTAAACCGCAGCCCCTCGAACCGCTGGAGTCGCTCCTCGGGATAGCTGGCGATACGCGTCGCCGTGAGTTCGATCCGCGTGTCCCGCTCGATCACCATCCGGGCATTCTCGATCTCCACCTGCGGAACCGATACGTTCCGTTCACCCTCGATGTCCGCGTCGGTGTAGTCAAAGCTGCAACCCGCCAGAACGAGCAGCGCCACCGGAATGACCGCCCCGGCGCGTTTCACGACTCGGCGACCGGGGATGCAGCCGTCATTTCCACGCCGTGGGAGACCGCAGCGGCAACAAAGCTCGCAAAGAGCGGATGTGACTCCACCGGCTTCGACTGAAACTCCGGGTGAAACTGGACACCCACACCCCAGGGATGATCGTTCCACTCCATCGATTCCACCAGTGAGTAGTCCTCGGTGACGCCGCCGGTGAGGAGGCCCGCTTCATTGAGGCGCTGCCGGTAGGCGTTGGACACCTCGTAGCGATGACGGTGGCGCTCATAGATGATCTCCTGGCCGTAGACCGATCGAATCCTCGTGTCCGGAAGCAGCCGGGAGGCGCTGCGTCCGAGGCGCATGGTCCCACCGTAGTTCTTGATGTCCACTTGTTCCTCCAGGAGGCTCACAACAGGATACTCTGAATCGGGAGCAAACTCGGTACTGTCGGCACCGTCGTACCCGAGCACGTTACGGGCATACTCGATCACCATTACCTGCATACCGAGGCAAATTCCAAAGTAGGGGAGGCCCTTCTCGCGGGCGTACCGCGCGCCGATGATCATGCCGAGAACCCCGCGGCTGCCAAATCCGCCGGGCACGAGGATCCCGTCGACGTCGGCAAAGATCTCGTCCAGCGGTCGCTCGTCCTGCTCCAGATTCTCGGAATCGACCTTCACGAGTTCGACACGACAATCGTTGGCGATACCGCCGTGGAATAGCGCCTCGTCGACGGACTTGTAGGAATCGGAGAGTTCGATGTATTTCCCGAGGACGGCGATCCGCACAACCCGGTCGGACTCCGTCACGACCCGAACCACTCGCTCCCAACCGGCGAGATCCGCCGGTTTGATCTCGAGACCGAGGCGCTTCAACGATATCTCGTCGAGTCCCTGTCGGTGGTACATCAGCGGAATCTCATACAGGGTCGTGCGAATATCGTAGGCGGAGATCACCGCTTCCATTTCCACGTTGGTAAAAAGCGCGATCTTTCGGCGTACGTCGTCCGGTAACGGCGTCGGCGCCCGACAGAGCAGCACGTCCGGCTGGATACCGATCTCGCGGAGTTCCTTCACCGAGTGCTGCGTCGGTTTGGTCTTGAGCTCGCCGTTGGTCACCTCGGGAATCAGCGTCAGGTGAACCGCCAGTACGTTCTCCTTGCCGAGCTCGTGAACCATCTGCCGTACCGCCTCGAGAAACGGAAACGATTCGATATCACCCACGGTGCCGCCGATCTCCACGATCGTGACGTCTACGCCGCTTTCGTCTCCCACGGAGCGGACCCGCTGCTTGATTCGATCGGTGATGTGCGGGATCACCTGGACGGTTCGCCCCAGGTATCGCCCTTCCCGCTCGCGTTGGATGACCTCCTGATAAATCTGACCGGTGGTGATCGAGTTGGAGCGGGTCAGCGGTGAAGAGGTGAATCGAGCGTAGTTTCCGAGATCCAGATCGGTCTCGGCACCGTCATCGGTGACATAGACCTCGCCGTGCTGGTACGGGCTCATCGTACCGGCATCGACATTGATGTACGGATCGACCTTTATCATGCGTACTTCGAGTCCGCGACGTTCGAGAAGGCTTCCAAGCGAGGCGGCCGCCACGCCCTTCCCGAGGCTCGAGCACACGCCCCCGGTGACAAAAATGTACTTGTTCATCCGGGAGTTCATTATCGCGAGGGCGCCCGTCGGTGTCAATTCGAAACGTTGACACTGCACTCGGCGCGAATTAGTCTTTTAGCAACAATGGCATCATTCCTGAGTGATGCAGATTTCGAGCGATTTCGGAGTCTGATCTACGACGAAAGCGGCATCCACTTCTCCGAATCCAATCGAACGATTCTTGAAAGCCGGCTCAAGGAACGACTGCGACACGCGGGACTCGAGACGATCGCCGATTACTATACGCACGTCCGATCCAATGGTGAGGAACTCAAGGTTCTGCTCGACGCGGTTACAACCAACCTCACTCGTTTTTTCCGAAACGCGACGCACTGGGAGACCTTCGAGAACTACGTTGTTCCCGATCTGATC
>Ga0180436_10006621_pt1 | contig 10043 bp, 8 predicted proteins | sample SS_ome_2_FD_132434 | JGI IMG/M metagenome (GOLD analysis project Ga0180436, IMG submission 132434) | Hypersaline lake sediment archaeal communities from the Salton Sea, California, USA - SS_3_S_2 metaG | ecosystem: Environmental > Aquatic > Non-marine Saline and Alkaline > Hypersaline > Sediment...
AATGCCATCGGTAGAGCCAGTTATTAGTATTGTTTTCTGCATTTTTCCGCCTCAAACAGGGAAATATTCAGTTCATATATAGGATTTGCTCGTGTAAGTATCAGCGAGAGATTGTTTGTCAGGAGGCAGAGGTAGCTGAGCACACTTTGTTACTGAACCAAGGGAAACCGCCAGGGCGGCAATACTGACTGATATCAAGATAGTCTTATTTATTAGCCGCATCCTTCTTTATTCATAGGGTGAATATAGTCGGGATTCCAGTTGTTTTTTATGATTCTAATCAAGCCAAAAAACAAATAGTTAAGTCATGCTAAGTTATAGATATGAATATAGAACGATACAGAGCTAGAGGAGCACAGAATCTTTGTATCTGAGTACACTAAAAGTCGAAAACTATCGGGCGATACGTAGCGCCGAGCTCGACTTTGATAACACCACGGTACTCATAGGTGAAAATGACTGCGGCAAATCCAGTCTGCTAGATGCCCTGGCTCGGGTTCTTGACGATGATACCGAAGATGGTGGCCTGACGTTTGAGCCCAGAGAATTCCATCATGCCAAAGGGGAAGACTCGGCTTCTGGTCCTATCAGAATCCGGCTGGGCTTTGAGGAGCGTCGACCTGGTGAATGGTCTGACAAGGTCTACCAACCCATTGCTGAATTATTACCCGAAATCAGCAAGAAGCCACGAAAACTTTACCTTGACCTGCAGGCCGACGCGGTTAATGAAGGAAGCTCCCAGGCAACATGGCAGTTAGAGTCTCCTGATTCTCACAGAAAAACATCGGATTCTGCTGTTTTTCAGTGGTTGCGCCAGATGGCGCCCATTATACGAATTACCGGCGGCATGCTCACAGGCCACGAGATTAGCCACGAGCCTGACACTGGAACCAGCCCGTCTAAGACAGCGCCCTCTCCTGAAATTGCCCAGCTAATCCAGCGCATACTTGAATCCACTTCGGCATTGCTCTCGAGAAACACCACCAGCATGTCTGCGGAGCTCGACAATGGCTTTGCAGCGGCTCGCGAACTGATGGAGACCAGGGGTAATTACATCGATTGGGGCATGCTGGCCCTGGATAGAGCCATTAGCGAGATACTGGGCAAAGACCTGAAAGGTCTGCAATCCAGTTCCATAGCCCTGAATGAATCTGGAAGCTTCGCTGAAAAGCTGGGATTTTTGCTGCTCGTGGCCGCCTTACTACGCGAGCATCCTGAAGGATTTCCTCCTCATGCTGAACCGATATGGATTATCGAAGATCCTGAGGCCCACTTGCATCCTATGACATTGGCCTCGGTTGCCCTGATGCTACGCCATATAGACTGGCAGAAAATTGTTACCACGCATTCAGGTGACTTCCTGGCTGCTGTCCCCCTGAAACGTATTCGCCGTCTAACCCGTTATAACGGTGTCGTGCATCAGTACCGAGTGCGAGAGCACGCCCTGTCGTTAGAAGATCTCAGAAGACTGGGCTACCACCAGCGTACGCGCAATAGCGTGGCGAGTTTTTCACGCTTATGGCTGCTGGTAGAGGGTGAATCCGAGTTCTGGGTAGTGCCACAGATTGCCCGACTCATGGGCTATGAGTTTGCCCTGGAAGGTATTAGCTGTATCGAATTTGCCCAATGTGGCCTGGATCCGCTAATAAAAGCAGCACATGAACTGGGTATCGAGTGGCACCTGCTGGCTGATGGTGATGATGCAGGTCAGCATTACCTGGAGACAGCCAGAGAGTTTCTGGGGGCTCGCGAAGAAAGTGATCATATCTCCCTGCTCTGCGACCTTGATATTGAGCACTGTTTCTGGGAAAAAGGTTATTCAGGCGTCTACGAGCATCATTCTCGACTGTCTCCTGCCGCATTAAGGAATAGCTCGCCCGCACAGGTTATTCGACAGGCAGTTAAAAAGCGGTCCAAACCCTATCTGGCCCTGAGTGTTGTGGAGGCCGTTTCCGAGGAAGACTCACCGGGGATTCCCGATGTGTTGAATAAGCTGGTTGAGACCTGTGTGCGACTTGCCCGTGAGGCCCCTGCACGCCATGCGATGAATAATGATGAGCCTGCAGCCAAACACCCTGGCCAGAAGGAACAAGGAGGCCCAACATGATCAAGGTGAGACTTTGTGGTGCCGCAGGTGAAGTGACTGGCTCTGGTTACCTGGTAGAGACGCCCGATGCGCAGGTGCTGGTCGACTTTGGCATATTTCAGGGTGGCCGTGGAGACCGCGAACGCAGTCGTTCCCTGGGGCCGGTTGATCCACGAAAGCTGGATGCCGTTGTGCTCACTCATGCGCACCTTGATCATTCCGGCCGCCTGCCCCTGCTATACGCCTCAGGTTATGAGGGGCCTCTTTATGCCACCCATGGCACGCTGGACACCACCCGGGTACTGCTCGAAGACATGGCCAAGATCGAGGTGGAAAACCTGAAGCGCGAAAACCGTATCAGGCGCCGTGCCGGAGAAGAGTTACTCGAACCCGTATACACGGTTCAGGATGTCGAGCGCATTCGCTCCTGGCACGAACGCATGCGCTATAACACGCCTCAGGCGGTAGCACCTGGTATAACAGCACGACTCTTTGAGGCAGGACATATTCTTGGCTCTACCAGTGTCGAGCTGTCCATTGAGTATGCTGGAGAAACACGGACGCTGGTTTTCTCCGGGGATGTTGGGCCCTGCGCGGCCCCTATTCTTCGTGACCCGGTACGTCCGACAAAGGGCGACCTTGTTTTTCTGGAGTCCACCTATGGAGGCCGTGAACGCACCCCTCAGGATGAAACGGTGTCAGGCTTCAAACAACTACTCAAGGAGGCCTGGGATAAACAGGAACGCATCATCATTCCAGCCTTCGCGGTTGGCCGAACCCAGATCATCCTGTACTACATTGCTGAGGCAGTACGCGAAGGACTCATCCCGAAAGAATTCCCTATCTACCTGGATAGTCCTATGGCCACGAAGGCGACAGAAATCGTTATCCGCCACCCGGAGCTCTATGATGAGGAACTCACTGAATTAGCAAGGAATCAGCAATTACAGCAAGACCTGGAAGGTCTGGCTGTAATCGAGGATGTGGCAGAGTCTATCGAGCTTAATTACAGCGAACAGCCCTGTATTATCATCAGCGCCTCTGGCATGTGCGAAGGCGGCCGTATTATTCATCACCTACGCCATAATCTATGGCGTGAAAATGTCAATGTACTCCTCGTGGGTTACATGGCTGAGGATACGTTGGGTCGCAGGCTTGCTGATGGTGAGAAACGGGTAGAAATCTTTGGTGAAACCGTAGCGGTGAATGCTCGCATTCACTTGCTGGACGGGTTTTCTGCTCATGCTGGTCATTCAGAGCTGCTCGACTGGCTCAGTGATGTAGCACCCTCAGGGCCACAGATCATCCTGATCCATGGAGAGGATGAAGAGCGTGCCGCACTTCAGGTCGCTATCAAGGAGCGTTATGGCCTGGATGCCTTATGCCCCGCAATCGATGATGTGATCGAACTTAATTAGAATAGCCAGATTAATCCGGTGCTTTTCAGGAACTTGTAGCGACCTCTCTGAGTGGCAGTGGTATAGCCTTTAAAACCACCTGATTCGATGAGTTTTTTCCTCATCTCTAACCACTCCGGGCTTCCCCAGCGTAGTGAAATGGATTTCAGTTCTTCAAATACCTTGTTCAGGTCATTCGCAAGCCCAGGGTCAACAAAGTAAAAACCCATCTCGTTATTGTATAAACGTGAGCGGTAATCAAAATTCGAGGTGCCTACAAAGCCGAAATTATCATCAAAGAAGGTCTTGGCATGTAATTTTCCGTAACTTTCTGTTCCACCGATCAGAGCAGAATCTAGTAAACCTGTCTGGTATATACCTATACGAGGATGATTGATCAGACGCACCCATTCGTCACTGTTGACGAATCCCGGGTTGTATTCACTATCTTTTCTATTCTTTAACCATATTGCCCGCATTTCTTCGCTAAGCAGCAGGCGTGGCGCAGTATCCATATCAATGACGCTTTGAGTAAAGAAGTTGTCGCTGGTGAGCACTGAGTTGGTGACTATCTCAAAAGATAGTTCTGGATATTGCTCCAGCATTTCCAGCATGCGTTGCGCACCATCGTAGAATACTTGTCCTTCCTTGTTCTTGTACTGAGCGATAAAGAGATAAGGGGAAATAATGCGCAGGGTTCCTGATAATTCATCTTCTCTTTCTGCTTCCTGAACAGCGTTGGCCAGGATGGCCTCGATGGAATTAGTGTTTCGCGACTTTATTTCTACGACATCGGTGACCACATCCGTACTGACCAGATTGCCGAGTTCATGAGCAAGACGAACCTCTGATGAGCGATATCCTGAATTCAGATATTCAGGCATTTCCTCGTAGACCTCCTTGATGGCAGGCACATTTTTAATGAAGGCCAGGGATTCCTGGGCCTTCTGCCGATAACTGGCATAGGGATCCAGCAGACCAAAAGCACTATCGTCATCTTCGTTGCTAATCGGGTAGATTCGACGATTGCCGTTATGCAGGAATAAAAGCGTGTAATAAACACTGCTGACATCGCCAACAGTGATTTCACTAAGGCTGTTCTCTACCCCACCGTCTGATCTAAGCAGAATCTCGAGATCCAGGTAAGTATCCTTGTTCCTGCTGCCGTCCTTGTTAATGCCATAGTAATCAACCGATATGTTTCTGCCCCCGGTCATAACCATGTCTTTTCCGGGAAAGCTGCCATCCTTAATGATCAGCTTGTCGTGGGAGCGTCTATTTGACCAGCTCCTCCAGCTTGTCAGGGCGTTGATGATCACGAATTGAACGCGCGCTTTGTATGAGGTTTCCTGCCCATCAGGGCCACGCATATAACCAGCATCTTTTGTGCAGGTTTCCAGGGCACGCATTGGTGCATGATTGCTGCTCATAGATCCTAATGAATCCACCATGATGCGTATATCGACACCGCGTTTAACAGCGTTACAAAGGGCGCCAATTAGAGCATAACCGGTTGGGTCATACTTGTAGATGTAATAGGTCAGGTCCAGCGTGTACTCAGCGTTTTCGATCATCCAGATCTTGGCTGCAAGGGAGCGCAGGGAGTCCTGGTAGGAAGGACCAATGATCTTGGCCTGTGCATTATTAATGGGGGCTTCTGATTGTTTGGATAGCGCTATCGGATCATGCTTAAGTTGTTTATGGGGCACATATGCCCTGGCAGCATAGAGGTGCTGCATGAACGCATCTGTATCATTTCGGACTGCAGGGTCTGACAACTCTTCAAGGGCATCGAATGGTGTAGAGACAGGCTTTTGCTCTGTGGTTGCGCAGGCAGCAAGTAATAAAACAAGCGATACTGATAACATGTTCCTGACAATATGCATCTAACTCTCGCAAGCTGTTCCGTTATCTCTATTTAAAGCGTAGCACTATTTAGCGAATCACTATCTCTGCATAGACTGGAAAATGGTCTGACACACCTGTAGGCAGTACTGTGTATTCAACAAACTCCAGTTCATTTGAGATCAAAATCCAGTCCAGGCGCTTTTTCCCTTCTTTGTACGTGCCGAGATCAGTAGCCTCTGGCCTGTATACCTGCAACCCAGCCTTATCTGCAAGGGACTGAACGATGGAGGTCTCTGAGAACCAGTCGCTGTTGAAGTCTCCCAGGATGACAACGGGATTATTACGCCCCTTAAGTGTGTTTCCCAGTTCTTCGATTTGTTTCTCACGAACACTCTGACGAGAAAAGTCCAGATGCACCGAGATGATATCTACCAGCAAAGGATTATCGTCTGCCCCTGTTTTTTGCCAGGCAATCTGGCCAAGCATCAGGCCCTTATTCATGGTGGGTGGTGAGGGCTCAAAGGTATGATTCAGAACTTCTTCAAAGGGCTGCCTGGAAAGTAATGCCGTACCATAATCAAACAACCAACTCTGGGCATGGCTGGCTCGTTCGAACCATGGGTAGTCGGCATCCTCAGCCAGTGTGGCAACATGGTCAAATCCCCCACTCCAGCGCGAAGGACCATCCGCTTCCTGCAGGGCTACGATATCGGCATCAGTCTCTATAATCAGGTCTGCGATTTCTGACAGGTTGTTTTCAAAGTCTTCCCTGGAAAGAAAAAGTTGATTAACCGCGTCCTTGCGGCCGTGCGCCAGATTGAGACTCAGGACACTGAGTGATCCCTGATGTGGTCTGTCCATAGGTATAACAATCCGTGGCTCAGGTTCCTCATCTGGCAGGCTCGCACAGGCAACCAGCCAGAAGAGCGGGAATAGGACTGCAAGGAGCTTTAGAATTGGCTGTTGCATAGGGAAAGAATACCAGAATGATCTGAAGTCTGGTCATAGAACAATAAGCAGATCTATGATGCATAGACATCCAAGGACCATAGAATATGCTTGAATTGCTCACAGCCGGAGTAATCATGGGGCTCTCAGCGGGTTTCACTCCAGGGCCTTTACTGACGCTGCTTATCAGCGAAACACTTCGGCATGGGATCCGCTCTGGCATTAAGGTTGCGATTGCGCCAATTCTTACCGACTTGCCGATTATTGCCCTGACCTTCTTTCTTTCTACGAAATTGGGTGATGCCAGTACCATTCTGGGCCTGATTTCACTGGCGGGCGGCAGTTTCGTGCTATGGATGGGCATTAAGGGCTTAAAAACCAGTGCCGTTGAAATAAAACTTGTGCCGGAAAGTCCAAGGTCACTAACAAAAGGCATAGTCACTAATGTACTTAGCCCCTACCCTTACATCTTCTGGCTGACTGTTGGCACGCCAATCCTGAATAAGGCCATGCAGTCCAGCATGAGCTGGGCTGTGTTGTTCATAGTCAGCTTTTATATCTGCATCGTAGGAGCCAAGCTCCTGCTAGCCGTGCTGGCAGGACATTCCAGAAGCTTCCTGAAAGGCAAAGTCTACCTGTACACGATGCGGCTACTTGGGCTGGCCCTGTGTTTCTTTGCGCTGATACTGTTCCGAGATGGCCTTCAACTGACCGGGATGCTGTAGAAGGATTTAGTCCAGCAACTGAGCCTGCAGAGCCTGAATAACCTCATCCTCAACACCCAGGCCTTCACGAATATAGTTTTCCATGGAGCCGTATTGTTTTACTGCTTCATCTAACGAAGCGTCAATATAGGTAGGCTGCAGAACGTAAAAGGCCTCGATATTGGTCATATCCACTTCTTCAGGTTCCATAAGAAATGTTTCAGCTGCTTTTTCTCTCAACTGGACCAGGCGGTGTTCGATCTCTTCTTTCCTATATTCATTCGAAAGCATGTAGTCTTCACGCACTGTTTCCCAGGGAACACCAAGGGCAGACAAAAGTATGGCTGCCCCTGTACCAGTTCGATGTACGCCATGCGAGCAATGGAAAACCAAAGGTTGAGATTCAGGTTTGGCAATTTCTCGTAATAAGGCTGCATAGTATTCACGTCCCTGGTCTACCCCGATGCGGTGAATCTCTGCATTGAGCTCCGGCGGAACCTCGGTGAAATCACCCGTGGCGCGGGCATATTTGATGACTTCGGCAAGTTCACCCATGTTACCGGCATCCATCGGCATAGGGATTTCTTTAACACCTTCCGGTAGTCTGTCCCTGCCCCGCGACTCGATCTCGGACAAGGTCAGGAAATTAACAACGGTCTTAATGCCCAGATCATCTAGCTTCTGTACATCTTCATCGGTAAGCCTGGGGAGCTCACCCGAGCGATAGACCAGCCCCTTTTTAACGGTGCGGCCATCAGAGGTCTGATAACCGCCGATGTCACGGAAGTTGGGCTGCCCTTCCAGTCTGATATCTCCAGTTTCCTGTATAGCCTGGACAGGGTTGAAAGCGAGCAGGTAGCAAACCAGTAATAGAACGAATTTATAGCTTTTCATATTAATATCTCCTCATTACTCGGTTCAGCCGGTTGATGCGTCTCTATGCGTCCATCAGTTCCAGCGTTGAAGGATGAAACAACTCTTCTATCTTCACCTGTCTGCGGGATAAACCCTGCTCATAAGAGTATTGAAGCAGGGCTTCAAGGGCCTTCCTGTTAGGCTCAATACCATAAGGCCAGAAGTTATGCCCCATCAAGGCGCGTGTTTCTTCCAGTTCGTTAATAAACCATGGCAAGGAGTTACTAGCCCATGCTGTTTTCCCCCATTCTTCATACATCAACCGCTTCGATTCGGAATAAGCATCAAACACGGCGGCTGGTAGCCATGGGTTTTTATCAACCAGGTCATTTCTGATGGCAACGGCATGCATAATGGGAAATATGCCTGTCTTCGCATAGTAATCTCGCTCGACCTTCCGATAATCCATAAAAAGACGGGAAACACGTTTGTCACCATCTCGAAATGCCCGGGGCTCTGCTGCATGGAATATCGCTTGTACATCACCATCAAGTAGCATTTCCGATTCGTCCTTTCCTTCGGGGCCCGTGGTGATCGACAGCCCTTTAGGCATGATGTTCTCCTGGCTTGACGGTTTGCCGGCTACGTCGGCCGAAGAATCTCTGGATGAAACGATCCATTCAATATCTTCGGGCTTTACACCATACTCATGCTCAAAAATCCCTCTTAACCAGGTAAGAGAAGTTGAAGAAAAACCCGGGGTCCCAACCTTTTTACCTTTTAAATCTTCAGGTTTGCGGACACTACCGTCCGAACGAACAAATATGCTTTTATGCCTGAAGGTACGTAAGGGAAAAACAGGAATAAGACTGTAATCTCGAAAGTTCTCATTAGCATATGCAAGTATGAAGGGGTGCAGACCGACTTCAGAAACATCGTAGGCCTGAGGACCAGAAAACATATTCGCATTCATGGCCCCTACGCTGTCGACAACAAATTCAGGTTCGCAGCCATTTACCTGCACCCTGCCATCAAAGAGTGCCTCAACTCTATCGAGTCTGTAACCAGCTATGGATATGGGTAAAGGCTTAGCTTGTGCCCCCTGTGCTCGATTAGACACCAATAATGTCGCCAGAATGGGAGAGCATATTGTTGCGGCAGAGAGTTTTAACAGCTGTCTTCTTGATACTTTCATGAAATCAAAGGACTTCTTACGCCGGGCAGGTAATTAATTGCTAAGAAACTGCATATTTAAACCAACAAATATTTGCCACTCCGGCTGTCCCGAGCCCCTATCTGCAACAGAGTACTGGGGCTCTATGAAGACGTTATATACGGTTTTTCCCCTTGGAATTACCTGGCCAAAACCAAGACCCACGGGCATGGAATAATTATTATTTTCAAAATTGTATGTCCAAATGCCCGCTGAACGTAGGTAACGCCCCTCGCCAAGCTGGTACATACCAAAAGGCTGAAATGCACCAATGCTGGTATCGGGCTTATCTTCATCGCCTGCAAAGCTTCCCGTCCAAGTCAGAAGATAACCGTATTGAAATTTCTGTGACCTTGCATCAAACAGCACATTGGCGAACCCACCTGCCCATTTATCACTACCCAGAGAGTCTTTCGAAGCTGTCGGTGCATTAATTGAGGGACCCAGGCCAAAACTGATTGCCGGATCACCCATGTCGAACAGGTATGCGGCGAACACGTTAAGATCGCCAATCCCTGTTTCTCTATCACCATCAGGAGGCGCTGGAAAACTGTTGACAGGCAATGATGCACGCATCAGCCATTTTCCACCAAGCTCGAATGGCTGTGCATATCGAAGCCAGAGCTGATTGGCATCTTTATCTGTGTCGGTCAGTCCACCGATGTAATAGTTATGTATATTAAAGGCCTTCATGTTGGCCAGAGGATTGTTGGCCTGTGCTGCGGCATTTGGTGAGATTTCATCAGCATACACACTGCCAGGCCAGGCTTGCACTACAAACACAAGCATCATGAAATATGTAACTCTTTTAGAAAATCGCACCTGGGCTCCCTTCTTAATTAGCTCTTAAATAGTTTCAAGTAGATAAATTCGATTTAGGATTAAATGCCTTATGCATTTCAGATGTTAATTAAACAAAGAGCCACCTAATTGGTGGCTCTTTGGTAATGCACTTATTGACCAATGCTCGGATCCATATTGGGATCAAAAGG
>Ga0180436_10006624_pt1 | contig 10041 bp, 6 predicted proteins | sample SS_ome_2_FD_132434 | JGI IMG/M metagenome (GOLD analysis project Ga0180436, IMG submission 132434) | Hypersaline lake sediment archaeal communities from the Salton Sea, California, USA - SS_3_S_2 metaG | ecosystem: Environmental > Aquatic > Non-marine Saline and Alkaline > Hypersaline > Sediment...
CGATCATAGCGCGAGCGCTCGACCCACAGCGGTGCCAAGAGCGGCTCTTGGGCAGGCAGCGCCTCCAGGTCGTCCACCGTGACCGTCTGACGTGAAGCGTCCGCGCCCAAAAGCGGATCGTCGGGATCGACGAGCACGTACCCCTCGGCCGCGAACCGCGTGGGCCAGGCGTCCTCGGCGCGCGTATCGCCCGCCACCATGGCCACATTTCGCTCCACCAGCAGCGGCAACGCGGCGAACGACTGGAAAAAGTCGCCGGTGGCGTCGACCGCTATCACGTCATACAGATGCACATAGGCGCTGTTGCGCGGGTTCTCGAGAATCTGCACCGCGCCCGACTCGTACACCAACCCGTAGCCGGCCTCCGCCAGGCGTCGCTTGCTGCTCGCCACGCCCGGGTCGTCGCTCCGCACCATGGCAAAGCGCACCTGGTGCAGATGGGTCGTGGTCGTCAGATCCGTCCAGGCCAGTTGCTGCCAGGTGTGCAACGGCGCGCCATTGTCATAATAACCGGCAAAGCGCGGCATCGAGGCCTGCGGCAGCGACCAGGTGCGCACATACTGGTTTTGGGGCGTGGTGACAATGTCGAGCAGTCGGCCCGGATGCTCGTGCGCCGCCAACCAGGCATAGGCCGCGCGCTCGTCCTCGCTGAAATAGGCCTCTGTGGTCTTGAACGCCTCGGCGTTGGGGGCATAGTCGGCGATCAGCGCCAACACCAGACCGGCGATCAGCAGCCTTCCGGCCCAGCCGTGGAACCGCAGCGCCAGCATATAGTGCAGCCCATAGGCCGCCAGCATAGAGGCGAAAAAGGCGGCCATCATCAGCCCGCGAAAGGGCGACAAGCGGCCAAACACCGGCAGATGCACGAAAAAGTTGACGGGACAGGTCGGCCCCGTAACCATTAGCAGCGACAGAACCAGCCCAACCAAGGCCGCCCGCGCGGCCATGTGTCGCTTGAGGCCCAATAACCCCATGGCGGCCAGCACCGGCGCGACGAGCCCGGGATACCAGGCTGCGCTCCAGAACGAGTTGACCAGGCCTGGGAGGCCCTCTTTGCTCGTTTGCAGGTGCCAGCGGCGCGCGATAGCGTACCACACCAGGCGCGGCGTCACCGAATAGTCGCCGATCAGCGCGTTGCTAAAGGTGCTCTCGCCGGCATGCTTGGCCTGAATGCCCACCAGCGGCGTCTCGAACATGGCCGGCAGCACGAAAAAGGCCGCCACACCCAACGACACGCCGCCCACCAGCGCCGTATCCAGGATCACGCGACGCCAGGGCACGCCCTTGCGAATCCGCTCCCATTCGCGAAAGGCCATATAGAGCACCACAAAGGGCACGGCCAGGATGGCATACTCGCTGCTGACGATGGGGTACAGCCCTAGAGTCAGCCCGGTGAGCAACAGGGCGCCGGTCCGCGCCGAGCCCTCCGTCTGGCGGGCCGCCTCGATGCACCAGAGCGGTATGGGCAGCAGCATCCAAAAGGCGGCGTGAATCCAGGTCTCGACGCCCACGTGCGAGTGAAAGGGAATCAGCAAATAGATGATCGCGCCCACCAGCGCCGCCCGCCAATCGTTCACCAAACGTCGTAAGTAGCCAAACATGGTCAGGCCCGAGCCGGTCATCACGACCAGGTAAAAGCCGACCAGCACCCGCTCCAACGAAATGCCACCCCAGAGCGATACGGCCGCCAGGGCATAGTAGAGCGGATAGGCCAAAAAGCGTCGCCAGGGGAATCCCGAGAACCAAGTCGGATTCCAGCCGCTGAGGGCCTGACCCTGGGCCAGCTCTTGTCGGAACAACCAGGTGATGCTCATCTCGGTGAGCACCTCCTGGCGGTGCGAGATCGGCAAGCCGCCCGACAGCCAGTTGCGCATGGTGAGCAGGGTCAGCAACAGCAACACAGCGGCCGCTACCCCCCACTCGCGCCTCGCCTGCTTTTTGTACTTGCTCGCCTGGCCAGATCGCTTCACGCGACCTCCTCGCCCCTGGTATCCAGTAGATAGCGATGCATGGTGCGCCCATGTAGCTCGATGCTGCCCTCGGGGCGCAGTCCGTTGCGTTGATAGAACCGCTTGGCGCGCTCGTTGCCGTCGTCCACGATCAGGCTCAGCCAGCGCATTCCCCGCTGCCGCGATTCGGCGGCCAGCGACTCGATCAGAGCGCGCCCGATCCCCTCACCGGCATAGCGCTTGAGCACGCCGATAAAGAGCAGTTCGGCCTCGTACGGTCGCGTCTCGAACGCACCGCCATAGCGTAACGTCTGGAACACGCCGCTGAGAAGCGACGGATCGCGCAACAGCGCGCCCAGCAGCGGCAGGATCAGCCCGGCGACGCCGCGCCATCCCAGATGGCCGAACAGCCCCTCCCCGGCCGGCATTCCGACGACCACGCCAACCACCTGCTGGTCGCGCCGCGCCACGAACCCATAACAGTCTGGCGCGGAGGCCAGACCGCGGTACATAACCGCCAAGAACGCTGGCCCCAGACGGGTCAGGAAGGTGCCTGGCTGGCCCTCGATATGAATCGCCGCGCCGGCAGCGGCATCATCAGGGGTCAGCGGCTCGAGCGCGAACGTCGACATGCTACCTGGACAGCTCGGCGATCTGCTGACAGACATAGTCGACCTGCTCAAGCGTCAGCTTGGTCGAACTGGGCAGGTTCATGCCGCGCGCCGCCAGGTCCTCGGCCACCGGCAGATAGACGCTACGCGGGTGCGAGGGCATGGTATGAATGGCCCGGAAAAAGGGCCGCGAGTCGACGCCTCTCTCTTTGAGAGCCGCAGCCAACCTGTCGCGCGAAAGCGGGAACGATTCGTCCACCAGTACAGAATACATCCAATAGACGCTCTTGGCCCAATCGGCCTCGGGCTGCAGCGTGATGCCGGGCACGCTAGCCAACTTTTCGGCATAGCGATGGGCGTTGCGGATCTTGATCTCGCAGAACTGGTCGATCCGCTCCAACTGGGCGACGCCCAGGGCCGCCTGCACATTGGTGATTCGATAGTTGAACCCTATCTCGGGGTGATAGTAACGCTCCGTCTTGGACATGGCGTGGTCCCGCAGGAAACAGGCGCGCTCGTACCACGCCTCGTCATCGCAGAGGATCATGCCCCCTTCGCCGGTGGTCACCACTTTGTTCCCGTAAAAGGAGAAACAGGACATGTCGCCCAGGCCACCGCAGGGAACGCTCTTGTACATCGCCCCGTGGGCCTCGGCGGCGTCCTCGATGACGTACAGGTCGTGGGCCCGCGCGATCTGCTGGATGGCGTCCATGTCGACCGGATGGCCGTACAGATCGACCGGGATGATCGCCTTGGTGCGGGGCGTTACCAATGCCTCGATGGCTGCCGGGTCGATCTGCCAAAACTCGGGCTCGGAATCACAAAAGATCGGCTCGGCGCCACAATAGACCACCGCGTTGGCCGTGGCCACAAAGGTCATCGAGGGCACGATCACCTCGTCGCCGGGGCCGATCCCCAGCGTGGCCAGCGCCAGATGCAGCGCGGCGGTGCCGTTGCAGACCGAGATGGCATAGCGCCGTTGGCACATCTCGGCCATGCGCTGCTCAAAGGCGGCGACATACTTGCCCAGCGACGAGACCCACTCGGTCTCGATACACTCGCTGACATAGGCCAGCTCATTGCCCCGCAGATCGGGCTCGGCGACAGGGATCATGCTCACTCCTTGCGCGGTCGTCGCAGCGACCTATTGAATATCATAGACGTGATTCTCGTCATCGAGATACACCTGAAGAACACCATTGACCAACTGGGTCGACGGCACGTCGTCCGTCGCCGGCAGCAAATACAGCAATCGGTCGCCGACGAATCGTGGCGCATCCTCGAATAGGGCCACCTCCGCGATCGGCAGCTCTGCGAGGCGGCGCTCCGTCTCGGGCCAGCGTGTCTCGTAGGAGCGCGCCCCCATGACCACATAGCGCACGCCCCAAGCGCGTAAGGCGGCCAGCGCCTCGTCAGAGGGCCAGTCCTCGAGCACGACCATCGCGTCGCTGTAGGCCTCGGGCGCAAAAGTACCATAGCCATAGGCCAACGGCCGACCATGGATGCGATTGGCGTCCAGCATCCATCCGAACCAGGTCTTGTGCAGCGGGAACTGGGCCACCGCACCCTCTGCCGGCTGCGCCGCCAGCCACTGGTCGAGCGGCTGTGGAGCCACCAACGTCCTGCCATAGGGATAGGGCGCAACGCTAAAGTCAACCAGAACCAGCAGCAGCGCGCCTGCCGCTGCCCAGCCCCGTGCCCTCGAGGGCATCCGCCTCTGCAGCGCGTCCAGCCCCCAGGCGGCCATTACGCTGACCGCCAGCAACGTCACCACGCCAAAGCGCGTCCAGACCCGCATGGCGTTGACGAACGGCACGAACAGATAGAGCAGCAGCGTGGGCAGCGGCAACACAATGGCCCCCGGCTTGCGCAGCGCGGCGAACCGCGCCTTGTGCAGCGCCCACTTGCCGGTCAGGGCGTACATCCCTCGGGCGAACGTCTCCTCGACGGCCTCGGGAACCGGCAGATACACGGGCTCTCCCGCCCAGTGAAGCGTCATGCCCAGCGCCATGACCAGGGCGATGACGCCCAGCCATACATAGACTCGCGTGGCGGCCTCGCGTCGTCGCGCCCAGATGCCGATCCCCGCCAGCGCCAACGCGACCAACCCCAAGTAGAGCAGGTTCTCGTTGATATTCTGATAGTAGGCGCGTGTCAGCGGCGCCCCCCACAGGCTGTGCATCGCATTGGGATAGACGAAATCGAGCGGACTCGCCGACCAGCGATCCAAAAAGGCCAGCGAGGCGTCATAGCTCGCCTGTCCCTGACCATAGACCTGCAGCATCGGCCCCAACGCCGGGGCCAGCATGAGGACGCATAGCGCGCCGCCCAACAGCAGCGAACGCCACAGCGACCAACGCCACAGTCGCTCGCGCCAGGGACGCGCCCGCAGCAACAGGAACACCCCTGCGAACATCCCCACTATCACCGCATAGTACCATGAGGACAGGGCCATCAGGCCATAGGCCAAGCCCACCCACAGGCCACGTCGCCAATCGGGGCGTTCGACCAAACCTTCCAGCGCCCAGAAAAGCAGCGCGATCCAGCCAGTGCCCATCAGCGGCAGGTGTCCGGCGCCCATATGCGACAGACGATAGGGCGCAAAGGCGAACACCGCCCCCCCGATGAGCGCCGCCCACGTCCCAGCGCCGAGTCGACGACAGAGCAGCCAGGTGGCATAGCCCGCCCAGACGAACGACAGCAGCATCAGCAGGTTATAGGCCGCCACCTCGCCAAAGGCTAGCGTCAGCGGTAGGCCCAGAGCCGTGTGCGCCAAGGTCGTCTCGGAGAGGGCCAGCGGATAGCCAAAGGGAAAAAAGATGTTGGGATTGTAAAAGGGCGATACCCCCGGCGTGGTGATCGCTTCCTTGAACCACCAGAGCTTCCAGACGTACTCCAGATTGTCTCCCGGCGGCCCGGGCACCGCGCTCCGCAGATGGGTCACCAGCGGCCAGGTCATGACCAGGGCCAGCAGCGCATAGACCAGCACCACCAGGGCCTGATCTCTCCACGAGCGGGATGTTCCCTCTCGATCGGCGCTCACTCGCTTCCCTCCGCGCGCGCATAGCGGTACAGCTCGATGCCCACAAACTCGGGCGTCGCCTCTCGCTGCCAACTGGCCGCGCCGTCCAGCCGCGCAACCAGACCCTCTGACTCGGCGTGACTGACCAGCACCCAGAGCCGCTCACCCGCTCCCGAGTTCGAGGCCTGGACGACGGCCTCATCGAGCGTTGCCCCGTCGGCAAAGCGACTCACCTCCAGACGAAGCGGATCGTCTCCCGGCGCATAGTACTCGAAAGGCACGCGACACTCGCCATCCATCAGGATCAGCGGCTCGTCGAGCCCACGCTCGGCCTGGAGCAAGCGCGCGACCCCCCGCCAGTCCTCTTTTTGCTGCTCGCCGTACAGGCCGACCAATCCACTGGCGCTACCCAGCAGCAGCAGCACCAACAGCGCGCCTTCCCAGCGCCCCGGGACGGTGCTCAGTCCGCAGGCTGCCAGCAGCAGCATCGACGGCAGAAACAGCAGCAGATAGCGCGGCACCCAAATCGGCCGGAGCTGCCCCAACAGGAACACGGCTCCCGCCGCCAGCAGCAGCGAGCCAGCGGCAAGGCTCCAAGCCCAGGCCGTATGCCCCTCGCCACGCTTACGCCAGGCACTCCACGCGCCCCAAACGATGATCAGCGCAAACCCCAGCAGTATGATCCAACGCAGCCATGATGGGCCGCGATAGGTGCTGCCCACCACGAACGTCGAGAACAACCCGACCAGGCTGCGGGCTCGCGGAGCGCCGTACCGCTCGGCCAGCCAACCCCACTGATTGAGCCCGGCCGCCTTGTGCCAAAAGACCGCAAAGGCCGGCAGCGCCAGCAACAGCACGAGCAGTTGCTCGACGACCCAGGGCGCCATCGCGCGCCACCAGCGGCGCCAGGTCGGATGCTTGCTCCAGGTCCAGACGGCCATGAACAAGTTCTGGCTCAAGACCAACCAACCGACGTAATAGTGCAGCGAAAAAGTCAACCCGGTGCTCAGGGCATGCACCGCCCACCAGGGCCATCGCGCGCCTTGCACCAAGCGCCAAAAGGCATAGCTCGAGACCAGAGCCAAGAGCACCGCGCAGGCGTACATGCGGGCCTCTTGCGAATACCAGATGTGGTAGGGACTGACCGCCAGCATCAGGCCCGCCGCCCAACCTGCCCGCTCACCGAACAGGCGACGCCCCCATCCCACCATGGGCACAACGCTCAGGGCACCCGCCACCGCCGAGAGCGAGCGAACGGCCACTTGGCCATCGCCGAACAGGCGCATCCAGACATGCAGTAGCCAATAGTAGACCGGAAACTCGATGCGCCATTCCCACAACACGCGCGGCGACAGGATATCCATGCGACTCGACCAGACCGAATAGGCCTCGTCGTACCACAAGCTCTCGCCGGCCAGATCATTGAACCGCAGCGCCGCCGCCAGCGCAAGCAGTCCCAGCAGCTTGAATGAATCTCGCCGCGTCCAGCCGCTAGCCACCAGAGCCTCCCTCGCCCGAGGGTCTCACGAACAGGTACAGCTCGCCCAGTCGCTCCAGCGGGCGCGCATCCTGCTCGTGCCACTCGCTCCGCAGCAGGGCCAGCACCTGCGCCTCGGGATCGGAATAGTGGCCCGTCTCCCAGACAAACCAGATACGCTCGTGCCCCGCGATGGCCTCGCGAACATACCCCAACGAGGCCTCGGGCGTCTGTTGCACCATGGCCGGCATGGCATCATACAGCGGCAGCGCCTCGCCGGCATAGTAGGCGAACGGCGCCCCGTGCCAGCCCGGCACAAAGAGTACGCCGTCGCCCGGTTCCGACTCGGACACCAGGCGCTGGGCGATTCCGCGCCAGTCGGGCTTTTCCAGCACCCGCGCCTGCGTCACCAAACACCAGCCCATGGCCAGGCAGAGCAGTCCGCCCAGGGCAAAGCGCCAACCATCGCGCTGCACCGCCCGCAGACCAGCCGCCAACAGCAGCACGAACGACGGCAAGAACGGTAGCATGTAGCGGGCCGAGTACATCGGCTTGAACACCTGCGACGCGATCCAGGCGGCCGCCAGAGGCAGGCACAGGCCGGTCAATGCAAAGGCCATCGCCTCGCCCCAGCCTCTATCCTCCCCCTCGGCAAACAGGCGCAGACGGCGTCCGGGCAGCACAAAGGGCAGCAGACCAGCCAGCACGGTGATCCCAGTCAGCCCATAGGCCAATCGGCGGATCGCCTCGGGGACATGCGCGCGGGCCGTGCCGACTACGTAGAGAATCAACGTTTGCGGCAGCACCATCAGCGAGGGAGGCCCCGCCGAAAAGGCCAGCCAGCCGCCGCCGCCGCCCAGGTTCGCCAGCAACCTCGGCAGCCACCCCAGGTAGAGAATCAGGGTCGCGGCCTGGGTCAGAATCCAGGTTCGCAGGATCTCGCTCGAGCGACCCCGTCGCCACCAAAAGTAGAGAAAAAAGGCATTGGCGATCAAAACTGCGAACACGCTGTAATAGTGCGTATAGAGCGCCGCCGTCGTCACCAGGACATAGGCTACGGCGCGTCCCCAGCTCGGACGCCGCCAAAGGCGGAGCGCCAGCCAGAGCGACAAGGTGTAGAGCAAGGTCAGCAGCGCATACATGCGGGCCTCTTGCGAGTACCAGACATGCAGCGGGTTCAGCGCCAAGAGCAGCGCGGCCCATAGTCCCATGCGTCGGTCGAACAGCGTCCCCGCCAGGCCATACAGCGCCCCAACCGCCAGCACGCCGGCCAGCGTCGAGAGCCCCCTCACCACCAACTCGCTCTGCCCCATAAACACCCAATAGTGCAGCGCCAGGTAGTAGAGCGGCGGGTGGATATCGTTGGCCGTCCAGCGAATCAGCTCGTCCGGCGGCAACTGGGCCACCATCAGACTGGTCGCCTCGTCTAGCCACAGCGACTCAGTACTGATCCCCAGCAAGCGCACCAGAGCCGCCAGCAGCAGGATCGCCGCCAGCGGCACCCAGCCCGGCAGCCGTTGCCACCAGGGCGCTTGCCTTGCCGTGCCAATAGCCTCCATCAGCCCTCGCTGGGAGCGTTGCCTTGGGCCGTCGTCCAGGTGGGACGCCACCAGGCCCACTCGACGCACTTGCCACAAGAGGGCACATCGTCCAGATCGCGGTTGATGTGCTTGAGACGGAGCCGAACCATGTCGGGACCGTTCCAGGCTTTCATGACGCCGTCGCCCACATTGCCCAGCGGATTGAGGGCGTCATAGTCGCGGTCGCAGCAGACCAGGGTGCCATCCCAGTAGATGTGCACATGGTACCAGAGATTGGGGCAATGAAAGCGTGGCGGCAGATCGGGTTTGTCCTCGCCGCGCAGATCGCTGATCTCGGAAACCTGATCACCCCAAGAGTCAAAGGCCTTGACGTTGATCTTGTCGACACCAGGGATCGACCAGCGCTGTCGGAACGCCGCGATCTGGTCCTCGGTGGGAGCAAAATCGATGATTTGCAGCTTGGTCGTCGGCTGCGAATAGGACCCCTGATGGCGCAGCTCGACAAAGCGGCGAATGTGCTCGGTCGTCTGCTCGAAACTGGCCTCGCGCCGCACCTTTTCATAGGTCTCGGGGGTGGTGCCGTCCATACAGAGATAGATGGCACCCAGCCCGGCATCGAGAATGGCCTGGCTGCGCTCGGGAGTCAGCAACACCGCATTGGTCGAGATTTCGGCCGATAGCCCGTGCTCGTGGCAATAGGCGATCATGTCGGTGATGCGCGGGTGGAGCAGCGGCTCACCCCAGATGTGTAGCGTCGACACGCTCACGTGTGGCGCCATCTCGTCCACGATCTGGCAAAAGAGGTCATAGTCGATGAATCCCTTGGGCCGCTCGGAGAGGCCGCAGCCCACCGGGCACATGATGCATTTCAGGTTGCAGTTGTTGGTCGACTCCAAGTACATCCTGTCTGGATGCGCCCAGGGACGGGGGTTCTTGAGGCTGTACTGGCCATAGCGCCAGGACATGCGCGTCGCGCGCACCGCCTTGCGCCCATAGCGACGGACACGTCGCGCTGCCTTGTTGACTATTTCCACTTGTTCACCTTTTCCGCCTGCCAGTCATAGCCCGCCATCGAGCGCAGACGTCCCGTGCGGCCCAAACCCGTGTGGGCCAACAGCGAATGCCCCGCGCGACGCAGCCAGCGGTTGGTCGATAGCCCATACACCAGCTTGCCGAGCGGCTGGCCCAAGAGCCGCTGGTATTTTTTCGCTCTGATCGATTCCTGGAACGCCGCCTGCGCCTCAAACATCAGCTCGGACAGGCGTTCGTCCGATACCTCGGATACGTTGAAAAAGGGCGTGATCACATCGGTGTTCTGGGTATAGTAGAACGCCTTGCTGAAATCCTGATCGTCGGCCACGTCCGGCTGGCGCGCCACCAGCTCGGCCCAGAGCCGCGTGCCCGGAAAGGGCGTCGTCAGGCTGAACATGGCCTGATCGAG
>Ga0180436_10006625_pt1 | contig 10040 bp, 6 predicted proteins | sample SS_ome_2_FD_132434 | JGI IMG/M metagenome (GOLD analysis project Ga0180436, IMG submission 132434) | Hypersaline lake sediment archaeal communities from the Salton Sea, California, USA - SS_3_S_2 metaG | ecosystem: Environmental > Aquatic > Non-marine Saline and Alkaline > Hypersaline > Sediment...
ATGATCCCCACGTCAGGATGCCCGGCACGCAGCCTGCGCCGGAGGGTAACGTTTCCCTGGAAGGGCCCAACCGATGCCTGAACTGTCACAGCGGATACGATCAGGCCGTTGAGCCCGGCTACAACTGGCAGGGCAGCATGATGGCCCAGGCGGCCCGGGATTTTCTCTTCTGGGCATGCATGACCGTGGCTGCACAGGACTCGATCTGGGCTGTCGGAAACCCCAACGCCTGCGACATATGCCTGCGCTGCCATTTCCCCAAGGGATGGGTCGAAGGCCGGTCCGACCCCGTGAATGCTTCACTAATGACCGGAGACGATTACGACGGAGTGCAATGCGACTTCTGCCATCGGGCGTTCGATCCTTTTTTTGAAGCAACCTTCACGGGAACGCGCGAGCCCGGCGATCGGGTGACGTACTGGGACGAAACCAACGCCAGCGGCACTCCCTCCCAACCGGCGGCGGAAGCTACGTACCTGCAGGACTTTTCCGAATCGGCGGCTATTGCCTACTTCAACGGTGCTCCCTTCTACGGCGCAAACCGTCATCCCGCCAGTCTGCAATACAAGGAAAACGCTTCGGGACAATACTTTCTGGGCGCCAATGCGGCCAAACGCGCATCTTTTGCCGATGCCGAGGCCAGGCACCAGATGTTTTACAGCCGCTACCACAAGAGCAAGTATCAGTGTGCGACGTGCCACGACGTCTCCAACCCGGTTCTGGCCAACCTCGGGCAGGACGGCTCGGCACCGCTGACGACCGAAACACTGTCCGCCCATGCCTACTACCATGTAGAGCGGACTTTCTCGGAATTCATGCTTTCCGACTACGGACAACAGGGAGGAGCTCCGGGCGTTGGGCCGTTTGCTCCGGACGTTTTCGCCACTTCCTCGCCGGACAATGCCATTGCGCGCTGCCAGGACTGCCACATGCGCGACGGAGTCGGCGCGGGCGCCAACAAGAGGGGCGCTCCGGTGCGACCGTATGACAGCGTGGAGCATCCCAACAGCGGTCAGCCCATCCACGACCTGACCGGCGGCAACATGTGGGTTTCTTATATTCTGGCCAGCACGGTGCCCGGTGCCGCCAATTACGATTCGCTCAACGATGCCCTGCTGAACCAGGGCGCGGCCGTGCTGACGCTCGATCTGACCCAGGGCCAGGGCGTGAATGCGGGCGCGCTCCTGGCAGGAGTCGGCCGCGCGCGGGAACAGCTCGAGCTTGCGGCTTCCATCCGCGACGTGTCTTACAATCCGTCCAACGGTTCTCTCGATTTCACCATTCAGAACCAGACCGGGCATAAGCTTATCTCGGGATTCCCCGAAGGTCGCCGGATGTTTATTAACGTGAAGGCATTTGCCGGCGGACAATTGACCTACGAAGTAAACCCTTATGATTTTCAGGGCGGCACGATTAAGGGCCTCTCTTACAACTACCAGAACGATCCGGACTTGCCGCCGCCGGCGCCGCTGGCGGGAGGCGAAGCGCACGTTGATGCCTTGGTCTACGAAACGCATCCCAGCAGCGCCCTAACCGGCGAGGACGAAACCTTTCATTTCGCTCTGGCGACGGAACGGTATAAGGACAATCGCATACCTCCCAAGGGGTTCCGGATCGAAGAAGCTTCCGCGCGGCTTTCTGTACCCCGTTGGCATGGCGAAGTCGCAACGGACTATTTTACAGCAGAAGAATACGCGGGCGGCTATGACGATGTGTCGCTCGATATCGCGCCCGGGGCGGATTACGTGGAAGTGAACCTTTACTATCAGACGACCAGCCGCGAATATATCGAGTTCCTGCGGGACGAAATCAACGGCAGCGGCAACCTGACGCTTCCGGAACCGCCGCCTTCGGGAGAGCCGCAGTCTTATGTAATACAGGGGGCCGATCCCAACAACTTCTTTGCCGGTTTGAAAGCATGGGGCGACACGATCTGGGCAATCTGGAAGCACAACATGAACGTGGACGGCGCCAGGCCGGTGCTGATGGCCAAGGCCGCCGTCGGCGCGGCCCCGCCGCCATGCGAACCGCCGGTTCCAGAACTGCTGTCGGCGGTCCCCGCCAGCCATCAGGTTACTCTGACGTGGTCGGACGAGTCTGCCGATGCTGAAGTCATTGGTTACCGCGTGTATTACGATCAAGCCGGCAAATCCCAGCTCATCGCCGAAATTGCGGATGCGGCCGTCACGACATTTGTCGACACCGGACTGCTCAACGGCGAGCCGTATTGTTACAAAGTCACGGCCTTCTATGCCGGTTGCGAATCGGCCTTCAGCAACGTACTGTGCGCCACCCCCAACGGCGGGGGGCAGCTGCAGGCCGGCGTCAACAGCCTTCAGACGGGCCGTTGGATTGTGACCGGCAAAGGCAAAAGCCAGACCACAACGTTCGAGCTTACTTCGGCTTTTTTGCAGGGCGATGGCGTTGTAGTTCGGGCAAGAGTGGTGGACACAGGCGCCGGATTGCCGGTGCAGAACGCTGTTGTGGAACTCCAGATTAGCGGCCCGCAATCCGTTTCCTTGGCCACAGCCCCCAGCGGAGCTGACGGCATTGCCGAGACCACATGGCAAACGCAGTCCCCCAACAAGAGAGGGCAGGGCGGCACGACGCCGGGATCGTATACGGTCACAACGGTCAATGTCGTGGCCGACGGGTACGCCTGGGACGGCGTGAAAACAAGTGCGGATTTCACTGTAACCCAGTAGCCCGAGAGCGCCTATCGGCTCCCAGCGCGTGTCATTCTCGAAAGCGCCGATTCAGCTTGATCGAAGAGTCCATGCCTGACTATGATGCCAACCTCATTCAACTACGGAGAGGTGGCTGAGTGGTCGAAAGCGGGGGATTGCTAATCCTTTGTAGTCGTGTTAAGCGGCTACCGCGGGTTCGAATCCCGCCCTCTCCGCCAGTTTGAAATCTCGCCCAATTTTCGGTCGGCGTGGGCGAGAATCGCCCATGGCATTGAGAACTGAACGTGCAGAATCGGATCGGTCACTCGGATCGAGGACCGATCCGAGGAATCGGAAGTCCGAGGCGGCCCCATCAACTCTACTTGCGCGAGTACCCGCCAGGAGCCCCTCCCCACTGTATTAATAGCAGACTGTGTCAGCGTTGTCCCAGGCCTTGATTTTTCTTGTGGTTTTCCGCTTGAAACTGCGCGCGCAGTTCTTTATTTTTGAAACATTCACAAAATTGTGAAAGTTTCAAATGGAAGCGGTTGACAAAACCAGTGATGTGCGGATGCGCCTGGTTGAGGTGGGCGGAGGGATTGCCCAGGATCTCGGCCTGGGCCGTGTCCTGGGACAAATCCTGGCTTATCTCTACCTGTCGGATGGTGAGCGTTCAATGGACGAAATCGTGGACGACCTGGGTCTCAGCAAAGCCGCCGTTAGTGTGGCGGCGCGTCAGTTGGAGACGCTGGGATTGCTGCGGCGGGTGTGGAAGAGAGGTGACCGCAAGAACTACTACCGCACCGCCGACAATATCGCAGCGGCACTGCAGCAGGGGTTGCTGGCGTTTCTGCGCCAGAAGATGCAGGCCGTGGCCGAAGAACTCGACCGGGCACATAACCTTCTGCGGGATCTGACGGATGGCCCTGAAGCAGACGCCGAAACGGATTTTCTCTACGGACGTGTCAAGAGAGCCAAGCTACTGCGCGACCGCGCGGCAAAACTACTTCAGAGCCGATTGCTGGATTTCTTTGTCAAGTAGTAAGCAGTTGCCGGATAGCGTGTTGTGGATGAGGCCTGCATAATTGACGGGAGCGGAGTGTGCCTGTGGGCTGTCGGCGCGACACCTGCACGGCTCTTATCCGGATGTGGCTGACCTGCAGGTACCAGCACAATGGACTCCCCCCATGCATCCCGCTCGGGCCGAAATGTTGTGCGCCTTGAGCGAGCATAGCGGAACTCATACGTGATGAAGAGACTGATACTTATCTGCATAGATTCGGTACGGCCTGACTTCCTGAGCTGCCAGGGCGGACCGGCAAGAACGCCTACCCTGGATCGCATTGCGGCTGAGGGCGTGCGCTTCCAACAATGCATTGCCGCATCATCCCTGAGCGTGCCCTGCTTCGGCGCTATCAACACCGGCCTGACTCCTCTGACCAGCAGTCTGCGATCGCATTTCCACCAGAAGCTGCCCGGCAACGTCATGACCCTGGCCCAGCGCCTTCAGGCTGCAGGCTATGAAACCGGGTGTTTTGCCTATCCCGTCGCAGCCGATTCGGTCCGAAACACCAACAAGGGATTCACCACATACGAGTCCATCCGCAAACCGTTCATCCAGGATAGTGGATTCTGTCCGGGATTGAGTCACTGGCCGGCCGTCAAGAACTGGCTTGCCGCCCACCGTGAGAAGAAATCGTTCCTCTTCCTGCACACGATGCAGATGCACAATCCTTACGTCTGCGGGCAGGTTATACGGACTGAAGACGACAAGCACAAGCGCGAGGCCGAGATCCACAAGCCCGGTGTCATGAGGGAAGCTTATCGTGAAGCGCTGCAGACCTACGATCAGCGTTATCTTTCGGCTTTCTTCGACGAACTCGGCGCCATGGGGCTGTTGAACGAAACATTGATAGCAATCTGCTCCGACCATGGGGACGGGCTTTTCGATCATGGTGAATCCATGCACGGATCGTCGCTGTACGACACGCTGTTGAAAACCGTGATGATATTGCGGTTGCCGGGAGTTATTCCCGCCGGAAAGGCTATTGAGCAGCAGTTCCGGAGTGTAGATCTGGCGCCGACCCTGCTGGAAATCCTGGGTGTTTCGACCGACGCGCCGACCGGTTTCCGCCCGATGGACGGGGTGTCATGGAAGGATGCCCTGGCAGGCGATGCGGAGGCGCCGGAGCTGGTTGCCTACAGCGAACTGCACGACACGGGCATATACAGCGTGCGTCAATATCATGGCGGAAAGCTGTGGAAGCTCGTCCGAATGACGCCCCGTTCATCTTACAGATTGGAGTCATCGAGCGGCATGAAAGGTCTGGCCTGGAGAGAATGGGTGCGCTGGCGCAACGCGCTTCAGCGCTTGCGGCGGCGTGACGAACCTTCCGCCGTAGCAATATACAATATTGCCGACGACCCCGACGAAGAAAACAACCTGCTGCCGTTCCCGGGCGGGCAATACTCTGAGATCTTCGAGGTGCTGCAGGGCAGCTTCGATGCGCTGCAGGCCAGGGCCGACAGCCACGAGAAGGGGGAGCAGCCGGCGCTGACGGCGGAAGAGACCGCCGTGGTGAACGAGCGTCTGAGAGATCTGGGTTATATCTGACAATAGAGTTGCACCATGAGTACCGACGCTGCAACAAATAGAACCGTCATCCGTCCCACAAACTCCTGGTTTCATTTTCCCTGGCGCGAGGTGGCGGACTACCGTGATCTGCTCTTCTTTCTCGTCAAGCGGGACCTGACGGCGATCTACAAGCAGAGCATTCTCGGTCCGGTCTGGTTTGTGCTGCAGCCGCTGGCCACGACGCTGGTGTTCACCGTGATCTTCGGCAGGGTGGCCAGGATCGGCACCGACGGGCTGCCGCCGTTCATGTTCTACATGAGCGGCATGGTATTGTGGCATTACTTCGCAGGATGTCTCAACGGCGTTTCGGGATCGCTCATTGCCAACGCGCAAGTGCTGCGCAAGGTTTACATTCCGCGCCTCACGATCCCGCTTTCCATGGTCATCAGCAGCCTGGCCCAGTTTCTTCTCAACCTGGTGACGTTCCTTGGGTTCTACGGCTACTTCTACTTTTTCACCAAAGTCAACCTGCAGCCCTCCCTGTGGGCGCTTGCGCTGCCTTTGCTGGTATTGCAGTGCGCGGTGGCGGGGCTGGGCGCGGGCCTCTGGCTGGCCGCCCTGACGGTCAAGTATCGTGACCTGCGTTTCGCGTTGCCGTTCCTGTCGCAGCTCTGGCTGTACCTGACGCCGATCATCTTCCCGGCCAGCAAGGTGGGCGCCGGGTGGAGGTTGCTGCTGGCGGTGAATCCCATGTCAAGCGTTGTGGAGTTCAACCGCTTCGCGTTTCTTGGCAAGGGATCTGTCAGCGCTCTTTTCATGCTCATCGGGGCTGTTTCGTCCGTCGTTCTGCTTCTCTCGGGCCTCGTGATCTTCAACCGGGTGCAAAGAACCTTCGTGGATACGATCTAGTGTGATTTCGAAACTGTATAGACTGTGCGGCCTGATTCGTTCCGAGGGACTGCCGGGTTTCAATTACCTGTTTCCCCCGATCAGGCCGGCGGCCATCGTGATCGGCGCGCAGAAGGCGGGCACGACGGCGCTGTATCGTTATCTTGCCCGCCATCCCGGCGTGGCCTCGTCGAAGGTCAAAGAGATCGATTTCTTCAATTGTGACGCGCGGTACTCTCTCGGGCTTGATTTCTATCATGCCCATTTCCCCCGGAGAACGCCGCGCAACGCCGGCAGGATAACGCTGGACGTGACCCCTGGCTACATGGCGGGGGCCGAGAAAGCCGCGCAGAGAATTCATCGTTACAACCCCCGCATCCGGCTGATCGCCATTCTGCGCGACCCGGTTACGCGCGCCTACTCGGCCTGGCATCACTACCGCAACAACTGCCGATTGCGCCCCGGCTGGTTCAAGCGCTGGCACCATCGGTGCAGCGGGCCTGAAGCAGCTTTCGCCTTCATACCGCGGCGCCATCAATTCGGCAAAAGCTTCAGGCAGGACCTCGAAGACGAAATGCAGGTACTGGAAGCCGGCGGAATTGTGGAGATGCCTATACTCAGGCTGGGCCTCTACCACGAGTTTCTCTCGCACTACCAGCGGTTGTTTGACCGCCGGCAGATGTTGATCTTGTGCTCGGAAAAAATGGCCGGGGACACTGTGTCGGAATTGAAGAAGGTTGAGGCCTTCCTGGGATTGAAGCCGTACGGGTGGACACGGGACAATACGAGGCCGGAATCCGTGGGCAGCTATGAAGATCCTGTTCCGGAGGACGCAGGGAAAATCCTGCGGGACTTCTACCGCGAGCGCAACGAGGATCTGTTCGAACTGCTCGGATTCCGTCTGCCCTGGGCGGAGGGGATACCCCGTGCCGATCGGCTCGTAGAGCCGATGCCACAGAAGGGGATACCGTTGCAGAAGAGCTGTAGCAGCCGCTCGACGAGCGGCTAACAACCGGAAGCAATGAAGGCGCCGCGAGTTTCGTGATGTGACGTAGAGATGGACCAACAAACTCCGGGCAACTAAGAATGCCTACCGCGATAACAGCAACCAATCTTTCGAAGAGCTACCGGCTCGGGGTAATAAACCGCGGGACCCTGCAGGATGAAGTCCGGTACTGGTGGCATAAGGTCCGCGGTCGTGATCCGCATGCTTTAATGGGCCGCGTCGGCCCTGCACGGCCCGGTTCGCCGGACGCCGGGCGAGAGTACGGCAGACGGGATGAGTTCTGGGCCATTCGGGATATTTCACTCCAGGTCGAGCGCGGCGAAATCCTGGGGGTCATCGGCCGCAACGGCGCCGGCAAAACCACGCTGCTCAAGATCCTGAGCCGGATTACCGAACCGACCTGCGGAGAGGCCGTCATCGATGGCCGGGTCGGCTCTCTTCTTGAAGTCGGCACCGGTTTTCATCCCGAACTGACCGGCCGGGAGAATGTCTACCTCAACGGCACGATCCTCGGCATGCATAAGCATGAAGTTGAAGCCCGATTCAAAGAGATTGTCGCTTTCTCGGAAATTGAAAGATTTATCGATACTCCCGTAAAACGCTATTCCAGCGGCATGTTCGTACGCCTGGCATTTGCCGTGGCCGCCCATCTCGAACCCGAGATTCTTCTGGTCGATGAAGTGCTGGCCGTGGGCGACGCCGCATTCCAGAGGAAGTGCCTGGGCAAGATGGGCGACGTGGCCGGGCACGGCCGCACAATCCTGTTTGTCAGCCACAACATGACGGCCGTCCAGGCTCTGTGCTCGAGGGCCCTCTGGCTCGACGAGGGCCGCATCCGGATGATCGGGGAGGTCGGAGACGTAGTTTCTCATTACCTGCGTGAGGCCGCGAGTTCGGTCACCGAAAGGATATGGACGGACAAGGAATACGCCTCCGGCGACAACGTGGCGCTGCAGCGCGCCTGCATTGTTCCGGCCGACGGCACCGCGGCCGCCGATATCGGCATTCGAACGCCGTTCGATATAAAAGTGGAATATTTCAACAGACAATCCGGCGCAAGGTTGCACGTTACACTCGGGCTCTTCAATGAGAACAACGTTTGTATCTTCTCTACAACAACGCTGGAGCAGGCCGAGTGGCGCGGCAGTGAGTTTCCGGAAGGCTGTTTCAGAAGCGTCTGCCGGATCCCGGGGGATCTGCTGAGCCCCGGCCTGTACCGCGTGCGGATTCTCATCGTCAGGGATTCATCCGTCGTGTTGCTGAAAGAAGAGGAAGCCCTCGTTTTCGAAGTTCGTGATTCGGCCGATCGGCGAAGCGGCTGGTTCGGGAAATACACCGGCGCTGTCCGCCCCGTTTTGAATTGGCGAACCGAACACTGCACCGCCCGCGAAAACCGTGCGACAAATGATTGAGACAAACGGCAGAAAGAGAGTGTTGGTTTTCCCCGGCGGCACGGAGATCGGGTTGGAGTATCATCGCTCGCTGTGCCGTTTTCGGCGGGTCAAGCTTTACGGCGCGGCGAGCGTTGCGACCGATCACGGGGCTTTCGTGTACCAGCGTTATAGCACGGAAGTTCCGTTTGTCGACACACCGGGATTCATCTCGGAATTCAATAACCTGGCAGGCCGGTGGCAAATCGACAACGTCGTACCCGCGCACGACAGCGCGGCGCTTGCGTTGTCCGAAGCGGCCGGGGACATTGATGCCTTGGTTCTTACTTCTCCCGTTGAAACCTGGCGTGTCTGCCGTTCGAAGCGCATGACCTACAAGCGGTTCAACGGCGTTGTACGCACACCGCGCGTTTTCGGCAGATTGAGTGACGCGGAGACCTGGCCGGTTTTCATGAAACCGGACGTCGGGCAGGGATCGGGCGGGGCCCGGATGGTGAAGACAGCGGCGGAAGCGGAGTTCTTTCTTGAGCGGGAACCGGACCTGCTGGTGCTCGAGTATCTCGGCGGCGCTGAGTTTACGGTGGACTGTTTCACGGACCGTTTCGGCAGTCTGCTCTTCGCCGGGCCTCGCGAGCGCGTGATGACTTCCCGCGGCATCAGTACGAATACCCGCGCGGCACGCAACGACCTTCTTGTGAGAATGGCCGAAAAAATCAACGGCGAGATACGCTTTCGCGGAGCGTGGTTCTTCCAAGCCAGGGAAGATCGTCAGGGACAACCCGCGCTGCTGGAGATAGGCCCGCGCCTGGCGGGCGGCGCGGGGCTCTGGCGCAACATGGGTGTCAACCTGCCGCTGTTGAGCCTCTACGACGCCTGGGGGGAAGACGTGCGCATAGCGCGTAACGAAGGAGGACTGGAGATGGACCGCTCTCTCCGCAATCGGTTCCGTTCCTCGCTTTCGTACAACCATGTCTACGTCGACCTGGATGACTGCCTGATACTGGACGATCGGGTCAACACGCAGCTTGCGGCCTTTCTTTTCCAGTGTTTGAACAGAGGCGTCGGGTTGCATCTCCTGACGCGGCACTCTCGGAACCCGCGCGATACGCTGCGGCGGTTCAGGCTCGAACGATTATTCGACTCGGTTGAACATGTGCCCGGCGGACAAGCAAAAAGCGATCGGATTGCGCACAGGGACTCGATCCTGATCGACGACTCTTTCGCGGAACGCGAAGAAGTGCGGAGCACGCTGGGCATACCCGTCTTCGCGCCGGATGCGGTGGAATCATTGATCACAGATTGCGCCGGTGGAAGAGAGCTGTAGCAACCGCTCTGTGAGCGGTTCGGCGGGGGGTGTGGCGCGCGGGCAATGCAGGCTCGAATCGGCTCGCAGAGCCGATGCCACAGGGGGGTCGCCGACACCACAGGGGGGCGCCGATTCCACACGGGAAATCGCCAGTCCCCAAGCTGTAGCAACCGCTCTGTGAGCGGTTCGGCGGGAGGGGTGTGGCGCG
>Ga0180436_10006627_pt1 | contig 10039 bp, 5 predicted proteins | sample SS_ome_2_FD_132434 | JGI IMG/M metagenome (GOLD analysis project Ga0180436, IMG submission 132434) | Hypersaline lake sediment archaeal communities from the Salton Sea, California, USA - SS_3_S_2 metaG | ecosystem: Environmental > Aquatic > Non-marine Saline and Alkaline > Hypersaline > Sediment...
CGCCGATGCTGGAAGAGCTGCAGGCGCAGCCGGTCGACCTGATCCGGCCCTGGCTCGACGATCTCAGGCGCGGTTGCGAGATCCAGATCTCCGATGTCGCCGCGATGCCCGAGACGCATCCGCTCAGGCCGTCGCTTCTGGCCCAGCGGATCCGTTCGCTGGTGGTCGTGCCGATGCTGCAGGGCAGCCGCGTCACCGGGCTCGTCGGCCTTGACGCCGTGCGCCAGCCGCGGGTCTTTTCCGAAACGGAAACCCGGCTGCTGGGATCGGTGGCGCGGGCGCTGTCGGTGCGGATCACCCGGCGCGAGGCCCGCCGCGCCGCCGTGCTGGCGCAGATGCAGGAACGCGAGGCCCGCAGCCGGCTGGAGGCGACGCTGGGCGCCCTGCCGGGCCTGATCCTGGAGCTGGACGCGGCGGGGCGCTACGTCGATGTCCATACCAACGAACCCGATCTTCTGGTCAACCCGGCCGACCATTTCCTAGGCCGGCTGACCGAGGAGGCCGATCCGCCGGAGCTTGCGCGCATGGTGCGCGGCTGCATGGCCGAGGTCGAGGCCACCGGCAAGCCCGCGCACCGGGTCTATCCGCTCGACGTCGCGGGCGGGCGCAAGTGGTTCGACGCCACGATGGTGCGCAAGGGCAACGGCGAGGGCGGCCGCCGCGACGGCTATGTCGTCGCGGTCCGCGACGTCACCCGCGAGCGCGACGCCCAGATCCGCCAGTTGAGCTACCTGGCCCAGCAGACCACCAACCTCGTCGCGATCACCGACCGCGACCAACGGATCGACTGGGTCAACCCGGCGTTCGAGCGGCGCTCGGGCTACAGGCTGGCCGAGGCGCGCGGCAAGACGGTGCCGGAACTGTTGCACTGCCCCGAAACCGACCAGGCCGCGGTGGCCGCGGTGCACACGGCGCTTGACCGCGGCGAAGCGGCGCGGGCCGAGCTTCTCTACCGGGCCAAGAGCGGCGAGCGCTACTGGGTCGAACTCGACATCCAGCAGCTTTTCGACGAGTCGGGCGAGGTCGTGGCCTATTACTCGATCCAGACCGACATCACCGAACGCAAGCGCCAGGAGGCGGAACTGGCCGAGTTGGCGCGCACGGCCGAGGAGGCGCGCGATCGTCTGCACGCCGCGGTGGATGCGCTGCCCGACGCCTTCGCCTATTTCGATCGCGACGACCGGCTGGTCGTCTGCAACGAGGGCTATCGGCAGTTCTACGCCCGCTCGGCCGGGGCGATCCGCCCCGGCGCGACCTTCGAGGACGTGCTGCGCGCCGGCCTTGCCAATGGCGAATACCCCGATGCGGCCGGGCGCGAGGCGGACTGGCTGCGCGAACGGCTGGCCGAACACCGCCAGCCGCGCAGCGTCCACGAAAGCCGGCTGGGCGACGGCCGCTGGCTGCGCGTGATCGAGCAGGAAACGCCCGACGGCGGCCGCGTCGGCATGCGTATCGACATCACCGACGCGCGGGAGGCGGAGCGGCGGCTGGCCGATATCATCGAGGGCGCCAATGCCGGAACCTGGACCTATGACGTCGGCACCGGGATCGAAACCCACAACGAACGCTGGTTCGACCTGATCGGCTATGCCCCCGGCGAGATCGACGATCGAACGGTCGATGTCGTCGAAACCTTCGGCCATCCTGACGACCTCGAGGAACTCGACCGCCGGATGGACCGGGTGCTGTCGGGCGAAAGCGCCGATTTCGAGCATGAGCTGCGCTTCCGCCACAAGCGGGGCCACTGGGTCTGGCTGCTGTCGCGTGGCCGGGTATCGCGCCGCGATGCCGAGGGCCGGCCGGTGGAACTGGCCGGCGTCAATATCGACATCAGCCGGATCAAGGAGGCCGAAGAGCGCCTTGACCAGATCATCACCGGCGCCGAGGTCGGAACCTGGGAACTGGACGTGCCGGGCGGTCTGATCCGCGTCAACGAGATCTGGGCCCGGATGGTCGGCTACGACCCGGACGAGATCGACCCGATCGACACGGCGAGGCTGCAGGCCTTCATCCACCCTGAGGATTACGCGGCGGCGATGGCCGGGGTGGCGGCGACGCTGACGGGCGAGGCCGGGATGTTCCAGTCCGAGTTCCGGCTGCGCCACAAGGAGGGCCACTGGGTCTGGGTCGCCTCGCGCGGCCAGATCGTGCGCCGGACGGCCGAGGGCGAACCGCTCGTCCTCGCCGGCGTGATGCTGGACGTCAGCCGCATCAAGGCGGCCGAAGAGCGGCTCGACGATATCATCGACGGCGCCCGCGCGGGCACCTGGGAATGGGATGTTCCGACCGGCGAGAACCGGCACAACGAACGCTGGGCGGAGATCATCGGCTACAGCAACGCCGAGCTGGGCAGTGTCGGCATCGACCTCTGGCGATCTCTCCTGCATCCCGACGATCTGCCGAGGATCGACGCGGAGCTTGACCGCGTGTTCCGCCGCGAGGCGCAGGAATTCGAATACGAATTCCGGATGCGCCACAAGGATGGCCACTGGGTCTGGGTTCTGTCACGCGGCCGGGTCGCGCGCTGGTCGGACGATGGCTCGCCGCTGCTGATGGTCGGCGTGCATCTCGACATCAGCCGGATGAAGGCCGCCGAGCAGCGCGTCGAGGAAATCGTCGAGGGCGCGCAGGTCGGCACCTGGGAAGTCGATATCCGCACCGGCCGCAACGCGATCAACTCGCGCTGGGCGCAGATGATCGGCTACGCGCCCGAGGAACTGGGGGCCGTCAACCTGCAGACGTTCCGCGACCTGGTGCATCCCGACGACTTCCGGGCGATGATGCGGCAGCACGAGGAACGGCTGACCCGTGACGGGATCGACGATTTCGAGAACGAGATCCGCATGCGGCACAAGGCCGGTCACTGGGTCTGGGTGCTGTCGCGCGGCCGGGTCACGCGGCGCGACGCGGACGGCGCGCCGCTGGTCACGGCGGGCGTGCATATCGACATCACCCGCGGCAAGGAGCTCGAGGCCGCGCTGCAGGCGGAGCGCGACTTCCTCGGCCAGCTGATGGAAACCTCGGTCTCCGCGATCGTGGCGCTGGACGACGATGGCGAGATCATCTTTTCCAACAGCGAGGCGGAGCGGGTTCTGGGCCTGCGGCCCTCCGAGATCGCCGGTCGCCGGTTCGACGATCCCGACTGGCGGATCACGGCGCTCGACGGCGGCCCGTTCCCGATCGCCGATCTGCCGTTCAACCGCGTCATGGCCACCGGCAAGCCGGTGCATGACCTGCGCCACGCGATCGAATGGCCCGACGGCCGCCGCCAGCTGCTGTCCATCAACGCGGCGCTGATCGAGGCGCCGGACTCGGCGGCGCGGGTGGTCTGTTCGGTCAGCGACATCACCGCGCAGCTTCAGGCCGAAGAGGCGCTGCGCGCCGCGGTGGCGCGCGCCGAGGCGGCGAACCAGGCCAAGTCGCGCTTCCTTGCCAACATGAGCCACGAGATCCGCACACCGCTGAACGGCGTGCTGGGCATGGCCGAGGTGCTCGACCAGTCGCTGAACGATCCGGCGAACCGCGAGATGATCAAGGTCATCCGCGATTCCGGCGAGGTGCTGCTCAACGTGCTCAACGACATTCTCGACATGTCGAAGATCGAGGCGGGCAAGCTGGGGCTCGAGGCCGCGCCGTTCAACCCGACCGAACTGGCCGACCGGGTCGAGGCGCTCTATCGGCTCAAGGCCGAGGCCAAGGGCCTCGATTTCAGTGTCCCGACCGACTGCGGCAGCCGTGACGCGCGGATCGGCGACCAGAACCGGATCCTGCAGATCCTGAACAACCTGATCGGCAACGCGCTGAAGTTCACCCAGCAGGGCGAGATCTCGGTCAGCTTCCGCTGCCGGCCGGGCGAACCGGTGCGGATCCGGGTGCGCGACGACGGGATCGGCATGACGCCGGAACAGGCCGCGCGGGTCTTCGAGGATTTCGAACAGGCCGACGGCACGGTGACCCGCCGGTTCGGCGGCACCGGGCTGGGGCTGTCGATCGTGCGCCGGCTGGCGGAACTGATGGGCGGCCATATCTCGCTCGAAAGCGCGCCGGGCAGGGGCACCAGCGTCGATGTCTTCCTGCCGCTGGAGATGGCCGAGCCGGCGGCGCCGACGGACACGCCGCCAGCGCCGCCGGCCGATCCGCCGGTCTCGCCCGCGGCGCCGGACATCGCGGGGCTGCGCGGCCTGCGCGCCCTCGTGGCCGACGACAACGCCACCAACCGGATGATCCTCGAGGCGATGCTGTCGGGCTACGGGATCGATACGGTGATCGTCGAGGACGGCCGGGAGGCGGTGGAGGGCTGGCAGCCCGGCGCCTTCGACATCGTGCTGCTCGACATCTCGATGCCGGGGATGGACGGGCTGACCGCGCTGGCCCATCTGCGCGCGCGGATGGCAGATGCGGGCGAGGGCCATGTGCCGATCCTCGCGATCACCGCCAACGCAATGACCCACCAGGTGCGGGAATACCTCGCCGCCGGTTTCGACGGCCATATCGGCAAGCCGGTGCGGCTGGACCGGCTGGGCCAGGCGATCGCCCGCGCCGTCGGCGAGCCGGCGCCGGGCTGACCGGGCCGCGCGCCATTGCACCGTCCCGCGGCTTGCGTCTAGCCTGCCGGGGACGGAGGGGCGGATGACGCGAACGGAAGACAGGGCAGGACCGCCGCGGATCGACGGGCTGCAATATGCCCGCTGGTCGGAAAAGGTGTTCCGGCAGATGCGCGCGGGCCGCGTCGATGCCGTGCATGCGACGATCTGCTACCACGAAAGCTTTCGCGAGACGGTCGAGACCATCGTCGCCTGGAACCGTCTGTTCGAGGCCCATGCCGATCTCGTCGTCCAGGGGTTCGCGGCAAAGGATGTGGACCGCGCGCGGGCCGAGGGCCGAACGGCGATCTTCTTCGGCGCGCAGAACCCCTCTTGTCTCGACGGCGACATCGGCCTGATCGAGGTGCTGCATCGGCTTGGCCTGCGGTTTTTGCAACCGACCTACAACAACCAGTCGCTGCTGGGCACCGGCCATGCCGAGGCGGAGGATGCGGGCCTGACCCGGATGGGCCGCGAGGCGGTGGCCGAGATGAACCGCCTCGGCGTGGTGATCGACATGAGCCACGCGGGTGAGCGCACGACGCTGGAGGCGATCGCGGCCTCTGCCCGGCCGGTCACGGTCAGCCATGCCAACCCGGCCTCCTGGCATGAGGTGTCGCGCAACGTCTCCGACCGGGTGCTGGACGCGCTGCGCGACAGTGGCGGGATGCTGGGCTTCTCGCTTTATCCGCTGCACCTGAAGGGCGGCGGCGCCTGTTCGCTGGAGGCGTTCTGCGACATGGTGGCGCGCACCGCCGAGCGGATCGGCGTCGCGCGGCTCGGCATCGGGTCGGACCTGTGCCAGGATCAGCCCGACAGCGTGGTGGAATGGATGCGCAACGGCCGCTGGACGAAACGCGGCGCGCCCGCCGCCTTCCCCGATCAACCCGAGTGGTTTCGCGACAACCGCGATTTCGACGGGCTTGCGGCGGGGCTTTCGGCGGCAGGTTTCGACGCGGAGGAGGTCGGCATGATCCTGGGCGGCAACTGGCGACGGTTCTTCGCCGACAGCTTCGGGCCGGGCCGATGAGCCGGGCCGACGCCCGCGCCGGCGATGTTGCCGGCTTCCGCCGCCCGGCCGTCGAGGTGATGCGGCTGGCGCGGATGGGCAGCGCGCATCCCACCCGCCTGTCCTTCCTGCGCCAGCTTCTGCGCCGGGCGGAGGCCGAGGGCTGGCGCATCGACCGGCCGGTCTGGCAGGTCGACGGCCGGGGCGTGGGCCGCGCCGCCTACCGCGCGCGCGGACCGCACCGGAGCTACACGCTGGTGGCCTTCGCGCATGACCTGCCCGATCACCTGCGCTCCGACCGGGTGATCGCCACCGCCTGGGACGCGACCTTCGCACTGGTCGATGGCGAACCGACACCCGCCGATTTCGACCGGCTCGCCGCGAACGTGCCGTTGCAGGAGGCCGGGCGGATCGGGCCGGGGGAACTCTGCCTGCTGCGCGCCAACCGCTCGGTGCGGCTGTTCGACCACGTGGTCGCCCGGCTGGCCGGGGGCCGGCAGCCCGACCCGGCGGCGCTGGCCGAGGTCGGCTATCTGATGCGCACCACGGCGGTCTACGGTTCGGGCAAGTTCGGCGCGGCCGATCGCGCGGCGATCGCCGACCGGCCGGAACTCGCCGCGCCGTTCCAGGCGGAGATGCTGTCGGTCTGGCTGGCGCGCGCCTTCACCATCGACATCGTCGAACACCTCGCCCGCGCGCGGGGTGGGGACCGGGCCGCGCGGCTCGACCCGGCGCTGGCGCGCACCCTCGGCGTCGGCAATTCCACCGGGCTGGGCATGGCGCCGTTCCTGATCCGGCATCCGGTGCTTCTGAACAACTGGATGGCGGCGCGGGAAGAGGCATTGGCGCGGGTGCGCGCGCAGACCGGAGTCGCGGACGGGGCGGAAGAGGGGTTCGTCCGGGCGCTGCTGACCGCGAAGGCCAATGCCGCGGCCTGGGACAGCGCGCATCCGGCGCAGGCAGGCAAGCTTGCCGATCTGCGCGCCGATCTGGACCGGATCGGCGGCTGGCTTGCCCGCGGGCTGGACCGCGCCGCGCCGCATCCCTGGGACGCGCTGTGGCGGCGCGGGCAGGCGGAGCTGTCGCTGGAAGGGCAGGAGGCGCTGCTGGCGCTGATGCTGGAACCGCATGGCGAGCTTGTCGACGGGCTGGGCTGCTGCATGGAGGCCGACGAGGCCGCGGCCTTCCCGCTGGACGGCCGGATGCGCTGCGACGCGGCCCGCGCCGCGCTTCGGGACGATTACGGCTGGGCGCTGGACATCGACTGGGACGATCCCGCCGAAGTCGCGCGGTTCTGGTACGTCTCGGAGGAGAAGCTGGAACCGCGGCTGGGCCGCCGGGCCGAGGAGGCGGGGGCCGAGCGGGAACTGCCTCTGGGCATCGCGCGGGCGGCGGCCGACTGCGCCGCGGCGCTGGCCGACTGGCCGGGGGCGGACCCGGTGGCGGCCTTCCTGCTGGCCCATCCCGAACACCGGCAGATGCTGCGCCGGCTGCAGCTGTCGGCGGGGCGGCCCTATGCCGAGATCCGCGACAACCTGCTATCGGCGACGATGCTGCCGATCGACATCCTGCGCTGCAAGCTGGCGTTCTTCGGCGCGACGCGGTTCGATCCGCGATCGGACCTGTGGGTGCGGATCAGCCTGTTCCAGGGCGCGCCCGATCCGCGCGAGATCGGCGGATGACCGGCGCGGCCCTGTCGCTGGGCGAGATCGAGGCGCTGGGGCAGAAGGCGGCGCGCGGCGCCGGGCTCGACTGGGGGCTGGCGGAAGAGGCCGGCTGGGCGGCGCGGATGCTGTCGGCCTCCGGCCTGCCGGGGCCGGAACTGCTGGCGCTGGCGCTGGCCGGCGGGCCGGGCGGGGCGCCGAGGGTCGCACCGGGGGCATGGCGCGGCGACGGGCCGCTTTGCCCGGTTCGCACCGGCGCGGCCCTGGCCGATTTCGCGGGCCTGCCCGCCGGCCTGTCGGATGACGGGATGCGGATCGACACGGTGCGCACGCCGGCGCTGCTGCTGCCCTTCGTGGTGCTCGCGGCGGCGCGGATCGGCCGGCCGCTGGCGCTGGACTGGGGCACCGGGCAGGGCCTTGCCGGCGGTGGCACGCTGAGTGCGGCGGGCGATGTCATGGCGCCGGTTGCCGCCGTCACGCTTGCCCTTGCCGCCCGTGGCCCGGAGACCGGGGGGCAACCGCCGCGCTGCGCCGTCGCGCCCGAGCCCCGCGCCGCGCTGGAGGCGCTGGCCCTCGACACGACCGTTCCGCCCTCCGACACGTCGCGCGCCGACGCCGGCGCCGGCGGCGACGACAACGACTGACACGGAGAGACAGGATGGCCGAGACCGAAACGCTCACGCTCGACACGATCGCGGCGCTGTCGCGCGCCGTGCTGGAGGCCGCCGGGGCAAGCCCGGCGCAGGCCGCGCCGCTGGCCGCCGCGATCGCGCGGGCCGAGGCCGACGGGATCCCCAGCCACGGGCTGATGTACCTGCCGGTCTATGCCGAGCATCTGGGCTGCGGCAAGGTCGCCGGGCAGGCGGTGCCGGTGCTGGACCGGCCGCGGCCGGCGGTGGTGCGGGTCGATGCCGGCACCGGCTTCGCCCATGCCGCGATCGCCGCGGGCCGGCCCCTGCTGATCGAGGTGGCGCGGGACAACGGCATCGCCTGCCTCGCGGTGCGCAACTCCTACAATTGCGGCGTGCTGGGTCACCATGCCGAGGCGCTGGCCGAGGCCGGGCTGGCGGCGCTGTGCTTCACCAACGCGCCGGCCTCGATCGCGCCGGTGGGCGGGCTGACGCCGGTGGTGGGCACCAACCCGGTGGCGCTGGCCCTGCCCGACGGCGCCGGCGGCGCGCGGCTGGTCATCGACCAGAGCGCCAGCGTCGTGGCGAAATCCGAGGTGGTGAAGCGCGCGAAGGCCGGCACGGCGATCCCCGAGGGCTGGGCGCTGGATGCCGCGGGGCGGCCGACGACCGACCCGGAGGAGGGGCTGAAGGGGACGATGGTGCCGGCCGGCGGGCCGAAGGGCGTGGGCGCGGGCCTGATCGTGGAAAGCTTTGCCGCGCTGCTGGCCGGCGCGACGCTGGGGATCGACGCCGCGCCGTTTTCCGGCACCGCCGGCGGGCCGCCCCGCACCGGGCAGTTCCTGATCGCGGTCGATCCCGGCGCGACGGCGGGGCCGGGCTTCGGCGCGGCGCTGGACCGGCTGGCGGCGGCGGTGGCGGCGCAGGAGGGCGCGCGCCTGCCCGGCGCCCGGCGCCAGGCCAACCGCGCCCGCGCGGCGGTCGAGGGCGTGGCCGTCGATACCGCAACCCTGGCGCGAATCCGGGCGCTGCCGGGCGGCACCGGATAAGAGCGTGGCGCAAACTTCTGTTTTGTTGTAGATTTCACTCCCAGTTGTTGATGAGGGTCGGATGTGTCCGGTTTCCGAGTAAGGCCGCGTGGTTGCGGCGCCTTGCACCCCGACAGGGTGGCGAATGCCCGCCGCGGGGTGACGCTGACCGAGGCGGTGCTGTTCATTTCGGTGGCGCTGGGGATCATCGTCGGCGGGCTGGTCTACTTCCAGCAGGCGCGCACATCCGACAAGACCGTGGAACTGATCCGCATGGTCCAGATGCTGCAGGCCGCAGGGCGCGACATCGCACGATCGGGCAACTTCACGAACTGCATCGACGCCGCGACCCTGGAGGCGGGCGACTATGTGCCGGCAGCCTATCTGCGCGACGATGACGGCGACGGGGTGGCCAACAGTCTGCAATCTCCAAGATACGACGACGTGCGGATGGCCGTCAGCCTTTGTCCGGATGGCAGGGGATACCGGAACCTGTCCGGCAACAAGCTGGAGTTCCAGTTCTCGACGATCCCGGTCGAGGTCTGCACCCGGGTCTTGCCGGTGGATGCCCGAGGCCGCGGTTTGCTGGGCGACGATATCATAGCCGTGTCGATCCTGGTCGTTGACCTCGACATCATGGGCGTCGTCCCCATCGAGGTCAGCCCGGAAAACGGCGATACCATCAGCCCGTCCGAGGCGGCGGACCTTTGCGGAGGCACCAGCGAACTGCTCCTGGTCGACAGTGTTTTCGCATGGGTTCGGTTCTGAGTTTGGTCGCGCCCGTGTCCTGTCCGGGGCGGGCGGGTGCAAGATGAAAGAGGTGATGCGATGCGATGCGATGGAACGGCGACACGCGCCGCGGGCTTCCGCGGGGCGTCGAACTCACCCCCCCGCCGCGGCGTGACGCTGACCGAGGCGGTGCTGTTCATCTCGGTGGCACTGGGGATCATCGTCGGCGGGCTGGTCTATTTTCAGCAGGCACGCAATTCCGACAAGACTATGGAATTCGTCCGCCTTGCGCGGATGGTGCAGACGGCCGGGCGCGACATCGCGCGCGGCGGCGACCTTGTGGGCTGCGTCTATGAGGATACGATGGCCGCGGGGCAATACGTGCCGGCGGCCTATC
>Ga0180436_10006635_pt1 | contig 10031 bp, 5 predicted proteins | sample SS_ome_2_FD_132434 | JGI IMG/M metagenome (GOLD analysis project Ga0180436, IMG submission 132434) | Hypersaline lake sediment archaeal communities from the Salton Sea, California, USA - SS_3_S_2 metaG | ecosystem: Environmental > Aquatic > Non-marine Saline and Alkaline > Hypersaline > Sediment...
GGATTCAAATATCAAATCCAATAGGTTTTATTCCCTGGAGGGAACAATCCCATCCTGGGACAATTACATCTGTTTTATAGAGAATTTATTGGAAAGTCCGCATTGGATCTCCGGAAAAAACTTATCGCTGCCAAACAATATAAGGGGCTTCCAGGGGAACGGAAAGACCATAAATATGCGGAATCAGTCTCGCGGTATAATCGGCTGCCGGGCGGATTGCCGGCACAAAGGCGCTGTAAACAAAGATTCCGGGTTTCCCTTCAATTGGTTGGCTGTGTTTCATTTCCTGCCGCATCGGGGCATAGCTGCCCACACCTTCAGCATATAGTTCAACGCACACATCCTTGCAATTAAAATCATTCAAATTAACCTGAACATTGAATACATGTTGCCCGCCAATGGTTTCCACCTTCATTTCGCCAAAACGGATTCGCGGCCATTTCTGTTCAAAATATTGTATACAACTCGCCATTTTTATAGCAGCTTCACAATTATTTTCAATGCGTTCACGAAATGCCGCGGCAGCCGGCAGATAGTATTTCGCAGTATATTCCCTTACTGCACGATTGGCAGAAAATCGCGGAGTGAGCCGTGCCATACTTTCCCGCATGCGCTCCACCCATGCAGAGGGAATGCCATCCTCTCCACGATTATAGAATTCGGGAATTATTTCGTTCTCCAGTAAATTATAAAGACCCTTTGCTTCAATGGCATCCCACTCCGGATCGTTACCATGTTCCTGACCGTCACCCAACGCCCATCCCACTTCCGGGGAGTACGCTTCAGCCCACCAGCCATCCAGTTCCGAAAGATTGAGACCGCCATTAACCAACACTTTCATTCCGCTGGTTCCACATGCCTCCCAGGGACGCCGTGGCATGTTGATCCAAACATCGACTCCCTTCACCAGCTGCTCAGTAAGATACATATCATGATCGGCCAGGAACATGGCATGAGAGCGAACTTCAGGTCTCCGGATAAACCGAATCCATTCCTGAATCATTTCTTGTCCGGCTTTGTCTGCAGGATGTGCCTTTCCGGCAATAATTAGCTGAACCGGTCGTTGCGGATTGGTCAGCAAACGAATCAAACGTTGGGGATCGTGCAGAAGCAGATTGGGTCGTTTGTAGGTTGCAAATCGTCGGGCAAATCCAAGGGTGAGCACATTATGGCTGAAAATCTGCCTGACAGTTTCAATGGTTTCAGGATCCTCTCCCGATGCAGCTAACTGTTGTACTAATCGTTTCCGGGCATAGTCAATCAACGATTTACTGGCATCGATGCGAAGCTTCCATAGCTGTTCATCTGGTATCTGACGAATATTTAACTCCATGTATTCAGTGGTTCCCAGCCAACGATCTTTGCCGCAGGATTCCGTCCAAAGATCATCAGCTTCCTCAGAATCCCAGGTCGACATATGAACGCCATTTGTAACATATCCGATGGGAACCTCTTCCTGCGGCCAGGATGGAAAAAGAGACTGGAAAACTTTCCGGCTAACTTTTCCATGAAGCTGACTCACACCGTTTACTGCTCCGCTCCCCCTGATTGCCAGCAGCGCCATGTTAAAATCCTCCGTGAGATCGGCCGGATTCCACCGCCCCATGGACAAAATCTCCCGAACAGGAATTTCGGGATAGTTCCGGACATAAACATTTAAATACCGCTCAATTAAATCAGGAGCAAAACAGTCGAATCCGGCAGGAACTGCCGTATGGGTCGTGAAAATATTTCCGGCCCGGGTAGATGTGAGGGCTACTTTAAAAGACAGGCCTGAAGCTTCCATAAAACTCCTTGTACGCTCCAGGATGGCAAATGCCGCATGCCCCTCATTAAGATGACAAACATCCGGATGGATGTCAAGCGCTTCAAGTAGCCTCCAACCTCCGACTCCCAGAATCATTTCTTGTTGCAAACGCAACTCCCGGCTACCACCATAAAGTTCACTGGTAATCCCCCGGTGGATTGGCAGATTCGCAGCATCATTACTATCAAGCAGGTAAAGTTTTGTGCGTCCCACCTGAACCTGCCAGGTCCGCAACCGGACAGTTGCACCGGGTAATTCAACCGACACCCGCAACCACTCTCCTTCCGGATCGCGAACCGGTGTAATGGGCAATTGCTGGGGATCGTTATAGGGGAAAATGGCCTGTTGTGCCCCATCTTTATCAATTACCTGCCGGACATAACCCTGTTGGAAAAGCAAACTGACTCCGATAACCGGCACTCCCAAATCGCCGGCAGATTTTAACTGATCGCCCGCTACATTCCCGAGCCCTCCCGAATAGATGGGAAGCGCTTCGCTCAACATAAATTCCATACTGAAATAGGCAACAAAGGAAAGGCTCTCCGGTTGATGATACTGTTGAAACCAGGGGATTCTTTCCAGCGCTTTTTGTTTCCCCGAAAGAAGCTCATTTACATTTTCGCAGAATTCAGAATCTCCCATGACGTCCCGCAATCTGCTATGCGGAACGGTAAGCAGCACAAGCCAGGGATTATGTGTAAGTTCCCATAATTCAGGATCAACATGGCGCCAAACCTCATCCCCGTGATGATTCCAGGACCAACGCATATCCAGGGCAAGTTCGATCAGAGATTCAACTCCTTCAATATCTCTGGTTAAGAACTCATGGAACGGATCAACAGTAAATCTGTCTTTGCACATGATCTCTTCTATTAAATCCCTGATTTTAAAAAACACAATGATTATCTTCTCCATCGACAATAACAGACTCCTTTAAAAATAGTTCGATCTTCTCCCTGCAAAAAATTAAAACAACGCAGGGAATGAAATCTCCATTAGAATTGATGTTCGGATTCCTTTGGTGCCCTTTTTCCTTTTAAAACAGAAATAAAACATCCGCCTTTTCCCGGAAAAGTTTATTTTAATGGACTTATTTACCGGTTAAATGAGAATTGTAACCTAAAAAGCATACTTATTATTCATAGAAAATTTCTTGAGGATGACATTAAAAAGTGATAATTTAAATGGTAAAACTGAAAGTTCATGAAAAAGTTCGAATCAACCAACCGGAAACCAAAAATATCTTCCGTTAGTTTACTCATTGGGATCCATTTGGTTGTATTAATGATCCGAATCATCTATGTGCAATCAGGGCATTTGGAACTGCATTCCGAAGAAGCGCAATATTGGAACTGGTCCAAACATCTCCAGCTATCCTACTATTCCAAACCTCCTTTAATTGCTTACCTGAACCATTTATCGACCTCGGTCTTGGGGGATACCGAATTAGGAATCAGAATCAATGCCATTATTATTGGCTTTTTGATCTCGATGGTCACCTATCTTTTTTGCCTGGAAATTTTCAGAAATCCGAAGAAAGCTTTTTGGGCTTCCCTTTTAACCTGCGCGATGCCGTTTTTCCAGATAACCTCTGTTTTTTTCCTTACTGATTCGCCTTTGATCTTGTTTTGGTTGCTCTCTCTTTATTTTTTCCGAAGAGCAATTCACCGGAACCGGAATTCAGATTGGCTTGCATTTGGAATCAGTTTTGGTTTTGGAATACTGGCCAAATATGCCATATTGTTTCTAATCCCCTTCTTCATTTGGTTTTCCGTGCGAACAAATTCAAACTTTCTTCGCAACCGGAAGTTTTATTGGAGCCTTGGAATAGCCTCCTTAATGTTCCTTCCTATTCTTGTTTGGAACTTTCAGCAGGAATTTGTGGGTTTTAAACATTTGGCGAAACTTTCAGGAGTAACCTCGAATCATTATTCATTCGGGAAGGTGATTTATAATCTTCTTGAATATATCCTGGGACAGTTAGTCCTGTTATCCCCCTTTTATTTAGGGCTCTATATGCCCGGAGTTCGAAAATACTTCAAAGCAAAAGATGCAAAAGAAATGCAATTTCTGCTTCTTCCTCCCATACTTGTATTTCTGTCGTTTTTAGGAGTTGCCATTTTAAATCAAAAAGGCACCTATATCAATTGGGCCATGTTTTCATACGCAACAGTCCCTATATTGTTAACCCATTGGGCTTTTGAAAGCAACAAACTCCGGCAGTTGCTTATCGGAAGTATTTTCACGATTGCTTACACAATTATTATTGGCAACCTATCCTATTTAGATCACCTCGGATTCAGAAATTTGATCCCTCCCAAAAATGATCCGGTTGGAAAGCTGACCGGTTGGAAAAAACTTGCTCAAAAGGTAGAGGAAGTATCAATGAACCTCCCCAGAGACAGCTGCTTTGTTTTTGCAACCAACTATCATATCACCTCTGAAATGGGATTCTACCTGAAAAACCAACCTCCCGTCTATTTTGTCAACCTAAGATCAAGAATGACCCAATATGACTTGTGGCCAGGCGTTGAACAATATAAGGATCAGGGATATTATGGAATATATGTCAATTACAGGGAGATCAATGTTGAGGTCAAAAAATCTTTTAACGAAATTTTATCGGTCCATTATTGTCCTGTGATTTACCGGGATGTACAAATCCGTAATTTTCATATTTATGTTTTAAAAGATTTTAAAGGCTTGGAGGAACAGCACAGCTCCTATTAATTGTTTTTCAGCTATGCACAAAAATTTCTTTCCAGCATATCCCTTTCGGAAGTTGAAAGTCACGAATGAGTATAACTTTCCCGTGAGATATGAGGAATTCTTTGGAATGCAATAGGTTTGAATCTCGTTACAAGAGATCTGCTTCCGATTGAATGAGCTTTACTTCCTTCCATGGCAACTATCCGTTTAATACGAAAATATCCTTAGAATGAAATGTGCAACGGATGGATGAGGTGAAAAGCATCACCAGGAATGGTGACACGATGATCCGCCGGATTCTAATACTTAGCCCTGGATGGGATGACATGACGAATCCCTCCGCGGGGATGTTCCATATCGCCGGTGTAGCGGGGGATGACATGAACATGCGCATGAAAAACGGTTTGTCCGGCCGACTCTCCTACATTGAATCCCACGTTAAAACCATCCGGGTGATAACGTTCTTCCAGGAGTTGTTTTACCCGGTTAACGACAATCCATAAAGCATCCTGCTCATGGCGGGATAGCAGGAAAAAATCCGCCACATGCTTTTTAGAAATGACCAGAGCATGCCCTTCCGAAACCGGATAGCCATCGTAAACTGCAAAAGCACCGGCGCTTTCGGTGAGGAACTCCAGGTTGGCTGCGGGCCGGCAGAAAATACAATCAGAAGCATGCTTTTGATCGGTTACGCGGATGTATTCGTAAATTTCACAGAAGTTGTTTTTAAGAATTGATCGGTATGGAAGAACCCCACGCCCCCCGGATGTGTTCTTTGGATGCTCTTTTTGATCCGGAAACTCTTCATGCCTTGCAGTGCGGTGAATGACAAAATAAGCTTTTCCGCCGGGTTTCAATAGCTCGCTCACCTCCATTAAAACCCGGGATTGCTCCCATGGTTTCACCCGGTTCAATACATAAACACAAAGAATCGTATCGAATTTTTGTTTCGGGTAATCCGGTTGATGGTATTTATCATACCCCACACATTTTACGCCGTTACGGGTAAGATAATCCACATCCCCGCTTTTGTCAAGTGCCAGATTAAGCACTTCTCCCTTTACAAATCCGTTGCTTAACAGCCAACGAGCCGGATAGGAAACTTTATCCGGAACATTTGTCTTTAACCAGGAATAATTGATCGGTTTCATCATTGGAATTTTAGAATGCCGGGGTGTTTGTAACCTTAAGTTTCAGTCAGAAAGTTACTTATTTTGGAGAGGTTGGCAAAACAACAAGTGCTATTAACCGCTATCAAATCATTTCCCGATCTGAATCCAACTAGGAAAATAAATTTCATACGGCATTTGTTAACTATATCTTCTCAAGAATGGAATAGAATTAGTGCTTTCAGAATGTCTCTTCTTTCGAAATGAAGATCATCTGGCAAACTATTCCAAATTGGATGTTTTTAATCTAAAGATTACCTTGATATACAATTATTTGTCGTAAATTACAAAGAGCCTGATTTTGATTATATATCTCAAATTTATTAAAAGGAGGATTGTTATGAAGGATTTCAATCAGTTTTATTGTCGAACTTTGCTATACTCCGGGGCTTTTTCGCTATTCATTATTTTGCTTATTTTTTTACCCGGAAAATTGAATGCCCGGTCTTTCTCTGAAGAAAAGAAAGAGGGGGTAACAGGAATACTGCCGGGTGAAGAGATATTTGATCCTTTGATGGCCGATCCGCGCTGGCCGCATTCCTCGGCATCCCTTCAAATTTTTCAGGACGAAGCGAGACTTCGCAATGTGGGCTCCGCCAATCTGGGAGCCAGCTTTGCGCTTTTGGGGTGTGAGCATTGGGGCGGGAAGTGGCAAATTGGCTTACAGGCGGGTGTTTTCTCGATCTTCGATCTGGATGCTCCCTCAGATGATCTCGTCAATTCCGACTTCCGGGTAGGATTGCCTTTGAGCGTTCGATACGGATTTTTCTCGGCCCAGGCTAAGATTTATCACCAGAGTTCCCATTTAGGCGACGAGTTTTTATTGCGCAACCACCCTGAACGGCTCGATCTTACTTACGATGGGATTGATCTCTTGCTCTCTCTGGATCTGGGTCAGGTGATTCGTATCTATGGCGGCGGCGGCAAGCTGATAAGAAGCAATCCCGACCTGGAGAAATACAGTGTCCATGGCGGGCTCGAATTAGTCAGTCCCGGCCCTCTTTTCGCCAGTGCTTATCCGGTTGCAGCGCTGGATGTTCAGTCCTTCGAGGAAACAGAATGGAATGAAAACTACTCTGCCCAGGCCGGATTCGAGATTCGAAGCAGTCGTTTCGCCAACCGGCGGCTTTTAGTTTTATTCGAGTATTACAAGGGGAACTCTCCCAACGGCCAGTTCTACGAGCTGAACATTAAATCCTATGGCTACGGAATTCATTTCTTTTTCTGATGGTTAATACCATTTAATCTCCTTTTCCAAAATGATCAATCGGTAATATTATCACCGATTTAAATTGCCTGATCAATTGTAAAGAAAATTCATGAATTTTCTCTACGTTAGTGGCAGGGTCGCCTCGCAGGGCGGCCCCAACAGCACTCCGCACAACCGATAAATTCTCCCCCAAAAAATTCACTAAAAATTTTCCTTATTTTTTGATGAGATTAAAAATTAATCGGTTATTTCGTGACGGATTAGGAAATCAATCCCTAAAACCTTCAAATTAGATCGATGATACGGTTATTTAGCATCCTCCTGCTGCTCTGGGCAGGATTCAACGGATTCTCGCAAACGGTTACCCTGAGCGGGACCATAAAGGATAAAGCCAGCGGTGAAGCGCTGATTGGCGCCGCCTGTTACATTCCGGAACTGGCTACCGGCGTGGCCTCCAACGTTTATGGTTTTTATTCCATCTCGGTTCCGCAGGGAACCTACAAGGTTGTATTTTCCTACATCGGGTATGAAACCCTGGAAATGCAGGTGGTGTTGAACGATAACCGGAAGTTGACGGCTTTTATGGCGGAAGAGACCAAACAGCTGGAAGAAGTGATCGTGACCGGAGAAAAGAAGGACCGGAACGTGGAAAGCATCAACATGAGCATGGAGAAGGTTCCGGTGAGGCTGGTGAAAAAGCTTCCTTCGTTTATGGGTGAGGTGGATGTGCTTAAATCGATTACTTTGCTTCCGGGCATTCAGAGCGGCGGCGAAGGAAGTTCGGGATTGTACATTCGAGGCGGCGGCCCGGACGAGAACCTGCTGATCCTGGATGAAGCGCCGGTTTATAACGCCTCGCACCTGATGGGTTTTTTCTCGGTGTTTAACCCGGATGCCATCAAGGATATTCAGGTGTACAAAGGAGGGATTCCTTCCGAATACGGGGGGAAAGCCTCGTCGGTGATCGACATCCGCATGAAGGACGGGAATTCCAAAAAATTTCATGTCGACGCGGGGATCGGAAATATCTCCAGCCGGCTCACCCTTGAAGGCCCGGTGATTAAAGACAAGTGGAGTTACATTATCTCAAGCCGGCGGACCTACGTTGACTTTATCGGCCAACTGGCAGGGATTGAAGAGTTAAAGGAGAACAAACTTTATTTCTACGATCTGAACCTGAAAACCAATATCCAATTGGGCAATAAAGACCGGATATTCATTTCAGGATATACCGGGGATGATTATTTCAAACTGGGCGAATCACTCTACATGCGTTGGGGAAATATAACAGGTACCGCAAGGTGGAATCATATTTTTGGCAGCAAAATATTTTCCAATACTTCCCTGATCTATTCAAATTACGGTTATAATCTCGGGGTACCAGGAAACAGCGCCGACCAGTTTGACTGGAATTCCGAAATCAATGACCTCAATTTTAAAGTGGATTTTACCTGGTTTTTCAATTCGAAGAACCGGGTCAACTTCGGGATCAATGTGATTCATCATCATTTTGAACCCGGGAACATTGAAGCTATTGAAAACTCTTATTATTCCAACATCCGGTTAACGAATTACAATACCCTGGAAAATGCCCTGTATGCCTCCAATGAGCAAACCATTGGAGCCCGGCTAATCCTGAAATACGGCTTGCGGTTGTCGCTGTTTCAGCAAATCGGCGAAGGAAAGGTGCGCGAGTACCTGAATCCTGATGCTCCCAAAGAGGATGAACTAGTTGGTGATCCTACAGAATACGGGAAGGGCGAATGGATCGGCTCGCCGTACATTAACCTTGAGCCTCGTATGTCCGTTAAATACACCCTGGACGGGGCCAGCTCGGTAAAGGCTTCGTACAACCGGATGGTGCAGAACCTGCATTTGATCTCAAACACCAACTCTCCAACCCCGCTGGATATCTGGCTGCCCACCAGCAAACATATCAAACCGCTAATTGCCGACCAGGTGGCGGCGGGGTATTTCCGGAATTTTAAGAAGAATACCATTGAGACTTCGATTGAGGTGTATTATAAGGATATGCAGAATGTGATTGATTATAAAGACGGCGCCGAACTGTTTTTGAATGAAGACCTTGAAACCGAACTTTTGCGTGGTGACGGTTATTCCTACGGGTTGGAGTTACTCATCAAAAAACAGGCGGGAAAATTTACCGGTTGGGCCGGTTATACCTTATCCCGGTCCATGCGTAAAGTTCCCGGCATTAATAGCGGCGAAGCGTACCCTTCGGGTTACGACCGCACGCACGATGCTTCACTGGTTTTGAATTATGAACGGAACCAGCAATTAACGTTTTCTGCCAACTGGGTATTTGCCACCGGAAATCCAACCAGTTATCCACTTGTCAAATACAATGTACAGAGCAACGCGCTTTACTACTATTCAAAACGAAACAGCAACCGGATACCCGATTACCATCGCCTGGATTTTTCATTGACCTACCATCCGAAAAAGAACGAGCGCCGAAAAGTGAAAAGATCCTGGAATGTATCGTTGTATAATGTATATGCCCGGAGAAATGCCTACTCAATCACATTCAAACAAAACGAGGACAATCCTCTGATTTCCGAGGCAACCCGTTTGTCCATTGTCGGAACAATTATTCCGGCGATTACCTACAATCTTTCGTTTTAACCAACCATTTGAACTGTTATGAAGCATCTGTCAATACTCCCGATCGTTTGTTTTCTTCTGATTGCTTTTACCGCTTGTGAAGATGTTGTAGAGGTAAAACTGAGTGAAGAAGAGGTTTCCCTGTTTGCCGTAGAGGCCAAAATAACCACGGAAGATGAACCGTTTGTGTTTTTTTATCGGGGAATAAAGGTAGATTCGGATGAACCGTATCCGGGGATCAGCGGTGCAACGGTGACCATCTCCGATGACAATCAACCGCCGAAGAGCATCCAACTGGTGGAAGACTCCGTGTTTAACGGACTTTATGTGGTTCCGGAAAATGAAAGTTTTTTAGGTGAACCCGGAAGGGAATACAAGGTCACCATCGAATCGGAAGGGGAAATCCTCACAGCCTCGGATCAACTTTCCACCGTTGAACCCATTGACTCGATCCAGGTAAGAGCATCGCTTCGCGGAGACAAACGATTCCTGGGAGTTTTTACCTATGGAA
>Ga0180436_10006637_pt1 | contig 10026 bp, 5 predicted proteins | sample SS_ome_2_FD_132434 | JGI IMG/M metagenome (GOLD analysis project Ga0180436, IMG submission 132434) | Hypersaline lake sediment archaeal communities from the Salton Sea, California, USA - SS_3_S_2 metaG | ecosystem: Environmental > Aquatic > Non-marine Saline and Alkaline > Hypersaline > Sediment...
ACGCGGCGAGTAAGCGAAGATATGGATATGGCCGAAGTCGAGTTGGTCGAGAAAGGCGAGTGTCTCCTGCCACTCCTCCCCGGTTTCCCCGGGGAAACCGACGATGATGTCTGTCGTGATGTTGATTCCAGGTATCTGCTCGCGCGCGCTGGCGACGAGCGCTGAGAAGTCTCGTGTCTTGCAGCGGCGGGCCATCCGGCGAAGAACCCTGTCGCTTCCGCTCTGCAGCGGCAGGTGCAGGTGCGGCAGAAGACGCCTGTTGCTGAACAGCTGCCAGAAGTTGTCCGGGATATCCCAGGGCTCGAGCGAACCAAGGCGCAAACGCGGTATGGATGTCCGTTCGAGAATCGCCCTGACGAGATCGTAGAGGTTGATGTCCAGATCGCTGCCATAGCCGCCGAGATGCACGCCTGTGATGACAGCTTCCCGGATCCCCGAGGCGTGCAGTTCATTGATTTCCCGGATGATGTCGTCGAGCGGGCGGCTGCGTTCCTCTCCACGCGCACGGGTGACGATGCAGAAAGTGCAGCGATAGCGGCAGCCATCCTGCACCTTGATGAAGGCGCGCTGGCGACCGCGGCTGAAGAGCAGGTTCTCACCCGGCTCGGTCGCGACAGCCGGCATGGTGGTGTCCGTCAGTTGCGCATTGACGAGCGCCGGCAGCCGGTCCTTCTCCCGGTTGTCGACGAGCAGATCAATGCCGGGGATGCTGTTGATCTCATCCGGGTTCAGCGAGGCATAACAGCCGCTGACGACGAGCTTCGCCTGCGGGTTGTTGCTCTGCACGCGCTTGATGAGACGGCGAGATTTCCGCACGGCCTCCTCGGTGACGGCGCAGGTGTTGATCACGAGCAGGTCCGCATCGTCCGCATCGGCGGTGATGCCGTGTCCGAGTTGTCTGAATTGCCGTGCCCAGGTCTCGAGCTCGGCCTCGTTGAGCCGGCAGCCCAGGGTTTTCAGGTGCACTTGCACAGATTGCATCTCCGGGTGAAGAGGCTCATGCATTGAGCCTGCAAGGGGCGTACATTTTACGGGATAAGTCACGGAAAAACCTGATGAAAGAGCAATTCCACGATCAATTTGCGGCTTTGTCCGATTTCGCAGTCACTTACTGGCCTTTTCTCCTTGCGATGAGCCTGCCGCTCTTTCTGCTGCTCTTTGCCCTCGTGTCAGTCATGCGCAGCCGCCGCGAGTTGCGTACCTGGCTGCTGGATGCACGATTGCAGCAGGCAGAGCAGGGCAATGGCTTGCAACAACTCCTGTCGGAGTCGAGCGAGCTGGCATCAACCCGGGCAAACCGTCTGCAGCAGGGCCTGGAACGGCGCCTCGGAGAGCTGAATGCGCTCCTGCTGCGAGAGCAGGGGGAATTGCGCGCATCCCTGGCAGAAAAACTCTCGAGTGAAAAGCTGAACCAGCAGGAGGCGCTGACAAGGGGGCTCGACCAGATCTCCGGCCAGGTGAATCAGGCGCTGCTTGCACACGGCGAGGTACTGGGGCGGCAGGTCAATCGCCTTCTTGAGACAACGGACAAGCGCTTGAGCGAGATCAGTGGCCAGGTCGACGCGCGCCTGAACAAGGGGTTCGAAAAGACCACGGAAACCTTCACGCGGGTGCTGCAGCACCTCTCGCGAATCGACGAAGCACAAAAGAAACTTGCAGAGTTGTCAGCCAATATCATCTCGCTCCAGGAGATTCTCTCGGACAAGCGCTCCCGTGGCGCATATGGAGAAATACAGCTTGCCGCTCTGGTGCGCAACCTGCTTCCCGAGAACGCTTTCTCGCTGCAACAGACGCTGCCCAACGGAACCCGCGTCGACTGCCTGCTGGAGCTGCCGGAGCCGACTGGCCGGCTGGCTGTCGACGCGAAGTTTCCTCTGGAGTCGTTCCGGAGTATGACTGACCCGGAGCAGCCCCGTCCGGTGCGGGAACGCTCCGCACGCCAGTTTCGCCAGGATGTGAAGAAGCACATCGGCGATATTGCCGCCAAGTACATCATCGACGGGGAAACGGCCAGCGGAGCCATGATGTTCATCCCGGCGGAGGCGGTTTTTGCAGAGATCCATGCGCATCATCCGGAGCTCGTGGAGGAGGCGCAACGCAGGAGTGTCTGGCTCGTCTCCCCGACCACACTGATGGCTATCCTCACAACGACCCGTTCGGTGCTGCGTGATGCGGCAACACAGCAGCAGGTGCACCTGATTCGCCAGCATCTGCACGCCTTGTCGAAGGATTTTCAGCGTTTCCGCGAACGAATGGACAAGCTCTCCCGGCATATTTCACTCGCCCACCAGGATGTCTCGGATGTGCATCGATCGGCGAGCAGGATCAGTGACAGGTTCCAGCGCATTGATGACGTGGATATCGATTACCTTCAGCAGAATGGCTAGGCGGGATCACTGGAGAACAGGGGTTCGCCTCTCGCGTCTCAGGTATTTTGCAAAAATCGGGATGTCCCGGTCCAGATCGACCGGTTTGGTGATGTAATCGTCGAAACCTGCATCCAGTGCCCCTTTCTGCTGCTCGATAAACGCATCTGCAGAGAGTGCGACTACCGGGGTTTTGCTGAGGAGCGGGTTTGCACGAATTTTTCTGACGGTCTCGAAACCATCCATGAGGGGCATGTGAAGGTCCATCAGGATCAGGTCCGGCCGCAGTTCCTGGGCTTTCTCGTAGCCTTCGCGGCCATTATTTGCAATGTGGATGTCGACGCCCAGATCCTTGAAGATCGCCGCGATCATTTTCTGGTTGATGAAGTGGTCCTCGACGCAAAGCACGATGTTCCTGCTCGAGAAGCGGACACTGCTCGTATCAGGGGTTGCGCGTGAGGAACTTCTTGGTACGGTTCTGAGGGGTATGCGCAGCGTGAAGGTGGTTCCCTTGCCAATTTCGCTGTGAAGCTCGATCTTCCCGCCCATGAGTTCCACGAGCTTCTTCGTGATCGAGAGGCCGAGGCCACTACCGCCGAATTTGCGCGTGGTGGAGTTGTCTGCCTGAACAAAGGCATTGAAGATCGCATCCTGACGACTCTCTGGAATGCCTATGCCCTCGTCAATGATATCGATGCGCAGCATATTCTCCTCCTTGAGCGCCCGGAGGAGGACCTTGCCCGATGATGTGAACTTGATGGCGTTTGCCGTCAGGTTCATCAGGACCTGATTGAGTTTTGTGCGATCCGTGATGATGTTGTCCGGCAGGTCGGCTGCAATTTCGCGCTTGAACTCAAGATTTTTACGCGTCGCCTCCGGGTGGTGGATATGGTAAACGCTGTGCAACAGTTGCCTGAGACTGACGACGTCCTCATCGAGTTCCATCTTCCCGGTTTCGATCTTTGAGAGATCCAGGATATTGTTGACGAGCTCATTGAGCTGCTCGCCGCTCATCTTGATGTACCTGAGATACTTGCTTGCGGATTCCGGATGTTTCAGCAGGATCTGGCTGAAACCCAGGATGGCATTCAGCGGTGTGCGGATTTCATGGCTCATGTTGGCCAGGAACTGCGTCTTCGCGATACTGGCTGCTTCCGCCTGTTCCTTTGCAAGTCGCAGGGACTGTTCATTCCTTCTCAGGTCACTGGTCTGTTGCCGAACCTTTTCCTCAATCTCCTCTGATCGTGTCATGCTCGCCCTGATGAGAAAGAAAATCAGCAGTGTGATGCCCGTTCCGATCGCAAAGGCCAGGATAATCCAGCCATAGGCAATCTCGTGGAGCCCGATCCTCTTGTCGATGATCAGCTGGTAGGACTGCTGTCCCGACCTGAATCTGAAACTGTCCTGGAGATCGATGCCCTGGGATGAGGAGTTTTCGGAACCGGCATTCAGGGACCAGAGCTCGTATTCTCTGCTTGCGGGCGCAGGGCCAATACCGACAAGCCTGATAGCACTGACTGACTCCAGCTGCTCTTCGGTGAAAAACATCCCGAGATCGAGAGACAATGAAACAAGTCCGTTGGTATCACGCCTGCGTTCATCGACACTGGTGGGCATCTCCTTGCCGGCATAGATTGCCTTGAAGAGCATCAGCTGCCGGTTCTGATGGCTGTGGACTGCGGACAGGGCGGCAATCACCTCGCCGGATTCTATGGCTCTCTTGATTGGCTTGACGTAGTCACTGTTCGAGAGCGTGTTGTATCCGATCTGGTCTATCGTATCCGGCTCGAAGGGTTCGAGATAGGTAATGGGGTAGTATTCCGAAGAAACCGGGGCCGCCGTGAATCTCCCTCGCTCGTCTCGCCGGCTGATGGAATAGGTAGCGAAGCCTCTCTCTTTCATCGACTCAACGAAGTTCTCGCGTTCCTCCTGACGTACTCGTGGCATCCAGGCGATGTAATTGATGAATGACTGTCGCTCGAGTACTTCCTGGGTAAAGATACGAAACTGGTCAGCGTCCACGGCCAGGGAGGAAGCGAAGAGGGCAGAGACGTTGTTGAGCGTGCCTTCACTGGTGTTGAGCTTTTGGAGGGCAGAGTCCTCGATCAGTCCTGCAGAGACTGCAAAGTCGTTCTTGGTCTCCTCGATGATGATCTGGTAGACCCAGGTACATGCGAACAGGGTCAGTATTGCCCCGACCAGCAGGATCAGGAGCATCGCGGGATGCTTTTTGCTGAAACCGGAAGAGCGCTTCACGCTGCTAATCCCCGACTTTGACCGCCTTGCGCAGGATGTTGGCTGGAAGCTGAATACCGGCTTTGTTCAGAAGCCCGGTGTTTGCATAGATGTTCCAGCGGCGGTTGGCGACGATCGGAATGTCCGATGGTTTGCTGCCTTCGAGGATCTTTATCGCAACTTTCGCAGCCCATTCGCCCTGTTCCCGGGGGATTTTTGTCATCGAGAACATGTTCAGGGTGACCATGAACTCATGGTGCCCGACAGTGAAGCGTTGCGTATTCTGCCGGACATGCGCTGTTGCAGCTTCCTGGTCCCAGTCGACGATACCTGCCTTGTTCGCGAGGATGATGAAGTCGGCTGATTCCTGGGCATCGCTGAGGTTTTTCTTCCAGGCATCGAACGAGGTGACCATGCCGTCCCTGACGGTAATGCCGCGCGACAGGAAGGCTTTCCTGTAGCGTTCGTAGTTGCTGCGTGTCGAGGGGACGTCACCGCCGATGAAGAGACCGCTGCGTGCCTCGGGGAGGACTGTCTGGATGACCTTCAGCAGCGGGTCGATGGAGATGACTTCCAGCATCCCTGTGACATTGGGGTAGGGGAAGTCGTACTTCTCGGCCGACCAGTTGACTCCGCAGAAAACGAACGGGATGTCGGACTCACGGTAGTAAGGTTCGATGACATAGCGCGAGGCATTGTCATCAGCGGCGATGACAACATCGGGTTGCATGGAATCGATCAGTCGTTTGGCTTTGCGGGCCGTCGACCTCGCGTAATCCTCGTCTGTATTGCGCTTGGTATCGAGATAAAAGGCCTCGATGGTGCATCTGTCTCCAAGGGTGGATCGCATCCCCTCTTCGATGCCATCCTGCCATTCGTAACCCTTGTGATAGGAGGCCAGGAAAAGACAGCTCTTGGCGAAGGCGGTCTGCGTCGCTGTCAGAAGTGCAAAGAGTATGATCAGTACTGGCAGTGGTGCTTTCAGGCTCCCGGATATCATTCCATGCCCCTTCAGTTTCTGTCGAACTGTTAGTCAATAGCACAAAGCATACCATTAAAAAATGGCGAGGAATCGACTCAAATTCTCTTTTTCTCCATTGTTTGCCGGAGATTACGAGTGAAATCTCATGCCTTTTTGCGCGCTGACATGAAAAACTGGTAGAGCAGCGGGATGACGATCAGGGTCAAAATGGTGGAGAAGCCAAGGCCCCAGACAATCGCTGTGGCGACCGGCCCCCAGATCAGCGATTTCCCGCCCAGACCCGTGGCCAGTGAGAAAAGCCCTGCCACCGTCGTCAGAGAAGTAATCAGGATCGGGATGACCCGCCGGCGAGCCGCGTAGAGCGTTGCGTGCATGACGGACATGCCTGACTGCAACCGGGCATTGGCAGCGGAAATCAGCACGATCGAAGAGTTGACGGCGATACCGGCAAGTGCGACGACACCATAGAGGGTATAGAGGCTCAAGGGTGTCGAGGTCGCAAACAGGCCGAAGACGACACCGGTGAAGGCCATGAAAACAGTCGTAATGATCATGAAGGGCTGCCAGTAGCTGCCAAACTGGGTGCCGAGAATCATGTACATGAGACCGATGCCGACAAGCAGCAGCAAGCCCAGTGCGCCGAGCGCTTCGTAGACATCATCGAGAATACCCTCGACATTGAGGTCGATATCGGGATAACGCGTGCTGATTGCATCCCAGCCTGCCATGATCGCCTCGTTGGCCAGCTGCTCGTTGGTCAGTGTCTTGTCGACGTCGGCCTCGACCGTGATGGCGCGCCTGAAGTTGTAATGACGGATATTGCCGATACCGGGAACGCGTTTCTGCTCAAAGAGAGACGAGAGGGGGACCTGCCTGCCGTCCGGCAGGGAGATGCGGAATTGCAGGATCTCGTCAATATCGACGTAGTTTCGCCGGGAGGATTTGACGCGTACCTCGAGTTTCTGCCCATCGTGCCGCATTTCGGCAACGATGAGTCCGTCAATCAGGAGCTGCATGGTGCGGTCGAGCTCTGCAGGGCTGATGCCGGCACGATTCACCGCGTCGTTGTTGTAGGTCAGGACGAGTTCCGAGCGCCCGCGGCTGGCATCGTCGCTGATATCCTGCACACCCTCGACGCCGGCCATGATATCGCGCAGGTCATTGGCTGCACGACGGATTTCGTCATAGTCATCTCCCCGCACCTTGATGCTGATTGCCTTTGCCTTGGGGGGACCTCCGGCAAGCTGGAGAAAGGAGATCTGTGCAGGTCCCGGGGTGCCTGTCACATCCGCACGCATCGCCTCGATCATCTCTTCGACACTGCGCAGTGTCGGTGTTTTCGGATTGAGGCCAACAAGAATCTGGCCGAATCTGTCGCCGAGGCGCGGTTCCATGTCCGTGAACATGTTGCCGCTGTAACTGATGATGGCCCGGGCTTCTCCGTCACGCACATGGCTCTTGACCTTTTTTTCGATCTCGAGGACTTTCTCCATGGTCGAGTCAATGCTGGTGCCGGGCGGCATCTCGACATTGACATAGAAGAGGCGAATCGTGTCCGCTGCAAAGAAATCGTATCGAATCTTGCCCGAGGCAATCAGGGTAACTGCGCCGAAAAACATCAGCAGTACACCGGCAAGCGTCCACCAGCGATAGCGCATGAAGCGTATGAGGATGCGGACATACGCGATCTGGATCCAGTGCGTGAAATGTTGTCGGAAAATCTGCATGCGCGAGGGCTTGCGGAAATTGATACCGGCAAAGATCACATGTGCAGGCAACATCCAGAAGGCTTCCACGAGTGACATGCCCAGCGCCACTACAACGACAATCGGGATGACCTTCATGAAATCCCCGAGGATACCCGGAACGAGCGTCAGGGGGCCGAACGCGGCCATGGTGGTGAGTACGGCCGTCAATACCGGCAGAGCGACCTCCCTGAGCGCTCCGATCGCGGCCTCGAGTGGCTGCATGCCTCTCTGGATCCTGTAGTAGATGGACTCGACCACCACGACGGCATCGTCGACGAGCATGCCGAGAACGATGACCACACCCAGCAGGACCATGACATTGAGGGTCTCGCCGATGGCATAGAGTGTCCAGAAAGTGCCCGCGAGCACGAAGGGAATGCCGATTGCTGTCAGGAGTGCAATGCGTGATCCCAGGAAGAACCAGGCGACGATCACAACCAGCACGAGTCCGATCAGTGCATTGCGCTGCATGAGGTTGATGGCATTCGTTGTCACTGTCGTCTGGTCGTCGGTCAGGACCAGCTCGACGCCCGTCTGCTGTGACAGTTGATTGCGCCCGGCGATGAATGCCTTGAGCCTGTCGACCAGCTCGATGGTGTTGTTGTCCGCCTGCTTGAAGACAGCGAAGAGAACGGCAGGTTTGCCTTCGTAGCGCGTCATCATGTCGGCTTTTTCGCGGGCGCGCGTGACACTCGCGACGTCGTCGATGGTGACCTCTCCGCCGGTGCCGATGATCGGCCTGTTGGCAAGCGATGCGGGATCTGCATCACTGCCGACGAGGCGAATCAGCCAGTCACGCTCCCCGATGCGTGACTCGCCGGCCGCGACATCCCGGAAAAAGAGCGCCACCGTATCGGCGACCTGTCCCGGCGTGAGTTTGAGCGCCTGCAATTTGACCGGATCAACAGCAACCTGGATCTCGGGATCTCGCAGGCCGATCGTATCGACGCGATCGACCCCTTGTATCCGTTCCAGTGACTTTTCGAGGTTGTAGGCCTGCCGGCGCAGGTTTTCATCATCGGCCTGTCCAACGACAGCGATCGAGGCAGTCGGATAGGCATTGGCGCTGGTGATCTCGAGGATAAGGGGATCCTCTGCCGCTTCAGGCAATTCGGCTTCCTTGTTCTGGATCTCGCGCCGCAGGTCACTGACGCGCTTGTCAAAAACACGCTCGCTGATGTCCTGGAAACGGACAAGGATCGAGGAGACGGAACCGCGGCTGTTGGATGAGACGAACTTGATGTCCTTGATGTTCCGCAGGGCATCCTCGATCGGATCGGTGACTTTCTTCTCGACATCCAGTGCCGAGGCGCCGGGCAGTATCGTCGTGATCACGATCCAGTTGAAATTGAGTGTCGGATCCTGCTGACGCGGCAACTCCAGATAGGACCAGGTGCCGACTGCAAGCACCAGCACGAAAGCCAGGTTGACGAGCACATGGTTGCTGAGCAGGCGTCTGATCATTGCTTGCTGCCGGGTGCTTTCTCTTGTTGGCCCGGCACGGTGTCCGGTTGTGTCTGGCTGATCGTGTCACCATCATTCAGACTGTCACGCCCCTCGACAATCAGGCGTGTCGATGGTGGCAGATCGATGATGGCAGGGCGCCCCTCGAGTGCATCCTCGAGGATGTGAAAGCGTGCCTTGCCGTTCTCGAACAGGAAGATCCCGAGCTGTCCATTACGCCTGACGAGGTACTCTGCCGGGATCACCCTGTGACTCAGCGCCCAGATGAGCCTGCCGGCGCTACCGGCTACAGGCGCCTCCCCGGAGAAACGCAGACGCACCTCGCTGGTTCTCGTTGATTCATCAAGCAGGGGCACGGCACTGCGCAGCCTGACCGGATAGCGATTGCTTCCGGTTTCGAACCACTGCCCGCCGCCGTTCGAGAGACTCCTGACCTCTGCGGGGTTGAGTCTGGCACTCACTTCCAGAGCGCCCGTTTCCAGAAGCTTGAGCAGCGGGGTGCCCATGGTCGCAAGCATGCCCTTGTCAGCCATGCGTTGCGTGACAATTGCATCGAACGGGGCTGTCACGCTGCAGTTCTCCACCTGGATGGCAGCCTGGCGGATCGTCGCCTTCTGGCCAGCGATCTGGGCGGCCAGCCGTGATTCCTCGCTCTTGCGCTGGTCGGCTTCCTGGTCGCTGATACTCCGTTTCTTCAGGAGGTCATCGGTCCGTCTCACTTGCTGGTGTGCAAAGTCATACTGGGCCTCAAACTGGCGCAATACGGCTTCTGCCGCACCCAGGTCGGCCTCTGCGCGCCGACAATCCAGCTCGACGAGAAGATCGCCAGCGGAGACCTTGTCTCCCGTCTCGGTATGGATAGTGACCACACGGGCGTTCAGTTCCGCCGAAATCACGGGGGCATTGAGCGCGATCACTGTGGCCGGAGCGCTCTGCTCCTGCGTGAACCAGAGTTCGTCCAGCGACGTGAGGGTTACCGGTATGGATGCCGGCAGGGTAGCGGGTAGCAGTAACAGGAGGCCCGGAAACCATCTCATGATGACTTCTCCACCGGAAGTGTCTGCCGGGAATCGCAACCCGGCGTCTCCCTGTGCTCTTGCAGAATTTCCCGGCGGTGTTTCCGGATGAAATCACGCTTTGCGGCGAGTGCGCTGATCCCGAACTCGATCGTGAAGCGGATACCGGCACTGTGCTCCTGGTCGAGCAGGGACTCGAGCATCGCCAGCTTGCT
>Ga0180436_10006639_pt1 | contig 10025 bp, 6 predicted proteins | sample SS_ome_2_FD_132434 | JGI IMG/M metagenome (GOLD analysis project Ga0180436, IMG submission 132434) | Hypersaline lake sediment archaeal communities from the Salton Sea, California, USA - SS_3_S_2 metaG | ecosystem: Environmental > Aquatic > Non-marine Saline and Alkaline > Hypersaline > Sediment...
CGCCCGCCACCGGAGTTCATTGGAATCAGGAACCGTTGGCGAAGAACGCCTTTGCTCCGTTGCCGTTGGGGGCGGTGAAGCCGCGGGGCTGGTTGAAACGGCAGCTGCGGATTCAAGCGGACGGCCTGACCGGCCATTTGGACGAGTTCTGGCCGGACCTGGGGCCGGACAACGGCTGGTTGGGCGGCGCCGGGGAAAGTTGGGAGCGCGGTCCGTACTACCTCGACGGCCTCGTCCCGCTGGCCTACTTGCTCGAGGATGAAGCGCTGATCGCCAAAGCTGAGAAGTGGGTGCGCTGGACGCTCGAAAACCAGCGGGAGAGCGGCGCGATCGGGCCTGATAGGGAAAAGGGCAGCTTTGCGGCGGATTGGCAGAAGCAGGACTGGTGGCCGAACATGATCATGCTCAAGGTGCTGATGCAGTATCAAGAGGTCACCGGTGACGAGCGGGTGGTTCCGTTGATCCAGAGGTATCTCCACTATCACCTGAAACATGCCGAAGAGGCGCCGCTCGTGGCCTGGGCGAAGATGCGGTGGGCGGAGGAGATCCTGGCCATCGTCTGGACCTACAACCGCACCGGCGACGAAGACCTGCTCGATCTGGCGCGCATACTGCACCAGCAGAGTTACGATTGGAAGCACCAGTTCGAGAACTTCCCCGAGCCCTACACCCGCAAGCACGACAAACTCACCCGCGAACTCACCAAGAACTGGAGCCACCTGGCGACGCACGTGGTGAACAACGCGATGGCGCTGAAGACGTCCGCGGTCTGGTGGCAGATCTCAAAGGAGCAGCCGGACCGGGACGCCATCCACACGATGTTGGAGGTGTTGGACAAGCACCACGGGATGGCCAACGGACTGCATTCGGGCGATGAACACTACGCGGGGCGGGATCCGTCTCAGGGAGCGGAGCTATGCAGCGTTGTCGAGGCGATGTTCTCGTATGAGATGCTGACCGCCATCGGCGGTGAGCCGGAATTCGGCGACCGGCTGGAGCGGGTGACCTTCAACGCTCTGCCGGCGACGTTCAAGCCAGACATGTGGGCGCATCAATACGACCAGCAGGTTAACCAGGTGCTTTGCAGCATCGATGAGAACCGCAACTGGACGACAAACGGTCCGGACTCAAACATCTTTGGGCTGGAGCCGAACTTCGGGTGCTGCACGGCGAACATGCACCAGGGATGGCCGAAATACGTGACGCATATGTGGATGGCGGCGCCGGACGGCGGGCTGGCCGCCACGGCCTACGGTCCGAGCCGGGTGGACGCGCGTGCCGGAGACGGTGTTTTGACCGCCATCGTGCAGGAAACGGAGTATCCGTTCCGGGACTCGATCCGGATGGAGGTGCATCCGGAGAGGGCCGCGACGTTCCCGCTCCTGTTGCGGATTCCGGCGTGGGCGGAGCGGGCGGCGGTCTCGGTGAACGGTGTGGATCAGGCGGCCGTCGAGGCGGGCGGCTATTTCCGGATCGAGCGGGAGTGGCGGGCCGGCGATGTGGTGGACATCCGGTTTCCGATGGCGCTGGCGGCGGAGCGGGACTACCGGGATTCGGTGGTCTTGCGGCGCGGTCCGATGATCTATTCGCTGAAGGTCGGAGAGGACTGGCGCAAGATCGCCGGCGAGGAGCCGCACGCGGATTGGGAGGTGCATCCGGCGACGCCGTGGAACTATGGCCTGTCGCTTGATCCGAGCCGGCCGGAGGCTTCCGTCACTGTTGAAGAGCGGCCTGTGGGGGCTATGCCGTTTTCTCCCGGAGGGGCGCCGGTGGTGCTGACGGCGAAGGGAAAACGCGTGCCGGAATGGAAGCTCGTGAACAGCTCCGCGGGCCCGCTGCCGCCGAGCCCGGTCCGGAGTGCGGAACCCGAGGAGGACCTGACGCTGATCCCGTATGGCAGCACGAACCTTCGGGTGACGGCCATGCCGCTCGTGGAATAGCGGCGCGCCGCGCGAATCGCATGGAGCTTCGCGACAAAGCATCGGAACTGCCCGCCAACCCGGGCGTCTACATGTACAAGGACGCGCACGGGGCGGTGCTGTATGTCGGCAAGGCGAAGAACCTGCGCAACCGCGTCCGCAGTTACTTCTCCGAGGACCGGCTGGCGGACGTCAAGACGGGGACGCTAATCTCCGAGGCCCGGGACATCGAGTACATCCTGGTCGACAACGAGAAGGAGGCTCTGGCGCTCGAGAACAATCTCATCAAGCGCTGGCAGCCCCGTTTCAACGTCCTTCTTCGCGACGACAAGACCTACCCCTACGTGAAGCTGACGAAGGAGAAGTTTCCCCGCGTCTATGTAACGCGGCGGCTGCGGAAAGACGGCGCCGCGTACTTCGGGCCATACTTCCCGGGCAACCTGGCCCACCGGCTGCGGCATTTCATCAACCGTCATTTCCAGGTGCCTTCGTGCAAGGTGGATCTCAACAGGAATCACGCGCAGCCCTGCCTGCAATACCACATACACCGGTGTCTCGGTCCCTGTGTGGAAGGGTTGACGAGCGTCGAGGAGCACGGCGCAGCGGTCAAGAACGTCCGGCTGTTTCTCGAAGGGAGGCACGGTGACCTCGTCGCGGAATTGAAGCAGCGAATGAGTGCGGCGGCCGGGGAGACGCGTTACGAGGAGGCGGCTTCGCTGAGGGACCTCATCCGCACCGTGGAGGAGGTGGAGCAGAAGCAGAAGATGGCCGCGGCGGAGGGGGACAACACCGACATCCTCGCCTGCTACGCCGAACCGCCGCTGGTGGCGGTGAACCTTTTTCATCTCCGGAATGGAAGGATCGTCGAACGGAGGGAGTATTTCTGGGAGGACCGGATTGAGTTCGATCAGGCGGAAACCATCTCCTCGCTGCTGAAGCAGGTCTACCTGGGGCAGGGATTCGTGCCGGACCAGATCCATGTTCCGCTGGAGTTCGAGGATTGCGCCGCGCTCGAGGATTTGCTGAGTGAGAAGCGGGGGCGCAAGGTCGAGATTCACACCCCGAGGCGCGGGCCGAAGAAGGCGATGCTGGCGTTGGTCGAGACGAATGCCCAACACAGCTTCAACCAGCGTTTCCGGGTGCTGAAGCCAACGTCAAAGGCCATTCAGGAGGCGCTTCGGGAATCCCTGAATCTGGATGAGGCGCCGAAGCGGATCGAGTGTTTCGACATCTCCCACATTCAGGGAACGGACCAGGTCGCGAGCATGGTCGTGTGGGAGGACGGACGGATGAAGAAGCCGGACTACCGGAAGTACCGGATACGGACGGTGGCCGGCAACGACGATTTCGCCTCCATGCGCGAGGTGGTGACGCGGCGCTACCAGCGGCTGCTCAAGGAAGAGAAGCCGCTGCCGGGGCTGGTGCTGATCGACGGCGGGCTTGGCCAACTGCACGCGGCCGCCGAGGCGCTGGAAGGGATCGGCGCGCTGAACCAGCCGCTGGCGTCGATTGCGAAGAAGGAGGAGATCATCTACGTCTTCGGGCAGGAGGACGAGCCGGTCATGCTGGACCGGTTTTCGCCGGTGCTGCACCTGGTCCAAACAGTCCGGGACGAGGCGCACCGGTTCGCGATCACCTTCCACAAGCAGCGCCGCAAGGCGTCCCGTCTCAATTCGGAACTGGAGCGGATCCCCGGCATAGGGCCCAAGACCGTAGCGAAGCTACTGCGGACGATCGGAAGCGCGAAGCGGGTCCGGGAAGCGAGCGAGGCGGAGTTGGCGGCCGTCGTGGGGGCGGCCGCGGCGGGGCGAATTCGAGCGCATTACGGGTAGGTCTGAGGGGGCGCGGCTAGCGGCGTCAGGAGCCCAGGGAAAGCCGGTAGGCGAGAACGTCCGGGAGCCCCGAGTTGATGATCTTGCCCTGCGCGGTTTCCAGATCGTAGTGGACGCGGCGGTAGCGGATCAGTTTCTCCTCCGGGGAGTAGAGGGCGTATGCCGCGCGCGGGTCGCCGTCGCGAGGTTGCCCGACAGAGCCGGGATTGACCAGCGCCGTTGAATCATCCGGGATGCGGATCTCCATCTCTTCCCGGGAAGCTGGAACTTGTCCGACCGGCTGCGTTCCGGACCGGCGCAGCAGGAATCCGCCTTGCAGGTGGCTGTGTCCGAAGAAGGTCACCGATGAGGCCAGGTAGCCGTAGAGCTGCGCGGCCTGCCCCGGGGTCACGATGTAGTCGTCCTCATCCAAAGGCGAGCCGTGGGCAACCTGGAATCCGTCGCCCGCCAGGGGGCCCCGAGGCAGGTTCTTGAGGTAGCTCAGGTTGGCCGCGGTTAGCTTGCTCTGGGTCCAGAGGGTCGCCGCTCGAGCCGCGGGGTTGAACCACTCGATGTCGTCGGTCCCGGTCGCGGCCCGGTCGTGATTTCCACGGACGATGGTGGCCGCGTGATCCCGCACCCAGACGATGGAGGCGTTGGGGTCGGCGCCGTAACCGACGATGTCGCCGCAGCAGACGATCTCGTCATACCGGTTCGCGGCGTCAGCCAGGACGGCCTCCAAGGCCTCCCAGTTGGAGTGTATGTCACTGAGGATTAGGTAGCGCACAGTCTTATCAGAGCGATCTCCGGCGGAGCGCCGATTCTGGCCGGCACGGTCACCGTGCCAATCCCCCTAGTTACATATAGGGCGGAACCGGCCATTCTATAGCTTCCATATACGAAAGGCGTAAAAAGACGGGCGACGTTCGCATACTGGGTCAAGAAACCGGGGGTGATTTGTCCGCCGTGAGTGTGGCCGGCCAGCGTGAGGTCCCAGCCTTGGGCGGCGGCCACGGGAAAGACATCCGGTTGATGCGAGAGAAGCAGATTGAAGTCCCCGTCGCGCCACAAGCGTTCGGCGCCCGCGAGGTAGGGTTCACTCCTTCGCTGGAAGTCCACGCCGGCGACGTTGAGAGCGGCGTCCCCAAAGCGGAAGCGGAGGGATTCTCCGCGCAGGAACTCCAGGCCCGCACGGGCGCCTTCGTCCTTGACTCGTGCCTCACACCGGGCCACGGATTCGTGGTTTCCCAGGCATCCGGCGACGCCGGCATCGGACCGCAGGCCCTTCAAGACGCGGATGCAATCCGACAGGCGGTCCGGGCGGGCTGTGATCAGGTCGCCGGTAACCGCCGCCAGGTGCGGGCGTGTCTCGTTCGCCATTTCGACTACGCGCCGCAGATCGCGCTCCTCCAGGAACGGCCCGAGGTGGATGTCGCTGATGTGGGCGATGCGCAGGCCGTCCAAGCCGGGCGCTAGTCCCGGGACCTCGATTGTCTGCTCCACCACCTGGAAGTCGCGCCGCTCGATGAACACGCCAGCGCCGGTGATGGCGGCCGGCGTGGCCAACGCCGCTCCGGCGAGGAGGCGCCGGCGGCCGGGATCGAACGCCGGGCCCCGTTTCCAGAGCCAGACAATCGCGAACAGGCCGGACGTGCAGATGGCCCAGGCGATTGAGGCGCCCCGGATCCAGTCGAGCCAGACGAGGGCCGGAAACTGGCTGGAGGCCAACGCGATTCCGTATGCGGCGGAGCCGGTCAGCCAGACGCAGGACACCCAGAAGGCGCCTCTCAGCATCCCGCGGACGCCGGGCGCCCACGAACGAGCGGCGCCTTCGATTATCCATCGGAGGAGCATCCACTGCAGCCAGAGAGCCAGCCCCACAAACACCAGATCGAGGAAAGTCCGGAAGGGGGAGATCATAGAGCCCGTTCTTCTCATTGTACTGGCGCCGCCCGTGAACCGCTGCAAGGCTCCTCCGTGGGCCGATAGAATTGAAAGATGTCCTTTGTTGTTGTCGGGTCCGTCGCCTACGACGGAGTAGAAACGCCTCACGGCCGCGTGGAACGAATGCTGGGCGGCGCTTGCACTTATATATCTCTCGCGGCCAGCTACTTTACGAAGGTGAGCATCGTCGGGGTAGTGGGCGAGGATTTCGCCCAGGAGGACTGGGACCTCCTCGCCGGGCGCGGAATTGGATTGGAGGGCCTGGAGAAGGCTCCGGGCAAGACGTTCTTCTGGTCCGGCGTTTACTCCGAGGATATGAATGACCGGGAAACGCTCCGAACGGACCTCAACGTCTTCGCCGACTTCGATCCCAAACTGCCGGAATCCTATCGCTCGATGCCTTACCTGCTGTTGGGCAACATTCAACCGGCCTTGCAAGCGAAGGTGCGGGATCAGATGGACGGCGCCCGGGTGGTGGCCGGGGACACCATGAATCTCTGGATCAACGAGACCCGGGACGACCTGTTGGCGGCGATTGGGAAGTGGGACATCCTGCTCATCAACGATAGCGAGGCGCAGCTTCTGACGGGCGAGAAGAACCTCAAGAAGGCCGCCAAAGCCATTCTGGAGATGGGGCCGAACACACTCATCATCAAGAGGGGCGAGTACGGGGCCGTCCTGTTCCGCGACGACTACCACTTCGTCGCGCCCGCCTACCTTCTGGACCGGGTGTTCGACCCGACGGGAGCCGGCGACTGTTTTGCCGCCGGGTTTATGGGGCATCTCGCCGCTCGAGAGGTTGATCTTACGGACAAGTCGCTGGATCCGAAGACGCTGGCGCAGGCGGTGGTCTATGGCTCGGTCATGGGCAGCTTCTGCTGTGAGCAGTTCGGGGTCGAACGCTTTCGCACCCTGACCCGCGCGGAGATTGATGAACGGTACCGGGAATTTCAAGGCTTCACGCAGTTCTGAGAATCTCGTTGCGGTTCTCCTGTTGGCCTTGGTGAGCGCGGGGGCGCTTGTCTGGTCGATGGTGCGCGGCTACACGCTCTACTACGGCGACGCTGTCGCCCACCTGAACATTGCGCGGCGGATCGTGGACTCCCGCACTCCCGGGCTGGACCAGCTCGGAACCGTCTGGTTGCCGCTTCCGCATCTGCTGATGCTGCCTTTCGTGGGCAACGACTTCCTGTGGCGGAGCGGGCTGGCCGGGGCGATTCCGGCGGCGTTGAGCTTCATTGCCGCCGGCGCGCTGCTGTTTGCGGCGGCGCGGCGGGCCTTCGATGACAGGATCGCGGGCGCCGTGGCCCTCGCCGCCTTTGCGCTGAACCCGAACGTGCTGTACATGCAGTCGATCCCCATGACGGAGACGGTCTTTTTCGCCGCCTTCGCTCTGGCTCTCTACTGCATGGTTGCTTTCTGGGATGACGGGTGGCTGATCGCGGCGGCTGGAGCGGGCGCGGGGATTCTGGCGGCCTCGCTGACGCGATACGAGGGGTGGTTCCTGATTCCGTTCGTGACGCTCTTCTTCTTCCTCACGGGCGGAAGCATACGGTGGGCGGCGGCGATCGTATTCACCGCGATCGCATCAGCCGGGCCGGTTGCCTGGCTGGCCCACGATCTCTGGCACTACGGCGATCCGCTCGCGTTTTACCGGGGCCCGTGGTCGGCGATCGCCATCTATCAGCGGGCGCTGGAGAGCGGGATGCAGCCCTACGCCGGTGATGGCGACTGGCTGCAAGCCATCCAGTACTATGGCGCCGCGGCGCGGCTCTGCGCCGGGTGGCCGCTGTGCGTGTTGGGCCTGGCCGGTATAGGGGCCGGGATCTGGAAGAGGAAGATCTGGTTGATCGCTTTTGCGGCCCTGCCGCCGGTGTTCTACGTCTGGAGCGTCTACTCTTCGGGCACGCCGGTCTTCGTGCCGCACCTGTGGCCGAATACCTACTACAACATCCGCTACGGTTTGGCGGCGCTGCCGCTGCTGGCGTTGGGAGCTGGCGCCCTCGTCCTGGCGGTCCCCGCGAGATGGCGCTGGGCCGGCGCCGCGGCGGCCGGGCTCGTCCTCACCGGCGGATGGCTGCTGCCGCCGGGAACGGAGGCCTCGATCTGTTGGAAGGAAGCGCAGGTCAACTCGGAGCAGCGGAGGGAATGGACCAGGCAGGCGGCGGACTTCTTGCGGGCTAACTATCGCGGCGGGGGCATCATTGCCCCCTTCGGCGACGTCACGGGCGTCTTTCTCGAGGCGGGGATTCCGTTGCGCGAGACGCTCCACAGCGGGAACGCGCCCGCGTACGCCGCGAGCCTCGCCCGTCCCGATCTCTTCCTGAGCGAGAAATGGGCGGTGGCGATTTCCGGGGACGAGGTAGCCACGGCGATTCTGAGAGCCCAGCGGGACGGACCGCGCTATGAGTGTGTCAAAATGATCTCTCTGGCTGGGGGGCCGGTTATCGAGATCCACCGCCGCATACCATGAGAATTCCCTTCGTAAAGGCCCACGGGGCCGGCAACGATTTTCTGCTTACGCGGCGGGTCGAAGCGCAGTGCGAGGACTTCGCCGCGGCGGCGCGCGCAATCTGCGACCGTCACACCGGCGTCGGCGGAGACGGCTGGTACTTGATCGACCCGGACCCGGATTGCGACGCCGCCATCCATCTCTACAATTCCGACGGCAGCGAGGCCGAGCTTTCGGGCAACGGAACCCGGTGTGTGGCCGCGCTGCTGGTTCACGAGGGACTCGGCGGAGACACGGTCCGGATTCGCACCGGGGCCGGTCCGCGGGAACTCCGGATGCGGGAGAACCGCGATCCCGAGTACGTGTTCGAGATGGCAATGGGCGCTCCGGCGATCTCCGGGGGGGAGATCCGATGGAGCTTGGTTCTGCGCGCCGGGCCGCGGGAGGTTACGACGCTGAACGTGGGCAATCCGCAATGCGCCCTATTCGTGAATGAGTTTCCATCCGATTGGATAGAGATGGGAGCGGAGATCGAAGGCCACTCCCGTTTCCCGAACCGGACGAACGTCTCGTTCGTGCGGGTGATCGACCGGCACACCGTGGAAGCGAGATTCTACGAGCGCGGCGCCGGGGAGACGATGTCGTCCGGGACCGGTTCGATGGGCGCGGCGGTGGCGGCCATCGCGCGCGGCGAAGCCGAGAGTCCGGTCACGGTGCGGACTCCAGCCGGCCCGCTGGAAATCCGCTGGGACGGGGATGTCTATCTGAAGGGGCCGGCGCGCATCGTGGCCCGAGGCGAGTTCATATTCTGAGGAGGAGCAATGGCAGGAAACCGGTCTGCGGAGGCGTTGAAGAAACGGATTACAGAGAAGTCGGCTCAGGTCGGCGTGGTCGGTCTCGGCTATGTCGGGTTGCCGCTGGTGGTCGAGTACGCCAAAGCGGGCTACACCGTCACGGGAATCGATGTTCAGGAGGCGAAGGTCGCGGAGGTGAATGCGGGCCGCTCCTATGTCGGCGACGTGCCGGCGGAGCTGCTGGCCGAATTGGTGGCCGCCGGGCGGATCCGCGCCACGACGGAGTTCTCGGAGATCGCCAAGCTGGACAGCGTGAACATCTGCGTGCCGACGCCGCTGCGGAAGACCAAGGATCCGGATATGAGTTTTGTCTCCGACGCCTGCCACGCGATTCGGGAACACTTGCATCCGGGGCTGCTGGTGATTCTGGAGTCGACGACGTATCCGGGAACGACGGAGGAGTTCGTGCTTCCGCTGCTCGCGGAGTCGGGGCTGACGGTGGGAGAGGATTTCTTTCTTTGCTTCTCGCCGGAGCGGGTCGATCCGGGGAATCCGCGGTTTCAGACCAAGAACATCCCGAAGGTGGTGGGGGGCACGACCCCGGTCTGCACGGAGATCGGCGCGCTCTTCTACCAGCAGGCGCTCGAGACGGTTGTTCCAGTCAGTTCGACGCAGGTCGCCGAGATGGTGAAGCTGCTGGAGAACACGTTCCGCATGATCAACATCGGGCTGGTGAACGAGATGGCGCTGATGTGCGGCCGGATCGGCGTCAACGTGTGGGAAGTGATTGACGCCGCGGCGACCAAGCCCTTCGGGTTCATGCCTTTCTATCCCGGGCCGGGGCTGGGCGGGCACTGCATTCCGATCGACCCGTTCTATCTGTCGTGGAAGACGAGGCAGGCGGGCATCGAGGCGCGGTTCATCGATCTCGCGGGATACATCAACGGTCAGATGCCGATGTTTGTCGTCGAGAAAGTGCAGAACGCGTTGAACGACCACGCGAAGGCGGTGAAGGGATCGCACATCCACATCCTGGGGATGGCTTACAAGCGGGACATTGACGACGTTCGCGAATCGCCGGCCGTCGATATCGCGCATCTGCTGC
>Ga0180436_10006641_pt1 | contig 10022 bp, 9 predicted proteins | sample SS_ome_2_FD_132434 | JGI IMG/M metagenome (GOLD analysis project Ga0180436, IMG submission 132434) | Hypersaline lake sediment archaeal communities from the Salton Sea, California, USA - SS_3_S_2 metaG | ecosystem: Environmental > Aquatic > Non-marine Saline and Alkaline > Hypersaline > Sediment...
ACACAAGGCACAGCTCTACTACTATCTCAAACTCATGGGCAAGCCCGTGCATACCGGACACCTGTGGGGCATGGGAAACGTCGTGGAGGACTAGACACGCCCTGATCGAATCCAATTCGACCACTCGTGGAACCCGTTGGCCGCAGCCTCATCAGCTGCGGCCTTCCAGTTGTAGGGCACAGATACTAGATCGATCCTCGGACTGGGTTCCGAAAACTCAGCAACCGCGTACCGTGCGTGCGGCGATTCGTTCTCAATGCAATGCGGAAACGGCGTCTCATCGGTGTAGGCCGGACAACCCACGCTCCCAGGGTTCACCACCCAGCGGTTGCCCGGGAGCTGCAGTTGTCTGGCTGAATGGTCGTGTCCACAGAGCACCACCTGCGCTGCGACTCCCTCCAGCAGCCGCAGCACAGCGTCCGAGGACCGCAGACCGATTCTATTCTCAGTGACCCGCGTCAGCAGATAGGTCGTGTCACAGTTCGGCGCACCATGGCAGGCAAATGCCTGGGGAAGGTCCAATGTCACAGGAAGCGCTGCCAGCCATTCAAGGTGCGCTGGAGACAGACGATCCAGCGTGAACCGGACTGTCGGAGAGCAGGCGGCTCCGCGGGCGGCTTCCACAAGTACCCGGTCCTCATTGCCTGATACCGTCTGCATGCGCAGAGACATCAATCGTTCCATCACAGGTACCGGGTCGAAGGGACCATAGACGCAATCCCCGAGGTTCACGAAAGTCGTGACTTGCTGTGCTTGATGATCTGCAAGCACGGCATCCAGCGCACGCCAGTTGCCGTGAATGTCGGAGATCACTGCAAGCTTCATCCGTCTTGGAGCACCGTCCTAAGCGTCTGAATGAACCGCTCATTCTGCGCCTGAGTGCCAATGGAAACGCGAAGGAACTCGGGCAGATCATAGCCTCCGCACGGACGCACGATGACCCCACGCTCGAGCAGTTGCTGCTGCACAGCCGGGGCGTGTTCTCCAACGCGCAGAAGGACAAAGTTCGTATGCGATTCCGCATAGGGCAATCCAAGGGCATCCAGCTCGCGATAGAGGTAGTGTCTGCCTTCTCGGTTCGCCTGCACCGATTGCTTCACAAATGCCTGATCCTGCAGCGCGGCGATCCCTGCGCGCTGGGCAAGTACGTTCACATTGAATGGCGGCTTGATTCGAAGCAGCGTCGAGATGACTGCGCGATGGGAGAAGCCATACCCAATGCGGATGCCTGCCAGCCCGTAGACCTTTGAGAATGTACGCATCACAAAGACATTCGGGCGTTCGTTTCGAACGTAGGTCAATGACGCCGGAAACGCGTCGGAATCCACCATCTCGAAGTAGGCTTCGTCAAGCACTACGAGCACGCGTTCAGGAACGCGATCAAGGAAGGCATCTACGTCTGAAGCAGGAACGAGCGTACCGGTCGGGTTGTTGGGGTTGCAGACGTAGATAAGCTTCGTCCGATCGGTGACAGCAGCCGCCATGGCATCAAGATCGATCCCTTGATCCGAATTCAGCGGCGTTTTGACCATGCGCGCCCGCATGGCCGAGGCATAGATGTCATACATCGGGAAGGAGGAGCGGCTCACCACGACTTCATCTCCATCCTCCAAGAAGGCCATCGAGAGCTCAAGGATAAGATCGTCTGCGCCGTTTCCGATGCAAACTTGATCGAATCGAACGTCGAAGTGCTCCGCCAGAGCCGTGCGAAGATCGAATCCTGCGCCATCCGGATAGTGATGGAGCGTTGGGATCGCTTCCTGCATTGCAGCCGCAGCAGATGGCGAGACGCCCAGTGGATTCTCATTGGACGCCATCTTGATCACATCGTCCAGGCCGTACTCCCTCATCACTTCTGAGATCGGTTTCCCGGGCACATAGGGCTTGATCGGATCGAGTCCTCGTTGCTGCGTGGGGCCGCTTGTCATCAGTTGTTACTCCTTTGCGAGTTCGAGTCATTTCGGTCTGGAATCAGACGAACGTCACCGATTACACATCCATGTTCGAGCAGAAAGACGGGATTGAGGTCCAGCTCTTGAATCCCTTCAACGTCCAAGGGTAGGCGCGACACCGCGGCTACCAGACTTGCGAGCGAAGAGAGATCGCGCAGCACTGTGCCGCGCGCGCCTTGAAGCAGGCGTACGCCCTGCAACGATTCGATCATCTGCATGGCCGTGTTCCGGGAGACAGGCGCCACCCGCATGGCAACATCTGCGAAGATCTCCGTGTACACGCCGCCCATCCCCACGACCACAACGGGTCCGAACTGCGGATCGTTGTGGAGTCCAACGAGGACCTCGACAGGGTCCTCGATCATCGGCGTCACGAGTGCGCCCTCGAAACTGTCCTTTGGGGCAATGGCGCGGAGCCGCTCAAAGGCACGCACGATGTCATCCGGCGATGACAGTCCCAGCGCAACGCCGCCGAGGTCTGTCTTGTGAACCACAACGGGGGACACGAGCTTCAGTGCTACTGGGCAGCCAAATCGTTGCTGCGCGTGTACCGCCTCCATCGCAGACATGGCATGAACTCGCTCAATCACTGGGAAGCCAAATGGCTCCAGCCATTCCATAGCTTCCGGTTCGGTAGGACGATGGTTCCAAGGCAAGGCGGTACGCGTCTCGGACAACGGAAGCACAGGACCCGTCTTGTCCTCACGATCGAGTTCGAGCCACCTGTTACGCTCTAGCATTCCTGAGAGGGTGGTCGCGCAACGCTCGCCTGTTACAAAGTTGGGCACACCTCCGGCTTGAAGCACGGGTAACGCAGCTGCTGCGGGTTCTCCGGCAGCGAAGGAGGCTGCGATCGGCTTGCCAGTAGTCGCAGCCGCATCAACCACACCATGCGCCAGCGGCGCAACATCCATGTACGGGACGTTGACGTTCATCGCAATGGCCGCGTCGTATTCCTTGAGAACCTCCATCAGCGTCTCCCGATACTCGGTCTCTGTGGCCTGGACCGTCAGGTCAAACGGGTTCCCGAGGCTGCAGAAGGGCTGGAGTCGCGCTGCGAGTCGCTCCTTCAGCGCCAAGGAAGGCGGCGCAACTTCAAGGCCCACCGCATCTGCTGCATCCACTGCCAGCACGCCCGGTCCGCCAGAGTTTGTGACCACAGCGACGCGCGGCCCCTCCAGTTCGCCAAGGAATGAGAATCCTCGGCAAAGGTCGAACATCTCCTCAATCCCGGAAACTCTGATCGCGCCACATTGCGTGAGCGCAGCGTCAAAGACTGCGTCCGAGCCTGCCAGAGAGCCCGTGTGTGACTGCGTCGCTCGTCCCCCGGATGCAGAACGTCCAGACTTGATCACAATCAGAGGCTTCACCCGCGAAAGGGCCGATGCAGCTTCCATGAACTCGCGTCCCGCTGGGAGTGTCTCGATGTACAACGCTACCACAGCCGTGTCCTTGTCCTCACGCAGCGCATCGAGAAAGTCAGTGGCTTGAAGATCAACCGCGTTTCCGTAGCTTGCGAATTTCGAGAAACCAATCCCCTGTGATTCGGCCCAGGAGAGTACGGCACCTCCTAGGGCTCCGCTCTGCGAAATGAACGCCACATTGCCAGCAGGGGGGCGGGTTTCTAGTGTTGGGAAGAGCTTGTGATGGGTGTTCACGATTCCCGCGCAATTCGGTCCCACAAGACGCATGCCGTGCATCTGGGCAATTTCGTGAAGATTCAATTCCTCTTCTCGGTTTCCGGATTCAGAGAAACCGGCAGTGATGATGATGCCCACCTTCACGCCCGCACTCCCTGCATCCTCAAGAACAGAGGCTACCGTGGCTGCTGGGCTTGCGATCACCGCAAGATCCGGCATCTGATCGGAGTCGATCTCTGAGAACGAAGAGACTGCAGGCACACCCGGGATGCCTTGCACCTTCGGATTCACCGCCCACAGCTCGGTGAATCCTCCCTCAACGAGCTGGTCGAGCAACACACGACCAATCTTGCCCTCGCCAACAGACCCCACAACAGCTACAGAACGTGGTGAGAATAGTGCTTCAGACCAAGACATAGGATTCCTCGCAAGACAGCAGTTCGGTGAATTGGACGAACTGCGCGCAACCCGTTGAAGACGGGGTGCCAGCTACACCGCGAGGCTCGAACAATGCCTTAGACCAAGACATGGGACACCTCGCTAGTCAGCAGTTCGAGCGATCGGACGAACAGCGCGCAACCCGTTGAAGACGGGGTGCCAGCGACACCGCAGGGAGTGAAGAGCGCATGTGCCCAGATCATCAGCCTAGCTCCTCTCCAATGTTGTGTTGCGGGCATCCCCAAGAAACTGCCCGATGGGTTGGTTCCCCTTCACGAAGCCAGCTTGATACGCAGCAAGGTTTGACTCTGCAGCCTTCGGCCACCGCGTGACCACAGCCTCCTGGAGCATGCACGAATCGATCATCGTCTGAAGCGCTTCCGATCCTGCCAATGCGCCCAGTGCATAGATGTTGGCTGCCACGGGCTGTTGATCAAAGGATGGCCTGTCCGCGGGATTCAGGCACACGACCTCGCGGCAGCTCTCCTGAAGCGCAGACAGGACATTCGATTGCGCGGGGTACTCGTGTTCGCCAAGCAACACTCCCGTTGGCTCCCAAACATGGTCATACAGCACAAATCGCCCCTCCGGTTTCACGAAAGCAATCCCCTTGAGCGACTCCGAGCGTTCCATCGCCAGCACGAGGTCGGCACCCTTTGCACTAATTCGCGGTCCAGCCGCCTCCTGCCCCAAACGGATCTCGACTTTGACAAAGCCTCCCCGCTGCGCCATGCCTTTCGAGGGTACGTAGGCCACTGGAACATCAGCTGCAAGGGCAGCTCGAGCAATCAGATCTCCCAGTGTCACAACACCTTGTCCTCCGACTCCGGTCAGGAGAATGTCGCACGTCTTCATGTTCCAGCTCCTTCAGGCACCGCGTGGCTCAATGCACCGGTGGGGCAGAAGCGCACGCAGAGTCCGCACCCATTGCACAATGCAGGATCGATCACGATCGACTCCGTTCTCATGTCTGTGTCGTTGCCCGAGAAATCGGCGTCAGCCGATTTGCTCGCAAGCTCTTGGTGTTCAGCTTGCTGTACACCAAGAGCCGGACAACCCGTGATCTTGAGACAGCGCTTGCACAGAACGCAGGCGTCGGCATCCACGGAGGTCGTTCCAGCGAGCACGCCGCGGCGTCTTGCCTGGATCACGCACTCGCGCTGCGCCAGGACAACCTTTACACCGTCCTGCACCAGCGCCTCGGTCAGGGTACGGGTCATGCCGTCCAGGTCGTATGCATCCACGACATCCACTCGATCCGGCCCAAGCCCACGGATCACGGCCTCGATATCGACTCGCCTTCCGGCATCCTGAAACTCAATGTCTGTCCCAGGATTGACTTGCATGCCTGTCATGCTCGTCCATCCGTTGTCCATGACAACTAACGTGAGCGGGGTGCGATGCTGAATGGCATTGATGAGTCCTGGGATTCCCCCATGGAAGAAGGTTGAGTCCCCAATGGTGGCTATCACTGGGGTCTGTAGCCCTGCGTGAACGTAGCCCTGAGCCAAGCTGACACTCGATCCCATAGAGACTTCGTTCCAGAGCAGATCGAACGGAGGATTCATCCCGAGGATGGTGCAGCCAATGTCTCCAGTCACCATGACCTCATCCTTGTCGAATCCCGCAGCCTTGATTGCCGCTTCGATCGCGAGATAACTGCCTCGATGCGGACAGCCCGCGCATACGGTGATGGGGCGTGGTGCCGAGCAAAGCCCGTCACCACGGGCGAGAACAACCTCTGTCTGTTCTCGTGATGGATGGGCGGCAGAGTCTGAGTCCATCACCAGCCCACAGGCCTCCAACCCCCTGCGAATCTCCGCGGGTCCGTACTCACCGATCGGCGAGAGGGTGCCATCCATCTTTCCGATAATTCTGTTGCTAAAGCCCAGCCGTTGCGCTGCCACGTAGAAGCCACGCTCCACGTGGGGTTCCAGCTCCTCCAGCACGAGTAGCGTTTCGCAATGGCCAAGCAGCTGCTCTGCTTCAGCCCAGGGAAACGGAATCGTAGTTCTTGCGCGCAGCGTCGAGATTCCTGCACGCGTGGATGCATCAACCGATTGCAGCGCGGCGTCAAGATAGGGCGTTGTGGCGCCCACGGAAATGACTCCGACGCCTCCTGAAGACGAAGCCAGCGAGAGCTCGTTCAGCTCCATCTCCTGAACCACGATCCCTGCCTGCTGAAGTCGCTGCATCGACTCGCGATGCTGGTCCTTGCAGATCACGGATCCAGCCTTGGTGTAACGGTGGATGTCCTTCTCAAGAATCGGCTCAATCTCGCGTGGAGCAACAGAAGCCTCCGGTGTCATGGGGGCGTGCCCCAAGGCAATTGCGGTGGTGGATCGGAGAAAGACGGGTGCACCAGTACGCTCGGAGAGCTCGAACGCCCGCTGCACCAGGTCATAGGACTCTTGGGGCGTTGAAGGCTCAAGCATAGGCAGCTGGGACATGAGCGCAAAGCCACGAGTGTCTTGCTCCGGCATGCCCGCACTCACACCCGGGTCATCAGCCACATAGATGACGAATCCGCCATTGGTTCCAGAGTAGGCGATCGAGATCAGCGCATCGTAGGCAACATTCACGCCTGACATCTTCATGGTGCAAAGCGCACGATGGCCGGCCCACGCTGCCCCAGCTGCGATCTCGAATGCCACCTTCTCGTTCGTCGACCACTCCACATGTCGGTCCGGGAGATTCATTGTCAGCAGATGGGCGATGCACCCTGTTGAGGGGGTGCCCGGATAGCCGGTTGCGACCTTCACCCCAGCGCGCAGCGCGCCCAATGCAACAGCCTCATTACCAGTCAAGATTCTCTTTGTCAACTGCTTGCTCCTTCTTGCCAGTCATACCCAAAGAACCTCATCTCACACGGAGGCACGGAGATCACCAAGGTGAAACAGCGTCTAGCGCTCAATGCTTCGTGTCCTTTGTGTCTTTGTGCGCATCTCGCTCTTCGATTGCCTCAATGGCTTCGAGAATTCGCTTCGGCGTCAAGGGGAGTTCGTGGATGCGGATGCCTAGTGCATCTGCCACAGCATTCGCGACCGCAGGTGCCGCAGGCGTGAGCGCAGGCTCCCCGATCCCTTTGGCACCAAAGGGGCCAACACCGGTCCCGGATTCAAGAATGATGACTTCGGTGCTTGGGAAGTCGAGTACGGTTGGTATCAAGTACTCTGCAAACGATGGGGTCTTGATGTAGCCGTCCTTGAACTCAAAGTCCTCCATCAGGGCATAGCCCAAGCCCTGATGGCTTCCCCCGGCAATCTGGCCGTGCACAGCTGCAGGATTGATCGCGCGGCCGACATCATGACAGGCCGCGGACTTGAGCAGTTCGACTTCTCCGGTCTCAACGTCCACTGCAACCTCAACCGCTTGGGCTCCAAAGGTGAAGTCCGGCCAAATGTCGCCCTGCCCCGTTTCGGGATCCAGACCTTCGGCACAGGGCGCGTTGAACTGCGACAACTCCGAGAGTGCGATACCCTCGGATGCACACAGTTTCACGAGCTGACTGTGCTCGATTGCCTTTCCTGGATCTTTGCGGACAGCAATTCGTGAATCCACAACCACGAGCTCGGACTCGGGTACTCCGAGTTCCTGCGCTGCACGTGCAACCAGTCGCTTTCGAATGGCCGTTGCAGCCAGCGTCACCGCGTTTCCTGACATGTACAACTGGCGGGTAGCCGTGGACGTTCCGGCAAGCGGCGTTACTGCGGAGTCGGTGGCGTAGATCGTCACACGATCGAGTGGGACACCTAGGATCTCAGCTGCGATCTGGCAGATTGAGTTGGACTGTCCTGCTCCAATATCCGGCACACCGCATCGCAGCACCACGGACCCGTCTTGCTCCATGCCAACCCAGGCGCGCGAGGTATCGTGGAACCACATGATGCGACCGTAGGACTGGAAGTAGGATGCCATGCCCCGCCCGATTCTCCGGCTTCCGCTGGGTGCCGTCTGCTCACCCAATGCATGTAGCGCACGAGTCGCACAGGCTTCGGACCAAGCGGCGGATTTCACTTCCTGTCCAGTCGTCGTGGTATCCCCAGTCTGGAGGTAATTCGCTCGACGAACAGCAAGCGGATCTAGCCCTAGCGTCTTTGCGATCTCGTCCATCTGCTGCTCGTACCCCAACGCAGCCTGCGGACCGCCAAACCCGCGGAAGGCGCTCGTGAACGTCTGATTTGTCGCCGCCGCAACACTGTCCACGTGCAGGTTGTCAATCTTGTACGGACCTGCCGCCATGCCAGTGGCATACAGCAAGACATAGGGTGTGAGGTAAGGATAGGCACCCGAGTCAGCGATCATCTTGATCTGGCTAGCAGTGATCCGCCCATCCTTCTTTACCCCGGTACGATGTGTGATCGTAAACGGATGGCGTTTGGATGTCGCGGCGAATGCCTCCTCACGTGTGTATTCAAGCTTGACCGGCCTGCCTGTCTCGCGGGCGAGGAAGGCGAGGAAGATCTCGACCGTAACGTCCTCTTTGGAGCCAAAGCCCCCACCGACCATAGTCCCTCGAATTCGAATCTTGTTCTGAGGGACATCGAGCGCACGGGCAATGGATCGGAAGTGTTCCACGACCTGCGTGCAGACGCGGATGTTGATCACTCCCTGCTCGTCGACCCAGGCCACACCAGCATCCGGCTCAAGGTAGGCATGCTCGATAAATGGCATCTTGAACGTGTTCTCGACAACCACATCGGCTGCTGCCATCCCAGCATCAAGATCGCCTTTACGGATCTTGTACTCGGCCACAACGTTGTCCGGCTCAAACAGAATCGGAGCGTCTGGCTTCAAAGCCTCTTCCGGATCGAAGACAGCCGGGAGCTCCTCGTACTCAATCTCGATCCGCCGAATTGCCTCCTCGGCGATCGCCACAGTCTCAGCCGCTACCAGCGCGATCGGTTCGCCGACGTAGCGAACGACATCCGTAGCAAGCACTGGAGCGTCCGATCCAGCACGGGCCGCGCGTCCGGTCTGGCCAGGCAGGTCGGTGTTCAGCTTCGCACCATGGGTATCCTCGCCCGTCATCACACAGGCCACACCGGCCAGCGCGCTCGCTTTCTCCACGTCAAGTTTGATGATCTGTGCGCTGGGCATCGTGCTGCGAAGCACCTTGGCATGCAGCATGTTGGGCATCGAGAAGTCGGCTGCGTATACGGTTGCGCCAACCGCCTTCCCAAGCGCGTCAACACGTCGCAAGGGCTTGCCTACTTGGTTGAGCTCAGGAAGATGAACCTCTGGAAGTGGGGAGGGGTTCACGTTTCTCACACCTCATCACCCCCATGCGACACGTCACCAGACACGAGAAGGCGATCCCTCGGATTGCCTTCTCGTCCCTCGTCACCCTGTGAGGAGGCAGCCCGTGAGGGCAGATGTTGAAGCCGTTCTGCCGCCAGGCGAACAGCTTCAACAATCTGCCCGTACCCCGTGCAGCGACAGAGATTGCCGGACAGTGCCTCTCGGATCTCAACTTCGGTTGGGTTCGGATTCTCATCGAGCAGCGCAAGGGTCGAGATCACCATGCCAGGCGTACAGAACCCGCATTGCACAGCGCCTGCATCCGCAAACGCCTCTTGGATGGTGTGTGGCCTGTCCATCGTACCTAGGCCAGCGTTCGTGGTGATCGGCTTCCCATCAGCCTGCACGGCAAGCATCATGCAGCTATTGACAGGGATACCCTCGAGCAGCACCGCACAGGCCCCGCACTCCCCAATCTCGCATCCGTTCTTCACATCCGTGTACCCGAGCTCCCTCAACGCATGCAGCAGGACTGTGTTCGGCTGCACGGCGAGTTCATGAGCCCGGCCATTGACGTGGAGCGTAATGATCGTAGATCTAGCCACCCATACCACCTACTTCTTCGGCAATTTCCTGCAGCAGTCGCTTGACCAGACCCGAGACCACCTGCTGCTTGTATTCGGATCCTGAGCGCGGAACAGCTGCTTGGGCTGCAAACTCCGCAGTGCGCTCAATCACATCTGGGGTCAGC
>Ga0180436_10006643_pt1 | contig 10020 bp, 7 predicted proteins | sample SS_ome_2_FD_132434 | JGI IMG/M metagenome (GOLD analysis project Ga0180436, IMG submission 132434) | Hypersaline lake sediment archaeal communities from the Salton Sea, California, USA - SS_3_S_2 metaG | ecosystem: Environmental > Aquatic > Non-marine Saline and Alkaline > Hypersaline > Sediment...
CTGGTCGGGGCGGTCGGATTCGAACCGACGGCCTTTGCAACCCCATTGCAACGCGCTAGCCGGACTGCGCCACGCCCCGGACGACATGCATTATAAAACCTTCCCCACAATCTGGCAAGATATCTGCCCAAGTAACTAAATTTCAACGAGAAATCGGGTAATGGAACACCTGCCAGCGTTTATAGATCTCAGCCCCTAATTTTTCTGCCGTCAATACTGAGGTTGGATTGTCAGCGCTAGTAATGGACATATCGATCCATTCATAACCTTGTTCCCGAGCTCTATGGTAAAACTCCTCCATTAACAAGATGACAACACCCCGGTTCCAGTATTCTGGCAAAACCAAGATGCTTTTTGCGGTCAAACAAGCAGGAGTGCGAAATTTCATCAACCAAAGTAATTGCAGGTAATTCCACGGATTTCGCAATCCATTCACATCAATGAAAATCTCGTTTAGGTTTGGAACACCAGGTAAGAATCCAACAGTCTCTCCATCTACCTCAGCGAATAGGATCAAATTAGGGTTCGCGATAGTAACAAATGGAGCCATGGTTGCTTCCAAAGATTCTCGATGCCAACCAATAGAATCATCCAGGTGAGCCAGGGCTTTGCCCAACAGTCCATGTACAATATCGATTTCATCCTGAAATCGATCAAAATTTGCCGGGCGAATATTGATCTTACCCTGGGCTTTTACACGCCCTGCCAGGCGCAATAACCTCTTGTATTGGGGAGAATCATCTAATGATATCCTGAGAGCGACATTTTGGGCTCGGGCCGGCTGGAAACCATATCTTTCCATAAATCTAAGGTAATAAGGTGGGGAATGGCCGCACATCAATACCGGAGGCACATCTCTGCCTTCCACCAATACCCCGTAACTGTCCTCATAATCCAAATTCCAGGGACCGTAAAGAGCATCCAATCCTCTGGCCCGGCCCCACTCTTTTACTGTTTCGATCAACACCTCAAATACATCATAGTCTTCAATATACTCCAGGAAGCCAAACACACATTCCTTCTGACCGCGTTTGAGATTTGTTGGAGGGTCCACTGCAGCACAGATCGTGCCAGCTAGTTTACCATCCTTAAATGCCAGGAAGAGATCTGCCTCACCCCGCCTTAAAAAAGCTCCTTTTTCTGGATCTAAGACTTTACGCCTCTCTGGAAGCAGCGGTGGCACCCAGAGTGGATCATCTCGATACACTTTCCAGGGAAAAGTCAGGAACCTATTCTTATCTCCCTCAGTCTCAACTTTTTTAATGATGATCTCAGACATATCCATTAGCCTTATCTATTATCCCGAAGCTCGGCGTTCTTTGATCTTATCAACTATGGCAAGGAAATCATCCCGGTCAAGCGGGTACTTATAAGCTATGAAAATACCTACACATAACAAAACTACTGGAATGGGTCCTATGATCATTTTAATACCCCGGACAGCTTCTGCACCTTGAACAGCCACATTCGGTTCATACTTGCTGAATTCCAGGACAAGGCCGATCAATGGTACAGTTCCTGCGGAAGTTATCTTTCGAGCGAGAGTTGTGATGCTGTAAAACATCCCTTCATGCCTTTCTCCAGTTTTATACTCATACCATTCAATGGCATCTGGAAGGATGGCCCAGGGTAACACATGGGCAGCTGCAACACCAATACCCGCCATAGCACACAGAAACAAAATCAATGCTAAAGGTGTATCCGGCGTCAAGGTAATCATCACCATCTGAACCACAGCCCAAAAAGCAATCCCTGCCATATAGGCATAACGTTTATTCCAACGTTTAGAAACCCAATCCCAGATCGGGAGTGCGAACATCGCTATCACAAAGATCGATGCCATAATGATCTCATTTTGTGGTTCCCGCTGAACAACGAATTTCACATAGAATAACAAGCTGGATTGGAGAATATCAACAGAGATCCAGGTGGCAAGGAAAATACCCAATCCATATCGGAAAGGCACATTTTTCCAGACAGATTGTATAGATTCCAACAAGGTTGGTTTTTCAAGATCAATCAGGTCATCTCGTTCTTCCGTCCCGAAAAAAGTAATCAACATCGGCAGACCAGAGACCAAGCCGAAGATAGCGCCCATCAGCAAAACCTTGGGCGCATTTTCTGGTGTAAACTCTCCCACAATGATCGAAGGAACTGTGAAGGCCAGCAAACTGCCCAGAATCGAAAAGAACATCCTGTAGCTGGTCAAGGATGTCCTTTCGTCATAATCGGAAGTTAGTTCCGGGGTCAGAGCAAAATATGGCATATACAGCATCGTGGCGGAGGCTTCGAATATGATATAGGCAATTGAATAATAGGCCACCAGGGCTGTTATGCTTTCAAAACCGGGTTTATACCAGAGCATAGTAAATGTTAAAGCCAAAGGCAGCGCGCCAAAGAGCAGATAGGGTCGCCTTCTACCCCAACGTGATCGCGTCCGATCAGAGAGATGGCCAAAAATGGGATCGTTAACAAAATCCCAAATCTTTCCAACCAGGATTGGTATGGCAGCGATCCCAGGTCTGAGCCCGACCACTTCGATCATAAAGAACAAAAAATAAACTCCCAGGATCGTACTGGTCAAACTGAAGCCGATGTCTCCGGCTCCGTACATCAGTTTCTTTTTGGTTGATAGTTTCTCTGTCATCCTATCCATCCTCTGATCAATAATGGCATTTTAGTGTTAGATTTAAAAACTCTTCAAAGAGAGAATAGTTATTCAGATCAAGAATGAAACTTCTTTACTCTAATGTAATCCTCTTGAAAAATGTATTATTGGATCAATCAGCAGCAAAACGGTTCAGAACATATTCAATAATTACACCGTACACAATGCCGGCAAAAAACGATACCCAATCACTAACGCCAGATGTAAGAAAATAAGCCCCACTGACAATCAAACCTAAAACAGCACCGCGCAGAATCCAATTCCAGTTCGTTTTGGTTATGACCATATTACCTGCTAACCCTATGACCAAACCCAATATTAGCCGGTTGTACCAGAGAGCAAATAATAAGAGCTGGTTTCCCTCCCATCCAAGACGAATGGATCCCCCGACAATACAGAATATTCCTAAAACAGCGCCTGTTATCACACTCAAAATTAATCGTTTTTTCATCTCGTTATTCCTTTCTATCTGCTCGTTAACTGTAAAAATAATTGTATCCCAATTACCCAGTTCAGAGATTAATATACCCAATCCTTTCCCTCCGAGGCTTGACTTTCCTTCAAAAATTTGTTACGCTTAAACTACCAAACGGTCGGTAGGGAGACCCTTCTATGTCCAGAGAAACAATACTCCGGGCGGCAGCAACCATTTTTCAGGAAAAGGGCTACCATGCGACGTCCATGCAGGATATCGCTGAGGCTGTTGATTTAAAAAAAGGCAGCCTCTATCACCATGTCAGCAGTAAGCAGGAAATCCTCTTAGCCCTGCTGGATGAAGCCCTGGGGTTGATCGTGGAGCGCCTGGAGGGGGCAATCACACCCGACCTATCCCCCAGCCAGAAACTGCGCGAGGCCATGGATGCTTATTTGGATTTCTTAGCTGAAAACCGTTCTCTCTCTTCTGTTCTACTACTCGAATACCGATCCCTTGAACCAGAATATAAAGACCAGCACATTCCTCACCGCGATCATGTAGACCGTATCTGGCAGGGGATCATTGAAGAAGGAGTGTCCCTCGGAGAATTCAAAACCAATACACCAGGACTGGTTAGCAAAGCTTTATTAGGCGTTTTGAATTGGACCATAACCTGGTATCGCGAGGATGGACCACTCTCAACCAAAGAGATAGCAGACCATTTTACAGATCTGTTTTTCCAGGGTTTGTATCTCCGTGAGTGATTGCAGGATCAGGTCTACAGGAGGTGTATTAGAGTTTTTTTTATTCCTATGCCGCCAACCTCATTATCTAACTCATAGATCCCTGGTTGATCGTGATTCAACATCTGTCTTTCTAACCGTTTTTACATATTGGAGGGTTTTATGTACTCATTTACCCCAACTGAAGAGCAGCAAATGCTCCTGGATGCAGTAAAACGTTATGCCGAGGGTGATATCCGGCCGGCAGCCCGGGAAGCGGATGAAAAATCCGAACTTCCCCCTGATTTGATCGAAAAAGGCTGGGAGCTAGGAATATTGCAGGCATCAACCCCGGAAGCTTATGACGGCTTTGGAGATTATTCAGCCCTAACCGGCGTCCTTGCTGCAGAAGGATTGGGATACGGAGATCTGGCTGTGAGTTTAGGGGTGATGACTCCAAATCTCTTTGTGCTCCCAATTCTGCTTGCGGGAACGGAAGAGCAAAAGAAGGAATTCATCCCGCCTGTGATTGAAATGGAATGGAAAGCCTATACGGCTGCTCTGATAGAGCCAAAATTCGATTTTGATCCTCTTGATCTGCAAACCACAGCAACAAAAAAGGGAGATTCGATCTTGATCGATGGGGAAAAGACCTATGTTCCTTATGCTGCAGATGCAGAAAGATTCCTGGTTTACGCAAACCTGGATGGAAAAACCCAGGCATTCATAGTTAAAGCTGATGCCAAAGGTCTTACTGTAGGAGAAAAACAAAAGACTCTGGGAATCCATGCCTATCCTCTTTATTCAATGAAACTGGAGAAAGTAAAGATCCCCGCCAGTCAACAACTAGGCGGTCCGGAAGGCCACCCCATGGATGTCATCCAGGGATCCTGGAATATTGGTCTGGCTGCCCTTGCTGTGGGTGTTGCCCAGGCAGCTTATGAATATGCAATTGAATACGCCAAGGACAGAGATGTTTTTGGTGTCAAAGTGGCCCAGAAACAAGCAATCGCCTTTATGCTGGCTGAGATGGGCACAGATATCGAAGCTACCCGCCTGCTAGCCTGGGAAGCCGCCTGGATGATTGATGAAGGCAAAGAGGAAGCTTATAAACAAGCTTTCCTGGCCTATCATGCCGCTGTGGACATGGTCATGATGGTCACAGACCGGGCGGTCCAAATCCTGGGTGGACATGGATACATCCGGGAACACCCTGTAGAAATGTGGATGAGAAATGGCCGTGGATTTTCAACTTTTACCGGCCTGGCAATGGTCTAGATCACAAATTGATTATCCCCCACCCGGATCACATATCCGGGATTGAAAAGGAGAAAGATCATGATTAGTTTCGAGATGCCAAAACCCCTCGTTCAAACCAGAACTGTGGTTGAAACGGTTGCTAATAATATGATGAGAACTGTTTCCCGCGATTTGGATGAAAACGAACACGAGATCCCCTGGGCTTATATCGAATTCATGCACACAGCTACCAAAGCCCTGGGCAGCTCATCAATGGCTCCTGATGATGCGGCCAAAAAGAAAAAAGAGGATGATCCAGACAAGAAGAAACGCCCGCCCATCAATTACCAGCGTCTGATGGTGATGGTGGAAATGTTATCCTGGGGTGATGCGGGGATTTACCTCTGTACACCTGGTGGCATGCTGGGAGCAGCTGCAGTCAGCGCCGCTGGAACGCCTGAACAGAAAAAACGATTCCTGAGCCGTTTTACCGGCAAGGAGCCAGTTTTCGATGCCATGGCCATGACCGAACCGCAAGCGGGTTCTGATACTTCGGCAATTCGGTCCACGGCGGTCCTGGATGAGAAAACGAATGAATGGATCCTCAACGGTGAAAAGATTTTCGTCACAGCCGGCAACAAGGCCCTGGTGGATTCAAAAGGATTCATTGTTGTTTGGGCCAGCCTGGATTTAGAAGCAGGACGAGCTGGCATCCGCTCCTTTGTTATTGAAGCAGATACCCCCGGCTGCAAGGTGACCAAATTTGAAGAAAAATTGGGCATACGTGCCAGCGATACAGTTTCAATAGTCATGCAAGACTGCCGCGTACCTTTTGAAAACATCTTGGGGTCCCCGACCATAGAAAAAAGTACCACAGGTTATAAAGGCGCTATGGAAACCTTTGATGCTACCCGACCCATTGTAGCTGCCTCTGCTCTGGGTGTAGCCAGGGCAGCATTGGAATTCGTCCAGGAAAAACTGGCAGAAGATGGAGTGGAGGTCCGTTATGGACTGCCGCGCCAGAAGATGTCCAACCTGGAACGGGAGATCATCGAGATGGAAACTCAGCTGCGCCAAGCCTGGCTGCTGACTGTTAAAGCCCTCTGGATGGCAGACAACAAACAATCCAACGCCGCGATAGCATCCATGAGCAAGGTCAAAGCCGGGAAAGTAGCCACTGTGATCACTCAGAAAGCTGTCGAGTTGATGGGGCCCGTGGGATACAGCCGAGAATACCTGCTGGAGAAATGGTTCCGGGATGCCAAGATCAACGACATCTTTGAAGGCACCGGTCAGATCAACCTGCTGGTCGTAGCCCGCAACATTCTTGGATACCGGGGCAGCCAATTGAGATAACTGGATGGGATAACTGTTTTCCAATAGAACCTCCTGAAGGAGGAGAGAAAATATGAAATATCAAATCAACAAAGCAGTAGTCATTGGATCCGGGACCATGGGAGCTGCGATTGCTGCCCACCTGGCAAATACCGGCATCCAGACCAGTTTGCTGGATATCATTCCACGGGACCTTACAGAAGATGAAAAAAGTAAGGGCTTATCACTGGATGATCCAGCTGTTAGAAACAGGATCGTCAATCAGGGTTTTCAAGCCGCATTAAAATCAAGGCCTGCTAGTTTCTATTCAGAAACTCCGGCAAACTTGGTCAAGCTCGGAAACCTGGAAGATGATTTTGATCTCATCAAGGATGCTGATTGGGTTATCGAAGTCATCATCGAAAACCTGAAGATCAAACAAGATCTGATGAAGAGGATAGACAAGATCCGTTCTGACACCACCATCGTCAGCACCAACACTTCCGGTATTCCTGTGACTTCCATCGCTAAAGGCCTCTCGAAAGGATTCCAGGAACATTTCCTGGGCACTCACTTCTTCAATCCTCCCCGCTACTTAAAACTCCTCGAGATCATCCCGACTGAGAATACCCTGCCTGAGGTTGTGGAAGATATCAGTCATTTTGCTGAATATCGCCTTGGGAAAGGTGTTGTCTTGTGCAAAGACACACCCAACTTTATCGCAAACCGGATGGGGTTTGGCAGTGGAGCATTTTCTCTGGATTTCATCCTTAAGAATAAATATTCAGTGAAAGAAGTAGACAGCATTACAGGACCATTGATCGGCCGGCCGAAAAGCGCTACTTTCAGGTTATTGGATCTGGTTGGGATCGATGTCTGGAATCACGTAGGAGCCAATCTCACCGAGGCATTACCCAAAGACGATCCAGCAATGCCGTACCTGGCTTCTGAACCAGCCAATGATTTGATGGGCGACATGGTTGAGAAAGGTATGCTGGGCAATAAAACCAAACAAGGATTTTATAAACAGGTCAAAGTGGAAAACAAAAAAGAATTCTGGCCTCTGAATCTAGAAACCAGAGAACACGAGCCAACCGAGAGCATCCGCTATGACTCTGTCGGCGCAGCCAAAGACATTGAGGATCTTGGTGAACGATTAACCAAAATGTTTGAAGGCGATGATCGAGCTGCTGACCTGATCCGGGCAATAACTCTCCAGGGTTTGTCATACGCTTCTCACTGTATCCCGGAAATAGCCGATTCCGCGAAACCCATCGATGACGCCATGAGATGGGGTTTCGGCCATGAGGCCGGCCCTTTCGAGATTTGGGACATGTTGGGCGTAGAAAAAATGGCCAATTTGATGAAAGAAGCTGGATTCCCGGCTGCTCCATGGGTGGAAAAGATGGTCAAAGATGGTGTGGCCGGATTTTATGAATATGAAGGTAAACAAAAGACCACTGTCTATGAACCAGGGATAAAGAAATTTACACCTGTATTGCCAACACCACAGATACTCCTATTAAGTGAGGTAAAAAGCGATAAAGGTAAGATCCTGGACCGCAACACAAGTGGCTCTCTGATCGATATCGGTGACGGCGTGGCTTGCATTGAATTCCAGACCAAGATGAACGCCATCGATGATGACACGCTTAACTTGATGAACAAATCACTGGATTATGCCATGGATGGGAACCTGAACGGGATTGTGATCGGTGTTGATGCTGCGAATTTCTGCGCTGGCGCTAACCTGTTTGGAGTAGTAATGGCTGCCCAGGGAGGTATGTGGGACCAGCTGGATGAGATCGTTCGGAAATTGCAGGATGTGAATATGCGCATGCGCTATTTCCCAAAACCTGTTGTCGTTGCCCCGGCTGGACTCGCCTTAGGCGGCGGAGCTGAGATCACCATGCACGGCAATCGAGTAGTAGCTGGAGCAGAGTTATATATCGGATTGGTAGAAGTCGGCGCTGGAGTTATCCCCGCTGGCGGTGGTACCAAAGAGATGATCCGCAGAGTCGTTAATCCACCGATGCGAACCAATGATGCAGTTTGTTTCCCATACCTGCAGCGAGTTTTTGAACAGGTCGGCATGGGAGCAGTTGCCACTAGCGCTGTAGAAGGCCTGGAAATGGGAATTCTAGGACCTGCGGACCGGATCATCATCAATCGTGATCATCTATTGGCTGAAGCCAAACGCGAAGTCCTGCACATGGCCCAGGGTGGATACCAACCTCCCCCGCCAGAAAAAATATATGCCGCTGGTCGCGATGGCCTGTCGGGTTTAAAGATAGGCCTGCACAGTTTCAGATCAGGCGGATATATCACTGAATATGAAGTAGAGATCGGCAGCAAATTAATCCACGTTATGACCGGAGGGAATATATCCCAACCTGAGTGGGTAGATGAACAATACTTCCTGGATTTGGAGCGGGAAGCATTCCTCAGTTTATGCGGTGAACAGAAAACACAAGAGAGAATGTGGCATCTGCTTCAAAAAGGCAAGGTACTTCATAACTAATCCCCACTAAATTCCGACGAGGAAGTGAAGGAGAGTCATATGGTAGAACCAAAAGATCCTAAATATGATCCAGTAATAGTTGCGGCTGCAAGAACTGCCGTGGGAAAGGCCAAACGAGGAACATTGAAAACAACCCGCCCGGAAACACTGGCGGCAGCTGTGATCAAAGAACTGCTCAAACGCGCCAAGGATATGGATCCCCATCAGCTGGACGATTTGATCGTGGGCTGCGCTTTTCCTGAGGGAGAACAGGGAATGAATATGGCCCGTCAAATTGGTTTCCGGGCTGGTCTCCCTGTAGAGGTCCCTGCAGAAACAATCAACCGCTTCTGTTCCTCTGGTGTGCAAAGCATCGCTCATGCTGCTCAAGCAATATCGGCAGGATATTTTGACGCTGCTATTGCCGGTGGGGTTGAAGTGATGAGCATGGTGCCAATGACCGGATACAAATTCAGCCCGGATCAAACCCTGGCAGATGAATATCCAGAAGCATATACCAGCATGGGGATCACAGCAGAAAATGTCAGTGAGCGCTATAAGATCACACGGGAATTGCAGGACGAGTTTGCTCTCAAGAGCAACCAGAAGGCTCATGAGGCTGTTGAATCCGGCCGCTTTGATGAAGAAATAGTTCCCCTCGATATTGAGATCGTCACACCATCAGGGACAAAACAGATCACGTTCAAACGTGATGAAGGTCCGCGCGGTGACACCAGCCTGGAATTATTAGCCAGACTAAAGCCGGCCTTTAAATTGGGCGGCACTGTCACCGCTGGAAACTCCTCCCAGATGTCAGACGGGGCAGCTGGTGTGATCATCATGTCCAAAGCCAAAGCAGATGCCCTGGGACTTAAACCGTTGGCCCGATTCATTTCGTTTGCCGCTGGAGGTGTTGCTCCGGAGATTATGGGTATGGGCCCTGTTGCGGCAGTGCCCAAAGTGCTTGAACGCACAGGCATGAGCCTGAAGGATATCCAGCTGATCGAATTAAATGAGGCTTTTGCAGCTCAAGGACTGGCTGTTATCCAGGAATTGGGATTAAACCAGGAGATCACCAACGTCAATGGCGGCGCAATTGCTTTAGGCCACCCGCTGGGATGCACAGGAGCTAAATTATCCGTCCAGATGATCTATGAACTGA
>Ga0180436_10006644_pt1 | contig 10017 bp, 4 predicted proteins | sample SS_ome_2_FD_132434 | JGI IMG/M metagenome (GOLD analysis project Ga0180436, IMG submission 132434) | Hypersaline lake sediment archaeal communities from the Salton Sea, California, USA - SS_3_S_2 metaG | ecosystem: Environmental > Aquatic > Non-marine Saline and Alkaline > Hypersaline > Sediment...
CTCTATTTTTACCCGATCTTTTTGCTTCATACAAGGCATTATCAGCTTTATTAATGGAAACTTCAATAGTATCATCAACTTCTATATCAGCCATTGCCACCCCTATACTTATGGTCACACGCAACTCCTTATCTTTATCATACGTGATCACCATTTGTTCAACCAGTTCTCGTATATTCTCTGCTAGCTCCATACTGCTTTCTAACTCTGTATCTGGGAGAAGGATAATATACTCTTCACCACCATACCGACAGACAATGTCACTTTTTCTTGTATGTGTCAGCAAAATATTTGCAACCCCAATGATCACTTTATCACCGACATGATGACCGTAAATATCATTCACACTTTTAAAATCATCAATATCAAACATGATCAAAGAGATATCATTCTTTGTTCTTCTACTCATGTTAAAAATATCTACTGAAACCTCAGAAAAATATCGTCTGTTATAGAGTTTTGTCATGGGGTCCTTAGACGCTAAAAGTTTTAACTCCTCTTTACTCGCTTCCAAGTCTTTTGTACGTTGCTTGATCTTCTCTTCAAGCCTGCTGTAGACGATCGTATTTTCAATAGAGATAACGATCTGTCCACTTAAATGCTGTAAGAACTTTACCTTATCTTCAGTAAATACCGAAGGTAACAAATTATTCTCCAGATATATGATCCCTCTCAATTCCCCCTGCAGGATCAATGGTGCACAAAAGACAGACCTTATCGGTCTTGACGATATATTAGATGTATTAAAAATATTATTTTGTGTCATATCATCGATCACTACCGATTCTTTTGTACGTAAAACATAATTTACGATAGGATGTGCGATCGTATCAACATCCTTATATAAGATCCCCTGCATCACATCAACAACAGAAAAATCTTCATTTGCAGACGCTTGAACTACCAGACCATTGTCTTCCTGCAGAAGTAAAAAACCATGCTGAGCCCCTTCACTCTCCATAATGATCCGTATCAATGTCTTAAGCAGACTGGAGAACTCATGCTCTTTGGAAATCACCTCGGATGCCTTGATCAATGTTTTCAGATCAAAACTTGATTTCTCCTCTGCCCTTGTATGATCAACATGCTCAATACCCCACTTATTGAAATTTCTAATTGACTCATCTTTATATAGTTTTGCAGCCTTTTTTTGACCAAGTGTTTCATAAAGCTCTGAAGAAAGCCTGTTGGCGATTGCTACTAAATGTCTTTGTCCATAGATATTTGCAAGATCAATGGCCTTGTCATAATATAAAAAAGCTTCTGGATGATCTTTGTTGATACGGTGTAACTCAGCCTGTAAGATAAATGCCCTGACCAAAAAGTTTTCAGAACATACCTCTGCCCACTTCACAAAGTTTTTCTTAACTTTCTTTATGGTCTTTTTATATTGTAACTCTCTAGAGAATTCTTTTCCGGAGATGAGCTTTGCCAGGATCAATGCATCATAAAACAAGTACTCTGTATTATGAAGCATTCCTTTAGATGACTTTGCAAACTTTTTTCCTTTTAGACTTATCTGATGCGCCTTTTGATACGATCCGTGCAGATAAAGTGCTGTCATTTTGTTAATAAAATAATAATGTGCAAAGTGCTCTGATTCATAGTTCTCAAGGCTTTCTATATACATAGCTTCATCAAAACCATCACTGTCATAAGAGTCTAATGTTTCTGTCTTTCCAGTGAGGTTCAATATAGTTTGCTTCACACTTAAGATCGCACCATGCTGTTCTTTTGCACCTATGTTCAGTATGATTTTTTCATAATTTTCTATCTTTGCAAGAATATCTTTAAAGGCTATACCTCTCATAAACATACTCTGAACTATACCTGCTGCAGCACAACCGGTATGAAACCAGTCTCCGATCTCTAATCCACTTTTATACGCATTTTTCCATATCTCTTCAGTTTCCAAGGCCGGCTGTTTCCATGAAGTCGAAAAATAACCACACACAAATTGTACCTCGGCATGCTGAGTGGTATTATCAAACCTTTCAAGCATATCGAATGAAAATTGGCTATAGTCAAATCCCAACTTATGATTCCCCAGGATCGCACCTTCAAAGATCACTCCAAATACCATAAAGCCTATAACTGACTCTTTCGTCAATCCATGATCCAAACAGAGTCTCACAATGATCAATGCGTTAGCAACACTCAATTCTGGTCGTATCTGATATGCAGCCTGTAAAGTATTAGCCAGGATCCTGATGATCATTTTAAAATTTTCATCTTTTGCCTCAGGAAGATCTATAAGCTCTTTTACTCTGTATCTGCGTAATTTAAGTTTTAAACGTAATAACTCTGAGATAAAAAGAGGGGGAATAAAACTCTTTGGTATGATGATCCCAAAACTCTCAGCAGCAATACGTCCTGCCTCATAGGCTTTCTTAAATTGTGAAATATCTGAATAGAGTTTAATAAGCAGTTCATATATCTCTCCTTTTTGGGATAGTGTTTCAGAGATCTTCAGTGCCTCTTCATAATAAAAGATACCCTCATCACTGAAGTTACATAAATGTTCACATTCAGCCCTCTGCTTTAACAATAGCACTCTATTTTCTACCGAATCATTGAAAGTACCAAGTTCCATAGATTTTTTAATATATTCTAATGCATTTTCAAAATCACCACTTTTTTTTGCATAGATCGAAGCTTCAAAATTTAATTTTCCTAGAAAATTCTTATCTCTCACATAGGTTGCGCCTATGTTTAGATGATTTACACACTCCAGTAAATGATGTTGATCAAGGGAGTCCCTACTCTTTTCCAGGTGACATCCAATTCTATAATGTACTTTGTTTAGTATGTTGCCTAACATAAATTTATATATAGCATGTTGCATTTTATCATGTAAAAATCGATAACTCTTCCCGTCGGCTTTGAGAGTATCATCCACAACTATCCAGCCTGAAGATAATGCCAGGTCCAGGGATTCTTTAAATAGGTCATCATCATTGAATACTTTTTCCAATAGTTCATGTGAGAATGTATTTCCCATACAAGATGCGATACATAATAAATTTCGTACATTGGGTGCTAAACTATCTATATTGTTTGACAACATATCAAAGACATTATCAGAGATCTGCAAGGCGTTAATTTTTTGAAGGTCACATTTCCATTCCAAACTCTCAATATTGAACCAGACAGCACCGTCTTTATAGAGCTGTTTTAAATACTCTTTCACAAAAAAAGGATTCCCTTTTGTTCGTTCAAAGATAATGTTTGCTATCTCTTTTGCTTCATTCAGATGTATCATATCTGTGATCATCACTTCTATATGATCTTTTGTGAGCGGTGAGATTGTCAGCTTATTGATATTTTGTCCTAACGAGGTTAATTCATGTAAGAACGTACTGAACAGGTGGTTATTTGAAACTTCAACTTCATCATCCCTATAAGCCAAAAGCACTATTACATTATTCAAGTTCAGAATAATATTCTTGATCCATTGCAAAGTCACTATATCTGCCCACTGGATATCATCAACATAGATGTACAGAGGTCTTTCCTCATCTTGAAAGATCTGCATAAAACGAACGAGTAGATTATCTAGGTTGACTTTTAGTTCATGACTGTCTGTATCTTCATTAAGAGAATCATTTCCAAGTATGATCTTTATCTCGGGAACGACCTCTGTTAAACATATGGCTTGGTCTCCCAATATGTTTAACAATCTATTCCTATACTCTTTTAAGGTCTCATCATCTTTGGCTATCACTTCTCTGACCATCGTACTCAGTGCTGTATAGAGTATTTGATAAGGCGTATTTTGTTTACCCACATCCAATTTGAACTTACATATATGAGCAAAATGATTTTTATTTTTATGAATCACTTTGTTAAGAAGTGATGATTTCCCTGTACCTGATTTACCTTCTAGCAATATGATTTTATTGGATTTATTTGACTTAAAATCAATATAGTGCTGTAGCTTTTCTTCTTCCTCTTCTCTCCCGTATATAGTTTCACTTGTATGAAGATCTTGTATATTACAAAATGTATCCAACTGAAAATCCCGTGATCTATCTTCATCCATTGCATGTTGTAATTTAATGAGATCTATCAAAACTGACATAATATCTTTATAGCGTTCCAATTGATTGATCGCGACCATTTTATCTATGATCATTGAGAGCATATGAGGTATATTTTTATGAGTATCAGAGATAAAAGGTATTTTTTGTGTCAGGATCACATGATTAAATTCAAGAGGATCATTGTAGCGATATGGTGATCGACCTGTAAGAAGTACATAAAAAATAACGCCTAAAACATATATCTCAGAGGACTGGTTAACAAAGGTCATATCTTGTAAAGCATGCTCTGGCGACAAATAATCCAAAGAGACTTCTCTCTCATCCAATGATATGTTATTAGAGATTCTAACCTGACCCTCTTTGTTTATCAAAATGGTTGAGGGCGTAAGGTTATTGAAAAGTGAATTCTCTTTATGCAGATCATGGACACACTCACATATCTCTATTGCAAGTTTTACAAATGTATCAATATTAAATGGTTCTTTTTTAATATATTCATTTAACGGATGAAATGTACTACTTGTCATATGCATCTACTTATTATTTAAAAACATTTTGATGTCACAAAAGATATTTATTACGTATAAAGTTGGTATCAACGAACCTATCTTTTGCATGCAGAACTCCGTTCAGAAAAAAATTGCTTAATGAATGATTCTAACATAACCATGTTAAACTAGCTATATATTAATACTAAACTATTCTTTTTATTTATAGGTGTTTCAAACCTTTATAATAATCAACCACCCTTCTGTCCACATGAATGACCCTATGTAAGTATTGTGTAAGGTCACCCCGATTAAATTCAATTTTAAGATGCTTGGGATCTATGGCACGAGATATAGCCACATAGAATTGGCTGGGAGCAAAGATGTTATCTACATTACATACAAGATTATCGATACTCATACCTTGAGATTTGTGTATAGTGACCGCATAGGCCAGCTTTAGAGGAAACTGAGAAAGCGTAGCCAGAGTCATACTCTCTACCGTACCATCTTCTTTTACGTCCATATCCAGCATATCAAAATCATGTCTTTCAACACGAACATACTCGTCCTCTTTTTCTACGATGAGATAATCCTCTTCTATCTGTTTGAGAATACCTCTTTCACCATTGACGAATTTTCCCCATTTATTTACTGTAAAAAGTATAGGCACGCCCTCTTTGAGCGTAAGCTGCTCAGAAATTGGCAGCATATTTTTCCATCCGGCCAACTTCTTTTCATTGACAGCACCAAACATCTCTATATTTGCAAACAATATGGTCTCTTCTGTATCAAGCTCATTCAGTTTGGCCCGGTTGGTCTGTTCTACTTCCAAATTACGTCCAAAAAGATAGGTCGGATCTTTTTGCATCGTCTCAGTGTTCCAGAGTTTCATCATATAATTGATCACTTCCTCATCGCACTGACCTTTACGAACTTTTGAGAGGATGTGCGTAAACTCTGCATCCGTAGTACGCTTCATCTCGGTGAGCTCTATGACCGTGAGATCCAAACGTTCCCAAGCCATACTTTCAAAAGCATAGAGTTTTTCACCAAAGACGTCGTTCCTATTGTTCTGCTTTTGAACTGGAGGAAGTTGAAAGAAGTCACCCACTAAAAGTACTTTTCCCAAGTAACCGTAGTTGTTAAGCCTATATGCGATCATCTCCATGAGATCTGTACTGACCATGGAGATCTCATCGATGATGATCAGGTCTGTCGCTTTGAGTACTTTCTTTAGATCTGAAAGTCTTTTTTTAGCACGTCTGTCCCCTGCTGCCAACTCATCAAAATTATTTGCGATACCAAAGACAAAAAAGCTATGGACCGTAAACCCGCCTATGTTCACAGCACTCACACCCGTTGACCCCAAAGAGACTACTTGCTTTCCTCTTTTACGGTAATCAGAGATCACCTCATTAGTAATGTAGCTCTTTCCAACTCCAGCACCACCGGTCAAGAACACATTAGAGTGTTTCAGTGCTTCTAATACATCTACTTTATTACTCAAAATCCGGCCTTGTCTATAAATCCGCCCTGGCAATAGCTTCTTGTCTGTTTCCCTCGTTTTAGAAGTTTCCCCAGGTCATCACTCCCTGAACCTAAATGCAGCCAAAGTTCAGTGATCATTCCTTTGTTACATTTCAACGCTACACGTTTTCCGCTGCCCACACCAAAACTTCTGTCAAAAGCTGAACGAACCTGATTCAGTGTCACACGTTTACCAATATGCTTCTTAAAGAAGTCACCCACTTTGGAGTCATTAACTTGCTCTACCATACGTATGGAATCTTGATAATATCTGTTGGCATCAGTTCCATAACAGGTACCATGTTTGATCCACTCATGTTTATGCAGATCAGATGCGTACCCTGGCATGACCTTTTGCAAACGCTTTCTTGTTTCAGCGTTTAGGTCAAGATCTGGAAGTCTGTTCCACTGTTTATGTTTATCCATTGAAACATAGTGTTTTTCCACTCCGCAGTATAACTTATTTTTAGGTTGCGGCCACAATCCGTGAAGCACAAAATGTTTGTCACCATAGTTGGGTCTACCAAAAGAGAACATGCTTCTTTTACACTCTTTTCTATACCTGTGTGTTTCACAAAAAGCATTATGCCAAGAGAGCGTTAAAAGGTTTTGTTTTGATATATTTCTATTTTCATATTTTTTAGTATTTTCTTTTTTATATTTTTTAGTATGTTTCGTATTATAAGTATCTGTAGAGGTTTTTGAGAGTTCTTCCTCAATGCTGATCACTTTACTCTCTACGGGCTTGACATTCATTGGATTAGTTAACTCTTTATCTTTGGAAAAGCACGAATCATCCACCCATCTCTGTGCAGGCTGTTCACCTTTGACCAGTATAAGTTTTTGACCTTTATGATGTTGGAGTATCGTGTATTTTTTCGTAAGATCCAAATGCACATTATGTGTATTTTTAGTATGTTTCATATTATTAAATGCTGGACACTCTTTTGTTGGATGCGCTTCATATCTTGCTAAAAGAAAAGAGGTAGAAAATAGAAGTAAAAGCAGGAGTTGATTCATTAGTATATACCTAAGAGATTTTTGAGTATTATACTGTAAAATAGATTCTAACCATTTAGTTTATTCTATCTATTAAAACATTTTTGCTATTATCTTTTTATGATATTTGATAACTTAGACAAACTACCTACTGATTTTGGAACTGAACGGAAAAAGCCTGCTCAAAAACAACACTACCGTTCGAACATGATGCTTAACCCCCTCAATCTAAAGCACCTTAACCGTATCGATGAGAATAATGCAGATATGATCACATTAAATCTCGAAGATGCCATCGCACCATCTCGTAAAAAAGAGGCGCTTCACAATATCGCGCTTTTCCTTTCACATATGGAACACTCCAACTCTTTCATTATCGTACGTACCAATCCCATCGATGAAGGCGGAGCCGAAGAGATAAAGTTCTTGAATGATTTTGCCTTTGATGCCATACGTGTCTCCAAGATCAAGAACCAAACTGAGATAGCCCAGGCCCTCACTCTGTTGAGTGAAGATAAAGAGTTGCACATCTCCATGGAGACAAAAGAGGCATTTGAGAGTTTAAGTACACTTCGAATCGATGAACGATTTACCACTGCAAATATAGGAATCTTGGATCTCTTAACTTCTCTAGGTCTACCTCAGTCTTTAGTCACTCCAGGGAACCCTACCATAGACTACATCCTATCAAAATTTCTAGTCGATGCCAAAACTGCCGGTATACATCCTGTCTCATTTATGTTCCAGGAGTATCAGGATACGCAGACATTCAAAAACTGGTGTGAACGGGAAAAATTGATGGGTTTTGAAACCAAAGCATGTATGGGTCCAAAGCAGGTTGAGATAGCCAACGACGTTTTTGGTATTAATAAATATGAAATAGAACGTGCATTGCATATCAAAGCAACTTTTGAGTCCAATGCAGCAGAGGGGATTAATGGATTCATGGATGAAAAATATGGATTCATAGATGAGCCGATCTATCGGGATAGCCTATTGATACTAAATAATATATAAGGTAGTGATGTGAAAATATTTAAACTGCTGCTACTAGCAATGGTACTGCCTTTTCTACTTATTGCCAATAATGACCGTCCTCCAATTCCTTACGATTTTCTCGTAAAAAAAGAGGTAAGACAGTTCATTGATAAAATGGTCAAAAAACACCATTTCAAACGCTCCTATGTCACGGATGTATTACGCAGTGCAAAACTTGATCGTGATACACTGAATCGATATACAGGAAAATATAAAGTAGGAACGACCAATGGACCATGGGAAAGATACAAGGCACATGTACTTGATCCAGTCACGCTTAAAAAAGCTAAGAAGTTCAAGAAAAAATACTATAAGACTTTAAATAGAGCCGGTAAACAGTATAAGATAGATATGGAGTATATTGTTGGTTTTATCGCTGTAGAGAGTAAATTTGGAGAGTATAGTGGTGATTATAATGTACTAGATGCACTCACTACCCTTGCCTTTCATAAGAACCGTATGAAAAAGTTCTTTAAGTCTGAACTGGAACATCTCTTTTTAATGGCGAGAAAACAGGGTTATGATATCAAAAAGATTGAAGGCTCTTTTGCCGGGGCTATGGGTGTAGTGCAACAGACGCCTTCTCATTTTCTCAAATATGGCATGGATTACAACCGAGACGGGATAAAAGATCCATGGGATGTAGAAGACGGTATAGGTATCATTGCAAGATTTATGTACAAGAACGGCTGGAAAAAAGGTGCTCAAGTTGCAGTTCCCACAAAATTTAAAGGAAAACGCTATACAAGACTAAAAGCAAGTCACAGACGAACATTACCATTAAAAACCATCTTGAAGCATGGTATAACCCCTTTAGAACCTTTTAACGAGTCAAAAGCATATCTACTTAAAAACCGTAACCTGACCCATGATGATATCTGGCTGGGCGCGAAGAACTTTCGTGTACTTACACGCTATAACAACTCGACGAGTTATGGAATGGCTATACATATTATAGCTCAGTCAGTCAAGTAAAGATATACTTCTTTTCAAATGAAATGAGAGGCATTGGCTTTTCAAAATAAAATCCTTGAAATACATCGCAGTCAATCCTACTTAAGAAAGAAAGCTGTTCAAATGTCTCTACCCCTTCAGCTACTATGTTCAGATCAAAGTTCTTTGCGATGGACACTATAGTACTGATCATTTTCTTATCGTTTCTACTATCACTTAACTGTGCGATGAATGATTTATCTATCTTCACCTCATCAATTGGCAATACCTTCAGATAGCTAAGTGAAGAGTACCCTGTCCCAAAATCATCAATGGAGAATGATATACCAAGTTTTTTTAATTGATTCATCACACCGATGACCCTGCTGATATCTTCTGCAAACACATGTTCTGTAATTTCAAAAAATATTCTCTGTCCATGTTCTTTTTTAGGGAAATAGAGTTTCATTAAATGTGCTACTTCATCCACAAAGCTCTCACAAAGAAATTGTCTCATACTGACATTGACCGAAAAGGATTTTAATTTCATCCCTTTTTCATTCCATCTATGAACACTTTCAAATGTCTCTTTTAGTACAAAGCTTCCCAATTCGAGGATCAATCCTGTATTTTCAGCTATGGGAATGAACTCTTCAGGGTTTAGTACACCCAGGTCATAGTCATACCATCTAAGAAGGGATTCACACCCCACGACCAATTCATTTTTATCAAACTGCGGCTGATAGAGCACATTGATTTTCTTCTCTTTGAGTGCATGATGCAGTTTCTGCTCTATAAGCAGATGTCTCTCAACTCTTTGTGCGAGTTCTTTATTGAACTCTATCACACCGTCTCTTCCTTGAGACTTAGCCTCATACATTGCTATATCTGCTTCTCTGATAAAGTTTGCATTGTGTATGAATGAAGGATTTATCCGATGGACGCCGATACTTGCACTGATATGCAGATGGTGACCATCGATGACA
>Ga0180436_10006648_pt1 | contig 10012 bp, 8 predicted proteins | sample SS_ome_2_FD_132434 | JGI IMG/M metagenome (GOLD analysis project Ga0180436, IMG submission 132434) | Hypersaline lake sediment archaeal communities from the Salton Sea, California, USA - SS_3_S_2 metaG | ecosystem: Environmental > Aquatic > Non-marine Saline and Alkaline > Hypersaline > Sediment...
AAAGAGCACCCCGTGTTAGATGATTTTGAGATAATAAGAAATTCATTAGAAGATAAGAAAAATTTTCTGGGCAGCAAAAACACTTTGGAAAATTACAGGGAATTTTGCTTGGATTCAGAAATATTTATAAAGGATAATTTTGTAAATTGGAAAAAATCTGGAATGCCTGAAGTGATCAATAAAGCAAATAAAGAAGTAACAGAAATTATTAGAGAACATAAAGTACAAAATCTTTCAGATAATATAATTAATAAAATAGATAAGATTGTTGAAAATGCTATGAAGAGAGATAAAAAGAAATAATAAATTTAGAAGTTTTAACAGGTAGTTTTTTTGAATTAAATAATTAAATGGGTAGTAAATTTTTAGCAATTTAAATGCTTTCAAAAATAATTAGCTGGCTATTGAACTAGGTTTTTCTAAGCGATATGTTAAATGATATAAATTTGAACATTTAAGTTAGGATTATAAGTTAGGATATTATTGACATATAGAAGAAATAATTTTATTATAACATTAAACGATTAATTTTTTATTTCAGGAGGAAATAATTTTAATAAAGTTTCATGGAGATAAGCTTACTGAACAAATAGTAAATGATTCTTTGACCAGAAAGAAAATGATAGAAGAATGTAGAAACCTTCGAAGTTTGAGGCTATCTACAGTGGAATTTTCAGACCTTATAATGTTGGGTATAGGTGCCTTTAGTCCCTTAGATGGTTTCATGACAGAGGCAGACTATAAAGATGTACAGGATAATATGAGGCTCTCTAACGGCATCCTGTGGCCCCTTCCGGTTACCCTTACCGTGGGTAACAAAGATGGCTTTAAAGCTGGTGAAACCGCAGCCCTTATCTCTCCCTACTCTGATGAGGTAGTAGGACTTATCGAGGTAGAAGATATATATTCTTACGACAAGGATAAGGAAGCTTTAGAATCATTTGGTACCAAGGATTTTTCCCATCCCGGTGTAGAAAAGCTCTCTAGCCTTGGAGACTATCATTTAGGGGGAAAGGTAATGGTCTTTTCCGAAGGTGGATACCCCAAAGAGTACCCCCAGTACGCACGGCCGCAAGAGACCAGGGAGATATTTAAAGAAAAAGGCTGGAAGAGCGTAGTAGCATTCCAGACACGTAACCCCATACACCGCTCCCATGAATACCTTACCAAGACAGTTTTAGAGACAGCTGACGGCCTATTTATCCATCCCATAGTGGGAAAGCTGAAAGAAGGCGATATTCCGGGTGATGTCCGGATGAAGTGCTATGAAGTCCTTTTAGAAAACTACTATCCCAAGGACAGGGTAGTACTTAAAGTATATCCCATGGAAATGCGTTATGCCGGGCCCAAAGAAGCAATACTTCACGCCATAATACGCCAGAACTATGGATGCACTCATATAGTGATAGGAAGGGACCATGCCGGAGTGGGAGACTTCTATGGAGCATTTGAAGCCCAGAAAATATTTGATACTTTATCAGATAAAGACCTACTGATAGAACCGGTAAAGATGGACTGGACATTCTATTGTGAGTCCTGCGGCTCTATGGCATCCTTTAAGACCTGCCCCCATCCCAATTCCGATCATAAGATGATATCGGGTACCAAACTCCGGGAGATGCTGTCCAGAGGAGAGTATCCCCCCGATTATATAACCCGCAAAGAAGTATCTGACATACTAATTGATTATTACAGAAGCATAGACGGCAAATAAACAAGGATATATATAATTATGAAAAATGTGATACTTATTACAATCGATACCTTAAGAGCTGATATGCTTGGGGCCTATGGCTCTATAGGCAACCTTTCTCCATTTATTGATTCCCTCCAGGACAATATGGTTGTCTTTAAGAATCCCTTCGCCACAGGCCCCTACACCCAGGCAAGCTTTCAGGGAATACTGGCCTCTGAATATTATTTAGAATACGGCAAGGAAAAGAAGCTAAATAAAGATAAGAAGCTGGCATCAGAGCCGCTTAAGGATACAGGTATCTATACGGCAGGGTTCCACTCTAATGCCTACCTGTCATACTTCTTCGGCTATAACAAGGGATGGGATACCTTCTATGACTCCATGTCAGATGATGTGACCGATATGTATCCCTTTATACGTGGAGGGGAGATAAATAACAAGGTAAAAGGGTTCCTTAGTAACTTTAGCTTCTCCAAGCCACTTTTCCTATGGGTGCACTATATGGATGTGCATGAGCCCTATATAGCTGAAGAATCCTATCTTTTTAAAATAGAAGACTCTTTAAAGCTCTCTAAAGATGAGATGTTTAGATTGTTCAAGGATGTCATCCTAAAAAGGGATATATCCGATGCGGGCGCAGTAGACACCCTAAAGAAACTATATATGGCAAAGGTAGCAGAGACTGACGATTATATAAGGGAGCTCTTCACCATATTTGACCAAAAGTGCCTCCTGGATAACTCAACTATCATAATAACCAGTGACCATGGCGATGAATTTTCCGAGCACGGGGGGCTTTCCCATGACGGCAAGATGTATGCCGAACTCATCGATGTACCCTTTTTAGTGTATGATAAGTCCTTTAGCCCTACCACTATAGACACCCCGGTATCCTTAATTGATATACCTCCCACCATATACAGGATGATGGATGCAGAGCCTGCCCCATCCTTTAAGGGCAAATCGCTTTATCCATTTGAGGATATTAAAACCTATACCCTCTACGGTGAGGCTATGGGTAAGCTGGGCCATAAGGAAGCTGACACTGACAGGCCGGTGCAGTATATGGTTGAAGACGGGCTAAAGGTCATATTTAAGGAAGACAGCAGCATCTGGGAAGCATATAATTTAGCCGATGATCCTAAAGACACCAAAAACATAGCGGATACGCTTACAGAAGATAAGAAAGATAAGTTAAGAGGATTTATAAATAGGAATAAATAAGAAAGGTAAAGACACACAATGATAACCGAAGTTAGAAAAAAAGAACTCCAGAAAAAGATCGCCAAGTCAAAGGAAATAGTGCGTGAAGCCTTTGAGAAGTTTGATCCCAAGGACCTTGCAATAACCTGGACCGGGGGAAAGGATTCTACCCTTACCCTGTGGATAATAAAAGAGGTATGCAAGGAAGACGGCATAGACATCCCCAAAGTAATGACAATAGATGAAGGAGACGCCTTCCCCGAGATACATGCCATACTTAAAGAATATGAGAAGAAGTGGGACCTTGACCTGGAATGGTGCTCCAATAAAGATGTCATAGATGCAGCAGGTGGAGAGCTGGGAGCAGATGTAGAGGTAGCCAGTCTTACAGAAGCCAACCAGAAAGAGATAAGGGAGCGTCTTGATTATCCCGGAGACAAATTTCCCTTTGAAGCTGAGTCCTGGATAGGCAACCATCTTATGAAGACAGTAGTATTTAATGACTTCTTAAAGAAAAATAATATTAAGGGAATGTTTATGGGTATTAGATGGGATGAGCAAGAGGCCAGGACAAAGGATGAATACTTAGTACCAAGACCAGGTGATGAGTATACCCCTGAGCATACCAGGATCCAGCCCATACTGCACTTTACCGAAAGGGATATCTGGGATACGACCTTAACCTTTGATATTCCTTACTGCTCACTTTACAAAGAAGGCTACCGTTCCCTGGGTGCTGCTACTACATCATTAAAGATGAGTGATATCCCTGCCTGGGAGCAGGATCTGGAAAATACTGTGGAAAGAGCCGGAAGACGCCAGGATAAGGAAGAGGCTATGGAACGTTTGAGGAAGCTTGGGTATATGTAGGATCAAATTATGTAATATAAATATCAGATAGTATATTCTATTTTTAATATTTTTTTATAAATTTAGGGATGAAAAAACAATAATAAATATATAGAGGATAAAATATGAATTATATTAGAAGAAAAATTAATGATGTAAAAGTGTATGATCCAGCAAAAGCCTATAATGGGTATACATTATTTGCAACAGGATTCTCGAAAGATGCTTGGCTTATAAACATGGAGGGTGAAATTGTACACCACTGGAAAATGAAAAGCATGTCTTCTGGGGAGGCACTTTTACTTCCAAATGGTAATCTGATGTGGTTGGGTAGAGGACCAGATGCTTTGGTTGAGTTTCCAAATAATGGATCAGAATTAATAGAGGTTGACTGGGATGGTAACGAAGTATGGAAATATGAAGATCCTTATATTAATCATGATTTTGCATGTTTGAGAAATGGCAATACAATAGTGTGTCGATATGTTGAGGTTCCACAAAAAATTGCTGGAAAAATAAAAGGTGGATTACCAGGGACAGAACTTAATGGGAAAATCTATAGCTGTGGGTTTAGAGAAATAAATAAAAAAGGAGAAATTGTCTGGGAATGGAATCATTATGATCACCTTAATACGGAAACTGATATTTTATGCCCATTGTGTACGAGAGAAATATGGGGTTATACAAATGCTGTTGAAGAATTACCTAATGGTAATATATTATTTACTTTAAGAAGATTGAATAAAGTAGCAATCCTCGATAAAGATAGTGGTGAGATAGTATGGCAATCTAAGCCAGAACTAGGGCTTGGTCATCCACATAATTCTACTGTACTAGAAAACGGAAATATATTACTTTTCGATAATGGGCTTCATAGAAAGCCAGATGGAAAAAGTATACCTCCAGATATTTCTGAAATAGAATACTCAAGTATATTAGAGATTAATCCCAATAATGATAAATTAAAGTGGGAGTATACAGACCATCTGGGAAGCTTTTATTCCCCATACTGTGGTGGGGCAGAAAGACTTCCTAATGGAAACACTTTAATATGTGAGACTATAAAAGGAAGATTTTTTGAAGTCACATATGACAAAAAAATTGTTTGGGAATACCTTAATCCATTTCTAGCTAGAAGACCTGCATTCTGGAGAATGGAGGAGGCTCTAATTGCCCATGTATTTCGAGCACATCGTTATGGCCCTGATTATGCGGGTTTTAAAGGTAAGGAATTCGATCCATTTAAATATGAATGGATTGTCCATAAAAGAAAAAATAAAACTAAAGAAGATATTGAGGAAGATAAGTTATTGAAGAGATTAAAGGATCTTGGTTACTAAAAATTTAAGTATCATAATCTAGAGGAGGCAAAAAAAATGGTTGAAATTAAAGAAAAAAGAAAAACAAATGATGTAAAAATATATTATAAATCATTGGCCTATAATGGATATACATTATTTGCCCCTTTACTTGGGAATCGTGCATATTTAATTGATATGCTCGGTAATATATGTCAAATGTGGGAAATGAAACATCCTGCTGGTCCACATGGAAAACTTCTTCCTAGCGGAAATCTTTTATGGATGGGAAGAGGACCAGGTGCCATTGAAGAACTTGGGGGTAATGCTACTGAACTTGTAGAAGTAGATTGGGATGGAAATGAGGTCTGGAAATATGAAGATCCATATATGCATCATGACTTTGTATATCTTGATAATGGTAATCTGATAATTTTAATGTATGAAGAAGTTCCAGATAAGCTACAAAGTAAAATTAAAGGTGGAATTCCTGGCACAGAAGTTGATGGTAAAATAATAGGTGTATCAGTAAGAGAGATAAATAGAGAAAAAGATACTATATGGGAGTGGCATGGTTATAAACATTTAGATATTGATAACGACATTGAATGCGCTTTAGATCCTAGATTTGTATGGGGCTACACTAATTCACTTGCCGTATTTCCCAATGGTGATTTATTGCTGTCATTGCGACAATTAAATACTATTGCGAGAATTGATAGGAAATCAGGAGATATAATCTGGAGATGGGGGCCTGAACATATGATTGGGCATCAGCACTGCGTTTCAATTCTAGAGAATGGGAATATACTATTGTTTGATAATGGATATCACAGGCAACCCTTTAAGCCTTCTGATCCACCTGATATTTCTGATCTTGAAGCATCACGTCCTGTAGAATTAAATCCCAACAATGGTGAAATTGTATGGGAATATAGAAATCCTGACATATATACAAGTGCAGCAGGTAGTGCTTATAGACTCCCAAACGGGAATACTTTACTTTGCGAATCCTTTAAAGGTACTTTTTATGAGATTACTTATAACAAAGAAATAGCATGGAAATATGTAAGTCCATTTAGTTTTCACAGAAAAGATATTTGGGGTTGGATAGGAGATAATTTTGTATTTCAAGCCCATAGGTATGGCAGTGATTTTGCCGGTTTTAAAGGAAAAGATTTAGATCCTGAGAGATATGAATGGACTATAAGAAAGAAAAGTAAGATAGAGATCGAAGAAGAAAGGATTATGGATCGTCTGGGTAAGACTGGATATTAACAGATTTAGAAGAATAATTAGTATAATTGAGTATTTAGTATTATTAAGATTATGAAAGGAAAAATGTCAAATAGAAATAAATTAAAACTGCATCCAAAAATAGGATTACTACCCACCGGTCACAAGATCTACTGGGGTCAGTACCCTGAACTTAAGCATCTGAGTATGAACATGCTAAATAAGCTGGTATTAAAATTATCAGAAATGGGCCAAGTGATAGTACCAGAGTTGGTAGATACCAAAGAAAAGGCATTAGAAGCCGCAGGCTTCTTTAAAGATAATGATATTGATATACTGCTTATCTTCCCTTTAGGCTATACGCCTGGAATGTGTATAGCCCCGATAGCCAAGGATATGGATAAGCCGATCAGGCTTTTAAATTTACACCTAGATGCATCTTATGACCTTGCTTCTGCCGATACTACGATATACCTATATCATGAAGGTGTCTGTTGTATACCCGAATATTCAGGAACATTAGTCAGCCTGGGAAAGAAATTCAAGGTTAGGACAGGACATTTTGAGGATAAAAGACTCTGGGACGAGATAAGGGATGATTGTCTGGGATCTGCAGCAGCCATAGAGTTTAAAAAATTAAATTTTGCAGTAATCGGTTCGACCTATACTAATATGACCGATATGCCTATAGATGAGCAAAGGATGCTGCGGGCAACTGGTAAACTCCTCATACGGCCGGAAGTTGAAGAAATCGAAGAAGCTTTTAAAAGGGTAAGTAAAAAACAGTTGGAAGATATGTACAAACAGTTCCACAGATTCTATGATATAGATGATACTGTTACCGATGAACATATGAAACTTTCTGCCCAAATTGCTGTAGCTTTTGATGAAATAATTAATAAAAAATATGACATAAGTGCTTTTGGCTATTACTGGTGGGGAGAAAAGGCATGGGTGACAAAGCTCCGATCCCAATCTGCACTGGCAGTATCAAGATTGGCATCTATGGGTAGACCCGGTGTCACAGAAGGAGATGTCAAGACAGCAATGGCCATGAAGATATTAGATCTTCTTGGAGGGGGCGGAATGTTCCTTGAGTTTTTTTCAATGGATTTTTTAGAAGATTTTATACTAATGGGGCATGATGGTCCCAGCAATATAAATGTAGCTCAGGGTAAACCTAAACTACAACAACTTGAAGTACATCACGGAAAGACCGGCCATGGTCTTGGAATTGACTTTAAGATGCAAAAAGGCCCAATCACATTGCTTAATATGACAGAATTTGATGCGGGCAGTACTTTTAAATTAATTTGTACCAGGGGAGAAGTTGTAACTGGTGATATATTGAATATTGGTAACCCGAATTGCAGGATTAAGGTACAAAAGCCTATACACGAGTTTATGGAGGACTGGTGCCAACAAGGACCAGGACATCATATTGCACTCGGTTTAGGTGACCATACAAGTAAACTGAAAAGCTTTGCAGAAGCAATGGGTTTTGATTGTAATTTTATATAATATATATTTTTCAGTCTCCGGTTTTTCTTTTGGGGTTGGGAAATATTTCTATGTCTATATTATTTTATTTAAATTCTATAGACCGGTAAACATTTTTAAAGAATTAATGAAAATCAATTATTGATAAATCTTTTTAAATAAAATTAAACTGAAAGTTTTTTAAAAATAAATCAGAAATGTTGAACCTTGAGAGTTATACTTAATGAATATTCTGGTAAACCAGACAAGAAAAGAATAATTAATGCTATACAGGGGGAATCGGTAGATAGGGTTCCCAATTTTGAAATACTTATTGAAGATAAAATTATTGAAAAGTTATTAGGAAGACATATTGGAGGTTCGGCACTCGGTACTTTGGGAGATTATTTAAATATTGAAGATCCTTTTAAAAAAGCGAATGAATATAATAAAGACATTGAAATCAATGAAAAGAGAAGACCGATTTATGCTAGTGATTATATTGAGTTATGTGAGATTATTGGCCAGGATGCCATTGGTCTTGAAGTAGGGCCAGCTCCATTTTTTAAAAAGGATATTGATGGGAAAAAGATCCTTGTCGGGGATAGAAGTTTCAGAACCAGGACTGATATTGAAAAAAACCTTTTAATACCAACTGCTAATTTAGATCACTTCAAGTGGATGCTGCCATATCTTATGGAATACAGGATTGAAGCTGGAAAAAAAATATAGGGGTAATCTTATTTTGCGAAGGTCCTTTTCATCAGCTCCACGGTTCCATTTTTGGTATTGAAGATTTCTCATTATTACTTTATGATGACCCATTATTAATAGAAGAGTTAATATAAAGTAGTATTTAATATTGGATTAATTTTTCAAAAAATATATTAAATATAAATTTTGATATCTTTTATTTTGCTGATGACCTAGCCTTCAAAGGAGGATTGTTTCTGGACTTTAAAAAACTTAAAAAGATTTACCTTGATAAGTTAAAAAAAGTATTTGAAATTTTTACTAATGCTGATATACCTATTATATTTCACTCCGATGGGAATATTTATGAGATAATTGAAGATCTTCTTGACCTGGGTGTCAATTGTCTCAATCCCATAGAACCATACAGCATGGATTATAGGAATTTAAAAAAAAGATTCGGCAAGGATTTAACCATTATGGGTAATATTGATATATCTTTACTTTCAAATGGTAATCCGGAGGCAATTAGAAAAGATATAGAAGAGCATATGGAAATCTGTAAAACAGGTTATAGATATATTTGTGCATCCTCACATAGTATCCGTAATGATGTGCCAAATGAGAATATAGTTGCTTTTTTCGATTCTGTTCACAAATCAGGCTTGTATTGATTTAGATCTTTTAAAATTTTGATACCGGATGTAATAATTTTTAAAGAAAAATATTTCTAATATATTTTTCAATTTTATTAGTTCTTTCTTGATTTAGATGCAGACTAATCGGGCCAAAAGTCTTTTTAATCTTTAATTAAGAACCTTCCGAAACTTCTGTTTAAAGTTTCATAAGGGGTCTGAATCTTTTCAAAAATATGCATTCTTTCAAGAATTAACAAAAAATTAGACACGTAATTGTACAATTATTCTCATTTTTCGGTAGATTTTTAAAGTTGTCAGTCCGAACCCTCCCTGGCCAGCCAATCTTTACACTAACAAAGCGACCAACTTCCCTAAATTCAATAATAATCTTCTTATTAACCATATGTAGTTAATCACTCTACTAAAATAATCTTAAAAAATGGATGTCTATTTTGAATTAAAATCTTTTTGATATAATATTTTCAGATAACATAATAAATAAAAAATTTGGTGTCGCCAAAGAGATATTTGATGAAAAAAATTGGTCATATACTAATAAAAAATCTTATATCGGCAGTAATCTTTTTTATTTTACTTTTTATTTTAATAGCTTGTTCACATCAGCCTACTTTATTAGAGTTGCCTGAGTTTAGCAGTTTTGTGAATGATTATACCGGGACTATAGACCCGGTATGGCTAAACAAAACTGAGTATCTTGCAGCAAAGCTGGAAGAAGAAACGGGCTGCGAGGTCGCGGTAGCTGTTATCGAAACTATCGATGGAGTATCTATAGAGGAATATGCTTCAAAGCTTTTTGAAAAATGGGGTATTGGGAAAAAGGACCAGGATAATGGATTATTATTTCTAGTGGCTTTAGATGAACGCGAATTAAGAATAGAAGTGGGCTACGGTCTAGAAGG
>Ga0180436_10006651_pt1 | contig 10011 bp, 5 predicted proteins | sample SS_ome_2_FD_132434 | JGI IMG/M metagenome (GOLD analysis project Ga0180436, IMG submission 132434) | Hypersaline lake sediment archaeal communities from the Salton Sea, California, USA - SS_3_S_2 metaG | ecosystem: Environmental > Aquatic > Non-marine Saline and Alkaline > Hypersaline > Sediment...
CGCGGTCGTTGGGCTCATCGCCGAAGTCGCCGCCGTAGGCCCAGTAGGTCCGCCCGTTGGGGGCGGTCTTCACGAGTCCCTGGTCCACCCAGTCCCAGATAAAGCCGCCCTGGAGCCCCTCCACCTCGCGAAACGCCCGGACATAGTCCTCGAGACCACCGTTGGAATTGCCCATGGCGTGGGTGTACTCACAGAGGATCAGCGGGCGCGGATCGGCGCGACCCTCATCGGAGGTTGCCCAGGCGACAATCTCCTCCACCGGCGCGTACATCGGCGCGATGATGTCCGTGGCCCGGCGACCCCGGCCAAACTCATAGCGCCCCTGGCCCCACTCGCTGCGTACCGCCCCCTCGTAGTGGAGCGGTCGCGACGGATCAACCCGGCGGACCCATCCCGCCGCGGCATCGTGGTTGGGACCGTAGCCGCTCTCGTTGCCAAGGCTCCAGATAATCACGCTGGGATGGTCAAAGTCTCGCAACACCATCCGTGAGACGCGATCCACAAAAGCGGCGGTATATCGAGGGTCCCGGCAGATCTCGTTGTAGTAGTGGTGGGCCTCCACGTTCGCCTCATCTACGAGGTAGATCCCCCACTCGTCACAGAGATCGTACCAGTCCGGATGGTTAGGGTAGTGAGCGGTGCGAACCGCGTTGAATCCGAACTGCTTGAGAAGCCGCAGGTCCTCGATCATGCTCTTCCGGGTGATCGCCTTTCCGAGGTTCTGGTCGTGCTCGTGACGGTTAACACCGCGGATCATCACGGGGCGGCCGTTGACGAGAAGGCGCCGATCGTCGATCTCTATCCGGCGGAACCCGACGCGTCGTCGATAGACCGCGTTCGTCCTGCCTTCGGCGTCGCGCATCTCGATCACGCAGTGATACAGCACCGGTGACTCCGAACTCCAGGGTTCCACCCTAAAGAAACCGCTTTCGAGGCGGAGCCGGTCGGCGCGGTTTGCGTTCTCGTGGGCGTGGCCGTCGCTTGCGGCGGGACCCGTGAGATCGCCGGCGTCGCGGGCGTCCTCGATTTCGTTCAGGTCATCATCAAACAGGCGGAGCACCACGGTCACCGGTAGCCCCACGCCGGTAGCGCCGGATTCGGTGGCGGCGCCGGAGCCGGTGGCGGCTGCCCCGTCCAGACCCACCGCCTCGATCTCCACGATCAGGGAGCCCGTGGCGAGGTCCGGCGCCAGGGTCGGGGTGATGCGAAGCGCCGCGGGGTGCACCGCGGGACGGTGCGTGAGGTATACACTGCGGTGGATTCCCGCCATCCACCACTGGTCCTGGTCTTCGATAAAGCTTGCGTCGGAATACCGCACTACCAGGATACGCAGCTCGTGACGGTCTCCGACACGGAGATGCTCGGTGATATCGAACTCACTCTCCAGGCGACTGTCCTTTGCAACACCGACCTCTATTCCGTCGAGTCGAACGATCGCCACGCTCTCGGCGCCACCGAGATGCAGGATCACCCGCCCCGACGGGATCTCCGGAATCGAGAAGAAGCGTCGGTACAGGCCGGTCGGGTTTATCGGCGGCGGATCCGGCGGGAGGTCGTCAAAGGGCATGCGGATATTGGTATAATGTGGCTTGTCCCAGCCCTGCAGCGTCCAGTTGCCCGGGACAGTGATCGGTGCCCAATTACCCGCGGCGGTACGCGCTCCCGGGACCTCCTCCGACGCACAGGCGGCGTACCCCTCATCGGCGCTCTCGAAATACGCAAAATCCCACTGACCGTCCAGATCGAGAAGCTTTCCCCGATCCAGAGGATCCGCGGCGAGAGCTTCTTCCACGGAGGCATACGCGGGGAGTTGCGGGCGCATCGGTAGGCGGCCGATCCCGGTGATCGCCGGCTCCCGCCAGGGACGAGCGGCGGCGGTGCCGCGGGTGGGATCGCTCATCGGGAACCTCCGTCGTGATCGTCGCCGTCCACCGCATCGAGAAACCAGGAGAACGCCTGGTAGTCACCCACCATCCGGGGAACGCGCAGCCCTCTGTCCATGAGCCAGGCGGCGGCGTAGACGGTGCCGCCGACGGTGTCACGATACCACCTGCCGGGGGGAAGCCCCGCCAGACGAAGGTGGTCCGGGCCCGGCTCCGGAGCGATCAGCGGCTTGTAGAAGAACACCGCCGCACGACGCGCGTCCTCCGAGAGCACCATCCAGGCGTGGTCGGTACCCAGACCGTCGTGGAAGGTGGGGCCCTCCGCGGCGTTCTGCCGCGACAGCGCGCCGCGAAGCCGAATGAAGCGTCCGTTCATCACCCACTCTCGTATAGCCTGATATCGATCCGAACCTTCCCGAAAGATCGCCCGGTCGTCCTCGGATTGCCTCGCCGGGTCGAGCTCGAACCCGAAGGAGAAGGGTAACGCTGTGAGTACTCGGGTGCGGGCAGGCGTGTTCCGCCCCACCTGGTGATTCGGTACCGCCGAAACGTGAGCGCCCATCATCTCCGGGGGAAAGAGCAGGCTCGTGCCGTACTGGATCGGGAGCCGTTCAACCGCATCGGTCTGATCGCTCGTCCAGAACCGCGGCGAGTAGCGGGCGAGGCCGAAGTCCATTCGACCACCCCCGGCGGCGCACCCTTCGATCAGCACCTGCGGGTACGCATCGGTGATACGCCGGAGAACGTCGTAGAGACCGAGTATATAACGATGCATCGTTTCACCCTGTCGTTCCCGAGTAAGCACCGTGGATCCCGCTTCGGTCATTGCTCGATTCATGTCCCACTTGAGATAGACCGCGTCGGTCTCCTCGATGATTCGAGATATGGTAGCGACGATAAAATCCTGCACCGCCGGTATACCCAGATTGAGCGTAAGCTGTTCACGGGCGCGGGTAGGCTCGCGTCGGTCGATCCGAAGCGCCCACTCCGGGTGCGTTCGGTATAGCTCACTCTCGGGCGAGACCATCTCCGGCTCAACCCAAAGACCAAAATCGAGACCCTCCGCCCGTACCGCCTCCGCCACCGGCCGCAGTCCCCCAGGAAACAGCTCCTCGTTGGGCCACCAGTCACCCAGGGAGGTGGTGTCGTCACGCCGCGCGGAAAACCAACCGTCATCGAGCACCAGGAGCTCCGCGCCGATCTCGCGACCGCCCCGCGCGAGGGTACGGATCTTCTCAACATCGATATCGAAATACATCGCTTCCCAGCTGTTGATAACGACCGAACGCGGTTTCTCTCGCCACCGGGAAGCGACGATACCGTCCCGCAGGATCCGATGAAACGCCTCGCTCATTCCTCCGAACCCTCGGTTGCTGCGGACCAGCAACGCCGGAGCAGTATCAAAGGACTCGCCGGGTTCGAGCTCGACCCTGAGTCGTCCGATTCCGATTGAACAGCGACAGGAGGCAAAAGGATCACGGTCCACGGTGGCGCGGAAGTTTCCACTGTACGCCAGCGTCATCGCATAAACGCGTCCGTGATCCTCGCCGGTGTCGGTGTCGCAAAGCGCAACAAAGGGGCTCGACTGGTGACTGCTGGATCCGCCGCGACTTCCGATCTCGCGTCGCCCGGGAGCGACCGGTATCCGATCAACGTGGCGCTCCCGCGCCCAGGAACCGCTCAGGGTTACCGCGTCGTACCTTCCGGGCCGTAGATCCACCGACGCCGAGGCGGGATCGAGCAGCCATATCGGCGATTCGTCGCGATTGGTAATCCTGGTCCAGCGGATCAGTGCGGGTGCGTCATCGTGGACAAGGTAGAAGAGATCAACCGACAGGTCGCCTCGAGGATCGGCAAGTTCTATCCGAAGGGTCTCGCAATCACCGAGAGCGTGATCCTCCCTCAACATCGCCATGCCTGCCGGCATCAATCGATCGGACAGTATCTCGTGCGACCGGTACTCCAGTCGAAGAGCCGAGGTTCCGTCGGCAAGGATCACCCCAAGGGCTCCCTCCCGATGCTCCCCGGTCCCCCAGGCAGGGTACTCCTGGGGGAGGAGGTCCAGCGAAACCCGTCCCTCCGAAATAGGAATCGCCGCCAGGTACGCCGGCGGGGGCGCGTCGACACTACCGAGCACCGCGTCCGGTATTTTCTCAACGGGCGCACCCCAATACAGATGACGTACAAAGCGACCGTCCACGAGACCGATCGCATAGCTGTAGTGCTGTGTTCGCAGATGGAACCCGCGATCACCGTTGAGCGAGGCAATCAACATGTAATACACCTATACACGTATACATCAATACATGTAACCACGTTACCACCTTGATCAGAGATCTACTCTTTAACGCCACCAAAGGTCAGACCGGCAATAAACTGCTTTTGCAGCACAAAGAACACAATCACCGATGGGATCGCCACCACCACGGAGCCCGCGGCGATCAGGTTCCAGGAAATGGACCACTGACCGCGCAGCGCCTGCAGTCCGAAAGTGATCGGTCGCGCTTTATCGCTCTGTACAAGCGTCAACGCCCAGAAGAAATCGTTCCAGATAAAGGTGAAGAGCAGAACCCCCAGCGACGCCAGGGCGGGCCGGATCAGCGGCATGATCACTCGGAAGAAGACTCCCATCTCGGTGGCCCCCTCGATCCGCGCGGACTCCACCAGCGCTATGGGCAGGTCGGCGATAAAGTTTCGCAGGAAGAACGTGGCGAACCCGATCTGGAAGGAGGTATGAAAAATAATCAGGGCGATCAGCGTGTCCAGGAGATCAAGGTTGGCAAACATCGTCCGCACCGGGATCATCAGGATCTGAAACGGTACGAAGTTGCCTGCGATAAACATGGCGTAGAGCAGAATCCGCCCGCGAAAACGGTGGATCGCCAGGGTGTAGCCCGCCATGGCGCTGAAGAAGACCGCCATTACCACCGACGGGAGCGTTATCACGACAGAGTTGATAAAGTACCGCAGCATAGGACTGCGGGCGGGATTAAACACTTCCGAGTAATTCTGAATCAGCTTGAACTCGGTAGGCCAGCCCCAATAATTGCCGGCGATGATATCGGCGTTACCCCGGACCGAGGTAACCAGGATCGCCAGCATTGGCAGCAGCCAGCCAATCAGGACTACCGGCAGGGCGATCTTGTAGATGATCCGTACAGGGGCACTCGTTTTTTCGATCGGTGTAGGAAACATATCAGCCCCTTTCGTTCTGCACGACCGTGCGCAGGAAGAACGCGATAAATACCGACATCATGAGGAAGAGGATCACCGCGATCGACGCGCCGTACCCCATCTTGAAGTTGAAGAGCGCTTCCTCGTACATCAGGTACGCCAGGACGTTACTCGTTCCCCAGGGACCGCCGGCGGTCATGATCGCGATCAGGTCAAAGCTCCGGAGGGCACCGATCACCGTAACCACCACCGCAATGAAGGTGGCGCCGCGTAGCTGCGGGAGTACCACGTTCCAGAGCATCGACCAACCGGAGGCGCCGTCGATCCGTCCCGCCTCGACCACCTGGGAGTTCATGCTCGTGAGTCCCGTGAGATACAGGATCATACAGTATGCGGTCTGCGGCCATAGTGCCGCGACGATGATCCCGTAGGTTGCAAGCTTTTCTGTGGCGAGAATCGGAACCGGCTCCAACCCAAGCCGCGTAAACAGCTCGGCAAGCAGGCCCAGATCGGGATTATAGAACCAGGAAAAGATCAGTCCGATAACGACAAGGTTGATCACAAAGGGAAAAAAGAAAAGCGACTTCATAAACCGGATTCCCCGGACGTTCTGATTGAGAAAAAGCGCGATCGCCAGTCCACCCACCGGGGCAAGCATCATCAACACGAGCCAGCGGACGTTGTTGGCCAGAGATAACTGGAAGTCACCATCCCCGAACAGGACGCGATAGTTCTCGAGTCCCACCCAGGTCATCTCTCCGAAGCCGCTCCACTCGTGAAAGCTGATCCAGATGCTCTGTAGAATCGGCCACACCACAAAGATCGCGAAGAGGATCATCGCGGGGGCAAGGAAATACGCCGGCGCAAGTCTAAACTGCAACCGAAGCCAGCGATACTCGGCGGACTTTTTCACAGGATACTCCTTGAGGCGTTCGTAAAAACGGGGCGGCCGCCCAGCGCAGCCACCCCGCACATTCAGACACGCAACCGACTATTCAAAGATAGCCTGTCGCTCGTTCTCCAGACGCTCGCGGATTGCGTCGATCCGGTCAGGATTGACCATAAACTCCTGAAATCCTTCCATGCCGACCGCCGCCATCTCCGGCGTTGTGTCGCGGTCATAGAACTGAGCGAGACCGTCCGCTTCGTTGAGCATCTCGAAGCCCGCGATCGTAAACCGATCCTCCGGAGCTCGGCTGTACTTGTTGGGTGGAATGTTCCCGACTTCGTAGGCGAAGTCCGCGAGAACCTCCGGTCGCGAGACAAATTCGAGGAACGCCTTCGCCTCCTCTACGTTCTCCGCGCCGGCGGGCACCAGGTACGCCTCGGTCGGCGCGTCTTCATACATTCCCACGTCCGGATTGATCATGGGAAACTGGAAGAACCCGATGTCGTCAATCACGCCGGCGGCCTCCAGATCGGGAACGATAAAGTTACCGATCAGGTACATCGCCGCCTGGCCGTTGATAAGCGGCGCCTGCGCCTCCTGCCAGGAGTAGGTGGCGTGATTATCGAGGAAGAACCCACGGTCGAGCAAGTCTTCCCAGACCGCAAATACCTCGTCCAGGCCGGGATCGGTGTACGCAACCTCACCGGCGGTCAGGTCCATGTGGTATTCGTATCCGTTGATGCGCAGGTTGAGATAGTCAAACCATCCCGCAGCGGTCCAGAGATACTTGGTCCCGATCGTGACCGGAGTAATCCCGTTGGCAACCAGGGTGTCCCCTACCTCGAGAAACTCGTCCCAGTTGGTGGGAACCTCGAGACCGTACTGCTCGAAGATGTCGGTTCGATAGAAGACGCCCCACTGGTAGTAGCCCCAGGGTACGCCGTACTGCTTGCCGTCCACGGTAAAAGCAGCCTCGCTCGATGCCATCGAATCGTGAAAGTCTGCTTCTTCCCAGAGATCACTCACGTCCATGCTAAGGCCCTGATCAACGAAGAACTTCATCCGGTTGCCGGCGAACCAGAGAGCCACATCAGGTGGGTCCGAGGCGAGAAAGTTCCGGATCGCCGTCTTGTACGCTTCGTGGTCAAAGGTGTTGAGCGTCACGTCGATGTCCGGATATTCCGCGCGGAACGCATCAACCATCGTTTCAAAGGCGGCTTTCGGCGCCGGGTCGGACAGGTTTGAGTTGATCACCAGCGTCGTGAGTTCCGGTTCCCCGCTTTCGGCAGCGGTACTCTCGGCAGCTTCTTCCTGACGGGCACACCCGGCGAGTAGAACGAGAGCCGCCAGGCCCAACAGCGCTATCGCTTTTCGAAAATTCATAGTCGAATCCTCCTTGTGGATTGTGAATAGTGAGTAATTGTCCACCCACCCTGAACACCCGTCAATCTCACAATATTCCGGCACTTTTCCGAATTTCGCGTCCTCCCGTCGTCACGCCGGGATAAATCCGGTGGAACAACGATCCACGAACACCCAAAGGAGACATATCTTTCGCGATATTCATGAACGTATTACAATATTCAGGTGATCAATCAGCACGATCAGGGGCGCCGCGACGGCGACTTTGTCCTGTATACGCCCACTGAGGTAGAGAACGAACTACCCTTTCAACTCGTCGGCGTGGGGTGCGACTTTTACCAGTACCCGATCGTTCGGCCCTTTGGATTTCCGGTCTATCAGTGGATCCAGACCGAGAGCGGTACCGGTACACTCGTGCACGACGGACGGTCCGAGACCGTAGGAAGCGGCGAGGCGATGCTCCTCTACCCGGACGAGGCACACGAGTATCGCGCGGCGGAAGAGCCCTGGTACGTCCATTGGATCACGTTCAGCGGGCACCACATCCCGAGCATGCTCCAGTACCTCGGCATGACCGGTACCGGCGTTTACCGCGCCTCCGATCCTGAGACGATCGTCACGCTGATGCGTAAGGCACTCTCCACCCTGCGGAGCGACTATCCCCTGCGCGGTATCGACGGCTCCGGTCTCGTATACCAGCTCCTGCTGGCGTTCTTCAAGTACGTTCGACGTGACGAGAACGATAGTCACGACTCGCGAATCATGCGCCTCAAGCCGGCGTTCGACCTGATCGAGCGCGACTTCGCCGCGCCCCTCTCCCTGGACGATCTGGCGCAGTCCGTGGGTGTGAGCCCCCAGTACTTCTGCGACCTCTTTCGACACTTCACGAGTCACCGCCCCACGGAGTACATCAATCGACGCCGGATCGATCGCGCCAAAGAGATTCTGGTGGGCGAACCGGGTACGAAGATCCATGACGTCGCCCGACGGGTGGGGTTCGAGAGCGACAGCTACTTCTCGACGGTGTTTCGGCGTTTTGAAGGTGTGAGCCCTCGCCAATACCGGGAGGTCAACGCGGGCTACGCTACCCAATCCCCCTCGACGGGTGTACGCTGAAACCATGCAGGTACTTATCGCCGATTCGCTCTCTCCTCGCGCGATCAAAGATCTCGAATCAATGGGCTGTGCCGTCCGCAACGAACCATCCCTGAGCGCCGCCGATCTCCCGGACGCGATCGCCGGCGTAACCGTCCTCATCGTGCGGTCGACCCGGGTGGGCGCGGCGGTCTTCGACGCCGCGGACGAGCTGGCTCTCGTGGTACGTGCCGGAGCCGGCGTCAACACGATCGATCTGGAGGCCGCCGACCGCAGCGGCGTCTTTGTCGCCAACTGCCCCGGTAAGAACGCCCACGCCGTGGCGGAACTCGCCCTGGGCCTGATCATCGCTGCGGACCGGGGGATCGCCGGCGCCACCGCGGACCTCGGCGTCGGACGCTGGCGCAAAAAACACTACGGCGCCGCCGCGGGCCTGCGGGGCCGCACCCTGGGAATCCTGGGCTACGGCACGATCGGCCGGATCGTCGCCGGATACGCGGCGGCCCTCGGTATGAAGCGGCTCGTCTGGAGCCGCAGCCTCACGGCGGAGCGCGCCGAGGAGGAGGGCGTCCAACTCGCCGCCTCGCCTCTGGAGGTTGCCCGCACCGCCGATGTGGTGACGATTCACCTGGCGGCCGCCACGGAGACGCGCGGCCTCGTGGACGAGATGTTCCTCGCGGCGATGAAGGAGGGAGCGATCCTGGTCAACACCGCCCGGGGAGAGATCGCCGATCAGGCGGCACTCGCGGTCGCTATCCGGGAGAAAGGTCTGCGGGTGGCGCTGGATGTGTTTGCCGATGAGCCCGGCGGCGGCGAGGCCGAGTGGCTACCCGACGGTTCAAAGGACTTTGCTCCGATCCTGCGGGCGGCGACACCCCACATCGGCGCCTCCACCGCTCAGGCATCCGACGCGATCGCCGCCGAAGCGGTTCGGATCATTACCAATCACGACGTCAAAAAGCCGCTGTTCCTCTATGTGGCTTTCAATGCGCCGCACGGACCGTTTCAACCGCCAAAGGACGCGGCCACGAAAGCCTACGAAGATCTGCCGGAAAAGCGCAGACAATTCGCCGAGATGGTCACCTCCATGGACGCCGGCATCGGCCGCATCGCCAAGGCCTTGGCCGAGCGAGAAATGCTCGACGAAACATTGATGGTATTCTCCAGCGACAACGGCGGCGTCGCTCCCAAGAATCGGGCGGACAACACACCACTTCGAGCCGGTAAGGGAACGCTTTACGAAGGCGGCGTTCGGGTCTGCGCCTTTGCTCGCTGGCCGAACGTGTTTCCCGCCGGCGAGAGCCGCCATCCAATCCACGTTACCGATTGGTATCCCACCTTCGTCGAGGCGGCGGGAGGAGTCCCCAAGAAACAGAATCTCGACGGCGTAAGTCTGATAGATTCCCTAAGCGGTAAGACACAGGCTCCGCCACGGGAGTCCGTCTTGTTAAACACCAATCCGAAGAAGTCCGCCATACGGTCGGGAAAGTGGAAACTGATCGTCAATTCCCGCCCCAACGGTCGCGAAACGTCCGAACTGTACGATCTCTCGACGGATATCTCGGAAAGCGAGAACCTTCTCATCGATCACCCCGAAGAGGCCAAGCG
>Ga0180436_10006653_pt1 | contig 10007 bp, 9 predicted proteins | sample SS_ome_2_FD_132434 | JGI IMG/M metagenome (GOLD analysis project Ga0180436, IMG submission 132434) | Hypersaline lake sediment archaeal communities from the Salton Sea, California, USA - SS_3_S_2 metaG | ecosystem: Environmental > Aquatic > Non-marine Saline and Alkaline > Hypersaline > Sediment...
ACGACCGGACAATCGATGGGAAGGACATCGGACCACTTCTGCGGGGCGACGAAGGGGCCCGGAGTCCGCACGAGGCGTTCTTCTACTATTTTCAGGGCGATCTCCAGGCAGTGCGCTCGGGTCCCTGGAAACTCTTCCTGGAGCGTCGCATTCGCAAGGAATCCGCTCCCGTAGCACTCTACCATCTCGAAAACGACATCGGCGAGACGACCGACGTTTCCGCCGACTACCCCGAGATCGTCGCCAAGCTGGAGAAACTCGCCGATGGCGCCCGCGCCGACATGGGCGATGCCTTCACCGGCGTCGCGGGAAGCGGGAATCGACCACCCGGGGTAGTGGAAGACCCGTTGCCGCTGACCACGAAGCCCTAGTCGCGGACGCGGATTATGGGAGAATTCCTTCGTGTTTGCCCCCTTCTGCCGGGAGCACGTTCGATTTCCCCCTCGCCAAGAACCGCTTGAACCGGCGCGATCCCGCCCCAACAGTAGCGATCTCCGCACCCAGCCCACGCCATCAACGCCTCGAATGCCCGACGCACCCCAGGATTCCGATGATACCCTCGACGACCTCCCGTTCGAGGATGCTCTCGCCGCACTCGAATCTGTGGTGCAGGAAATGGAGTCGGAGGAAATCACGCTCGAGGGTCTGATGGAGCACTACGTTCGGGGCACCCGGCTTCACCGGATCTGTGAGAAGCGCCTCGACGAGGCCCAGGGTCGAATCGAGATTATCCGTCGACGGAGCGACGGACGTAGCGACATGGAAGTTTTCGGGGATCACGCGCCTGGGGAAACGACGCCTCCCGCCCCCGATCCGGCGACTGCCACGACCCTCGAAAAAGACGAAACGGACACGCCTTCCCAGGATGGAGAACTCTTCTGAAATCAGCAGCCTCGCGGATTCCGAGCTGCCCAAAGCCTCCTCCCCGGAGGAATTGAAAGCGCTTCCCGAGGATCAGCTTCCGCTCCTCGCGGAACGGATCCGCCGCACCCTGATCGAGTGTCTCTCGAAGACCGGGGGACACCTCGGGCCGAATCTCGGAGTCGTGGAACTGACGATCGCCCTGCATCGTGTCTTCGACACGCCCGATGACAAGTTCGTCTTCGACGTCAGCCACCAGGGATATGTGCACAAGATGCTCACCGGGCGATGGGACCGGATCGGCACCATCCGCCAGTATGAGGGACTGAATGGATTCCTGCTGCGCACCGAAAGCGAGCACGACTGCTACGGGGCCGGCCATGCCGGAACCGCCGTTTCCGCCGCACTCGGTATGGCGGCCGCCCGCGACCTGGCGGGGGAGGACAACCACGTCGTTTCCGTCGCCGGAGACGCCGCCTTCACCTGCGGACCGACCTTCGAGGCCCTGAACAACATCTCGGAGACCACGAAACGGTTTATCCTCGTTCTGAACGACAACGAGTGGTCCATCGACCGGAATGTCGGAGCAATCGCCAAGTATTTCCACGCCCTGCAGACGAGTCCGGCCTACTCCCATATTCACGAGACGGCGGCCGACTTCGTGGAACGCATCGCCGGCAAGTCCATTCGCTCGATCGCCCACAAGATGGAGCGGGGTGCCAAGAATCTCCTGTTTCCCAACGTTCTTTTCGAGAAATTCGGGATCCGCTATTACGGACCGATCGACGGTCACGACGTCCACCTTCTCACGCGAACCTTCGAGTTTCTGAAGAGGCAGGATGAGCCCGTCATCCTCCACATCATAACCGAGAAGGGCCGCGGCTACGAGCCGGCCAAGGCCAATCCGATGAAATTTCACGGACTCGGCCCCTACAAGACGGAAACGGGCGAAACGCCCGCCGGTTCGCTTCCCACCTTCTCTCAACTCTACGGGCGTCATCTCGGGAGATTCGCCCAGGAGGACGAGGCGATCGTGGCGATCACCGCCGCGATGCCCAACGGAACGGGACTGACGGAATTTCAGAAGGCGGTGCCGGAACGCTACTTCGATGTCGGAATCGCCGAGGAACACGCGGCCCTGTTCGCCTGCGGTCTCGCCACGGAAGGATGGAAGCCCTTTCTCACCATTTACTCGACCTTCTTCCAGAGGGCCTACGACATGGCGATCCACGACATCGGCATCCAGAATCTTCCCGTGCGCCTGTGCATGGATCGTGCCGGTCTGAGTGGCGATGACGGCCCCACCCACCACGGCCTCTTCGACATCGGGTACCTGAGACACGTCCCCAATTGGGTTTTCATGCAACCCAAGGACGAGGATGAGTTCGTCGATATGCTCTGGACCATGGCGCACCACGACGAGGGCCCGATTGCCGTCCGCTACCCGCGCGGAGCCGGAACCGGGACCACGCCGAGGGATTCGCCCCGTCTGCTCGAGATCGGACAAGCCGAGGTGGTAGCAGAAGGAAGCGACGTGGCCATTTTCGGACTCGGTCATCTCTTCGAACTGGCCGTCGAGGCGAAGCAGACCCTCGAAGCGGAGGGATACTCGGTCGCCCTGGTGAATCCCCGTTTCATCAAGCCACTCGACACCGCCTGCATCGAGCGTTTCGGCAGGGATTGCGACGTGATCCTCACTTTCGAAGATCATGTTCTCATGAATGGCTTCGGATCGGCCGTCATCGAAACGCTCAACGACGCGGGTATCTCGACTCCAGTGGAGCGGGTCGGTTGGCCCGACGAGTTCGTCGAGCATGGAAAAGTCCCCATCCTCCGCGAGAAGCACGGCATCACCGCCGCATCGGGAGTGGCCAAGGCGCGCAAACACCTGGCGGTTCGGGAACCCGTTCCCGGCTGAGAATCAGGGCTGCGGGAGTTCGCCCCCCGTTCGGGCGGGAGTCCGTGCCGGGGCGCGCCCCACTTACCCGGGTAACGTATGACTCGAACCGGGCTTGCGCGACGCGCAGAGAGCGCCCGCCATGGCCCAGCATCGGGAGCGATCCGGCCACGGCCGGACCCGGGGTTTGCCCATTGACCGGGACGTTGTCCATCCGGATCGATCCGGACAACCCGAACCATCATCTCTGGAACAACAGGGGGACCTGGTGGTGCCACTTCACCCGCCACCGGTCCGATCACACCGTCGAGCGTGTCCCTACGTCCCTGCGAACCCGCCACCGCTCGCCAGAGAAGAGTCCGTCTCTTCGCAGCCCTCTCGTGAAGCGAGAGGCCGGATGATCATGCCCTGCTGAGATACTTCGCCATCGAACGGAGGAGGGATGCCGCGAGCGGGGGAGACTTCTCCATCGTGCGGTGCAGCGTCCTCACGGGAAACGAGATTGCCCGCACCCGGCTCGCGGTGCGGACCGTGGCGCTCGCCGGAGTCGAGGACACCGCTCCGATCTCGCCCACCAATTCCCCCGGTTCGGAGACGCGATTGATCTCCCGGCCTTCACTGAAGATGGATAGTGTGCCCTCGCCCAGTACCCACACGACCTCGCTGATCACACCTTCGGTGAGAATCTCCACACCGGCCTCGAATTCCTCTTCCGTTCCGCCAGCGGCGAACGAAGCGAGCGCCTCGTCCGAAGCGACGCCGAAAGCATCGTTTCGGCGCAACAGGGCGACGACGGGGGACTCATTCATCGGGCGCTCACTAATCGCGAAAACCGGCCTCGGCGCAAGAGTGCACTTGCGTAACGTCTCTCGGACGAGAATGCTGAAGCGGCGGGGCGCCCCGGCCATCATGCTCAACGATCCCGAAAAGAACCAGGAGGCGGAATCGATCGAAGTGCGGTGTTACTTCGTCCGGGAACGCAATGCTCTCGCCGTCCGGGGGGAGTTCACCCCGCTTTACACGGACTACTATCTCCACCTCATGCAGCACCAGATCCGGCCATCTCCGGAGTTCGACCAGGCGCTCAAGACCGGACTCGCCGCGGTCACGCTGCACCTCGCTTCCCGGCCCCGCAACGAGGCGGTGGCGTGGACGCTGAACTGGCAGGATCCCCTGCACAATCTCTTCGTGACCGGCAGCAACCGGCTCGGCAACGTCACCGGCCGCGTCTTCGAGGAGGACATCCGCCCCGCCGAGACGAACCTGTTCTTCTCCCAGACCACTGCCGGTGGACAGGGCGATCGTCAGAGCACGATCGAGGCGCCGGATCGCGACATGTTCCAGGTGGCGGAAGCCTACTACCGTCAGAGTGAGCAGCGACTCGCCCGCTTCTTCCGCCACGGCGAAGAGGATTTCGTCCTCGTCACCGCACAACCCGATTGCGATCTCCCCTGGCTCGAATCCCTGGATGATGATGCGATCCGAAGCATCGACGCGGAGGAGACGCTGAGCCTGCTGGAGAAGCGCTTCTATCGCTTCGACTGCGGCTGCACCCTGGAGAAGATCTTTGCGATCGTGAGCCGGATGACCGGTTCGACGATCGACGAAGTGTTCGGAAACGAGGAGGTCACGGTGGCGAGCTGTCCGCGATGCGGGGCGCGCTACGCGCTGACCCGGGAGGCCCTCGAAGCCTACCAAGCGAATCCCCCCCAGGAATGAGCCGCTCCGGCGAACAGGATCCCACCCGCCGCGAGCAGGAGGAAGCGTGGGTCGGAGATGCTGTCCTGGATCTCTTCGCGCGAAATTGGATCCTTCGCGAGAAGGGCACCCTCTGCGGGGAAACTCTCGTGCGAATGACCTCGAACCGCTTCCTCGCAACGGTGGGCAATCCCACGTCCGTCGAGGCCCGGATCGGACGGCTCTACCATCGAGAGGGGCTGGAGGCCGCCTTTTCGTGGATCGAATCGGAACTGCTGCCCGTTTTTCGCAAACAAGAGAAGAATCGCAGGTGAGCCCCCGCCGTCGAGAAAAGGGCGGTTTACACCTGTCGAGAAAGCGCGTAGCTTCCACCCGCTTCAGTCTGCCAAGCTCGAACTTTCGCCTCCCACTCTCACATGACAGAAGTATGGTCTCGATCGGTCTCGCCGGTGGCGGGTTGGCTGGTCTCGCTGGGTTGCGTGACCTTCGGTTTGCTCCTGTCGTCCTGCACGACATCGACGGGCACGACGGGGTCTACCGGCCAGGGCTATCGCTCCAATCATCCCGCGGTGAAGGCGCGGGACGCGCGCATCGCCCAGGAGCCCCCGGCCACCTACTACTACGGGCGGCGCTATTTTGTCGACGGCACACGCTTCTGGGGCTACGTCCGCAAGGCCGGGCAACCCTGGTCCGAGTCACGCCTCGTGATCATGGATGAGTCGATTCGCCATCAGCCGGACCGCGTCCCCGAGGAAGGGGAAGGCCTCAACCACGGCTACGATCACAACTGGGAGTACCGGATCTGGGGAAGTTTCACCAACCAGGAGATCTACGACCCCAACTCGAACTTCATCCTGCCCGAGTTTCGTCTCTCCAAGTACGAGCTCGTGAGCAAAAATCCCGGGTTTCTCTTTCACCCGAACGAGACCTACAATCCGCGCAAGCTTCCGCCGAAGCACCCGCCACTGCCGAATTGATTTTTCGGCGATCGGGGTGGCGACTGCGCTCGAAGGGGGCGTGAAGGGGCAGGCGGCACACCCCCGGAGACGACCGATACCGACCATGCATGCCGGCGCAACGGTTCTCGTGGTGGATGACGAACCGGCCATCGCCGAGACGGTGGAGTATGCCCTGAAGACCGAGGGCTACGCGGTGCGGCTCGCCGAGACCGGCGAAGAAGCGCTCACGATCTTTCGCGAGGGAGGCATCGACTTCGTCATACTCGACGTCGGTCTCCCCGATGGGAGCGGTTTCGACGTGTGCCGGGACATCCGCAAAGAGTCGCGTGTCCCGATCCTGTTCCTCACGGCACGGGAAGGAGAGATCGACCGGGTCGTCGGACTCGAGATCGGCGGCGACGATTACGTCGTCAAGCCATTCAGCCCGCGGGAACTGACGGCCCGCGTCCAGGCGATCCTGCGCCGTTCAGGTGGAGAGGGCGGGCCATCCCCCGACACCGGCGCGCCAGCCCCGGTGGGAGACAACGTCCTCTGCTACGGACGGCTCGCCGTCGATTCCGACCGCCGCCGCGCCACGGTCGACGGCAAGGACCTCGGGCTGTCGCGATACGAGTTTGGACTCTTGCGGATCTTTCTTACCCACCCCGGGCGAGTCTATACCCGTGACCAGCTGATGGACCTAGTCTGGGACGAGCCCGAAGCAGCCCTCGACCGGACCGTGGACGCCCACATCAAGACGCTGCGAGGAAAGATTCGGGAAGTCGCCCCGAAGTTCGATCCCGTCGTGACGCACCGGGGTGTGGGATACAGTCTCCGGGAGGACGATTGATCGCACCCGAGGCATTCGTCATGCGCATTACCTCACTCATCGTCGCCGGCTTCCTCGTGATCGCCGGCACCGGATTCTATGTCCTGCTGCGGAACTTCGCGGGAGATGTCGAACGGCAGTACTCCCAGGCCGCCGAAGAGCCTCTCGTCGATCTGGCCCACCTCTTTGCCTCGCTGATCGAACAGGACATCGACGGCGGCGCGATCGATCCGGGCCGTTTTCGTGCAGCTTTCCGCCAGGCTCACGATCGCCGGTTCCTGGCGACGATCTACAACCTCGAGAAGACCACGATCGCCACCCACGTCTACGTGACGGACCGGAATGGCGTTGTGATCTTCGACTCCGACGAAGGACGGAGAGAGGGCGAGAACTACGCCGATTACAATGATGTCTTTCTGACCCTGCGCGGTGAGTACGGGGTGCGCTCGTCGCGCACCGATCCGGACGACTCGCGAACCTCGGTCTTCTACGTGGCCGCCCCCATCCGCCATCGGGGAGAAACGATCGGCGTGCTCTCCGTGTCGCGCCCCGAGACCGTCATGGCACCCTTCGCCGAGGAAACCCGTGCGCGGGTCCTGACGTGGGGATTCGCGACCGGAGCTCTCGTCATTCTCCTCGCGGGCGCCTGGGCCTATGGATGGCTCCATCCGATCGGAGACCTTGCGCGTCACGCGCGCGAAGTGGCGGAGGGACGACGCTCGGAACTGCGTCCCACCGGACGGGCCGAGCTTCGTCTCCTCAGCCGCAACCTCGAATCGATGCGCCGGGAACTGGAGGGGAAACACTACGTCGAACACTACGTGGAGGCCCTCACCCACGAACTGAAAAGCCCGCTCGCCGCCATTCGCGGAGCGGCCGAACTGATCGACGAGAGCATGCCCCCCGGACAGAGACGCCGCTTTCTCGAGAACATCCTCGCCGAAACGGCCCGGACCGAAGACCTCGTGCGCCGCCTGCTCCAGCTCGCGTCGATCGAGACGCGATCGTCGCTCGGTCAAACGCAGTTACTCGACTTCGCCTCTCTCGTCCGCGAGGAGTGCGACTCGTTCGCGGCTCGTGGCCAGACAAAATCGGTCGCAATCGACTGCAGCCTTCTCCCCGCACAGACTATTCCCCTCTCCGGCGACCCTCTCATGCTCCGTCTCGCCGTTCGCAATCTTCTCGACAATGCGATCGACTTTTCCCCACCCCAGAGCACCGTGACGGTGACCCTCGACAAAAACGACGAAACCGTTCTTCTTCGGATTCACGACGAGGGCCCCGGTATTCCCGCCTATGCCGCAGAGCGAGTATTCGACCGGTTCTATTCGCTCAAGAATCGCGAAACCGGGAGAAAGGGCTCCGGCATCGGGCTCAGTATCGTCCGAGAAACGGCCATTCTCCACGGCGGACAATCGACGCTCCGCACCCGTGACGAGGGAGGTGCGGAGGCACAACTCGAACTCCCCCTCGAAGCCCGTTAGGATCTAGCCCGTTTCGGCCTGATGGTAGTCTGCCGGAAAATCCCGATCTCGCAGCGCCCTCTCGACACACGATCCCACGGATGGGGCGATCCTTCGAAAGAGACTGCGCAACTCTCCTGGCGATGCGATCGACCAGAGCCGGTCGTGGGGAAGGTAACCGATCGCCCCGGAGGTCATGTCCATAGCGAGCGGGTCCCCGGAAAGCGCCGTTCCCAGGAGAAGATGGTGAGATTCCACCACGTGGGGAAACTCCGTCGTTTGCACGAAAACCGATCGGTGGGCGTAGAGGGTGACCGGCCCGACCTCGTAGTCCGAAGCCGCCGAATGCGAATGCAGGAAATCATGCCAATCCTCCGACAGGGGCAACCCTTCGAGCCACTGCGCCACGTGGGCCGGGAGCGGACTCGGGTACCCCGCGGGCGGCCCGATTTCGCGGATCGCCTGTTCGAAAAGATCCAGGTCGAGCGACATTCCCCGGGCTTCAGGTCTTGTAGGGGCGAATCTCCTTGATCCGGAATTGCTCGGACTCGCCGGAACCATCGGAGAACTCGACCAGGTCGCCGGGTTTCTTTTCGAGCATCTGGGCCCCTCGTCCCGAGAGATAGGCGAGCACGTTCTGCTCCGGATCGGAGTCCCAGGCACCCAGGATCGTGTAGGTGAGAGGATCGCCGCCCTCGACAGGCTCCAGCTCGACGATGGTTCCGATCGAGACCATCGATGTGTCGGCGTTCGAGAAGTCGGTGGGACTCGCGATTTTCAGGTCCCGCTGCCAGTCGTTCTGGCGTTTCATCAGAACCCGCTGGTATTCCTTCGCCGACTTGTATTCGAAATTCTCCCGGAGGTCACCGTAGGAGCGGGCGATCTTGATGTCTTCCCGGTTCTGCGGGATCTCCTCCTTCACCAACCTGTCGTAGTCGGCCTTCTTCCGGGCAAGGCTCTCCTCCGAGACGATGAGAACTTCCTCTTCCTCCTCCCTGCCGGCGACGAGGTCGAGGGTCTCGGGCTGCAACTTGATCACCCGCGCCATCAGCGACTTCCTCGTCAACTCGTCGAACGAGGCGGAATTGGCGAGACGTCCCGCAAAATTCCGGATCGTGTTGATGTTGGCTCCCTCGATCAGGTCGGGAATCAGTTCCTTGTCGTCAACGATCAGGTCACGAAGCCGGTTCGCGGATCGAACCAGTCCCTCGTCGTTGAGTTGATCGGACTCCAGCGAACTCATCACCGCGAGCGAGGTATGCTCGTCGAAAACGGGCTCGGCCAGCTTCTTTCGCTCCCGGCAGATCCAGGCGAGCGCGTCCGATGACAGAGTTCTCTGCTGCAGCCCGAGTTCGAACCACTCCACGACGCGGCTGGTCCTGCCCTCCTGATCGAGATAATCCGCGATTTCGCCGATGGTCCGCAGGTTGCTCTCGGGAATGAGAGCGAGGATCTGATCCGGCCACTCGTCGCCGAAGGCGGCGGGGAAGTTGCGCAGGACCTGGCGGAGTCGGGTCAGCGACAGCTCCTCGAGGAGTTCGGCGATGCGTTCCGTCTCGGTTTGGAGGATTTCGGCCACGTTGATCTGGTCGTCGCCCAACTCGAAGCCCTTGATCCGGTTGGCCAGTTCGTCCCGGGCGAGAATCAGCTCGACCGCAGGCACGAACTGCAACTTTACGCCCTTTTTCGCAACCTCTCCGATCTCTTCCAGAACCGAACCGAGGCTCGTGACGGGATCCTCGTAGATTCCCAGGTCCTTGACGATCGCCTCGACGGCCTTGAGCTTCGCCTTGAGGTCGCGCGCTTCGCGGAAGTCATTGATGAGATGATCGGAATGGTCGAACTCCTCGTCGCGCATCTCGAGCGGTTCGGTCCGTTTCGAAGGCACGATAAACTGCCGGTCCTCGCGGAGGCGGCGTTTCGTTCCCTCCCACCAACTCTTGTATTTTCCCTCGGGAATGACGCGCCCCTTGATCAGGTCCTCGAGATCATCGAGGTAGATCTTGCCCCCCGTCGATTGAAGAGCCAGCTTGACACAGTCCACCGGTTCGCCTGCCGCGAGAGCCTGGAGTTCCTCCAGCTTCGAATGCCTCATCGCGAGGAAAGAGTCCTCCGCCAGCGGGGTGAGCGAGGAAGCGGCGAACTTCATTCCCATCTCGTGTCCCGGCTTGTCTTCGAAATCGACGACGACCTTGGTGTTGAGCCGGTCCCAATCGACCACCTTTCCCGCCCCCCAGCTCTTGTGAGCACAAAACGTTCCGGGTTCGAGGGCGTCCAACTTCTCGGCGGCTGCCGGATCGAGTTTTCCGCGGGAAACAAGC
>Ga0180436_10006656_pt1 | contig 10000 bp, 11 predicted proteins | sample SS_ome_2_FD_132434 | JGI IMG/M metagenome (GOLD analysis project Ga0180436, IMG submission 132434) | Hypersaline lake sediment archaeal communities from the Salton Sea, California, USA - SS_3_S_2 metaG | ecosystem: Environmental > Aquatic > Non-marine Saline and Alkaline > Hypersaline >...
CAACTATTTGAAAAAAATGTCAAAGATGTAATCAGATTTGAAGGACTTGACAACTATATTGTTGTGTGTGAAGAAGGGTATGTGTATGGTCTCAAGTACAACAACACAATTGTCAACTTGAACATTGTTCCATCTCTTTCATCTTACCTCTCTTACACCACATTCGACAACAAAGCAGCATTCCTCACAAACACTAGCGGTACATGTGTTATCATTGATAATTTTACACTTGTTGATACGCTGTCAACTGCTACCAACACAAGTGAAGAATCTATCAACAGTGTTTTCTATCACATCTCTGCTTTAAAAGGTGTACCAGGCGACAATATCAAATCATATGATGATGTTGAGGTGTGTTACACATCTAACAACACAATTTACAAACAGAACCGCTTTACTGATGTCTCTGTACCAGTTATCCAATCATCAACTACATTGAACGACTATGCTATCGACGCAAATGGTAACTATCTTGTCCTTCACAGCGATGATATCTTAAGTCTATTCAATAAGAACCGTATCCTTACCTTCAAGGGGCTCTTATCAACAATTCCATTATCAGGTAACAAGTGCGAATTTGTGAGAGAATTTGTTAATGGGCAAGAGAACGAGTTCCTCAGCGTTGTTGGTGTTGGTGAAGATAGCAGATCGCGCTTGACCCTGTTTGATTATAACGGTAACCTCAGTGCAAACACTGTTGTAAGCGGTAATCTCAGTTCTACACAAGCTAATTTCACAAATTACAACTACTATCTTGATAAAGAGCAAAGCAACACACTTAAATTCAAAATCAGACTTGAGAATGTGAAGAACAGGCTCGACATTTACACAGAAACGATCACATACAACTACAGTAATATCGAAGAAGGTTATGTGTCACTTGCATACACCTTCGATAGCTTACGTGGTAAGATTGTATTCTTTATCAACGGTATTCCAACTGTGACTAGAACGTTTGATCCTGCTAAATATACAGTTGCAGACATTTTTGCTGATGATATCACAATCGGTGGTACAGGATTCTACAACGGCCGCTCATTAACCGATTACTTAAAGCAAACTAACTACTACAATACATACAACACAAGTCTCAGACAGCTGTTCATTTTGAACAAACCGCTAACACCTGGTGAAGTTGTTGCTCTTTCTCTTATCAACAGAGATGTAAATGACTTGACACTGTCTGTACCGTGTGGTCAACGAAGCAATATCGAAGAAATCACAAGATTGTTCAAATTTGGTGTACCCGAATCGTACAGCAACCACATCAAAGTACAAATCAAGAACAGTGGTATCACAGACCCCGAGTTCAAAGAAGCAATTGAGCAGCGAGTACGTGACAGTCTTGCTAAAATCTCCAAGGGAGACGTTCAGATCGATGACATCTCATTCATTGACTATACTCCATCTGCGTGATTAAATAGAATTGATGGTGGATTACATCAATAAGAGGAAATTCTACGCTGCGGATAGCGAGTTCTTATCTGGTAACAATGTTTACGAAGGGTATGTTCTCAGAGACGGACGCAATTTTACCGATTTGTTCGGGTCTCCGCTCACAGCAAATGCCACTTTCTCTACAGATTTAGCTGACTCCGACTATTTTAGAGACAGACTGATATCTGACACACTAGTTTTACCAAATTCGCTGTCAAGTATCATCGTTCAACCTAATGATATACTCACAGATCGCCTCTTAAATGAGAAATTTGCGTTGTTGAACGACAATATCACATACATCTATAAGAGTTTACAGACACCACAAAACTATTTACCAGTTTCACAAGGCGTGCGATACGCTGCTCTGACATCGATTGGTGGTGTAGAGGAATTTTTGTGGTATAATGAAATTGTTACTACAAGCGAATGGCCAGATACAACAGGATACCAAGAATTTGAATACATCAACCATGGTATTGGTGTGACAAGTCTCTATAATGAAGACGCATTTACATTGTTCTGCACATCTAGTTCCTCTTTCATTGCTCTCACAGGTGATAATAACAACTTGACGCGTATTGAAGAGTCAACATACGTGTCTCAATCGGGTAGTGATCTTGAATTCAGTCAGATCACATCAATGGATTTTGTGAACAACTACCTTTACATCTGTGATAAAGGTGCAAATGCTATTCACAAGTATGACGTCACAAGTTACCTGACAGGTGACACGGGGTTTAAAAACAGACGCATTCGTATCGAGAGTTTAGGTAGCGTTGGTAGCTCTGAGGATAAAGCTAAGTTTAGTTCCCCCACTATTGTTACAGTTAAATCAGATCGTGTTGCTGTTTACGACAGTGGAAACAAAATCATCAAGATCTATGATGACGCATTTAACTTTCAACGCAAGCTTGCTGTTGGTAACATGAACCGTGAACCAGCGGTTGCTATGCGCTATAACACATTCACTAATGAATTATATGTGATTACAGAGACAACAAGTAGAGGTCTCAAATTATACAAAATAGATAACGATTACATTGCTTCTGATGCTGTCATATTAAAAGAAACACTAACCAATGGTGAAAACGTGATCGAAATTTCGTTCAGTTCAAACGATTCCAACTATTGGTACATGACGACAACAAACTTCATCTACAAAAAGCTCGTCAACAAACCTCAAAATAGTATTGGTGCATACAACGGTGATAGAATTTTCCTTTTCTACACCTACAAATGGAACTACGCAACGTTTGTATACTCTGGAGCTGATCTAATCTGGAATTCCGACACAAACCGAACATCATCATACGACAAATTCATCGGTATCACTTGTTACCCATCTGAACAGAATTTTGATCGAGTGTACATGTTCAAATATGGACGATTCTATGAATATGATGAGCCAAACTCGTTCCTCAGCATCCTGAACTTTTTCAACAAAGACAATTACTCTATTGAAAACATTAGTCTGTCGAATAAAGAGTTTGTACAACCTGCTGTCTACAACAAAGAGATCTACAAAATCATTTCCAACTTGTTAGCAGTCAAGAACAACATTGTAGGTAAGTATTATGGTTCGTATGACCTCAACGGAGCATACAGACTTGAAGGGTTTAATTACCTCATCAACCTCGACAAGTTCGTGATCAAAAATATCAAGAACTTCATCGTACACCAGAACGAGAGCGTAAACTATTTCACGGTCAACAGAACATTGCAAAAGCTCTTCAATTTGCAAAAGACACTTCTCGAAGCAATTGTCATTGATGTAGAAGGGTTGGTTCCTTATCCGATCACTGAGGATACGCTCATCGTGGATTAAATATTTTGGTACCATGGCAACAACACTCACCGACAACAACATTTCCGATACGTATACCGGATTGATTCATGCCCAGGGTGCACAGCTTCCTGCTGCAGGTCAAGTTATACTTTATGATGGGAACGGGAATGCTACTTCAGTTCGTTTAGGTAGAAGTGGTAATGGTGCAACAATTACCGGAATACTTTCTGCACAACAATTTAAAGCTAGTGGTATTAACTATCCTACTGTAGATGGGAATGAAAACGAAGCTCTAATTACTGATGGTAATGGAAATGCATTTTTCGGCAGTCTTAGTGGCAGTCTTCCCGATCTAACCCCGTCGCCCGCTAATACATACACAAGTCTTTCATCACTTACAGTCGATGCTAAAGGCCGTGTTACGGATGTGGGTACAGGTGCAGGTGGCTCACTCGGTTTAGCAAATCAATATAGATACGTTACACCAATCACACTTTTCGAAATCACGAATGATTATAGTGCAGATGTTAATGTCAATCAAGCTAATAAACCGGATGATGCTACGTATGCAATCATCCAGATCGAAATGGAACTAGAGCGAAACCAAAAGGTTGGATATGTTCAAACTTTCTACGTTGATATTAAATTGAACAACGTTCTTGTCGACTATCAAGGTAATAAACGGTTTAGCGGTTCACATACAGATCAACATGCTCGCATCATTGAAAGGTATGCTAAAATTGATGGTTCCGGTAATGTCAATTTTAATTTCACAACGGTTGGCTCAAATACTAACTACTATGCAAAAGCAACTCTTGTTGGTTATGCTAACTTCACACAACTAACTAATCCATAATATGCCCGACATCCAATTAATTAAACTCTCAATTCGAAGAGGTACAGACGTACAAAGAAAGAAAATTGTACTCGAACAAGGAGAACTCGGATATACAACCGACTACAAACGCCTTTGGATTGGTGATGGAATTCTAAGTGGTGGCAATATTGTTGGGGCAAAAGTTCATACACCTCTCGCAGGTGCAGATGCTCGTCTTGGTTTAGTTGAAGCTACACAAGGCGATGTAGTTTATGAGAAGAACCTCTTCTACCAATTAACAGGCACCAATTATGCAACAGCAAGTAGTTGGGGACAAATTTACACTAAACCAGACTTAATCTACTTACAATATAATGCTAACAACCAGCTTACAATTATTAACAACAGCATCACAGGTGATAAATTTGCTCCTTCGGCTGTTTACAACGCTGGTGGACTTGTCGCTACAACAAATAAAGGACTTTCAGTTGTACCTGATAACACCACTTTAGAAGTAGCACAAAGCACAGTACGCGTAAAAGATGATGGTATTGATGAAAATAAAATCAATTCAAGCGCTATTTGGAAAGGTCTTTCTGGTGGTAGTGGATCTCTACTTCAGGTATTAGCGAACACAAACCACTTCGGATTCATTGGTGAAACGTTGCAACTATCTGCATTACCAAGCGGTATTGTTACATTTGATTCTATTGATTCTTCTTGGGTTGGAGACGGTCTTTCATATGATGCATTCTCGAGTACAATCAAAGCTAATCTCAGTGGTGTTGATGCTACATTAAACCTCCTTAATGGTGTTGTCGGTCTCAAAACTATCGTAACCGGTGATGTTATTCCATTTGCACAAGTTACAAGAGATAACTACGGTCGCGTAACAAACCAACAGAACACTATTGTAGGTAGGTTAACATCTAACAGTACAGCCACAGAACTTTCTGCATTTTTCAATGGTAGCCCAAATCAGGTTTCAGATGGTGTTCCACCAGGTGTAGTAATCACAACGTTTGTATGCTTGTCAGAAGGTGGTGTAAACGTCACATTATCATCTGCAGGATTCATCACAATCCCATCAATGGTTACCTCTGATAACCAACTTATAGACAAGTTGGCAATTCCTGTTTACACATACTAAATAATTTGAACAATGGCTAACGACACTGCAAAGATTGAAATCATTGAGAATACGCTTCTTAGACTTCTCGTACGAAGAGGTACAGATGCCGATAGACAAAACACTATTCTTAAACAAGGTGAACTCGGTTATACAACCGATACACAAAGACTTTACGTTGGTGACGGTTCAACTCTTGGCGGTAACCTTGTAACAGGTACTAGATTCTTAGGTGTTGCGGGTGACATCACAACACTTGCTCCTGGTGTAGTTAATGATCTCGGTTTCAATTCTTCAAACAATAAACTCTACTGCATTTCCGAAGGAACAGGGTCACTTCCAGGTAATTGGACACAAGTTGGTGGCATATATTCTAATGATGATGGCACAATTACAATCGAGTCTGATAATAATGTCAAACTTGGTACTGTTGGTGCAGGTCTGACAAAAGATGCAAATAATTTACCAGAAATTGCTTCGACAATTGCAACAGATAGAATTAATCCTAAAACAGCCGCATATGTGTCACTTGCACAAAAAACAGCTTTTGGTGACCTCATCTATGAATGGCCCTCAAATGGTGCCGTAAACACATACCTTAGATATAACAATGGTGGTATTCTTACCTGGGAAGCTATTGGTGGTACATCAACAACATTTGTTAATGAGGAAATCATGCCTGTGGGTACAATCATCCCATACGCTGATTCAACTGCTCCTGCTGGTGGTAAATGGCTTCGTTGTGATGGTAGTTATATTAGTACTGTTCAATATCCTGATTTGAGCGGTGTTGTCGGCACAACATATGGACCACTTTAAGATAATGGTGGCACAGATTATTTTAAACTACCCGATCTAAGAGGTAGAACTGTCATCGGATTTACTAACACAACAGTATTCGATCTCAGTAGCCAAGGAAGAACATTTGCATTAGGTGTGTCGGGAGGTATTTATGCACACCAATTAGAGCTCAATGAAATGCCGCAACACAGACACGAACTCAACCATCCCGACAACCCGGCTCTTCAATTCTATGTCTTTAATGATTCAAACTCTGTAGCTCCGGAGGCAGATGTACTCAGTCAACAACAAGGACCAGATGATGATGATGACGCACAGTATTACCCATATACAAACTACGCTGGTGAAGATGCTGCGCACCCTAATATGCAACCATATGTTGCACTGAACTATATCATCAAAGCAGTTGTAGATAATATTGCCGATTGTCAGATTACCCCCGTAAACGGCTTATCTGCTGAAGATGCATTTGGTTCTGTATTCAACATCAACCCGTTGAGTGGTGTTTACAATATTGGTCTTGAGACCGTATTACCTGCTGAAGATGTTGGTTATCTCGCTGTTGATAACAAAGGGCGCGTAACAAGTTTTGATACATCATCTGCAGGCGATACAAGTACAGTAGGACCACAAAGTACACCGGTACAACATAGTTTTGGTTTTATTAACTTTTTGTCAGCACCGGTTGAAATTGCTTCAATTTCATTATTTGGTTCTGTACCGCTTTCATGGGGTAGACAAATTAATGTATACCCTTCAATTACAGCTGTTGATGGTGCTGCTGTTACACCAGCCGTGAGTCTTCCTAGCAACGCAAAGAATGTTATTCTCGATATTCAATGTAGTACAAATTATTCATCGGTATATGCTTCAATGAATGGTTCTCTTTCTGGAGCTGCTGGACATAACCGCGGTACATACGAATACGTGATCATGAAACAGTCTGGTTATTTAAACGGTGGTCAGGTCATTGTACCACTTTCTGCAAATACTAATAATAATACTACCGGGTTTTGGTTACGAGGACAAACACAGAGTCCAAGTATTTTTGCTATCAATATTGTAGGCTGGACACTGTAAATATTATTGTGGACGCCCTAAAGAACCTTACTGTGGCTAACATCGAGGAATACACAGATGATTTCATCTATGATAACCAACGTGACACAATGCTCGTTACTGTTGATGAGGTCTACTCAAAAGCAATACGTAAAATAATGTTCGATAGAGAATACGAACTTGTATTACACGAATATGACACAGAGAAAGATAAAGTGACATTTGTGTTTACTCGGTTCTGCTGATAAATAAGAGTGATGTTAATATATCCCTCAATCCTGCCTGAAAATGGTAGGGCGTTCAACGTCATCTCGTCGAGAGCATATAATCCTCAAAATGATATTGTACTCTCTGTTGAGTATTGTATTTCAGGTAATGCTAACTCTGAAGCAGGTATTTCATTTTTCATCCACTCTGATTCTTCTTTCCAAGGTGGTATTTCAGGAGCAGATTTGTGTTACTCTGGTTCTCTCAGCGGTGTATCTACCGGCATCAACAATGCAATAGCTTGTATTGGAATCGACTCCACAGGAGCATTTGGTTTATCAGCAGGTAATTTATCATATATTTGGAGAGATGGTTTTGCTGAAGTTGATATCATCCCTAATTCAGTTATTGGTCGTGCAGGTAAAACAGAAAACTATGCCATGTCTACATATGGTAATTACTATCGTGCAATTAGTTCCTTCAACATCATTGGTAATGATTCCAGACCAAAAGCTCTTCGATTCAGATTGGGCAATGTTGCACGAACATTATATCTAGACTACAAAAGTGACTTCAATAAAAGCTACAAAAATATTGCTGCATTTGACATTGGTAATGCTTTAGGTGTTACAGATTCCTCAGATGATTTTTACAAAATTAGCATAGGGTTTACCACACCAGTATCATCTAGTAATTCAAATGCAACTGCTAATTTCTATTTCAGATCAATTCACATTGAAGGTCTTGTATTATCACTTACATCTGCAAGACCATTACTTGAGGTCTGGGAAAACATCTTTGAAGCTTGGCCCGATGTTAATGAATCATGGTCTTTCTAATTCATTAATTAGATGATATCGCATCGATAAAAACCGCTCATTGACATACTTCTCGATAGCGTTAGGTTTAATCCACGAATCATCATCGGGTGACATACCTAGTTGATCACATTTTTCTGATATGTGCTGTATAGCCTCAACCATACAGCACCACCTCACGAACATTTCAAACGACATTTTCTCCGTTTGACCCTTTACCTCTAACTCAATACAACTGTCCTCCATACACAAGGATCTTTCCAATTTTATATTAATCGAGTTCCTTTTCCCTCTTTTCTTTCTGGGCTTGTTCCTGCAATTGTTGGAATATTGTGTATGTTTGTTCCAAATTAACGGGATCAGTTTGAAGAATAGGCTCTGGTGTCAAGTTAATAACGAATCTATTTTTACACACATCGCACACATATTCATTAACTTCATTAACAAACAGCTGCATCGGGAACGTATTTTGTTGACAAGGACATGTAACCATTGTAATGTTACGTTCATCAAAAATTTCTTGCTTTGCTAACTGTTCCTCAACAGCAATTTCCATCCTACGCTCTCTAGCAGAATTTAATACGAACCACCCTGTTGCGACTGAGAGAAATACACTACCAAATGTTGGCCAAAATGATAACCAAGGTGATAAGCACCATGTAATACCAAACGCAACTATACCTACTAATAAAACAGAAATGAATACACTAAGTGCAAACTTACGAATCATAATGATATTCTAATTTAGAGACTTAGGTTTTCAAGGTCCGCGGGAATTGTCATCAGAATCATATTCACTTTATCGAGCTTATCTACAATCGCAGCAATCGCTTTTTTATCTGCTTCGGGATTCTCAGCAGCAACATTTAGAGCTGTCCTCGCCTGCGCTAATACAATCCACATATTCCCAACCATTTGTTCAAGAGCTTCTAACGGGTATGTCAATGCCGGTGGTGCTTTACCTCTAAACTCATCTTCTGCTTTGTATAATTCCTGACCATGGGTAGACATATTTAACTGTGGACCATGAGCTTTCTGAGTTTCGTATGGGCTGACAGGATTCTGCATACAAATATTTAGTAGTACCATAAATACTAACATGAGTAGTGCATACCGTAAGAGATTTTTTAACATATTGAAAGAAGATCTCGATATCAACCCGGACGCAGAAGCAACTGCAATGCAGGCATCATTAGACGATGATACTGATCCAAATGCGTTTCAGACTGACCAGCCTGCGCAAGATGTAAACTCAAGTGTACACCAAGCTGTTTCTGAACGTGAACGTCAAATGATTACAACTCTTCAAGGTTGGATCAGTGAAATGGAACGCTTCAGAGATTTTCTCAATGGTCCAGAAAGCAGTAACTCAATTCAAAAGACACTTGCCGATGCTGAACCAGAAACTATCTTAGATAAGATGAGAAATGCTGAACAGAGAAAGATTGCACGTGTTGCTACAGAACTTGCTGCTCTTATTGAATCATTCAAGGGTTACGTTGCACAAGCAGGTAACGCCAATTTGAAGTACGTATGAAAATACTTAGTTGAAATATGTAGGTTTCATATAAATACTTGTATGAAACTAAAATCACAAACTAGATTAGACCACACACAAGAGATTGTAAAAAGGTATACAGAGGATACGAGCACTACTATCAAGAGCCTCTCTGAAGAATTTCCACTGTCTCGATACATTATACGCAATATTCTAATCGATCACGGTGTAAACCTTCGAACACCTGTTAAGCGAGACCGATATGCTTTATCTGATGATATTATTACTCAAATTGTAGATTTATATACAGGTGGTAGTGCAGCACAAGATATTGCAAAACACCTAAATGTCCCCTACAATTCAGTACTAATAAACATAAAGCGACTGGGTATACAACGATCGCGGAGTGAGACAGCCAAAACCTATAGCCGTACATCGATTGTCG
>Ga0180436_10006657_pt1 | contig 10000 bp, 7 predicted proteins | sample SS_ome_2_FD_132434 | JGI IMG/M metagenome (GOLD analysis project Ga0180436, IMG submission 132434) | Hypersaline lake sediment archaeal communities from the Salton Sea, California, USA - SS_3_S_2 metaG | ecosystem: Environmental > Aquatic > Non-marine Saline and Alkaline > Hypersaline > Sediment...
CAAATCGGCCGGATTTGCCGGAGGTTCCTGTAAAGAGTTATTCTGCCAGGACCATCTCAATTGCCAGAGAATTGAAACAAACGGTCCCTGCCGTCACCCGGATCTAGCGAGGCCTTCCATGTCTGGATATGGGATCGACGTGTTCCAGCTGATCAAGAGCTGCGGTTGGGAAACAAATTTGAATCAAAAAGAAGGAATATCTACCGATGATCAGTTAACCTGGGTGGCAGGGCTGGTGATGATTGGATAATGTAAATCATTAATAACTATCCTTAAAGGAGTACAACATGCCAAAACTGACAATTGAAGGTGTAGGAGAATTTGAAGTCCTGGCCGGAACCAGGCTTGTGAATGCCCTGGAAGATAACGGTGGTGAACCTCTCCATCGCTGCGGTGGATATGCTCGCTGTACTACCTGCCGGGTGGAATTCCTTGTTGGAGAACCAGAGGACATGACCGAAGCTGAAAAGGCCAAATTGGAAAATCAAGACAGTCTGGGAAAGTACCGATTATCATGTCAATGTACTGTAGACCATGATATGCACGTTAAAGTATTACTGCCATTCAGTGAAAGTGGACTCGACGATCCCGGTTCCAGACCGAAAGATCACATAACGCCTTAGGAGAAGAATATGAAGGACACCAGTACAGATATACCCAGGGGATTAAAAACCTGGTTTGTGATCCATTTTGCAGCAGATATGCTGTTCGCAATCCCACTATTATTTATTCCCGAGCTGATCTTGCCCTGGTTCGGTTGGGAAACATTTGATCCGGTCATGCCACGGTTGGTAGGGGCTGCTCTATTAGGCATCGGAGGAGAATCCCTGTTTAGCAGAAATGCCCCGCGGGAGGCATTTAATGCCCTGCTTCGGCTAAAAATCATTTGGGCCTCCGGGGCTATTTTGGCTTTAGGAATGGGAATTCTTAATGGCGGACCTCCCGCTACCTGGGGATTCCTGCTGATATTTGTTGGGTTTCTGGGAGCTTGGGTATATTTCAGGATAAAAATCAACAATCCTGATTAATGAAGAAAGCCCTCGAGATGAGGGCTTTTTTGAACCATTTCAATTATAACTAATTTTCAATAGCATCTAAAGCTTCTTGAATAGCCGCTCTAAAATTATCGATCGGCTGGTTCCCGCGCAGTAAGGTCCCATTCACTAAAAATGATGGAGTTCCAGTGATTCCGTTCTGTCGGGCCAGGCTTTCATCATCGGCAGCCACTGATTGGTAGGTGCGGTTAGTCAGACATGTTTCAAATTGGTTCAAATCCAAATCCAGGATTTCAGCATATTCGATCAACTTCTTCGAGTTATCAGCTGCCCTGTTGCCAAACAGGTTGAGCTGGTTAGTAAACACCAAGTCATGGAATGTCCAGAACTGGTCCTGTTCGCCCGCACAATAGGCTGCTTCCGCAGCCTGTAGCGTCGCGTCAGATCCCAATAACCGCCCCACACTGTGAAACTGCAAGTATACGATTCCAGTATCGATGAATTCCTTTTCAAGGAGTTTCTTAGTTTCCAGGCCAAAATCAGCACAGTGACTGCAGCCAAAATCTGAAAATTCGTGAATGACCACCGGAGCATTTGGATCTCCCAATCCACTCAGTTCACTCTGCTGGTATGTTTCAAATTCTGGTATTGCGACTTGATTAGATGACAGGATCGCATAAACGATTGCACTAACTACAAGAAGAACTCCTGCACCCATGATCCACAGAATAATATTATTCTCACGCTGCCTTTTTCGACGACGTTCTTGAATAGCCTGTTTTGAACTCATAACGATCCACCTTTATGTGTAAAACGATTAATATAGCCATTTTACACATAGAGTTGAAAAAATCCACCCCATAAAAAAAATATTAAGGAAAAAATAATAAAACTCACTCATCTTCCTGGTTAATCAAAAAATCCACCGGGTGCGGTGGATTCTTTGATTATTATGGTCAATTGCTATTATTATTTTCTTTTCCTATAGATTACTTTGGTCAATTCTGCAGCGATTGATGGTACCAATAAAAGGGGCAAGATCACTTCCCACTGAGTCCAACCAAGCGGTACGGTATCAAATATACCTTGTAAGAAAGGAATATAAACGACAGCCAGCAGTAAAACCAAAGAGGAAAGGATTGCCCAATTCATCACCTTGTTTTTAAACATTCCAATTTTCAGGATCGGAACTCGTTCAGATCGAGCAGTAAAAGCCCGAACTAATTCTGAGAATGAAAGGGTCACAAAAGCCATTGTCGGCGCCATTTCTGGAAAATACCTCAATCCGACCCAATAAGAGCCTAACGTCACTGCAGTAATTGCAACAGTTTGGATGCTAATACCAGTAAGCATAAACCGATTCAGGATCGGCTCCTGGGGATCCCTGGGAGGCTGTTCCATCAAGTCTGGATCCCCTTTCTCAAGTCCAAGGGCCAAAGCAGGTGCGCCGTCCGTGATCAGGTTCAGCCATAGCAGTTGGATCGCGCTCAGAGGAGATTTCCACCCCAGCATGGTAGCCAGGAATATTGTGGCAATCTCGGCGATATTGCATGATAAGAGGAAATAGACGAACTTACGGATATTGCTGTAAATCACCCTGCCCTGCTCTACTGCAGAAACGATGCTGGCATAATTATCATCTGTCAGGACCATATCTGCAGTTTCTTTGGCAACGTCGGTCCCTGTAATGCCCATCGCGATCCCGATATCCGCCCTCTTGATTGAGGGTGCATCATTAACACCATCACCAGTCATCGCAACAACTTCGTTATTGGACTTAAAGGCATCCACGATGCGAACCTTATGTTCGGGGGATACTCTGGCAAATACATCGGTGTCTACTACGGCTTCCTTCAACTCCTCATCAGAGAGTTCATCCAACTCTTTTCCTGTTATTACCCGATGTCCCTCTTGTAGCAGACCGATCTCCTGAGCTATGGCTTTGGCAGTATTGGGATAATCACCTGTGATCATCGCTGTTCGGATGCCAGCTTCACGAGCGATCTGCAGCGCTGGCAGGACTTCAGGGCGAGCGGGGTCAATCATGCCCAGCAAACCTACAAATATCAATTCCTCTTCGATCTCTACACTTAGATCGCCATTCGGTAAGTAATCCAGATCCTTCACTACCCGGTAGGCTACTCCAAGCACCCTCAGGGCCTGGGAGGTCATCTGATCATTTGCGACCAGGATACGCCGCCTTTGTTCATCATTCAATGGGACTGCAACATCATCCCGACTCTGGTAATGTGTGCAGCGTTCCAGCACTACATCCGGGGCCCCTTTTTGAGCAACCACATACCAGGCTTGTTGTTTTTGATCTAAAAATGGAGACACATCGCCTGCATCTGGTTCCTTAATGGCATGTACGGTCACCATTCGTTTACGTTCAGAATCAAATGGTATTTCCTGAATGCGCGGGTAGGCCTGTGATAACGGAGCTGGTAGAGCGCCACCTTTAGCTGCAGCTACCAATAAAGCTCCTTCCGTAGGATCACCCACCATCCGGATGGTTTTCTTTCCCTTGTCGTCATAATCTGTTTCCAGGATAGCGTCATTATTCAATGCGCCGATCCACAATGCAGTTCGGATGCCCGGGTAATCTTCTGCCAGATCTACAACCTCTCCATTAAGGAGGAAATCGCCTTCCAGGTTATATCCGGTACCGGTGATTTCCAGGAACTCGCCATCAACCGCGATATTGGTCACGGTCATTTCATTCTGAGTTAAGGTTCCGGTTTTGTCAGAACAAATAATAGTTGCAGAACCCAATGTTTCCACAGAGGATAATTTTCGAACCAGGGCATTGCGGGCGATCATTTCCTGCATGCCCAGCGCCAGGGTAATTGTAACCACAGCCGGCAGCCCTTCAGGGACTGCTGCGATAGCCAGACTGACTGCAATAATGAACATATCCAGGGCCGGAGTGCCGGTGAACATACCTTGCACAAAAATCAAGCCACTGATCACTAGGGATACCCAACCCAAAGTTCGTCCAAAGCTGTCCAGACGTTTTTGGAGCGGAGTATCACCTTCTTCCACAGCCTGGAGCATGGTCGCAATTTGTCCAATCTCGGTTGACATACCAGTATTGGTAACAACCCCCACACCGCGGCCATAGCTAATAACCGTACCGGTATACGCCATGGTCTTGCGATCTCCCAGGGCTGCGTCTTCTTCTAGCTCCAATTGGGCATTCTTTGTCACCGCCACAGACTCACCCGTCAGGGCAGCTTCTTCAACTCTCAGATTTACAGTTTCTAACAAGCGGACATCAGCCGGTACATAATTTCCTGCTTCCAGGAATACAATATCGCCTGGTACAACCTCCCGGGCAGGAATCGCCTGACGGTGACCGTCGCGGAGCACATTGGCATCCGGAGCAGCCATCTTCTTAAGGGCAGCCAGAGCTTCTTCTGCCCTGCTTTCCTGGACCACTCCCAAAGCAGCATTCAGCAGAACGATCGTCATGATGGCCGCCGCTTCCACCCAGTCCCCTAAAACTGCAGATATTACTGCCGCTACAAGCAGTAGAATAACTAGAAAATTGGCAAATTGTTCATAGATCTTTACCCAGATACTGGTAGGTGGAGCTTCCTTAAGCTCGTTTTTTCCATAGGATTTGATCCGCTTCTCTACCTCAGGGGTCGCTAAACCGTGCTCCCTGTCAACCTTCAAGGTGGAGATCACTTTTGTACTGGTGATTGCATGCCAGAATTCAGTTATTTGCTTGTTTGAGTTTGGGTTTGAGTTTGAGTTTGTGTTTGTGTTTTTTTCTTGTACTTTATTCACGATTGCGCTCTCCAATAATATCTCCAAGATAACGAAAACAGCTGGAGAGCTTATTCTCCAGCTGTTTGGTCTTCAGTAGGTTCTAAACCTCCAGGTACTTCAACATAGAAATACCAATCGGGGATGGTTTCCAGACGATCAGATGGTTCAAAAATCGGGCCGATCCGGACACCTTTTACTTCTGAGGAAACACCGTATGTATAAACCGGATAATACAAAGGCAGCGCCGGCAGCTGATCATGGAACCTCACCTGAAAATTCTTATATAATCTTGCCCTTTCACCGATATCCAGAATAATGCGAGCCTGCTCAAGATATTCGCTGGCTCGGCGATCATTCCACATAGAGTAGTTTTGCCCACCTGTTGCCTGGGTTTGGTGCCAGAAAGGATAAGGGTCCGGGTCCGGCATACTGGTAAGATTCAGGTCTACTAGAGCAGCCTCGAAATCTCTATACTCCAACCTGTCCAGAACTTCCTGGTACGGCAGAGCTACCATGTCTACATCGTAACCCAGTGCAGTCCAGTTCTCCTGGACAGACTCGGCTATCAATGTATGAAGCCCGGTTTCAGGATAGATCAATTCCACAGACAAACGATCCCCATCCTCATTAGTTCGGGCAGTACCGCCCTCTCCCGAGAATGTGTAACCGAGATCACGAATTATCTCAATTGCTTTCTCTGAATCAAACTCATAGCGAGGGATATTGTCATAATACGCCCATGTTTTTGGAAAAATTGGACCATCAGCAATTATCGCTTGGCCCTGATTGATATGATCGACCAAATACTGCCGATTGATCCCGTACAGTAAGGCCTTCCGCATATCTACATCCTGCAAATAGGGAGTCCCCGGGTTATCTAAATTTAATAAGATCAATGACATCTCAGGTAATCGGCTCGTATAGAGTTTCAATTTCTCGTCAGCCAGCGCATCTCCCAGGATTTCTCCATGAATTTCGCCGATACCCTGGATCTCCTCTGCCTGGTATGCATCCCAAACGGATTGATAATCGGGATAATAAAGGAAAGCGACCTGATCTAAAAAGGCGTCTTCTCCATAGAACTCCTTATTTTTCTTTAATACTACTCCCGTGATCTGGTCATCTTCAATGACCAGGCTGTCGTACATGAAAGGACCGGATCCAATGGGTTGAAGATTAAAAGGTGCGTCTACAATTTCCTGGACCGGAAGATCAGCTAGCAAGTGTGACGGAAGAATTCCGAAATCAAGATAATCTAAAAATGGTGAAAAGGCTTCCGGGAGTCTGAATTGAAGGGTTACATCATCCAAAGCAACCACTTCGATTTCCTGCCAGAAAAGAGCCAGATCTTCTGGGACAGGAAAGTCCGGATTTTTGAGCAGGTTAACTGTAAAAACCACATCTTCACTGGTTACCGGTTCACCGTCATGCCAGAATGCATCAGTTCGCAGCGAAAAATTATATACATCGCCATTCCTCGAGATACCCCAGAAATTTGAGAGATCTGGTTGGGGAAATCCCGTACTGTCAAACTGGATCAAACCGCTATATATCAAACTACTTGGGTCCTGATCTGGCGGGTTAAACATTGCCAATAACGGATTTAAACGCATCAATGAACCTACGATACCTTCTACATAGATACCGCCACTAGTAGGTTCCGGAGCTTCAACAAGAACAGGTTCTGCTTGCTGTCCCCATAAAACAAATCCAATGACAACTAATGCCAGGACGATTATTAAAATCTGCCAGCGCAGTTTTTTTATTAATTTCATGGGCATTTTCCTGCTGTTATTTGAGCCTTCTCCCCCCATGGAGTTAAACCTAGCCGGAAAATATGGAGTTCCACATTTTCCGGCGATTCTCTGGCATTGAATTTCATACTAAATCAAGCCAGGCTTCATATTAAATTAAACTGTTACAATTACTGAGGCAATTGCCAATCCAAAAAACAAAACACTGAGTCCGATAGTTACCCGGAATAAAGTCTTTTCAATACCTCGCCGGGCAGAAAATACACCACCAGCGTCACCGCCGGTCAAACCACCCAGGCCTGCTCCCTTGCTCTGAAGAATAACACTGGCAATCAGGGCAATGGATGTGATGATCAATCCGATATTCAAATATGTTGACACTGAAACCTCCCAAACCAGCAGAAATCAGGATATATGGTCCCATTTCCACTAATCTATTTACTTTGATACTGCTGTTCTAATAACAAGCAGGGCGATTATACCTTCTCTACAGGGAGAACGTCAAGAAGCTCCTCTCCCGTTGCTCGCAGCTCAGAAAACCAATAAAAAATATTCCTCAAGACCAATCCTAGACATCGGACCTAATTATGATAGAAATCACCATAAATCTTCATATGCACACCCAACATTCAGACGGCACTGGAACCCACCAGGATATCGCCGAGGCCGCTATCAAGGCTGGTTTGGAAGCCGTGATAGTCACCGATCACAATATACTTGTACAGGACGAGGAAGGGTATTTTGCAAGGGGAGATGATTCCGTCCTGGTTTTGATTGGAGAGGAGATCCATGACAATAACACTGAGCAAAGGAATAACCACTTGCTGGTCATGGGAGTAGATCAAGAACTGGCAGACATGGCCCCAGATACTCAGGGATTGATCACTAAGATAGCGCAGGATGATGGGTTGTCATTTTTAGCCCATCCTATTGATCCTGCTGCACCCAAGTTCAACCAGGGGGACTTTTCCTGGGATAAATGGGAAGTTTCTGGTTTTACTGGAATTGAACTGTGGAACGGATTCTCGGAATTTAAAACCAGATTAAATAGCAATTTGGCAGCCCTCTGGTATGCCTTCAACCCTTCCAGGATCGCCCGCGGTCCCATTCCAGAAACATTAAAGATCTGGGATAGATTAACCGCTGCTGGAAAAAAGATCGTTGCCGTGGGTGGATCGGATGCTCACGCAATGCACGCCAATCTGGGGCCGGTAAAACGTACAGTTTTTCCATATCTATATCATTTCCAGAGTGTGAATACACACTTACTGATTCCTGAAGGCCTTACAGGAGACCTGAACACTGACAAAACTCTGATCTATAATGCTTTGCGTCAGGGTCATGCTTTTATCGGTTATGACCTTCTCCATGCTACAAATGGATTCAAGTTCACTGGCACTGGGATCGGTATGGATGCAGTGATGGGGGATGAGATCTCAGTAGGCGACGGTATCACCCTTCAAATCACCCTACCCAGACAGGCGGAATGTATTTTAATCAAGGATGGCCAGCCAATAAAACACTGGCAGGATAAAAAGATCTGTTCTTATTCTGTGACCCAACCAGGTGTTTTCAGAGTAGAGGTCTATCAGCAATTCCTTGGGCGCAGGCGAGCCTGGATCTTCAGCAATCCGATTTATATTCGTGAGTAAGGACAAATAATGGAATTTAAACTACAGGCACCATTTCAGCCAATGGGAGATCAACCCCAGGCCATTAAAAAACTCATTCAAGGGATCAAAGATGGGGAACAACATCAGGTACTACTGGGCGCTACTGGGACGGGAAAAACTTATACGATAGCAAACGTAATCCAGGAGATGCAGCTCCCGGCGCTGATCATTGCCCATAATAAGACCCTGGCAGCCCAACTTTACGCTGAGTTCAAGTCCTTTTTCCCAGAAAATGCAGTGGAATACTTTGTCAGTTATTATGATTATTACCAACCTGAAGCATACGTACCGCACCATGATCTTTTTATTGAAAAAGAGACAGATATTAACGAGGAAATTGACCGGTTACGATTGGCAGCCACCACAGCCCTGATGTCCCGTAAGGATGTCATCATCGTAGCCTCAGTCTCCTGCATTTATGGCCTAGGCAATCCTGAAGCTTACGGTAAAGTGGTTATCGATCTACAAGTTGGATCGGTATATCGAAGAAACGCCCTGCTCCGCCAACTGATCGAAGGCCAGTACAGCAGGAATGATATTGACTTGAAACCCGGCTCCTTCCGTGTCCGGGGAGACACTCTGGAGATCGCTCCTGCCTATGATGATCATTTTATTTACAGGATCTCCTTCTTTGGTGATGAAGTGGAACGCATCACCCAAATTAACCGGGTAACGGCAGAGATCCTGGAAGAGATCAAAGAAGTAAGTATCTTTCCCGCCAAACATTTCATCACAGATGAAGAGAAGCTCCTCCAGGCGATCGCAGATATTGATGAGGAGTTAAACGAGCAGATCATTACATTCAAAAAACATGGAAAATTATTGGAAGCCCAACGGATCGAACAGCGCTGCAAATATGATCTAGAGATGCTGCGTGAGATCGGCTACTGTTCCGGCATAGAGAACTACTCCCGCCACCTTGACCAACGTCCTGTCAATTCACCACCCTGGACAATGATGGATTACCTCCCTCAGGAATATCTTCTGATCCTGGACGAATCCCACATGACAGTACCCCAGATCCGGGGCATGTTCAATGGTGACCGTTCCCGAAAGGCCACCCTGGTGGAGTACGGTTTCCGCCTGCCTTCTGCGCTGGACAACCGGCCGCTGCAATTCGAAGAATTTGAAGGAAAGATGGGGCATACCATCTACACATCTGCAACACCCGGTCCTTATGAGCTAGACAAAGTCGAAAAAGTTGTGGACCAGGTGATCCGGCCCACAGGCCTGATCGATCCAGAGGTTATCGTCCGTCCTATTGAGGGTCAGGTGGATGACCTGATTGGGGAAATATATCAGCGCACAGAGCGAAACGAGCGTGTATTGGTTACCACGCTAACCAAGCGCATGGCCGAAGATCTGTCGAAGTATATGGAAGACAGCGGCATCAAGGTCCATTATCTACACTCGGAGATCGACACCCTGGAAAGGGTCGGGATACTGCGCGATCTACGGCTGGGAGTTTATAACGTTATTGTCGGTATTAACTTGCTTCGGGAAGGCCTGGATTTACCAGAAGTATCTCTGGTTGCGATCCTGGATGCAGATAAAGCTGGATTTTTACGTTCTGATACTGCGTTAATTCAAACCATCGGCCGAGCCGCCCGCCATATCAAGGGCACAGTGATCATGTATGCAGATAAAATCACACCGGCTATGCAAACCGCTCTGGATGAGACTGATCGCCGGCGGGAGATACAAACCGCATATAACAAAAAACATGGTATTGAGCCAGAAAGTATTTCGAAAACCATCTCTGATATTACTGAGAGAGTGAAGCTGGGCGCAATCAAGGAAGAGG
>Ga0180436_10006658_pt1 | contig 10000 bp, 7 predicted proteins | sample SS_ome_2_FD_132434 | JGI IMG/M metagenome (GOLD analysis project Ga0180436, IMG submission 132434) | Hypersaline lake sediment archaeal communities from the Salton Sea, California, USA - SS_3_S_2 metaG | ecosystem: Environmental > Aquatic > Non-marine Saline and Alkaline > Hypersaline > Sediment...
TCCGTTCATCGGTGCCGGAAATTTTTCGGATGGAAAATGGTATGGCGACCGCAACATGAAAGCAGGAGTCAAGATCATGAGCACCTACCAGGTGCAGGCGCCTTTCACCCTGCAGTATTACGCCCAATGGAGATCGGTTCTCTCGATGAAGTCGATTCGCAGAGAACCGATCGAGCCGCCCGAAGGATACGAGCATGTTTCGATGGAACCCTATCCTTCGAGCAACGATGCCCCGAGCGGCGTAGAAGAGAGTCCCGAAGAGGAGCCTTCTATGTTGGCAGAACGCCCGGAGCCAGAGAACGAACCGCCCCTGAATCCTCAAGAGAACCAAAACGCCGATGATACTTCTTCAGTCTGGCCCTACGTGCTGGTGGCTGCGGCCCTGATCGGAATCGCCGTTATTATATTGCGTTCGCGCAAAGGCAAGTCCGAACGCTGAATCCTGTCGGTGAAGTCGGACTCCCACCCGGGCGCAAGAGCAAACGACCGCTCCCGTCACGCCTCGTGCTTGTGGGTGCCGAGAGCGGCTGTCGCCGGAATCAAAAAGAGGCACCCGCACGAGTCGCGCCGTCGCTCGCTCGCCGTAGTTCGGGCCGCGGTCGCTAGGCCCCGGTGCGTCCCCACGGGCGCTCGTTTGAGTCGCTTCGCTCCCCCCTTCGGGGCAGCCTTCGGCTGTCTATGTCCGTTCCTTCGTCACTCCCATTCTCGGAGACCGTGAGGGCCGCGGGGCCGCTCCCTTCGCTGTGTCGGAGCCGGGGAGTCCGGGGTCAGCGGGGAGTCCGGGGTCAGGCAACATTTCTTGACGTAAGCGCGGGATGGTCCAACTTGGTGTCATGCCCCGGGCGCCGCGAGTGGAGTTCGAAAACGCCTGCTACCATCGCCATTCGAGTCATCGACAACCTTTGTCATTCACTGTTCCGGAGCGAACACCCTGCATCCCGCGACCTCCTCGCCTCCCAGGTGAAAACACCTGCCACCGTAGAGTAGCACTGGGCAAACGGGTGAAGCCGATCGCGGTCAATGACGGCGACCATGGGTCCGTTCATGGAGGTGGGAGGGAGGCGATTTCGGTCGGCATGATTCGCCTTGCGGGGGACGGTCGCACTTTGGGGGGCGGCCTGGCAAGCACGCGTCTCCTCCTCCTGCCTACACCCGGGTCGCAATCGCGGTCGTCACGAGTGAGCTGATCGGCATGAGGACAGCCGCCAGGAGGGGATTCATCCATCCCGCGAGACAGACTGCTACGGCGATGAGGTTGTAGAGTACTGCGACGGTGAAGACGGCGGTCATGGTGCGCCTGCGTCGTGTTGCCGAGTGGAGGAGAAGTCGGATCGCGCGAAAACCGCGTCCGAGGAAGACGAAGTCGGCCTTGCCCTCGATCGAGCGGATTCCCGTGGCGGGGGTGGCGCGGCAGGCGGCGGCTTCGAGGGCGGGACTGTCGTTTCCGCCATCGCCGGCAAAAAGGGTGTGTTCGGCCCCCCCGGCGCGCACGCGTTCCGCCTTCTCCTCGGGCGAGAGGTTGGCGCGGACGGCATTCGGGGGGAGGTTGAGTGCCTCCCCGGTCCGAGCCACTCTCGCGCGGTCGGGGTCTCCACTGAGAATCTCGACGGCGTATCCGGCTTCGCGCAGCCGACGGATCTCCTCGGCGGCGCCGTCGCGCAGGGACTCGCCGAAGCGAAAGGAGGCGATCTTCGTGCCCTCGCGGGCGAAGGTCATCTCGCTGCTGTCGTCGTTGGGCATGGCCCAGCCGGGACGTCCCAGGCGAAATTCGCCTTCTTCGGTGGCGAGTGTGGCACCCAGTCCGTCTTCGAGCCAGACGTCACTCGATTCGTTCGCAGGATCCCGCTCGATCCCGAAGCGTTCGACGAGGGCCTGGTGCAGCGAGATGGCACGCGGATGCGGATTGCTCGCGACAAGCTGCCGGAGGACCAGGCGTTGGGCACTTGTCAGGGTTTCCAGGTCCTCCGGATTCTCGAGGCGCTGGGTGCCCTCGGTGAGGGTGCCGGTCTTGTCGAAGACGAGTCGTGTGATCCGGGGCAGCTTGTGCCAGAGCGACCGGGACCGGACGAAGACGCCGCTTCGCCGCAGTCGGCAGTGCAGGATCTCGTCGACGAGCGGCAGGGCGACACCAAGGGCGCAGGGACAGGATACCACGAGGACCGAAATGAGGACCTGGAGGGTTCGTACGACATCGCCACTCAGGAAGAGCCACGCCGCTGCGCCGGCGAATGCGACGGACAGCACCACGGTGAGGTACCAGCGCAGGATCGGCGAAGTGCCGGTCATCTCGGTCGAGGGATCGGCGTCGGCATCGAGCAGGCGCTCGAGGAGGGATCCGGTGAAGTTGTCGACCGCATCGAGAACGAGTGGCTTGTCCGCGGCGTTGCGGGCTCCCGCGGGTAGGGAGTGCCCCGCCTTTCGCGCCACCGGATCCGGCTCGCCATTGATCCAGTCGAGCCCGACCGCCACCTCTGCCGGCTGCACCAGCGTGCCCGCGACAGGGACAATCGAACCGGGTGCGATCTCGAGTTGATCGCCCGACCGTATTTTCGACAGGGCGACCGGGCCGAACTCGCCGGTAGCACCCCGCCGTTTCACCGAGATGGTCTTACGTTCCCGGGCGCGCAGGTCGCGGCGATTCTTCTCGACGAGACGGATGTGAAGCCAGCGACCGCCCAGCATGAGAAAGGCGAAGGTGGCGACGAAATCGAAGTAGAGCAGCTCTTCGATCCCGAGGAGGAATCCGGCGAGCGAGCCGAGAAAGGCGGCCACGAGTCCGAGGGAGATCGGGACGTCCATGTGGAGCATGCCGGCGCGGAGTGCCTGCCAGGCGCGTTGGAAGAAGAACGATCCGCCGACCGCGAGGGCGAGGGACGCCGAGGCGAAGCTGACGAGCCGGAAGAGGTGGGCGAGTTCGTCGGAGGGATCGAGCCCGAGGTAGACCGGCAGGGTGAAGACCATCGTGTTCATCGCCAGCCCGCCGGTGACGCCGAGCCGGGTGAGCAGGGCACGGCTCTCCGAGGGGATGTCGTCGTCGGATGTCTCGTCCCGTGGCGAGAGCGGGTAGCCGAAGCGGTGCATCTCGCTCGCGAAGGCGGCGGGGTCGAAGACGCCGTTCTCCCACCACAGGGTGAGGGTGGAGCGGGTCGTGTCGACGGCGATGCGCAGCGCGCCGGGCTGGCGGTGGAAGAGTCGCTCGATGAGCCAGACGCAGGCCGTGCAGGTGAGGTTGCCGACACTCACGGTGAGGCGAGATTTCCCCTCGGATAATTCCCCGATCCAGGCGAGTTCCGGGGCGGAGAGGGGCTGGTCGTTGAGTGGCGTGAGCGAGGTGCGCCCGAGCAGCTTGTAGAAATCCGCGAATCCTTCGCCCTTGATCAGGTCATGGACGAAACGGCAGCCGGCGCAGCAGAAGGTCTCGTCCTCGCGCCGGGGCCGGAACGACGCTCCGCAGTGTTCGCACTGCGTCAGGTTCGCCGTGGCGGCGCCGCTCTTCATTCGGCGATCTCGAAGTTGCAGCGGCAGGTGCCGTCGTCATCCGCAGACTCCGCCGAGAGTGGCCACGGGGCGAAGTGCCAGAGGAGGGAGACGGCGGCCAGGCCGGCGAGAATGCGGCGTCCCGCCTGGAAGTGCCGCGCGTGGAGTTTGCGGTTCATCCAGACCGATGCAATCTGCGTGCCCCAGATGGCGGGAAGGGCCCCGAGACCGAAACAAATCATGATTTCGGATCCCCGCACGGCCGATCCCGAGGCCAGTGCGATCGCGAGGACGGCATAGAGGGGACCGCAGGGAAGAAGCGGCGTGCTCAGGCCCACGATCCCGGCACGGGCCAGCGGAGGGACGGACAGGGTCTTCGATCGGATGAGATGGACGGCTTTTCCCAAGCCCGGCACGGCGGCGATCCGGTTGTCGACCCCGAAAGCGATCACGCCGAGAAGGAGAACGAGCAGGAGAGGCAGCCACTGGAATCCGGGCAGGATCTTCGAAATCCCGAGGACCTGGCCCACGAATCCCGCGATGCCTCCGGCGACGGCGTAGCCGATCAGGCGGGTCGCGTGGTAGATACCGATCGACGCGGTCTGCGAGGAGTGTCCGGCGATACCGAGTCCGCAGGTGAGGAGTCCGCACATTCCGGCACAGTGCAGGCTCGTCGCGAGGCCTGCGATGAAGACACCCATCAGGGTGATGGAGAGAGGGTCAGGAGTCGGCATCGGAGGAGTGAGTCTCGGTAGTATCCGGCCGGGTCTCGATGGGGACCGGCTCCGGAGCGTGTTTTGCCGCGATCCGGAACAGCACGATCCACGCCGCGATCAGGATGAGAAAAAAAACGGGCACGAAGAGCCATGGCCGGTTCTTGATCCAGGTAGTCATTCGGTTTCCGCTTCGGTCCGTCTATTCCTTCTTGAGAGTGTAGGCGCTCGGTCCGAGGAATTCCACGATGTCGGATACCTCGAAGTCGCCGGGCGTGACCTCGCCGCTGACCGAGACGCGGAACTCGCCCGTGTATTTGTCCTTCGGCACGATGACGAAGAACGTCCTCGTGGTTTCACCGAGAGGTTCCAGCACGACTGGTTCGTCGAGGCCGATGGATGTCGCCCCGTCGGGCAGTCCCTCGACCGAAAATTCGTAGGTGATGGGTTCATTCCGTTTCGACGCCAATTCGACCTCGTACTGGTTACGCACGCCGTCTTCCGTGACGTAGAACGGCTGGCCGGGCATCCGAGTGATCTCGAGCTTCGCGGACTGGAGCCCGGTCAGGTAGAGGGACAGCATACCCATGCCAGCGAAGAGAAAACCGGTGTAGAGGAAGACCCGGGGACGGAGGATGCGGCGCTTCTTGCCCGCGAGACCGTTGAGAGAGTCGTAGCGCAAGAGATTGCGCTCGTGCCCGACCTTGTCCATCATCTCGTTGCAGGCATCGATGCAGGCAGCACAGCCGATGCACTCCATCTGCAGACCGTTGCGGATGTCGATCCCGGTGGGGCAGACCTTGACGCAACGGTTGCAGGCGATGCAGTCACCCGTGTTCGGATCGGTCGCCTTGCCCCGGGGTTCGCCGCGCGACTCGTCGTAGCCGATCACGATGGTGTCGTCGTCGGTCAGGGCGGACTGGATGCGTCCGTAGGGGCAGAGGATGATGCAGAACTGCTCGCGGAACCAGGCGAAGGACCCGTAGAGGCAGACGGTGAGGAAGGCCATCACACCAAACACCCGCACGTGATTCAGCGGCGACTGGGTCATCGCATCGTAGAGCCCGGGGATGGACACGAAGTAGGACACGAAAATGTGCGCGATGAGGAGGGAGGCGAGGGCGTAGAGCCCATGCTTGACGAGGCGCCTCGCGATCTTGGTCTTCGTCCAGGGGGCGTCTTCGAGTTTTCGGCGCGCCGGTGCGTCGCCGTCGACCCAGCGCTCGATGCGGCGGTAGATGTGCTCGAGAAAGACCGTGTAGGGACAGGCCCAGCCGCACCAGAGGCGTCCGAGCAGGGCGGTGACGTAGAAGAGGGAAAAGCCGAGGCCCGTGAGAAGAAAGAACCCGATCCAGAGATCCTCGGCGAGGAAGGTCAGTCCGAAGAAGTGGAACTGCCGGTTGGCGAGGTCGAAGAACACGGCCGGGAAGCCGCCCACGGGAATCCACGGAAGCAACACGTAGATCGCCAGTAGAGCGATCCCGAAGACGCGGCGCCACCGCGTGAACCCACCCCGCACGTCGGCGGGGTGGAGGAAGTAGCGCGACCCGTCGTCATTGATCGTGGTGACGGTGTCGAGATTCGGTTTCTTGGCCGCGGTGGACATGGAGGAGGATCCAACAGGAGATACGTGGAGAATCGATCAGCCGGCACCGTCCTGTTTGCTCAGGATGTAGGCCACGACCTGGGCGATCTCGGTCGGGGCGAGCTGGGTCTTCCATGCGATCATTCCCGATGCCAGGTCGGGGGATCCGTTCGTGACGAGCTTCATGATCTCGAGCGGCGCGGCGCCGTATTTCCATTCGGCATCGACGAGGCTCACTCCGGGGAGTTTCAGCCCGGCCATCATGCCGGAAAGGTCGGGTCCGTGGCACGCCATGCACTTCGACTGGTAGACGGCTTCTCCTGCGGTGACGTGTTCGCCCTCCTTCGCCATCGCGAGGAGCGAATCGTTGTCCAGGGAGGCGATCACCTCCTCCAGCTGCTGCTGTCTCTTCTGCTCCACGAAGGCGACGGCCTGGTCGATCTTCTCGACGTCGGACTTGAGGCCGAGGGGGAGCTGGTAGTAAGCCACCCAGAACACCACGAACGCGACGATCATGATGTAAAGGGTGAAGAGCCACCAGTTCGGCAGCTTCTGATCAAATTCCTGGATCCCGTCGAAGGTGTGGTCGCGCAGGACCACCTGGTGTTTGTCCTTATTGCTCATGATTCGTTGCGTTCGTTGCGAAGCTCTTCGTCGTCCTTGAGGGGCAGGTTCGACACGTGTTCGATGTCACTCTGCTTCATCCGGAGGGCGCGGATCACGATGACGATGAACGCTCCGGCGATCAGGGCGAAGGCGAGGTAGGGGACGAAGAGCTGCCAGTCTTCGATGATGACTCGTTTGAACATGGATTTCGGTCGCGCTCAGGGTTAGTCCCGTTCGCCCGTGCCCGCGTCTTCGGCCTGGGCGGTGGTGAACTGCTCGGGTTCCTCGGACGGTGGCTCGTCTGTGGGGGCCGGCTGCAGCCTGAGCTTGTCGGGAATGCCGGGGCCACGCGGCGCCGATCCGGGTTTTTCCTCCCTCTCGATCACCTCGTAGGCGCCGAGCTTCTGCAGATACGAGATCAGGGCGATCATCTTCGACCCGGCGAGGAGGTCGCGGGCCTCGGTCTCGGACTGGGGCTCGGGACCGAATCCCGCGGGGATCTTGACCTGCTTCTCGATCAGGCCCTCCGCGATGGTGAGCGCCTGTTCGCGGGCGTTCTGCTCGATCTCGGCGGGTGTCATGATCGGCCACGGCACGTTGAGACGCTGCTGGACGGCGATCTTGGCGGGCAGGGCCTTGAAGCTGGTCTTCTCGTGGACGAGCCACGGATAGTTCGGCATCCGCGAGCGGGCATCCATGTCGCGCGGATTCACGAGGTGGATGTAGTGCCAGTCGTCGCTGCGGAGACCGCCTTCGCGGGCGAGGTCCGGTCCGGTCCGCTTCGAACCCCATTGGAAGGGGTGATCGTAGATCGACTCTCCGAGCCGCGAATAGTCGCCGTAGCGAATGACGTCGGGAACGAGCGTCCGCACCATCTGCGAGTGGCAGTTGTAGCATCCCTCGCTCACGTAGATGTCGCGACCGGCGAGCTCGAGCGGCGTGTAGAGTTTCTGAAGCCGGTCCTCGACGTTCTTGGCACGGTTCACCGCCATGGTCGGAACGATCTGGACGACACCGCCGAGAGCCACCGCGAGAAGCACGAGAATGCTGAAAGGGAGATAGTTCTCCTCGAGCTTGCTGTACCAGTGCGACCAGCTGTGCGGGTTGCGCTGGAAGGCTCTCACCGCGAAGAACGCAAAGGCGAGCGTGGCGAGGAGGGCCATGTGGCTGTAGCCGGGCGGAAGGAAGAACCAGAGGATGCAGAAGACGAGCCCCCAGCAGGTGTAGGCCATCGGGTCATTGCGGAACACCACGCCCCAGGTCATGCGATCCTGCTCGAGATCCGGATCCGCGAATACCTCACGCGTCTCGTTGACCGGTGTGCCGGTGCGCGCCGTTTGCCAGATGTTGATGACGAGAAGGATGAAGCCGGCGAGGTAGAAGGTGCCGCCGATCGCGCGGGTGAGCATGAGGCCCTCGACCTTGTCCACCGTCTGGACGAACTCGTATTTGAACATCGTCCCGGTCTCGTCGAGCTCGTTGAGCATGAGCCCCTGCATCACGCCGGAGAACCACATCGAGGCGACGTAGAGCAGGATGCCGACGAGGCCGATCCAGAAGTGCATGTTCGCCAGGTTCGTCGACCAGAGCGGGCGCCCCCACAGTTTCGGGGCGAGCCAGTAGAACATTCCCGCCGCCATGAAACCGTTCCAGCCGAGCGTGCCACTGTGCACGTGGCCGATGATCCAGTCGGTGTAGTGGGCGAGGGAGTTGACCGACCGGATCGAGAGAAGCGGTCCCTCGAAAGTCGACATCCCGTAGAAGGTGACGCCGACTACGAAGAACTTGATCACCGGATCGGTGCGCAGCTTGTCCCACGCGCCGCGCAGGGTGAGGAGGCCGTTCAACATGCCGCCCCACGACGGGGCCCAGAGCATCAGCGAGAAGAACATCCCGAGCACCTGGAGCCATTTCGGCAGCGCCGTGTTGAGGAGATGGTGCGGGCCCGCCCAGATGTAGATGAAGACGAGCGACCAGAAGTGCACGATCGAGAGCCGGTAGGAATAGACCGGCCGCCCCGCCGCTTTCGGCAGGTAGTAGTACATGATCCCCAGGATCGGGGTGGTAAGGAAGAAGGCGACCGCGTTGTGCCCGTACCACCACTGGACGAGCGCGTCCTGGACGCCGCCGAAGACGGGGTAACTGTGGAGCAGGCTCGTCGGGATCGAGAGGTGATTGACGATGTAGAGCATCGCCACGGTGATGATCGTCGCGATGTAGAACCACAGGGCCACGTAGAGCGACTTTTCCCGCCGAATCTTGAGCGTGAGGAAGAAGTTCACCGCGAAGACGACCCAGATCAGGGTGACCATGATGTTGATCGGCCAGATCAGTTCGGCGTATTCCTTGCCCCGGGTGAGACCCGCCGGGAGGGTGAGGGCCGCGAAGACGATGATGAGCTGCCATCCCCACAGGTGGATGCGGGAGAGGACATCGGAAAAGAGTCGCGTGTTGCAGAGACGCTGTGTCGAGTAGTAGATCCCGGCGAACATCATGTTGCCCACGAACGCGAAGATGGCGGCGTTGGTGTGGAGCGGGCGGAGTCGGCCGAAGGTCAGATACTGGATTCCGTCGGTCTGGAAATACCCGAAGGTGATCCATTCGAAGAACTTGCCGTTCATCTCCCAGAAGTTCAGCTGGAATGCGGCGAGCACTCCGGCGAACATGGCGATCACCCCCCACGCGATGGAGGCGATCATGAACTGGCGGGTTATCGCGTCGTCGAATTCAATCGTGACACGGGCTCCCTTTCCGGCAGGCGGAGCACCTTCCTGTGCAGCTTCGTTCGATGTCATGTAGTTTGGCTTTGGATGAACCGGTCGGTGACGGTGGCGGGGTGTCGGACCCGGGTGCCGGGACCGATGAGGGACGAAGCTGGCTCTCGAATTCGCCGGCGAAGGGCAGGAGCGCGTCCTGTTCGACGGATCCGGAGCGTGCGGTGCGGGTGCGCAGGAACAGGAGCAGGAAGAACACCGCGAAGAGGACGCTGAAGAGGGTGGTAAGGAGGATGACTTCCATGTCGCGATTCCCGGAGAGGAGTGCTGGCGGGAACGGCGGCACACTCGGTTGCCTTTCTTCGGGCCGCTTTGCGGATCGTGCGAAAGACCCCGCAAATCTTGCGCACGATCGGCAAAGGATGCTCCGCGAATGCGATGGAGGCGATCCTCTCGATGTGCGATGGACGGGTTTCTGTTCCCGTGACTCGTTGTTTTTTAACCAGTTGGTTTGTCGGGGGCGGGCGTGTCGACCTTGTGACGAAGTTTGATCGACAGCGATGACTCCGTAAGGCAGTTTTTGCGCATGAGATTTCACGCGCTTGTCGCCGTCACGCTGCTGGGCATTTTCGCATCGCTTCCCTCCACTTTCGCGGCGGATCGGCCGAACATCCTCTACATCATGTCCGACGATCATGCCGCCCATGCGATCGGTGCCTATGGTTCCCGCCTCGCGGCCCTGGATCCGACCCCCACGATCGACCGGCTCGCGGAGGAGGGCATGCTCTTCGAGAACGTGTTTTGCAGCAATTCGATCTGTTCTCCGAGCCGGGCCACTGTCCTCACCGGTCAATACGCCCACGTGAACGGTGCCTACGATCTGGGCGGGCGCGTCCTTCCGGAGA
>Ga0180436_10006659_pt1 | contig 10000 bp, 8 predicted proteins | sample SS_ome_2_FD_132434 | JGI IMG/M metagenome (GOLD analysis project Ga0180436, IMG submission 132434) | Hypersaline lake sediment archaeal communities from the Salton Sea, California, USA - SS_3_S_2 metaG | ecosystem: Environmental > Aquatic > Non-marine Saline and Alkaline > Hypersaline > Sediment...
AAAAAAGGACCCATTTGATAGGGTCTTTTATTTTACCAATTTTATAGTATCTTTTTTATCTTCAATCCTTGTCAATCTTCCATTGATTACTTTACAAGATTTTAAATTATCCCTAATCTTATCATTCCATTTTCTATCATTTGCTTTTAACCCAAATTTCTTTTTAACGTCCCCTACTTTTATTTTTTCATTACATTTATAATTTTCTGTAATGAAATTATCTATATTTGTAATGAGTTCTTGTAATGGGTTTTTATCTTCATTACATTTGTTCATTACATTTTTATTGTTCATTACATTTGGTTCATTACATGTAATGGGTTTTGTAATGGGATTTTGTAATTGGATTTCTTCATTACATTTTTTAGATTCCTTTGTAATGGTTTTTTGTAATGAAATAGGTTTCTTATTACTGTAATCATTACGTCCATTACATACCTTTTTATCAAGGTTTACGGGTTTTATTGGTTCCTTCATTACATTTTCTATTACATTGTTTTCATTACATGTAATGGGTTTTTGTAATGAGTTTTTGTAATGGGTTCTATCTGTAATGGGTTTTTGTAATGAATCCGTATCGTGTAATGTATCGTCCATTACATTTTTATCTTGTGTAATGAGTTCATGTAATGAGTTTTTATTTTGTAATGGGATTTCATTACGCCTAATATTTTCCTGTAATGGGTTTGATTCTATAATACCCAAATTATAACATTTATCGTCAATCCATTTTTTAGGGTAAAAAGTAATAAGGTCAACAATTTTCATTACATAATTTTTATCTTTGATTTCTAGTTTTTTCCTTGTTGATATTCCAGATATTAAATCGGAACCAATAGCGGGAAAATACATTGACATTAAATCCAATACAATACATGAAGCCCATATTAAAGTCATATTTGTTAAATTGGTTACCAACCATTCATTATTATTTAATTTTAAAAATGGTATTGAATATAATAAATCCTTAATTACTATTTCGCGGCTTCCTTTATCAAATGAGTTAAAAAAAGAAATAGTTGATAATACAGATATAAAGAAACAAACCAATGTAAAATATTTAACAGTGTAAAAATGTTGTGGTGCTTTTTTATAAATGATTCCTTTACTTATTGACCCTAACAATACCATTGTTTGTAATAGAATAACAAAACCAAATACAACAGTTGTTAACATATCGTCACTTGTAAGACTTTGAAAGTAAGCTATAGACAAACCAGTTGATACAAATGTCGAACCAATAGCAAAAATTATAATTAAAACACCTAAAGAAATAATAGTTAATCTTTTAATAAAATTCATTCTATACACTTCCTTTCAATTTATTGTAAATTATAAAACCGATTAAAATTACATTTAAAACCCAAAATATGTTATATAAAATTTGATTGTTTTTTGTATTAATATCTATCTTAAATAATGATAAAATAGAATCAGTTACGCAATGGGTTATATAACCAATTCCAAAACCTAACGTCAAATTATTTGGAATAAAGAAATATAATAAAATCATGCCTATTATACCGGTTATACCATGCGTAACACCCCTATGCTTTAATACATTACATTTCCTTAATGTATCGTCTATCAATGGAACCGTTTGACTAACCCATGATTTACCGGTGTCAATATCAGGCGTTAAACTTCCTAAAATTAAACCCGGTATAAATTCTTTTAAATCAATATTGTATTTTGTAAAAGCTAAAACACATAAACCCGTTGTTATTCCACTTGCTACATGTCCAGTACTTAACATAATATTTCACGCCCTTTCAAAAAAGTAAAGCCCCATAAGGGGCACATTGTTTATATTTCAAAATACCCGTTGTCATTTGATAATTTGTTACCTTCTTTATCACATAAAGATTGTATAGGTCGTAATTGTACATAAGGAACGCGGTCCTTTTCTTTATATGTTTTAAATATATCTTCATTCTTTTTAATGAAATCTTCTATAACAACAAAACCCAATTCATAATTAACACTTATGATAGTATGTTTATGTTTAGTTAAACATTTTAATTCCCTATCTAATAAATCAAGGTCGTTTTCGTCAAGTTCTAAAAGTGGGTCGTTTTTATATTCGTCCCTCATAGATTCCCTATAACTAACGTTCCAATAAATTTTATTATTTAACATTTTCAACATTCCTTTCTAAATATAATTTTAAATCTTCCTCACATTCAATCATTTGTTTACTTATATATCCCAAACAATAACTAATTGCATGAAATGCGTATCTAAATGTTGGGAAGTCAATATTTTCCGCGGCTTCACCTGTTAATTTTTGTTGTTCCGGTGAATATACAGCGTATTCCCCTTGACAAACTTCATGTATCATATAACCATTTACAATTATTGAATCACTTCCTAATGTAACAGTTACTAAGGATTTGATATCTTTATTTAAAGTTGCTTCTTTAACTTCACCGATAACCATTGCGTCCTTAGTACCATAATTTAAAATAAGTTTACCATTGTTAAAAGTTTCATTTCTCATAGTTTACGCCCCTTTTTCTTCCTTAAATTCAGTCTTTTTAATTATTATTTCGTCGTCGGTTTCTGTAATAGTTAGATAATCACCCCTTTTGATTCCTTTATTATTAGCGAAATCAATCGGAATGTTGAAAATTAAACTATTACTTCCTTTTTTAGTATATACCTTTCTTAAAATCCCTTTCATTTTACATTACACCACCTTTTTATATAAGATATAATATTAATAGATAATATTTTCGGGATAAAAAATCCTAAATATTTTTGTTTATCTATTGACTTAATTATATCATTTAATATATAATGTAGTCAAGGTCATTTCAAGGAACATATTAAACAATTATTAAAAAAGAAAAGGGGGTAATCATATTGATTACTAATTTTAAAGATTTATATGTAAAAAATTTAGTGTTAAGTTGTGATACAGAATGTTTTCCTGATTATTGGAACTTTATTTTTAAAAGAATAGGGGAAGACTTAACAACGGATTTTTCAAAAATCCCACAAATTAGATATAACCCAAAAACCAAGGTTTATATATTTGAATGTTTTAACGACGAAGATTGTCAAGCGTTTAATTCTTTTTATAAAAAGTTTGTTTTAAAGAATAATGCAATCATGTATTTTTATAATAGTACTGGATACGATAAACCAATGATTAACATTTTATTGAATCTAGTATCTAATAAGAAAACTAATATATTGCCGAAGCTAAGAAAAGCAAATGATTATATTATCAAATACAAAATCAATTATAAATTATATAGTCAAAAGTATTGGGAAAACTTCTTTAAGGACGATAGAAAATATATCGACGAAAAGGAATTATTTGAATCCTTGGGAAAAGAAGTATACCAAAAATTCTATAATGATTTTAAAGGGTGCACAGCAAACAAAGTAACTAAATTATTTGACGAAGACCTTAGAAGGTCGGTCCATGTATCAAGTGTATTAGATATACAAGTAATTGGAGGATTCCAACCGGGACAAACTAAAGACGGTGAAGGTAGTTCAATGTCATTAAAACAATTACAATTAGTACACTTAGGACAAAATCAAAAATTTGATTTTAACAAATATAGCACTATGGAAGAAATAAAAGCCGAAGGACTTTACGACACTTTTATATCATATTCAGAAAATGACGTTGTATCATTAGAATTTATGTATTTTGAATATGCAGAAAAGGACGTTAAAAATAGATTTTACGCTATTAAAGCAGTTAAAGACGAAGGGTTAAAGGACGACTTAGAATATGAAAGTCATATTATATTTAGTGAAAAGAATACGGCGTTAATTGAGTTGTTATGTGCAATTGATAAGCAAAAAGAATTTAAAATCGATTATAAAGACTATATACAAACAGGTATTAAAGAATTTGACGACTTTGTAGATTTTGTTAATAGAAACCAAGGAACTAAAGACGATACAACATTAAAAAGAAAATATAAAGAAAAAACAGGCGAAGAAGTAGCCGTTTTTGAATTAAACGGGTCCGAAGTTGTCGGAGGATATGGCGGGGCACATGGTGCAATATCTAAATACAAAAACTTTAAAGGTAATTTATATCAATTGGATTATGCTTCACAGTATCCAAGTATCATATTAGAATATAAAGAAATCTTTAGAAATATTATGAATGTTGACCTTTACGAAGCGGTTTATAATTTAAGATTAAAATACAAAGCATTAAAGAAAAAAGCAGAAAAAGAAGGTAACGACGATTTAGCTAAAGAATATGATAACATTCAAAACGGTTTAAAATTAATTCTAAATAGTACTTATGGATTAATTAACAGTGCTTATAAAATCAAATTAGCTAATAAGATATTAGGTCGTTTTGTATGCTTAAAGGGTCAATCTTTATTATATAACCTTTGTAAAAGGAACCCGGATAAATTAGCACCAAATATAAATACAGACGGTGTATATTTAGAATTAGATTCATTTGAAGAAGGTCAAGCAATTGCGGCGGCTGATTATGAAGCAAACGGAAAAGGTTACTTTAAATTAGACGTTGACCCGGTTGATTGGATAATTCAAAATGACGTAAACAATTACATGTTAGTATTGAAAAGCGGCAAGACAAAACAAAAAGGCGGGGCGTTTAACCTTGGCATAAAACAAAAATTCAATAAACATTCTAATATAGACGTAAATATAAATAATGCTTTGAATCTTTTATCAGGTAAAGAAGTCGAAATTAAAGAAGTATATTTTAAAGGTATGAGTAATATTGATTGTGATAAATCACATTATTTTACTACACCAGAAAAGGGAATAAATCCAGTTAATAACTTGAAGTATCCAACTAAATTATCAATTGATAAAGTTGATATATATGTTACCCAAAACAAGGACGACGCGGATATTAATGTATATAAAGAATATGCAGAATTAACAAAAGGTAAAATTGAAGCATTTAATAACAAAGTAACTAATAATAAGTACTTTGAACATATTATAACAAGTGATACAAACGAAAATAATAAGATATTAACCAGTAATATAAACAGGGTTAAGAAATTATTAGATATTGATATAAAGGATATTGGATATTGTGGATTCTTGGGAATTGCTAAGAATACAACATTTTTAAGGGGTAAACCTATAAATCAGTTAATCAATTATAAAAAGACTGAAATTAAAAATAGTGTAGAATCACAAGGTATTAAAGTATATGCACCGGAAAAAATAATTATAGTTGACGTTGATATCTTTGATAAACATACAAAAACTTTTAAACATGGGTATCCGGAAAAATTGGTTGATACATTATCAAAAGTTGATACTTATAAAACTTGGAATAGTGCAACTAAGGATTATAAAAACTTTAAATTAATCTTTAAAAATGATATTAACCAAATATTAGATATTGATAGTCAATACAAAGGATACATTGAAGTAATAGAAGAATCCACAGTTTGGACCATGGAAGGACTTGACCGTCAATACTTTGATAATAATATGCCAGTTGCTAATATATCAGATTACGCGGATTTATTCAAAGGTGTATTAACTGTAAAGCATGAAGACGCAAAAAAGCATATAGAGGATAAAGAAGAAAGAGAAAAGAACCAAGTATTAAATAATAATGATACTGAATCAAACGACATAGTAATTAATACAGCAATCAACGTATTAAGAAATGAAAATGTTGATATATTCAATGTAGTATTAGACGAAAAAGGAACTCATATACATACTAGTTGCCCATATTGTAATAATATTAATAATAGACACTATAAGGATAATTATAATACAATAGACGCTTATGTTAATATCAATGAAAACAACGGGAACTATAATTTAAATGTGTTTTCTTTATCCGATACATGTAAGGGTGATAAATCACATAAGGAATACTTCAAGGAATTAAACGAAAAATTTAAAAATGAACTTCCAAACAAGGAAGAAATTGAAAACTTAAAGTTAGTTGAAGATTTAAGGGAAAATGTTGATATGAGTATAGTATTTGATAAGGATTTCTTTATAAAAGATACTGTTAAAATAGTTGGAACCGGTGGCGGGAAAACTTTTCAATCCGCGGCTAAACTAGCATATAACATATTACACAATAAAGTATTTACTATAGTTACAACTAAACAAAATTCTAACATAGAAGACTTTGAAAGAACTTTTAAAAAAGTAATTAAATTGTCTTTAAAAAGGTCAACAAAGCGTATTGACGAATGGTTAGAAACTGATAGTAAGGGATTCCACAATGTATTTATTCACAAATTAAAGAATGTAAACCCAATTAGGAAGGAAACATTAGAAAAGTTAAACGGGGTTGTAACAAATCATAAGTATTTTTATAATAACGGGCACATGGCGGAATATAATAATAATATGATTCAAGTTAGGGAACAATTTGAAAAAGGACCTATGGAAATTATAGTTGACGAATACGAATCATTTAAGGAAATGGGTGTAATGACAATTCCTATGAATGAATATCTAAACTATAAATTAGACATAGATACAAATGAAAAGATATTTATAAAAGCTAATAGTTGCTTTTATCCTTGTATTAAAAAGCTAATTAAACCAGAACATACATATCAATACGCTAAGGAAAATATAAATCAATCAGTAAATGAAAATGAAGGTATTAACGAATATGGTTTAGAAGCAACAGGGGATAAAGACCTATACACACAATTTAATAAATATTGTGACCCGGTAGGAATTATAAAATATGATTGTGGAAGAAGAAAACCGCAAAAAATCCATAAGGATACTACTTTATCTTATATAGTTTGTGATAAAATCCAACAATATAAAGTAAAGGATAATATCCCGGAAGACGGATTAAAAAACAACTTCAAGGAATTATTATTAAAAAATGAATACATAGCATTGGTTACACAGGTAATAAAAGTATCAACGGAATATGTAGAAGACTTTGACGTTAATATATGGGGTCGTGAACTTGGAAGCATTGAAGAATTAACAAATTTTTGTAAACATTCGCCAGATTTAAGCGAAAACGATTTTAATAATTTTAAAGCTAGATTATATCAAGACGCGAAGGAATGTTATATAAATTATTTGGCTTTAAGTATTAAAAGTATATTGGATTCTTTTGATTGCCCTAAGTATTATTTAACTGCAAATGTAATCAGGGATAATAAATTATCTATTGATACAACATTAGCTTATCAATCCAGTAAATCAATTAAAAAAATAGACGTTGCGGTAATTGATAGAAATAAAAATAATGATACTGCTATTATAGACAACTTAGATTTATTGGAAAACATGGATTTTAAAACATTGGCTTTTGTATCCCTTGCAAAACATTTAAAAACTATAATCAATCAAAAAACAGAAATAAACACAAGTCATATAGTTATTAAATCAGTTGTAAACGACGGGGAAAAATCCGTAAATGTTGATACCAGACAAGCCGAAGACATAGACGATAATATTACAAAAACGACTACACTTGCATATATAAACGGTACAGAATCACAGGGTCGTAATTATAGTAAATCAGAACTTTTAATTATCAACGGGGTTGTTGATATCAATGTTAAGGGAAGATTAACAGTTAATGAGAAAAACGAAATTATTATTAAATCAATTGAAGAAGCGGCGGCGGAAAAATTAAGACAAGCGTTCGGGCGTATATTCAGGGGCGACCAACAATATAAATCAATGTTGATACTTGGGGAATATGCAGTAATTAGCGAAATTATACATGGATATGGTGAAAAATATTCTATACAATTTGAATTACACAAGTATAATAAAACAATAGACCGTAAAGCTCAATTACGCCGTGGTATGGCTGATATCATAGAATACTTTGGAAGTAAATTCGCAGAACTAAACGACCCTACTAGGGAACAAAGGGAAATTGAATACTTCAACGCAGACCTTAGAAAAAAGGCAAACGCTAAAAAATATGACGGCGAAGAAGTTTTTAAATATTATCTTTCATTAGTAGACCAATATTATAAAGACCATGGCAAAAAACCAAAGGATAAAGATTTAATACCTTTTATAACTGAAAAGTACGGAATGAAAGAAGCACAATTTAAAAGAATCAAAAAGAAATATAAATCGTAAAATTGATTTAAAGGGATTATGTTTAACATAGTCCTTTTTTCTTTGATTTACTTTACATTTGAAAAAAAAAGTATCATTTAAATACGTTCTTCCTATATATAAAGGGAAACCGAAATTAAATGATACTTTTTTGCAAAAATCGAAGCATTTTAAAGTAAAAAGACGTCCCCGGTATTTTCCCGGTGATAATTTCATATAAAGACACAATTAGAAAAATATCCTTTTAGCCAAATCGTGATACACAAGGATTTCGTATACTAATGATACTTTTTTAATATCATTTAATTTCGTTTTATCTTATAGAATAGGTAGTTTGTATTTAATTGATACTTATTTCTTTATCCTTTTAATATTACCGGGCGGCTAATTTAAGTCAAAATATAAACGTTTTAAGGCAATTTAAAAGCAAAGTAAGTCAATTTAAGTCAAAGTAGGTTTATTTTTATACAGTTTTGCACCAAAATATAAAAGTTTTTAGTCGTTTATAGTTACAACGGTTAGACTTTTATGGTATAATTAATTTATAAGGTTGGTAATGGTTCTTACGATTGTATAATGGATATACTAGTTAAGAAATTATATTTCAAGAATAAAGACCGACGGGTTAAAGATATTTACGCCATGACAAGCCAATCAAATTATCCGGGCGGACTTCCTATTAAAAAAGGGACAGTAACCCGGGTAAAATTTAAAGAATAAGAGGTATTAATTATTATGGCAAATGAAAAGAAAAGTTATGACGATTTATTGAAACAAGCCCATAAATGCGATACTATAGCATATGAAGCCAAAGTTGTTAAATTGATTATAGAATGTAAGGATTTAAGTAAAAAAGAATTGGAAGATAAACTTAGTTCTTTACAAACTGATTGGACCGCTGAAAACGAAAAATTTAAGCAAGACAAAAAAGATTATGAAGATATGAAAGAAGCGGCACAAAAGATTAAATCAAAAATCATAGTACCAAACTAGGAAGCTAAGAAATAACAAGGGGAATAGCTTAGAAGGTTAAAGCGTTTTTGACACTAGGTATATGACGATATATCGAAGACATAAAAGAAAATAAAATCTATTAATAAATTATATGTAAGTAATAATCAAGCTAATTATAAAAGCTTTAATTTAACGGTAGACGGGTTCAAGTCCCATTTTCCCCACTCGAACCAACACAGTATTAAAACAGGTTGCGGGAAGTCAACGACTGTGATATCAAGATTCCCGACTTAGTGTATGGGTCTATAGGATTCGTAGGAAATCCAAAAATACACAATCCTACAAGCCCGGGAACGTTTTATAATATGGTTTGAATATATCCGTTTTTACTATAAACAAAAATTCCAGTACCGGGCGACTTGACGCAGTGTAGCCAAGCGGTAAGGTCCCGGACTCATAATCCGGATAATCAAGGGTTCGATTCCCTTCACTGCTATTTAACACGTCCTTATAATTTGATAATTGTTTAATGTTCCATAAGGTCCCCGGTTACGGTTGAAACAATCAGACCCGGGGATTTTATCAATAATAAATAGAAAGGAGATTAACGCGGTGTCAGATAATGAAATGTTGGTAAACATAATACAAGACAACTTTAAAAACTTACGTGAAGACATGAACCATAGGTTAGACAGAATAGAAAGTAAACTTGATACAGTTGTAACAAATGAAGATTGTAAAAAAAACCGTAAATCGTGTATTGAAACATTGGCACTAAAGAAATCAGAAATAAGTATTAAAAAAATAACAGCAATTGGCGGCGTAGTTACCGGCACAATTACGGCAAGTGCCGCGGCAGTTGTAACAATTCTAAAGATATTTTATCCAATCTAGGAAAGGGGTTGATATTTATGTTGTGGTATGAATTACCGGGTTTAACTACAATCAAAGCGGACCAAGTATTAAATGACGATATTCTTTATTTAGACTTTGG
>Ga0180436_10006661_pt1 | contig 10000 bp, 10 predicted proteins | sample SS_ome_2_FD_132434 | JGI IMG/M metagenome (GOLD analysis project Ga0180436, IMG submission 132434) | Hypersaline lake sediment archaeal communities from the Salton Sea, California, USA - SS_3_S_2 metaG | ecosystem: Environmental > Aquatic > Non-marine Saline and Alkaline > Hypersaline >...
AAATGAGGTGACCGACTTTGAATCGGCCAAGAAGTGCGATATGGACAAGTTCGGCCGCTTCCATCGTGCCATGCTCGACAACGGCGTTTTCCTTCCGCCGTCAGGTTACGAGGCCTGGTTTGTCAGTCTGGCCCACACCGAGGACCACATGGCAGCGACCCTGCGCGCCGCCGAAGCGTTCTTGAAGTCGGAGTAGAGATGGCCAATGCCATGATCTCCCGCTGGGGAAGTAAACTGCGCGTGTCCTGGCCCAGATTCTTTTTGATTCTCCCTATTGTCTTCTTGTTATCGGCGATAGCTGCCGCAGACGCCGGCGGCAATGGATGGGTGATGCTGATTTCAGTCGGCAGCGGGTTCGCATGCCTTGGCTCACCGTTCGTGGCGTTTGTCTTGTACTTCAGAGAGAAGAGAAGGATGGCAGGAAGGCTTCTTCTGTTGGCTATCGTCACATACCTCGGAATGCAATGCGGCCTCATTTTCCTGGATTATCAGTTCGAGTGGGCCAAACCTGAGATTGAGCGCATTGGAGACGAGCTTAACGCCTATGTGGATCGGACGGGAGAGATACCCGAAGACCTTTCAGTGGTAAACGGAAAGGACGTTACTTATGCCGACGTTGGTGTCTTCTTCAAAAGGCCATTGAAAATATGGCAAGGCCGGCCGGGCGAGGAATATAATCTTTACTACCGTTATAATATTGGAATCTTGGCTGATTACCACCCTGAGACTCGCGAGTGGACAACAACTGATCCTTAGCGCAGGCTCCGTCTTCGGTCTTTCCGATTCATGCCCCCCCAAAAAGAGAAACCCACCATGAATGGTGGGCCACCCGATCAGAATGTGCTGCACAAAAAAAGGACGCCGAAAAGGCGTCCTTTGTAGCTTTCAATCGAAAACTCGGATCATCCGTAAGGATACATACCCTTCTTGATCGTCTCCAGAGTCTCCAGCACCTTGTTGTGCTTCTCTTCGTCGATCATCAGATAGTCAAGCAGGTACTCCTGGACGACCATCTTCTTACCCTTGAGAGCATCCTGAGCTTCCTTGGCCAGTTCGATAGTCTTCTTCTCGAGAGCGATGTGCTTCTCGATCAGGTCCCAGACTTCGCCCAGTTCATCGGGACTGAGGGTCAAAGTCTTGGTGGTCAGGGAGTCGGCGATCAATTCCTGTACGCGGTAGTGGAACTGGGAATCGCGCTGGATGATTTCCATCACCAAACGGACGACATCGTTATCGGTCTTGTCAATGACGGCGCCGGTCGAGGCAACCGAAGCGTTCTCGATCTTCTGCCAACGCTTCATGTTGTCAACGATTGCTTCCTGGATTTCCTTGGTCGACATGCTTGTCTCCTTCAGTATTTTCTCAATGCGTTGCTATAGTCAGATTTCGTTAGCCTGTATAACGGGCTCCGAGCCTCGCGGTTCCTAGGCAGCCTGTGAAGTGCCGGCTTCCATGGATCGCGGGGCGCGCCCCGTCTGTCGGGCATAAACCAGTCCCAGAGTGCGGTAGATCATATGCGCGAACTTGGAGTAAGGCATGTACCACAGCAGGAAGAAGACCGACAGCAGGTGGATATAGTAGTTCACGTAGGCCAGCATCGGGATGCCGATCAGTCTGGTAATCCAGGACAGCATTCCGGTTAGGCCGACGATAGTCATCATGTACAGGAAGAGATAATCGGCGTATCCGTTAGCGCCAACTTCGTCAGCGTTGGCCTTGCGGCGCATGATCAGCATGATGCCGCCGACCGTCAGGGCTATTCCGCTAAGACCGCCAATGAACTTCACCGGATGAGGGAGATCGATCGGAAGCTCGAAAAACGAGTGCAGACTTTCCATCCCCAGCAGATTCAGATAGTGCGGAATGAAGATGAAAACGAAAACTGCGCCGGTGGTGATCATGGCGCCGATAAATCCAAACACCAGCAGCATATGGCCAATCGCCCGCGGACGGTTAGTTCCACACTGGTTGAACCGCTTGTGGCTCATAATCTCGAAGAACACGCCGATAGCCGCCGAGATAAACGAACTCTTCTTCTCATCTTCAGGCCGTTTCAGTCCTTTCCAGAATCTCAGAAATCCGATCGTGGCGAAGATGAAAATGAGAATGTTGCCGAGTACGAACAGGGCGTCGACAACGCTGTGACGAAGGAAGTAGTCGAAATCGATCACTGTTTCGGTAAGGAAGAGGTATTCGCCGGCGGCATTCTTGGGCGCGAAAAACACAATGCAGGCCAGGAGTATCAACGCCGGGACACCAATTAGCCAGGGAAGAGCCCCGGGAGAAGCCAGCGCTTTGCCCATAAACGACGGGAAGGCGAAGTTCTTGTACACATAGGTACGAACTGCCGCCAGGACATCGCCCGGTCGTGCCTCGCGAGGACAATGGGTGGTGCAATCGTTACACTGATAGCACATCCAGACATCAGGATCGGTCATGAGCCGATCGACCTGACCCCATTGGGCCCAAATCATCTCTTTGCGCGGGAACGGACGGTCAGCAGGGGACAAGTTGCAGACCGTAGAACAAGTCGCACACTGATAGCACTTGTTCAGGGTGTCGCCACCCGCTTTTCGAATATCTCGGATAAAGTCAAGATCTGGTTCGATCGTGCGCTTTCCGGCCATGTCAACTCTCCTCTGAATGGAATCAACACTGTTGCGACCGGGCCTCAAAAGCGGCCACAACGCCTGTGCTCGAATCTAGTTTGGAGGTAAGAGACTGTCAAGGCCTTTGTTGTTATTTTTTTCACAATGTAAGTTTGACTAACCGGCCGGTACTCGACACGAATCCGGATTGTAAAGACTTAATTGTCAATAATATATGAGACTCCAACGTTCACGCCGCAACGGACGCAAGCCAAGATGCTTTCGCTCAAGATGGTGCTTAACGGCCTCCGACACTCGAAATCTTCGCCAAAATGCAGTAAAACGGTGTCTGGAAGAGTCCTTTCGCATTCAGATTGTACTATTTTTCCCAATGATTGGTATATTCTGTGAGTGCTCACTCACAAACACCTAGCTGCGGGCGAGAAGAGTGAGTGTCGCTCACTTTTTCCTCTATGACACGTAAGAATGCCCAAACTTTCCCAAAAACAGGACTTTTTTAATCTCTCGGCGTTAGATTTTGTCGAGAAAATACGACGAATTTGTAAGTGATTGTTTTATAACAAGTAATGGTTACGTATTTTGCCCCAGAATGACCCCGAAAAAGCTACATTTATGATATTTTTCGACCGAATCTGCTTGACAACCCTTGTGAAAAAAATTACTATTAACGACCAATTAGAAAGGGCAGAATTATACCCGGGAACTAAACTGACGCGAGCGAAGCGCCGATAGACTTTGTGAAAAAAAGAACAAGATTCCCGACACTTTTGAATGTAAGAAACGTATTAGCTATAACTTTTAGAAACCATTGATTGGGTAGTTGCATGTCAAAACTCATTCCCCCGCATGGTAGCGATACTCTGAAGATATTGCTGCTGGAAGGTTCCGAGCGCGAGGCTGAACTGAAACGCGCCGAAGGTCTTCCCAAGGTTGTAATGACCACCCGCGAAACCGGCGATCTCATCATGTTGGGTATCGGCGGCTTCACTCCGCTGGATGGATTCATGGGCGAAGCCGACTGGAAAGGCGTCTGTGAAAAGATGACCATGGCCAACGGTATCTTCTGGCCGATTCCGGTTACCCTGTCCCACGACGAGAAGATCGATGCCGGCACCGAGATTTGCCTGGTTTCCGGCGAGACCGACGAGATCATGGGCACCATGAAGGTCACCGAGTCGTACCAGATCGACAAGGCCTTCGAGTGCAAGCATGTTTACACCACGACCGAAGAGGATCACCCGGGCGTCAAGATGGTTATGGCCCAGAAGGACTGGAACATTGCCGGTCCGGTCAAGGTTCTCTCCGAATCCTACTTCCCGAAAGAGTTCGGCGATGTCTACCAGCGTCCGGCTGAGAGCCGTGCGGCTTTCGAAAAGTTCGGTTGGAAGACCGTGGCTGCCCTGCAGCTGCGTAACCCGATGCACCGCTCGCACGAGTACCTAGCCAAGATCGCAACGGAAGTTTGCGACGGTCTGTACATCCACCAGCTGGTTGGCAAGCTGAAACCGGGCGACATTCCCGCCGACGTTCGTGTCAACTGCATCAACACCCTGGTCGACGGCTACTTCGTCAACGACCGTGTGTTGACCGGTGGCTACCCACTCGACATGCGCTATGCCGGCCCGCGCGAAGGTCTGCTGCACGCTGTTTTCCGCCAGAACTTTGGTTGCTCCCACATGATCATTGGCCGCGATCATGCCGGTGTAGGCGACTACTACGGTCCGTTCGACGCTCAGGATATCTTCCACAAGCTGCCGGAAGGCGCCTTGCTGTGCAAGATGCTCCCGATCGACTGGACTTTCTATTGCTACAAATGCAACGGCATGGCTTCCATGAAAACCTGCCCGCACGCTAAAGAAGATCGTCTGTTCCTGTCCGGTACCGCTCTGCGTAAGGCTCTCTCCGAGGGTGGAGACGTTCCGGCTGAATTCAGCCGCCCCGAAGTCCTCAAGATTTTGCGCGACTACTACGGCAGCCTGAAAGACGAGGACAAAGTCGAAGTTAAGATGCACCAGGCCGCGACTGGTGACGTGAAGAAGAAATAAACAAGAAGAAGCGATAAGCTAATTAGCATGAAGCAAGCATTTTCCAACTAGGAGGAATTAATGCCAAGTTTTGTGAACCCTGAGAAGTGTGACGGTTGCAAAGCTCTTGACAAGACCGCTTGTCAGTACATTTGCCCGAACGACCTGATGGTTCTGAATAAGGACCTGATGAAGGCCTTCAACCAGGCCCCGGAAATGTGCTGGGAATGCATGTGCTGCGTCAAGATTTGCCCGACCCAGGCTATTGAAGTCCGCGGTTACGCTGACTTTGTGCCGCTCGGCGCCTCGGTTACCCCGATGCGCTCCACCGACACCATCATGTGGACGGTGAAGTTCCGCAATGGAATGCTGAAACGGTTCAAGTTCCCGATCCGCACCACGCCGGAAGGCTCTGCTGTGCCGGATGGTGGCTATGGCACGCAGCCGGATGATCTTTCCGATCAGCTGCTCATGTCTGAGCCGGAATGCACTCGTTGTGATGATCTGCCGAGTCATAAATAAGAAAGGTATGGGGATTTATGCCGAATTTCGAAACTGTTGAAGTCTCCACCGATATTCTTATTTGCGGTGGTGGTATGGCCGCCTGTGGTGCTGCCGTTGAGGCCGCCTACTGGGCGAAGAAGAACAACCTGAAGGTTACGGTCGTGGACAAGGCCGCCATGGATCGCTCCGGCGCCGTGGCCATGGGTCTGTCCGCTATCAACCAGTACGTCGATGTTTGCACTGGCAAGAACACTGTCAAAGACTACATCGACTACGTCCGTCAGGACCTCATGGGTGTCACCCGTGAAGACCTCGTTGCCAGCATTGCTCGCCACGTCGACGGTACCGTGCATCTCTTCGAGAAGTGGGGTCTGCCGATCTGGAAAGATGCCGAAGGCAACTATGTTCACGAAGGTCGCTGGCAGCTCATGATCAACGGTGAATCCTACAAGGTCATCGTTGCTGAAGCCGCCAAGAACGCCATCGGTACCGACAACATCTACGAGCGCGTCTTCCTGACCGATCCGTTGATGAAAGACGGCCGCTGCGTCGGCGCTGTTGGATTCTCCGTTCGTGAAGAGAAGTTCTACGTCTTTAAAGCCAAAGCCGTCCTCGTTATGATGGGTGGCGCTGTGCACGTCTTCCGCCCGCGTTCGACCGGTGAAGGTCTGGGTCGCTCCTGGTACCCGCCGTTCAACTCTGGCGCCTCGGCTTACTTTACCCTCAAGGCCGGTGCGGAAATGACCTGTCAGGAAGTCCGCTTTATCCCGGTGCGCTTCAAGGATGCCTATGGTCCGGTCGGCGCCTGGTTCCTCCTGTTCAAGTCCCGCGCTACCAACGCCCTCGGCGAAGCTTACATGCAGACTCGTAAAGACGAGCTCGAAAAGTGGAAGCCGTATGGTCTGGTTAAGCCGATTCCGGCTAACCTGCGTAACTGGCTGGGTATGCTCGACGTGATGGAAGGCAAGGGCCCGATCTACATGCGTACGGAAGAGGCTATTGCTAACATCGCCAACGAGTTCAAAGACGATCCGAAGGCCTTCAAGAAGAAAATGAAGGAACTCGAGAACGAAGCCTGGGAAGACTTCCTCGATATGACCATCTCGCAGGCTATCCTCTGGGCGGCCACTAACACCGCTCCGGAAGAAAAGCCGTCCGAAATCGCCGCTTGTGAGCCGTACTTCATCGGTTCCCACTCCGGCGCTTCCGGTGCCTGGGTTTCCGGTCCCGAAGATCTGGCTCCGAAAGAGTACTTCTGGGGTTACACCAACATGACTACGGTCAAGGGTATGTTCGCCGCCGGTGACGCCTCTGGTGCTTCCTCGCACAAGTTCTCCTCCGGTTCGCTGACCGAGGGTCGTATTGCTGCTAAAGCCGCCGTCAAGTTCTGCGTTGACAACGCTGAAGACGTTGATGTTGATGCCGGTCAGGTCGAAGAACTGAAGAAGTTCGCCCTGCAGCCGCTGGATACCTTCAAAGAGAACCAGCACCTGTCGACTGACGCCGACACCAACCCGGCTTACATCCGTCCGATGCAGTTCATGTTCCGTCTGCAGAAGATTATGGATGAGTACGCTGGTGGTGTTTCGACTCAGTTCACGACCTCCAAGTACCTGTGCGACAAGGGAATCGAGCTCCTTGGTATGCTGGAAGAAGATTCCGCCAAGCTGGGCGCCGAGAACCTGCACGAGCTGATGCGCTGCCATGAGAACATCCACCGTATGTGGCAGGCTCAGGCTCACATCCGCACCATCCTGTTCCGTGAGGAAACTCGCTGGCCGGGATACTACTTCCGTTCCGATTGTCCGACGATGAAGGAAGACTGGGAAGTCTTTGCCAACTGTCGCTGGAACCCGGAGAACGGTGATTGGGAATTGATGAAGCGCGACATTCTCCGCATCACCGAATAACCGAAGTAGTTCTGTTTTGATATTAGAGTCCTCCGGGTTTTACCCGGAGGACTTTAGTTTGAAGTCCGAATATTGACAAATCGATCTCTTCTGAGATTGCTCTTTGACAGCTCAGACATAGTCATCGCGAGTCCGCTGAAAGCGGACGCGGCGATCTCACGTTTCGACCATGAGATTGCTTCGCTTGGCTCGCAATGACTCACAAGGAGAGATTGTACAGAAAGCCTAACGAAAAGCCGTTTGGGGCGTAACAAAGATATGAGCGAAATCAAGGAAAAATGCCCCCATTGTGGGGTCGAGATGCTGAAGTGGAAACCACCGTCACAAGCCGGTTGGGGAGTACACCCGCATTGGGTATGCTTTAACGACGACTGCCCATACTATGTCAAAGGCTGGGAATGGATGCAAGAACAGTACCAGCAGAAAGTCTCCTATCGCCATCGTTACGATCCCGAGTCGGGCGAGAAGGGACCGTTGCCGGTCTGGTCGTCCGAAGCCCTCAAAGATAGAATTATCTGGGAGTGACATCATGCGCGAAGTTGAAAACCTCAAAGAAGCTATCCTGAAGAATCCCGAGGAATACCCGCGTCTGGAGGAAGATTCCGAGTTTGAGTTCCGTTGTCATCCGGGCGTTCCATGTTTCAACGACTGCTGCGCCGATGTCAACATCTTCCTGACTCCCTACGACGTCCTGCGGCTTAAGAACCATCTGGGAATTACCTCCGAGGAGTTCCTGGCCAAGTACACCATCATCCCCTTCGACGAAAACAGCACCTTCCCGGCGGTTCTGCTTAAGATGCAGGACACCGAGAAGAAGGAATGCCATTTCGTCTCCGAAAAGGGCTGTGGTGTCTACGAAAACCGTCCGTGGGCCTGCCGCATGTACCCGCTGGGGATGGCCTCACCGGCCGACGGCATGGAAGGTCCGCTCCAGAAAGACTTCTATTTCTTACTCAAAGAGCCGATCTGTAAAGGCTTCAAAGAGAGCAAGAAACAGACGGTCAACGAATGGCTGAGCGATCAAGGGATGGAAGCCTACAACGAGATCGGCGAAGAATGGAAAGCCCTCACCCTGCACCCGTATTTGCAGAAGGGCAACACCCTTCCGCCGAACAAGGTGGAGATGTTCTTCACGGCCACCTATCGTTTGGATGCTTTCCGCGTATTTGTTTTCGAGAGCAGCTTCCTCAGCAAGTTCCACGTGGAGCCGGAAGTGCTTGAAAAGATCAAGACCGACGACACCGAGTTGTTGCGGTTTGGTTTCCGCTGGTTGCGGTTCGCTCTGTTTGGCGAGGACACCATGAATGTGAACGACGCCGTCCTGGAAACCAAACGCTCAGAACTTAAGGCGAAAGGCAAGATCCAGAAGGATCAGTAGTAAGGTGATTGTGGGCGGCAGACATCCCGGTCTGCCCCACAGATGTAGATCGGGTTCCGCAGTGAGGCCGTCAGGCGGTCGAGCGAAGAAACCCGACACCTCGATCATGAGTCATTGCGAGGCCCGAAGGGCCGTGGCAATCTCAAGACGCCCGAGAAGCCGCGTAAGAGAGTAGCTTTTTTAAACGCTTTATCTGTTTCTCTAAACGGGACCTGTCATACTCAGGTCCCGTTCTTTTGGGTGTGGACGTGCTCTATTCGAGTCACCCCCGCGAACGCGGGGGCCTATCCTATGTCGGGCGGCTCCGTCTTCGGTGCCGCCATTCCACCCGAAAACCCGAGGCAAGCCTCTGGCCACCCAGCCAGGTGCCATCATCGAGCGGTGAGATTGCTTCGCTTCGCTCGCAATGACTCATATTCGCCTGTCCTCTATTCGTCATTCCTGTCCCCTTTCTGTCATTCCTGCGGAGGCAGGAACCCAGGCAAGCCGCGGCCTATCTGCCGGTCGAATCTACTGGAAAGGTGACGTTTGTAGCGAAGAACAGCTTTTCCCCGGTGATGGCATCCACAAGTGTCCATACTCTATTAGAACTCGGTGGTTTATTGCCACCTAGACCGGAGCCGTGGATCGGAGGCGTCCCGCGGCCGTATATGCTCCAGACCGGGCGTCTCTCACCTCGAACATCAACATACACAAGGAATGCGATGATCTGCTTAGCATGTACCGGACTACTAGGTCTCGCGGAATCCAAAGCTCGATAGAAAGGGACGGCAGGTGAGTCGTGCACGAATCCGAGGTATTTGAGTCCGCTTCTGGCCATCTGATATTCGGCGATATGAAGAGGTGGATCCTTGGCGATTGTCGTATCGTTGGTGTCATCATATCTGGATTGAATCTTGACGATACAACCCGTGACCGAGTCAATGTAGACATCGTAAATCTTTGGAATCTGAGTTCCCGGGGGCATCGGCTTCGGAACTACGATCGGAAGTCGGACGTAGACGTCCCCGAAGGTTACTCTCCAGATGCTGTGGCCCGCGATCGTGTCCGTCAGGAATGGCACGTGCAAGGATTCGACAAACGCGGGAGAGGCAAGAGTTCCTGAATCAAGCAGCGTAGCGTTGAATCCATGTTCGAAACCAGTGATTCTCATTGCGACGTCGAGTGCATCGCTAGAGCTGGAAACCGTATGATGTTGTGCGGCCGCTAGAGTGTCTTCAACAGCAATCACGTCAGCTGCGCCAGTTAGGGCCCGGGCAGCCGCCAGCAACGACAATACTGCCACTGCGATCATTGTGAATCTCATCCCACCTCCGTCAGTTCGTGGATTTCACACAAGATACAAAGACCAGATGATTCCTCCAATCGCATTCTTGTGGCTTGGGCCGGGACCTAGCCACAGAAACCCGAGGCAAGCCTCGGGCCACCCAAGCGGGTCGCCATCATTGTGCGGTGAGATTGCTTCGCTTCGCTCGCAATGACTCATGTTCGCCTGTTTTCTGTAGGGCGGCTCCGTCTTCGGTGCCGCCATTTGTCGAAACCTCGCTCGGCAAATCGGCTAACGCCGACCAGGGG
>Ga0180436_10006662_pt1 | contig 9998 bp, 9 predicted proteins | sample SS_ome_2_FD_132434 | JGI IMG/M metagenome (GOLD analysis project Ga0180436, IMG submission 132434) | Hypersaline lake sediment archaeal communities from the Salton Sea, California, USA - SS_3_S_2 metaG | ecosystem: Environmental > Aquatic > Non-marine Saline and Alkaline > Hypersaline > Sediment ...
CGGTCATGCCCCCCTCCCCCGCCATTCGACGCCGAAGGCCAGCCGGTCGGGCGCGGCGGGGCGGCCCGCGGTGCCCAGCGGTTCGAAATAGGGCTCCGTCCGCGAGCCCGGTTCGGCCCTTTCGATTGCCACGCGCAGGTCGAACCAGGCCGCCTGCCCGGTGACCGGGTCGGAGTTGGAATAGCGATAACCGCCGCCGCCCTCCGGCAAAAGCTCGGATATCAGGTGGTTGAGCAGGAAACCCCGCGCGCTTTCCGGCGCGTCGCCCGAAAGCCCCCAGGCCCCGCGGCGCTTGCCGATGGCGTTCCAGGTCCAGACCGTGTCGGGGTTGACGCCCTCCATCAGCCGCACCTGGCATTTCACCCGGCCCAGATGCGAGGTGAGCCAAACCCAGTCCTCGTCCGCCACCCCGATCCGCGCGCCGAGGTCGCGGTGTATGTAAAGCCGGTTCTCCGCCGTGATCTGCCGAAGCCAGGCGTTCTGCGAGCCCCAGGAATGGTACATGTGCATCGGCCGCTGGGTGATCGCGTGCAGGGGATAGGCGCCCTCGGCCACCATCTCGCCCTCGAAGGGCGGATACCAGAACGGCAGCGGATCGAAATGCCGGATGATCCGGTCGCGGGCATGGTCGGGCGGCTGATGCGGCCCATGCCCCTCCGCCGCCAGCCGGAATTGCTGCAACGGTTCGCAGTAAAGCTGGAAGACCGTCGGCGCGGCGGTGGGGCGAAAGCCGATTTCCGCCGCCCAGTCGAGGTAGCCGCGATTGGCGTGCTTGTAATAGGCGTGGTCCGGCGCGATCGGGATCGTGCAGAACGCGCCGTTGGCGATGTAGCGATCCAGCTGGCCGGGGTTCGGCGCGCCGACCCCGGTCCGGTCGCCCTCGGCCCCGCGCCAGCCGGCGAGCGGGCCGACGCCGGGCTTGCGTTCGTGGTTCACGATGTAATCGGGATAGCCGCCGGGATAGCGCGGCGCGCCCGCTTCCGTCACGAAACCGGGCAGCTTCAGCCGCGCGCCAAGATCGATCAGCACCTCCTGAAAGCCGCGCACGTCGCGGTCCGGCGTGACCACCGGATGCCGGATCGCATCCGCCGCATGGTCGGGTTCCGAGATCGGCCGGTCCAGCAGCGAGATGCAATCCCACCGCTCCAGATAGGTCGTGTCGGGCAGGATCAGGTCGGCGAAGGGCACGGTTTCGGAATAATAGGCATCCGAATAGATGATCTTCGGGATCAGGTAGTCGCCGTTCTCGTCCGTCGCGGTCAGCGCATCCAGCGTGCCGGGCACGTTCATCGACGAGTTCCACGCCATGTTCGCCATGTACATGAACAGCACGTCGATCCCGTAGGGGTCGCGGGTCGCGGCGTTGTTGATCACCATGTGCATCAGCCCGTGGGCAGACATCGGCGCATCCCAGGAAAACCCCTTGTCGATCCGGGCAGGCCGGCCGTCGCCGTCCAGCAGCAGATGCTCGGGCCCCAGCGGGAAGCCCAGGTGCGGGCCGGGCAGCGGCGTGTCGGGCGCCACCTCGTCCGGCCGGCCGTGCGGGCGCAGCGGCGGCGGGGCGGTGTTGGGATAGGGCGGCTTGAAGCGAAACCCGCCGGGGCAATCGATCGTGCCCAGCAGGATTTGCAGGACGTGGATCATCCGGCAGGTCTGGAACCCGTTGGAATGGGCCGAGATTCCGCGCATCGCATGCATCGACACCGGACGCCCGATCATCCTGTCGTGCTGCCGGCCCCAGGCGTCGGTCCAGGGCCGGTCGAGCACGATTTCCTCGCGGAAGGCGACATGGGCAAGTTCCGCCGCGATCCGGCGGGTCTGGTCGGCCGGCACGCCGCACCGCTCGGCCACCGCCTCGGGGGAATAGTCGTCCGCCAGGTAGCGTTCGGCCATCATCTCGAACACCGGCCGGGCCCGGCGCCCGTCGGGCAGAACCCGCGCGCCGGTCATCGCCGGCGCGGCCTCGCCGGCCATGCCGCTGGCGAAGGCCCCCGCGTCGGTGGACCAGACCATCGGGTTGCCGTCACCGTCGCGGGCGAAAAGGCCGTGATCGGGTGCGCCGGGCGCGTCGATCACCAGCCAGGGCGCGTTGGTGTAGCGCGCGAGGTAGTCCAGATCGACCTGCCGGGTGCGGAACAATTCGTGGATCAGCGCGCCGACGAACAGCCCGTCTGTGCCCGGCCGGATGCCCACCCATTCGTCGGCCACCGCGTTGTAGCCGGTGCGCACCGGGTTGACCGAAACCACCTTGGCGCCACGGCCCTTCAGCTTGCCGATGCCGATCTTGATCGGGTTCGAGGCATGATCCTCCGCCACGCCGAACAGCAGGAAATACCGCGTATGCTCCCAGTCCGGGTCGCCGAATTCCCAGAACGCGCCGCCGAAGGTGTAAAGCCCGCCGGCCGCCATGTTGACCGAACAGAAGCCGCCATGCGCGGCGAAATTCGGCGTGCCGAACTGCATCGCCCAGTATCCGGTGAGCGACTGGCTCTGGTCGCGCCCGGTGAAGAAGGCCAGCTTCTTCGGATCGGTGCGCCGCACATCGGCCAGCCAGCCGGTGGCGATCTCCAGCGCCTCGTCCCAGGAAATCTCCTCGAACCGGCCGGAGCCGCGCGGCCCCACCCGCTTCATCGGCGCCGACAGCCGGGCGGGCGAATAATGCTGCATGATCCCGGCCGACCCCTTGCCGCACAGCACGCCGCGGTTCACCGGATGGTCGCGGTTGCCCTCGATGTAGCGCACCTTGCCGTCGCGGATATGCACGTCGATGCCGCAGCGGCAGGCGCACATGTAGCAGGTGGTTTTCGCGACATGGTCGCCGACCTTCGCATGCAGGTCGATCTTGGGTTCGTGGCCCACGCGTCATCCTCCCTGTCCGTCGCGGCGCGGCCGCGATTCGCTGCCGGGATATGACGCACGAGGACGCGGCCGGGCGAAACCCCCGATCCGTCGGCGAACGGATCAGCCGGTCCAGTCCAGCACGACCTTGCCCGACCGCCCCGATGTCATCGCCGCGAAGCCTTGCGCGAAATCGGCGGCCGGGAAGCGATGGGTGATGACCCGGCCGACGTCGAGGCCGTTCTGCAGCATCGCGATCATCTTGTACCAGGTCTCGAACATCTCGCGGCCGTAGACGCCCTTGATCGTGATCGCCTTGAAGACGATGCGCGCCCAGTCCACCGGCGAGGTGCCGGGCGGGATGCCAAGCAGGGCGATCCGCCCGCCCATCACCAGCGCCTCGACCATCTGGTCGAGCGCGGCCTGGCTGCCCGACATTTCCAGCCCCACGTCGAATCCCTGCTTCAAGCCCAGGTCCGCGATCACATCGCGCAGGTCTTCGCGCCCGGCATCGACGCAGCGCGCGGTGGGCACGACCTGCGCGGCCAGCGCCAGCCGGTCGGGGTTGATGTCGGTGATCACGACGTGCCGCGCCCCGGCATGGCGGCAGACGGCGGCGGCCATGATCCCGATCGGCCCGGCGCCGGTGATCAGCACGTCCTCGCCCAGCAGGTCGAAGCTCAGCGCCGTGTGAACCGCATTGCCCAGCGGATCGAGGATCGCGCCGATCTCGTCGGATATGTCGTCGGGCAACGGCACGACGTTGAAGGCCGGCAGGGCCAGGTACTCGGCAAAGGCGCCCTGAACGTTCACCCCGATCCCGCGTGTGCCGGGATCAAGGTGGAATTTCCCGGCCCGCGATTGCCGGCTGGCGGTGCCGATCAGGTGGCCCTCGCCGGAACAGCGCTGGCCCACGGCAAGCCCGGTGACGTCGCGGCCGATCTCGACGATCTCGCCGGCGAATTCATGGCCCACGATCATCGGCACCGGCACGGTATGGGCGGCCCAGTCGTCCCAGGTCCAGATATGCACGTCGGTGCCGCAGATGCCGGTCTTGCGCACCCGGATCAGCACGTCGTCGGGCCCGATCTCGGGCACCGGCGCCTCGATCCTCCACAGGCCGGGTTCGGGCCGCGACTTTTCCAGCGCGGCCATGGTGGCGGGCCGGGTCACGCGATCACCCCCAGGTCGCGGCCCGCCGTCTCGAAGGCCGCCAGCGCGGTGTCGAGATCCGCGCGCGTCAGCGCCGCCGACATCTGGGTGCGGATCCGTGCCCGCCCCTTCGGCACCACCGGAAAGAAGAAGCCGGCGACGAACACGCCCAGCGCGTCCAGCCGCGCCGCCATCGCCTGCGCCAGCTGCGCCTCGCCCAGCATCACCGGCACGATCGGATGGTCGCCCGGCAGAAGGTCGAACCCCAGCCGCGTCAGCCCGGCGCGCCAGTAGGCGGCATTGTCGAACAGCCGCGCGCGCAGATCGTCGCCGTCGCGCACCAGCCGCAAGGCCGTGATCCCGGCGGCGGTGATCGCTGGCGGCAGCGCGTTGGAAAACAGGTAGGGCCGGGCGCGCTGCCGCAGCAGGTCGATCACCGGCTGCGGCCCGGCGATGTAGCCGCCCAGCGCACCGCCCAGCGCCTTGCCCAGCGTGCCGGTCAGGATGTCGACCTCCACCCCGAAATGCGCCGGCGTGCCGGCCCCCGCCGGCCCCATGAAGCCCGTGGCATGGCAATCGTCGACCATCACCATCGCGTCGTAAGCCTTTGCCAGTGCGGTAATTTCCGGCAGTTTCGCGAGGTATCCGTCCATCGAGAACACGCCATCGGTCGCGATCATCACGAACCGCGCGCCCGCGTCGCGCGCGGCGCGCAGCTGCGCCTCGAGATCGGCCATGTCGGAATTGGCGTAACGGTAGCGCCGCGCCTTGCACAGCCTTATGCCGTCGATGATCGAGGCATGGTTCAGCGCGTCCGAGATCACTGCGTCCTCCGGCCCCAGCAAGGGTTCGAACAGCCCGCCATTGGCGTCGAAACAGGCCGCGAACAGGATCGCGTCGTCCTTGCCGAGGAAGGCGGCCAGATCGGCCTCCAGCCGCCGGTGCAGATCCTGCGTGCCGCAGATGAACCGGACCGAGGCCATGCCGAAGCCGTGATCCTGCATCGCCGCGCAGGCGGCGCGGACAAGCTCGGGATGATCGGCAAGGCCAAGGTAGTTGTTGGCGCAGAGGTTGATCATCCGCCGCCCGCCGCCGTCGCCGGCCACGGCGATCCGCCCCGATTGCGGCGAGGTGATCAGCCGCTCGCGCTTCATCAGCCCGTCGGCCTCGATCTCGCCGAGGGTTTTGGTGACATGGCCAAGGAATGCATCGGACATCGGCCCCTCCCGCATCTGTCCAGAATGGCGACAGCATGCTGCGTCCGCGCCGGCATGTCAATATAACGGATATCCGCCGTTATATGGGATTTGCCTGCGCGCCCTGCACGATCAGCAGCGCCCGCGCCGGCGCCGCGGCCCGGATCGCATGGGCGAGATCGGCGGCATAGCGCACCGTGTCGCCCGCCGCCGCCTGCACGACCTCCTCGCCCGAGGCGATGTCCAGCCGGCCTTCCAGAACCGTCAGGTGTTCCACCGTGCCGGCCTCGTGCGCGGTGCTTTCCAGCGCCGCGCCCGCGGCGAAGCGGATGTCGTAGACCTCGGTCTGCCCGACCGCCTCGGCGCTGCTGAGGATGCGGATCTCGCAGCCCGCCGCGCGATTGCGGATCACCGGCGTGCGGTCGGCGGTCATCACCTCGCGGATCGGGTTCTCGGCCGCCCGTTCACTGTCGAGCAGGGCGGAGAAATCGATGTTCAGAGCGCGGGTGAGGTTCCACAGGCTCGCCACCGTCGGGCTCGATTCGCCGCGCTCGATCTGGCTCAGCATCGAGCGCGACACGCCCGAAAGCCGCGCCAGCGCGTCAAGGCTGAGGCCCTTCGCGGTGCGTTCCTCGCGCAGCCGCGCGGCCAGCCTCTGGGTGATCCCGGCCCTGTCCTTCATTCCCCTGCCCCGCGACCGGCGGTTCCGCCGCCACCCTAGCCCCGGCGCCGGTCCGGGCCAAACGGTTATCGCCGCCGGGCCGGATCAATCCTGCCGCAACAGGTATTGCCCGCCCGCCTTGCGCACCTCCGATTTCATCGCAGCGAGCGTGGCGGCGATCCGGTCGGGCCCCGGCATCGCCAGCCCCGCGGGATAGCCCTTGCCGACGACGGTGCTGCCGATCAGGGGGATCTCGCGCAGCGTGCCCGAGCGGTCGCGCCCCGCGTAGACGCCGGCAAGGCGAACGTCTTCCGGCACGAGGCCCGAAACGCTTTCGCTGAAATGCCGTGGCAGGGTTTCCAGCATCGACGAGACCGGCCGCACCGCGTCGCCGGCGCAACCGACAAAGAAATCGTCGCCACCGATATGGCCCACGAAGGCGCCGGTGATGTCGGCGATCTTCTTGAGAAGGTCGGCCAGCACCCGGATCGCGCGGTCCCCCAGTTCGAAGCCGAACCTGTCGTTGAACGGCTTGAAATCGGAAATGTCGATATAGGCGACAAGCCGCGGGCTGTCGTCATCGCGGCCGAGTTCGACGAGGAATTCGTTGATCGCCTCGTTGCCCGGCAGGCCCGACAGCGGGTTCAGACGTTGCGCGTTGGTGATCAGGATCGTGTTGGCCAGCTGCATCATGTCGTAGGGCGACAGGTAGCCAAGGTAATGGCCGCGATCGACGACGATCACGCCGTGGCGCGCCTTGTCGGCAACCAGATCGAGCGCGCTGGCCAGCGGCTGGCGGATGTCGATCGTCGGCACCTGTTCGATCATGTCCTGGATCGGGTAGACGAAGCTGGGGTTCTGCGCCAGTTCCTCGCCGTAGCGCGCGCCCAGCAGCGGCCGCAACCGGTGCCACAGCAGCCCGCCGACCAGCATCCCCGATCCGGAGACGACAGGCAGCACCTCGGCCGTCGTCTCGGACTGGTAAAGCTCGAACAGCCGCCGCAGCGGCACGTCCGGCGCGACCGGATCCGGCACCTGCATCATCGCGTTCAGCCGCCGGTCCAGCACCGCCGCCGGTTCGATCGTGCCGGGCAGGTCGTAGATCGTCTTCAATTCGCGAAACCCGGCCTCGGGGCTCTTGACGAGATAGCCCTGGATCAGCCCGCACTCGGCCTGCCGGCAGGCCACCAGCTCCTCCTCGGTCTCGACCCCCTCGGCGATCACCCGCGCGCCCAGCGTATGCGCCAGCTGCGCGATCGCGCGCACCAAAAGCCGCTTGTGCGCATCCGTCGGCATCGCCCGCACGAAGAACCGGTCGATCTTGAGGAAGTTCGGGCGGGCGTGGTAGAGCATCTGCAGGCCCGACACGCCGGTGCCGAAATCGTCCACCGCGATGCTGAACCCGGCGCCGCGCAGCCCGTCGATCGCCGCGCGCAGATCCTCGCCCTCCAGCACCTGCTGGACCTCGCTGATCTCAAGGCAGATCTCGGCCGGCGACATGTTTTCCGACTGGACCTTGAACAGCAGCCGGTTGCGGAAATTGCGCCACTCCGGCAGCGTTCGCCCCTCGATGTTGAGAAACAGCCGCGGCCGCGGCTGGCCCAGCGCGATCACGCTGTCGATCGCCTTGCAGGCGAGTGTCAGTTCCAGTTCCGTCAGCGCCCCGATCCGGGCGGCATGGTCGAGAACGGCATGCGGATGCGCAAAGCCTAGGTCGCCGGCGCCGCGCATCAGCGCCTCGCAGGCGATCAGCTGACCGCTGCGGGCATCGACGATTGGCTCGAGGTTCGGCACCAGCGTCGTCTCGGCCAGACGCAGGAAGAGCGCCCTGTTCTCGGTACTCCGCCAGGTATCCGTGAGTGCGCTCACCGTGCCACCAGCCCCGTTATCCGTCCGCTCTACCTATCGGGGTGTCGTAAGGTGACGGTTAAATGGCCGTGCAAGAGTTTCGAAGATTGTAACGATCGCGGCACCTGTGGTCGGATGGCGATGCCGCCGGTGATGCAGGTCAAGGACGGGCAGGGCCGGCGCACCCACGGTGGTCGCGCAACGGGATCGGACAGGTCGGAGGGCAAGATGGACGACGTGGAAAAGCTGCTGAAAGGAATGGTGGAGGAACTCGACCGCCTGCTGAACGCGCGCAACGTGCTCGGCGACCCGATCGAACGGGACGGCGCGACGATCGTGCCGATCGTCAGTTTCGGCTTCGCCTTCGGCGCCGGCGGCGGCACCGGCGGCAAGCCCGGCGCGCCGGGCAGCGGTGCCGGCACCGGCGGCGGCGGCGGGATCAGGCCGCTGGGCGCGATCATCATCGACGAGAAGGGCGCCCGCGTCGAGGCGGTCAAGGGCGCTTTGGCCAGCGTCGCCGGGGTGCTGGGCGAGGCCGCCTACAAGGTGGCCACGCAGCGCGGGACAGGCGGCAAGGCGGGGCCCGAAAAGGCGTGAGGCGGCCTTGATCTGGTCGCTGCTCGTCGGCCTCGGGGCGGTCGTGCTGGCGCTCCTTGGGGCGGTCGTCCTGGCGCTTTGCCTGCCCTGGTTCGTGTCGCTGGCCGCGCGCACCGCGCCGGCGGCCGGGGTCCGGCTGGAATTGCGCCCCTTCGGCCGGCGCTTTCCCCTGCGGCTGAGGTTTCGGGGCCCGGCGTGGCGCGCGACGGCGCCAGAGCCCGCCCGGCCCGCCGACATCCGGGACGGCGCGCGACAGGCCCGCCGGCGGCGGTGGCGCACCGCCGGGCGTCGCGTTGCGCCAAGGCTGCTGCGCAACGCGCCGCTCCTGCTGCGTGGCCTGGGCTCGATGTTCCGGGTCGAGCGGCTGGCGCTCAGCGGCCGGCTCGGCCTGCCCGATCCGGCCGATACCGGCCAGTTCTTCGGGGTGATCCTGCCGCTGTCCCGCATCTGCTCCTCCGACCGGGTCGCGATCGAGATCGAGCCGGTGTTCGACGGCCCCGCGCTGGAGGGCGAGGCCGAGGCCTGCCTGCGGGTCTGGCCGGTGCGGGCGCTGCCGGCGGCGATCCTGTTCGCCTGGCGCGCCGTCATGCGGCCGGCATGAGCTACCGCGTCGATCCGCCGGTGATCGCCGCCGGGCTGGTGCTGCGCGCCGTCGTGCGGGTCACCGTCGATGCCGCCCGCGTCGGCCCCCGCGGCGTCGCCGGGTTCGGCGACAAGCGCCCCGTCGCCGTCATCATCGGCACCGGCGCCGGGGCCCGGCTCGTCGGCCTTGACGGGCAGCCCCGCGACCCCGCGCGCTTCGGCCTCGGCCCCGAGGATATCGCCTGACCGTCGCCACCGCCGGGCGGCCGCGCCCGTCGAAGCCGCGCGCCGGTTCAGTCGTTCGGCGGGTTGCGCGAGGCCTGCAATTCGCGCTCGCGCTCCGGCCAGGTGGAGCGGATATAGGCGAGGATGTGCCAGATCTCGTCGTCGGCCAGAACCCCGCCGAAGGCCGGCATGCCGCTGGTGAAGCCCTTCACCCCCAGCTTCTCGATCACGCCCTGCCCGCCGATCTTCGTGTAGTCGAAAAGCTGCGCGTTGGAATGGTGCCAGGTGTGGCCCGAGGCATCATGCGGCGGCGCGGGCAGGATCCCGTTTTCGTCCGGTCGCTGCCAGTCGGGCTGGCCCTCCAGCTCCGCGCCGTGGCAGGCGGCGCAGTGTTCGGCGTAAAGCGCCGCGCCCAGCGCAAGATCGCGGTTGTCCAGTTCATGCCCGGCCGATGCGGCGGTCGCCGCAAGGCAGGCCGTCAGCAGCGCCAGAGCCGCGCGCCTCATGCCACCTCCACCCAGGTCTTCATGCCCGCGGCCTGATGGCCCAGCATGTGGCAATGCAAGAGCCACTTGCCGGGATTGTCGAAGCCGCACAGGATGCTGCGCGTCTCGCCCGGCGCGACCAGCGTGGTGTCGCGCAGGTCGCCCGGCGCGCCGCCCGCGTCCAGTTCGAAGAAATGGTGCCCGTGCAGGTGGATGCCATGCGGGAAAGCGGTGTCGTTGACCAGCGCGATCTCGGCCGTCTCGCCGCGCGTGAACCGGGCGAAGGGCGCATCGGCCATGCCCGAGATGCCGTTGAAGGCCCAGATGTCGTCGCCGGCGTGGCGGCCGCCCATCGCGCCGCCCTCCATGCGCAGGGTCAGCCGTTGCGCGGGCGCGGCGGGCGGGGCCACCCGC
>Ga0180436_10006663_pt1 | contig 9998 bp, 7 predicted proteins | sample SS_ome_2_FD_132434 | JGI IMG/M metagenome (GOLD analysis project Ga0180436, IMG submission 132434) | Hypersaline lake sediment archaeal communities from the Salton Sea, California, USA - SS_3_S_2 metaG | ecosystem: Environmental > Aquatic > Non-marine Saline and Alkaline > Hypersaline > Sediment ...
GCTTCGACCCCGACCCCGTCCTCCGCTACGAGATCCCCGCCAACGGCGTTTACCAGCTCGAAGTCCGCGACGCCATCTACCGCGGGCGGCGGGACTTCGTCTACCGCATCCGCCTCGGAAACGTGCCCGTCGTCACCGAGATGTTCCCGCTCGGAACCCGCCAGGGCCTCATCTCGAAGGGCCGGGTCCGCGGCTGGAACCTCCCGGCCGCCACCGTCGACTTCAACCCGGGCGGCAGCGGCGGACCGATCCGCACCACCACCCTCGCCACCCGCAAGGGATGCTGCAGACCCGTCTCCTACGCCGTCGACCCCCTCCCGCGGGTCTTCGATCGCGAACCCAACAATGATCCGCCCAAACCCCAGTCCGTGAATCCCGGAACCGTCGTCGACGGACGCATCGACAACCCCGGCGACCGCGATGTCTTCCACTTCCGCGGCCAAGCCGGCCAGAAAGTGGTCGCCGAGGTCCTCGCCCGCCGCCTGAACTCGCCCCTCGACTCGAAACTGCAGCTCCTCGACGCCCGCGGACGCGTCCTCGCATGGAACGACGATCACATGGAAAAACACGGCCATCTCCACCTCGGGCCGGGCCTCCTCACCCACCATGCCGACAGCTACCTGCAGGCCACCCTCCCCTCGAACGGTCCCTATTTCCTCGTCCTCGCCGACGCCCAGAACCACGGCGGCTCGGCCTATGCATACCGGCTGCGCCTCTCGGCCCCCCGGCCGGGATTCCTCGCCTCCGTCTCGCCTTCGAGCCTTCTCGTCCCGGCGGGCGGACACGCCCCCCTGCACTTCCATATCAGCCGGACGGACGGCTTCAACGGACCCGTCGAGTTCGAGTTGCTCGACCCTCCCCACGGATACCGTCTCCACGGGGCCCGCATCCCGCCCGGCTGCAGCCGCGTCCGCGCCACCCTCGAAGCCCTCCACAAGAAGCAGACCAAGCCCCTCGAACTGCGGTTCAAGGCGCGCGGAGTGACCGGACACCGCACCATCGAGACCACCGTCCAGCCCGCGGACAATCGCATGCAGGCCTTTCTTTGGCGTCACCTCGTGCCGGCCGAACAGTTTCTCGTCATGCTCCGCTCCCGCGGCCGGCCGCCGCGCCTCGCGCTCAAGTCCGGCCAACGCCTGCGTCTCGCCCGGGGAACAACCGCCTCCGCCCGCATCGTGGCCGAGGAGGGCAAGCTGCCGGACTCCCTCCTCCTCGAACTGAACGACCCCCCGCCCGGCCTCTCGATCCGTTCCTTTGACAAGCTGCCGGACGAACTGTCCATCATGATCGAAGCCGAGTCATCCGCCGAGACCGGCATGGCCGGCAACCTCATCGTCGAGGCATGGGTCCAGCCCCCGCACATCGCGGGCCGGAAACCCCGCCGCCCATGGCTCGCCGGCATCCTGCCCCCCATCCCCTTTATTGTGACCCAACCCTGAACTTCATGATCGATCCCACTCCCGATTCCTGTTCCGTCATGTCTTCCCGGCCCGCCCAGATCCGCACCGAGTGGTTTGTCATCGCAGCCCCCTCGCTCCGTGCCTCCATCCACGTGTCGCGGTTCGCCCCCCCGCGGAAAGCCGAGGAACTTCACCTCTTCATCCAGCCCGCCGAGCCGGGACCGGTGGAGACTCAATTGCCACAGATCGAGCGCGCTTACCGCATTGCGCAGTCCGAACTCGGCATCGACCCATCCACCGCCGTCTTCCGGCGCTTCTTCTGCAGCGATCCCGTGAACCAGGCCGAACTCCTCCAACGCAGCCCCGTCGCCTGCCGCCGGACCGGCACGGAACCCTGCAGCGTCTCGTGGGTCGGCCAGCCCGCCGCCCCCCTCGCCAAGATCGCCCTCTGGGCCTATCACGTCCGCGACCCCCGCGGCCCCATCCGCAAGACACAAGACGAAAACACCCTTTCCCTCCACCGCGGCCCGTTGACCCACCACTGGACCACCGGTCTCACCAGCCCGGATCCCGCCAGCTCCCACGACCAGACCGAAACCATCTTCAACGACTACAACCGCTGGCTCAAGGAACGCGACATGACCCTTGCCGACCATGTGGTCCGCACATGGCTCTTCGTCCAGAACATCGACGCCAACTACGCCGGCCTCGTCGAGGCCCGCCGCGAATTCTTCGCCCGCCACGGCCTCACCCCAGACACCCACTACATCGCCAGCTCCGGCATCGAGGGCCACACCGAAAACGTCCGCGCCCTCGTCTCAATGGATGCCTACGCCATCGGCGGACTGCGCCCCGAGCAAGTCCGCTTCCTCGAAGCCCTCGACCACCTCGGCCCGACCGACGCTTACGGCGTCACCTTCGAGCGCGGCACCGCCATCACATACCGCCACCGCAAGCACGTCTACATCTCCGGAACCGCCAGCATCGACCCCGAGGGACGCATCCTCCACCCCGGCGACGTCCGCCGCCAGCTCGACCGAACCCTCGCCAACATCGAGGCCCTCCTCGCCAACGCGGACGCCCGCCCCCGAGACCTCTGTCAGCTCACCGTCTACCTCCGCGACCCCTCCGACCACGCCGTCGTCCGCCAAGCCCTGCGCAACCACTTCCCCAACCTCCCCATGGCCGTCGTCACCGGCGCCGTCTGCCGCCCCGGATGGCTCATCGAAATCGAAGGCCTCGCCGCCATCCCCGCCACCCGCGACGACCTGCCCGAGTATTGAGCCCAAAGGCCGGCGGGGCGCGCTCAATAAAGGAACATCGGCTTGCCAAGTACGTTGCGAACCTTCGGCAGGTACTCGTCCTTGTCGTAAAGCTCCTCGACGTCGACACGCTTCACGCCGCTCGTCACCTCGCTTATCGGGATGTGGGTGTAAGTGCCATCCCGCAAGGCCACCATGCGGCCGCTGGCGCCCTCCGAGATGAGACTCATGGCAAGGTTGGCGTAGTTCACGGCCGTCATCAGGTCGAGGGCGTCGGGAGCCCCCGACCGCATCAGGTAGGCGACCTGCTGGTAGATGATGCCCTCCCCGGTCAGGACCTTCAAGGCCTCCCCGGCAAGGTGGCCGATGCCGCCCAACTTCTTGTGCCCGAAGGCGTCTTCCTCCCCGCTCTCGACCACCTCCCCGCCGACCATGCGGGCTCCCTCGCTGATGCTCACCATGCAGTAGTTCCGCGGGTTGGAGCGTTTGTCCCGCATGACGAGTTCCGCCAGCTGCTCCGGATCAAATGGCACCTCGGGGATGATGGCCCGATCGACGCCCGCCAGGTACGAGCTGATGAGGCTCGTCTCACCGCAATCGCGTCCGAAGAGTTCGATCACCGCAATGCGCTCGTGGGACCCCGCGCTGGTGCGCAGCTGATGGATGAAACGCACGCTGCGGGTGACCGCGGTGCCGAATCCAAGGCAGTAATCCGTCCCGTAGACGTCATTGTCCATCGTCTTCGGGATCGCCACCACCGGAAAACCCTCGCTGTGGAGACGCTCCCCGTAGCTCAGGGTGTCGTCGCCGCCGATCGGAATAAGGCGGTCGATCCCGAGAAACTCGAGGTTCTTCAGCACGTGCGACGTGAAGTCATGGGTCTCGTCGTCATCCGCAGCGAAATCCTCGCGCAGGGATTCCGGAGCGTCCTTCGCCTTCACGCGGCCCGGATGGGTCCGGCTGGTGTGCAGGACCGTCCCCCCGGTGCGGTCAATCGTCCGGACCGCCTGCCGGTCGAGCGCGACGATGTGCTCCCGCAAGCTCTCCGGATCGTCACGATTCAGATGCAGCAGACCGCCCCAACCACGGCGGATGCCCAAAACCTCCCACCCCCGGTCCGCGGCGCGGTTCACGAGTCCCTTGATGCACGGATTCAATCCGGGCACATCACCGCCGCCGGTGAGGACTCCGAGTTTCATTCAGAGAAACGTCGCGACTTTCTGAATCAAGTCCACGCAGCGGCTCGAATACCCCCACTCGTTGTCATACCAGGCGACCAGCTTGTGGAAGGTGTCGTTGAGCCCGATGCCGCTTCCAGCGTCGAAGATCGAACTCAGGGGGTCGTGGATGAAATCGCTCGAAACCACCTGGTCCTCGGTGTATCCCAGAATCCCCTTCAGACTGCCCTCCGAGGCTTCCTTCATCTTGGCGCAGATCTCCTCGTAGCTGGTGCTCTTCCGCGTCTTCACGGTCAGATCCACCACCGAGACGGTCGGGGTGGGCACCCGGAAGGCCATCCCCGTCAGCTTGCCCTGAACCTCGGGAAGCACCAGACCCACCGCCTTGGCGGCTCCGGTCGTGGATGGGATGATGTTCAGCGCGGCGGTGCGGCCCCCCTTCATGTCCTTGGGACTCGGGCCGTCAACCGTGCGCTGCGTGGCGGTGTAACTGTGCACCGTCGTCATCAGCCCCTCCACGATGCCGAAGTTCTCGAGCACCACTTTCGTCACCGGCGCCAGACAGTTCGTCGTGCAACTGGCATTCGAAATGATGTGGTCCTCGGCGGTCAACGTGTCGTCGTTGACACCCAACACCACCGTCTTGACTCCGTCACCCTTGCCCGGAGCCGAAATGATGACCTTCGCCGCCCCCGCATCAAGGTGCCCCTTCGCCTTCTCGTCCTGCACAAAGAGCCCGGTCGACTCCACCACGATCTCAACCCCAAGATCCTTCCACGGAAGCGCCGCGGGACCCTCCTTGATCGAGAGCGACTGGATCTTGTGGCCGTTGACCACCAGCGTGTCGTCGTCAGGCGCCTCCACCGTGCCGCCAAACCGGCCCTGGATGGAGTCATACTTCAGGAGATACGCCAGATTCGAGGCGGGAACAAGATCGTTCAGAGCAACCACCTCGATCTCGCTGCCAAGAAGTCCCTTGTCCACAAGCGAGCGGAAGACAAGGCGGCCAATGCGCCCGAACCCGTTAATGCCAATCTTCGTCATGTCTGGTAGGATAGGTAAGATTCCAATTCTGCCCCCAACGGGCGCGTGAAGCTATGCAGGCCCCCAACCAGCGTCAAGGGCATTCCCGGCGCCCGAACCGCCCCGGCCGCGATGCTCCTTTGCGGGGGTGTTGTCAGAACCAAAAACTTGACTCGTTTGTGACGAATTCCGGATTTCAAGAACCCTAACGGCACGACTGCCGCATGATCACGTGAATCGGCTTGGGCTGCTTGACGTCCACCCGATACACCGGCTCGAAGCCGGCCCGCTTCAGGTTCACGAGGCGCTGCCGCTTCATACACGGGGGGAGATCCGCCCCGCCGCAGGGTCCCGTGTATACCTGCCCCGTGCAGCCGTAGGTCAGGGCCACCGGCTCCAGAATCACCCCGTCCAGGGGATCTCCCTGCGGAGTGCTCACGTAAAGGTCCGTTCCCGCGCTGCAGCCCAACAGGGCAAGGCCGGCTCCGGCGCTGATGAGATGTAAGGGTGTCTTTTTCATCACTTCCAGTTAACCGGTAAACGCAACAGCCCTCAAGCAGAAACATGTTCCCGGATATCTTAATAATAGCATACATTTACTTTCATGCATATTATATATTCAGGATGCCCGGTTCGCGCTTTCGCGCGGACCTTTTCGGACCACCTCGGGCCGGAGCCCCCCTGACTCCGCCCGCCTCCCGCCTCTCTTTGCGATAGATTCCGGCCCGAACGGAGGTAAAGTAGCGCGCCATGAAACGACTCGCCCTCGCTATTCCGCTCCTCCTCGCGCTCCTGTGCCCGCTCCTGTTCTCGGCCGGCCGCAACGCCCCGAAAAACATCGTCTTCATCGCCGGCGGGCGGAGCCACGGCTCCGGCGAGCACGAGTTCCGGGCCGGCTGCATGCTCCTCGCCAAGGCTCTCAACGAGCAGAGCGGCCTCAACGTCAAGGCCACCGTGGCCGGCCCCGATTGGCCGAAAAACAAAAAGCCCCTCGAGGAAGCCGACGCCATCGTGATCTATGCCGACGGCACCAGCGGCATCGCGGGTCAGTGGGAATTCCTCGACCGCCTCGCAAAAAAGGGCGTCGGCATGATGTTCATGCACTACGCCGTCCATCCCAACAAGGAACAGGGGGAAAAATATTTCCGCCCCTGGATCGGCGGCGCCATGGAAACCGGCTGGTCCGTCAACCCGCACTGGTTCGCCGACATGCAGGCCAACGGGGACCACCCCGTTTCCCGGGGAGTCCCCGCCTCCGTCGAGGTTCTCGATGAACTCTACTACAACATGCGTTTCCTCGAAGACCGCTCCAAGGTCCTCGATCTCGTCACGGCCGTGCCGACCCGCGAACGCATGCGCCGCTACATCAACCTCTGGAACAAGCACGGTGTCGAGGGACTCGGCAAACAACAAACCGTCATGTGGGGATACGAACGCCCCAACGGCGGCCGCGGCGTCGGATTCACCGGCGGTCACTACCACTACTGCTGGGCCGTCGACGGATTCCGCACCGCCGTCCTCAACGCCATCGTCTGGACCGCCGGACTGGAAATCCCCAAAGGCGGCGTGACCTCCAAACCCGTCACCGAAAGCGAACTCAACGCCAACCTCGACGAATACCCGAACGGCAAAAAACACCTCACCCTCCCGGACGCCGAACAATGGCGGTCCATGCCCGCCGCCAAAATCAACACAAGACGCGAGGCCGGATTCTGACCGCCGTCCCGGTCACTCCGCGCCGCGACGGCGGCACAGCAGACCCAGCAGGGCGGCCACCAGCAAGGTCGTCGTCCCCGGCTCGGGAATCACCACCCATCGCACGTCATCCAGACTGATGACGTCCTGATTCTCAAACAGCCCGAATTCCGGATCGGGATTGAATTCCGGCTCGATCCGAATCGTCACCTCGTTCACGGCCGCATCGTAATCGTCCTCGACGAACCCCCAGAACTGCGCCCCTCCCCCGTCGAGGATGTCGAGACTGAACTCCCGGGCCGTCCCGTTGTCGAAGGACACCTTCACCGCCCCGAAGGCGCTCGTGTCCACCCCGGTGAAGCAGGCTCCAAAAGCCAGCACCGGCACGTCGAACCGGAACACCACCCCCGTGGCGGGCTCCCCGTCGCCCCACTCCTCGAGCGTCATCATCAGGTCCCCTCCGAGCGTGGTGTTGTACCCGTTCTTCACCGAGTAGTCCGCGTTGCCCCGAATGCTGCTGTCATCCCCGTCGCTCCCCCCGGCCGGCAGGATCGAAACCCCCGACACCCCGAGATCCGACGCCGCCAACGATAGAAAATCCCCCTGCGGCGCCGCCTCGAAATCAAGGATGTTCAGCACCCCGCTCCCCACCTGCACCGCCGCCAGATCAAAGGCGGAACGATTCGCCTCCGTCACCGGACGCGCATCCCCCGCCGCCGCCCCCTCGTCGCCCGCCAAAGGATCCGGCACCACCACCAACGCCCCCAACCCGAGCCCCGGACATGCCAAAGCCGTCGCAATGACACCCGCCCGCGCCCGCCCCATCCAGCGTGGATGTGCCCGTCGGTCCATCAGGGAAAACAGCAGAACAACCCCAGAAAAACACAAAACCCCCGCCCAAACAACAAAATAGTCAGCAAATGTTAAATAAACGGCTTTCGGTTTTCAACAACTTTGGCCTCCCGCGACAGACCGGCCTCTCTCCCGACGTTTCCACCAGTTCAGACAACATCAAACAGCAACGCACGTCATGACCCGGCCCACCCGTCGTCAATTCATCCGGAAATCCGCCCTCGCCGCCGGCGCCTCGGCGGTGGTTTGCAGTCCCCGCTCGACCGCCGGGGTCCTCGGCGCCAACGATCGTTTTCGCGTCGCAATCGCCGGACTCAAGGGCCGCGGAAACGGCCACATCGACGGCTTCGCAGGCCTGAAAAACGTCGAGGTGGCCTACCTCGTCGACCCCGACGAACGGGTTCTCGAAGCAGCAAGGGCAAGGCTCGAGAAAAAGACCGGCGGCACGCCCAAGGTCAAGCTCGTCAAGGACATCCGCAAGGCCCTCGACGACCCCGGGATCGACGCCATCTCGCTTGCCACCCCGAACCACTGGCATTCCCTCATGACGATCTGGGGCGCCCAGGCCGGGAAGCACGTCTACGTCGAGAAGCCCATGAGCCACGACATTGCCGAAGGCCGCAGCGCCGTCGAAGCCCGGAAAAAATACGGCGTTGTCATCCAGCACGGCACCCAGCGCCGCAGCGATCCCCGCCTCGCCGGCCTCCACGAGGCCATCAGGTCCGGCAAGTGGGGCCGGCTCGCCGTCTCCTACGGATACGCCTGCAAACCCCGCGGCGGCATCGGCCACAAAAAGCCCTCCCCGCCGCCCGATCACCTCGACTGGAACCTCTGGAAAGGACCGGCCGCGATCGACCAATACCACGACAACTTCGTGCACTACAATTGGCATTGGTTCTGGGTCACCGGCAACGGCGAACTCAACAACCAGGGAACCCACCAGCTCGACATGGCGCTCTGGGCGATCGACGACGACCAGACCCACGCCGTGCGGGCCATGGCCCTCGGAGGACGCTTCCAATGGGACGATCAGGGCCAGACCCCCAACACCCTCTTCGGTATCGCGGAGTTCCCGAACCGCCAGTGGGTCTTCTTCAACGTCCGGAATGTCAATTACAAGGGATACCAGAAGCAGGTCGAAAACGAATACTACTTCGAGGACGGCGGCCGGATCATCCGCGGCGTCTATTACCCCAAGGACAGCTCGAAAGGCGAAAAGGTCAACGTCCCGAACGGCAGTGTCACCCCGGGCGGATGCTTCGGAAGCTTCGTCAACGCCTGCCGCGCCGGCAAACCCGAAATGGCCAACGGCGGCGTCCTCGACGCCCATTACGGCTGCGTCCTCGGACACCTCATGAACAATTCCTACCGCCTCGGCAAGAAGGTCCCCTTCAATGCCAGGGCCGGCCGCTTCGGCGACAACGAGAAAGCCGCCGGACACTTCATGAAACTCCACGAAATCATGAAAAACGGAGTGGGCCTCCCCGAGGACAAGGCACACTACACGGTCGGACCATGGCTGACCTTCGACCCCAAGACCGAGAAGTTCACCGGAGACCACGCCGCCGAAGCCAACGCCCTCCGCAAGGACCCCGACCGCCCCGGATTCGAGGTTCCCGCGCCGGATAAGGTCTGAGCGCTTGCGGTCCGCCCCTCGAAGGCGCAGATTCCGGCCCATGAGCAGCGCCAGATCCCGTCGCGCCGGAATGCTCGTCCCCGTCTGGTCTCTCCGGCGCGAGGGCGACCTCGGCATCGGCGACACCTCCGCCGTGCGGGACGTCATCGACTGGGCCGCCGAGCACGGCGTGGGCATCCTGCAGCTCCTCCCGATCAATGAGACCGGGCGCGACCACAGCCCCTACAACGCCATCAGCTCCGTCGCGCTCGAACCGGTTCTCCTCGACATGACAAGGACGCCCGGCGTCCGGCCCGAGGACCTCACGGCCGCCCGGCAGTCCGCCCCGGAAACCCTCTTCACGTCGGATCTGGTCGATTACCCCGCCGCCAAAAAACTGAAGCGCGGCCTGCTCGAAAAGGCCTTCGGGCGGTTCTGGCACGAGTCCCGCCACGAAAAACCCGACGAGAACTTCGAACAGTTCCGCCGCCACGAGGCGGACTGGCTCGACCCCTACTGCAAGTTCCGCTGGCTCATGGATATCGAGGGCGGCAGCGAGGCATGGGACCTCTGGAGCATGAATTACAACTCCCCCGCCAAGGCCGAGGCATGGATCACTGCCCGCCGCGAAGCCCGGCCCGACGAGGTCGAACGCCACCTGACCTACTACGCATGGGTCCAGTGGATCGCCTTCTCGCAGTGGAGGGAACTGCGCCGCTACGGCGAGGAACGCGGCGTCTGGCTCATGGGCGACGTCCCGATCGGTGTCTCGTTCAGCAGCGCCGACGTCTTCTTCGACGGGAATTGGTTCGACACCCGATGGAGCGGCGGCGCGCCCCCCGAGACCGTCTTCAAGGACGACCCCTTCGCAGTCCGCTGGGGCCAGAACTGGGGCATCCCCCTCTACCGGTGGGAGTCGATGAAGAAGGACGACTACGCATGGTGGCGGCGCCGGATCGACAAGCTCACCGAC
>Ga0180436_10006664_pt1 | contig 9996 bp, 6 predicted proteins | sample SS_ome_2_FD_132434 | JGI IMG/M metagenome (GOLD analysis project Ga0180436, IMG submission 132434) | Hypersaline lake sediment archaeal communities from the Salton Sea, California, USA - SS_3_S_2 metaG | ecosystem: Environmental > Aquatic > Non-marine Saline and Alkaline > Hypersaline > Sediment ...
AAGGATATTGTTTTCGATTCCATGTTTAATCCGGGTGGTGCACTTGAATTAATTGGGAAAAGATATTACGTAGACTTATTCTATAATAAAATTAATTCAGACCTATATCGTCAGATACTTAGTATCATGGCTGAGAAATGGAATTCTTGGATTTCCAAAGAAGAAATCAGAAAGAATTTTTCAGGTTCGGGGACAAACTTAAATAATGGTATAAAAGCCCTTAGAGATAGAAATATTATATTGACAAGACGAGGAGTAAGAGGACAATATAGGCTTCAATGGCTCAGTTTTGCATTCTGGATTAAGATTCATAAGAACAAATTGAAATAACAACTTTGCATAACAATTAGCCTCCAATAAAGCGTTGCTTGCACACGCTTTACATTGGAGGTGGTGTTGAACTAAACATTATCCCCGGGTTTGGCATAACAGTTAAAATTCCGGCAGCTTAACGATAGTGTTTCCCATTGCCTTTTTTTTGTTGGTCCAACCGTGCTTTAAAGTTTTTTTTCAAGCCTTAGAAGGGTGTTTGTCCGGTTTTGATCACCGTCTCTAAAATTCCCTGAACGGCTACCCGGCAATCCCAACGTTCTTTTACCTTGTGGAAAAATGGAGAATAAAGCAAGCATCGTACTTTTTCAACCTTCAAAAGAACACAGTCAATCAGTAGAGGGGAAAAAGAGTAAAGCAAGGACCATAGCGCAGGGCGGCTTCGTTCAACCATATTTTATCCATCCCTCTTTACCGGTTTAATCAAAACTTTGCAACATTAGATTGTCAGGTGGTATGTTTTATCTATTTTTATTCGCGGTGGATAAAATTCTTTAACGTTACGTTCGCGGTAACTGTTAAAAATAAAAAAATGAAGACAAGCAATCCCAAATTTGTAATTTTAAAAGAATGGCAATTAATATTGTTTTTTGCTTTTTCGAAATTACTTCTGCATTTTTTTACATTTTCAAACTTTGAGTTACACAGGGACGCCTATCTTTATTATGCACAGAGCGAACATCTTAGCTGGGGCTATGTTGCAGTTCCACCATTTATAGCTGTTATTGGTAAAATTGCAACTTTAATTTTTGGGAATACCTCGTTTGCACTACGGTTCTTTCCTGCATTGATCGGAGGAATCAATTTAATTATTATTGGACAAGCAGTTAAAGAACTGGGAGGAAAAAAAATAGCTATATGCCTGGCAAGCCTTGCCTATTTACTATCCCCTTCATACATACATACTAATTCATTGTTTCAACCTGTATCATTTAATCATTTTTTCTGGTTACTTTCCGGATACTTAATATTGATAATGATAAGACGAAACAATCCCAAAATATGGATGTGGATTGCCGTGACCTTTGGATTTGCATTTTTAAATAAATACTCCATTGTTTTCTTCTACACAGCTTTTGCAATTTCATTATTAATTTCCAGGTATCGGGATCTATATTTGTCTAAATATTTCTTAATTGCGCTGGTAATAGGACTTATTATCGTCTTTCCAAACTTAATATGGCAATATCAAAATAATTGGCCTGTTTTATTCCATATGGCTGAATTACAAGAAACACAGCTTGTGCATGTACGTCTTTCAGATTTCATTATTGGACAATTTTTAATGAACTTGCAAGCATTGTTGTTGTGGCTGTCTGCACTTCTGGTTTTGTTATTCTGTAAAAAGGAAAAGCAATATAGGTTATTCGGATTTATATATTTGTTCCTGATTTTTTTACTGCTCTTTGGTAGAGGTAAAGCATATTATACCTTAGGTATTTATCCCATTCTATTTGTATTTGGAGCTTACTTCGTTGAAAAGTATATTAAAAAATATTTGATATACGTTTTTAGTTTTCTGATAATCTCAATGTTTATCTCATTGTATTTATCACTTCCTTATGATGGTATTCCGGTAACTACTTTCGAAAAAGCGGTTAATAAAAATGCTTTCAGATGGGAAGACGGAGTTTATCATGATATACCACAGGACATGGCAGATATGACAGGTTGGAAAGAAATTGGGCAAAAGGTCGGCGATATTTATCTGAGTCTGGATCAGGTAAATAGAAGTAACTGTGATGTCTTTTGTTACCACTACGGACAAGCTGGTGCAGTAATGTTTTATGGAAAAGAAGACAATATTCCCCAGCCTATATCCTTCAATGGAAGTTTTGTATTCTGGGCACCCGATAGCCTTTCGAAAGATTATATGATCTGGATACATTCAGATTTAGGAAATGATATTAAGCCCGACAGCCTTTTACCCCAACTTTTTAAAGAAGTGGAATTAAAGACAACAATTGACAATAAATATTTTAGGGAGAACGGAACTAAAATATATCTCTGTAAATTTCCAACAAAAGATTACAAAAATTACTATAAGACACGGATAAGAGAATTAAAGAACAGATACCGCTAACCCTTCGCCTCCGATAAAGCGTTGCTTGCACACGCTTTACATTGGAGGGGATGTTGAACTAAACATTTTCCCCGGGTTTGGCATAACAGTTAAAATTCCGGCAGCTTAACGATAGTGTTTCCATTGCCTTTTTTTGTTGGTCCAACCGTGCTTTAAAGCCCTTTTCCATGCCTTAGAAGGGTGTTGCCCGGTTTCAGGAACAGCGATTTTCCCCGGGATATGCCTTAAGTTTGTTTTTAAAGCATGGTTTAAATACCGGATTTTGCAAGTGATTGTCCCATAATTGTAATTAAATGATTTGGTTTTTAATTTGTATCCTATTCAATTTACGCAAATGTTAATGAGTGGCAGTCCTTCAGTCTGCTTTATGAGAAGGAACGATGAGTCTGTCCGGACTGATTTCATATTTAATCCCCGGTTCCTTCCATCTCTTCCCAACCATTCCTCCCGGTAATCGTTATTTTAAGGTAACCTTAAATCCTTGAAGACATTATTCAAAATAGTAAAATGGCTTTTCATCGGGATTTTCATCCTGATAGTGCTGCTGTTGGCTTTTACCCAAACGGCGTTATTTCGAAACAAAGTGAGAGTACTGGCAGAGAAAGAAGTTTCGAAACAAATGAACGGAACCCTGACAATTGGTGAACTGGAAGGAAGTTTTTTCCGTTCCCTTTCTTTTAAAGATGTTGCCATTATTCAGGGCAATGATACGATCGTTTGTTTCAAAGAGTTGAGCGCAAGGTGGCGGTTTTCGCCATTGTTTCGTCATAAAATCCGGATGGAGGAAATCCGCCTGGTTCATCCGCAAATATACCTGGTGCAATTGCCCGACAGCACCTGGAATGTAAATCATCTTTTTCCTCCGTCGGAAGAGGAACCAACCGAACCGGGCCCATTTAACTGGTCGGTTTTTTTTCCAAAAGTTGAACTGGAAGATGGAGATATCTTTTTGGAAACCGGCGATTCAACTCTTCCGAAAAAAATTGGAAATATTGATTTAAAAATTGGGGGGAACTATCAATGGGAAGAGCTTTCCATCAACCTGGAGCATCTTTCGTTAATTACCTCGGAGCCGGCCCTGGAAATCCGGAAAATCGCCTTTCAGCTGTTTTTGGAAGGGGACTTTTTATCGATTAATGAGATGGTGGTGAAAACTGCACAAAATGAAGTTTCTGCCGGCAGCAGGCTGAATTTAGCGGATCGCTCCGGGTTGGAATTATCCTTGAAAACAGCGCCTCTTATTGCAGATGAATTTTCACACTGGACAGGTAATTTAGAATTGGCAGCTCAACCCGAATTAACACTGACCGCGCAAACCGAAAAGGATGTCCTGCAATTTGATTTAAAGGTAGAAACCTTGAAAGAGAGACATATTGCAACAGGAGAGCTGGCTTCATGGCAACGGTTTGTAGAAGGGAAACCGGATTCTCTTCGTTTTTCCCTTTTGGCTGAATTAAACCGGTTTGATATTTCCACATGGCTGAAAGATCCCGGTTTTCAGTTGCAATTCACTTCAAAGATGGAGTTGGGGGGGAATGGCTTTGACCTTCAAAAGGGAAACTTCAATGCCCGGGCTGCGATCAATCAATTGGTTGTGGCTGGTCGTGATTTGGGAGGAACGAATCTGGCCGGGACCCTTTCGCAGGGGAATCTTCAATTGGATCTTAAAACCACAGGCAAATTTGGCCGGGTTTCCCTTCAAAGCGAAGTGGATTCTGTTTTTTCAGAGCCGATTGTCAATGGCCGCTCGCGTTTCGCTGATCTGAACCTGGCCCCATTGCTTTTAAACGATTCTCTGTATTCAAATTTAAATCTGTCGCTGGAGGTTGAGCATTTTAATCCGGAAAAGCAAACGGGATCGGTCCGGCTGACTGCTGATTCATCGTCCATTAAGGGTATTCCGGTTGATTCACTTCGATTGGTTGCGGAAACGAAACCAGCATTTGCAACGGTCGATACGTTAATGCTGGCCCTTCCCGGTGCAAGTCTCTCCGCCAGGGGAACGGTTGGCCGCGATTCCGTGTTTCAGGCCGATTGGCTGGTACGGATTGCCGATCCCGTGAAAATCCCTTTTGTTCCGGAACCCGGAAACTTTAAAGCGAATATGGATTTAATGGGAGTTGCAGAAGGGAAAATCGACAGTATTGAGGTAAACGCTAATATCAGGACCCGGGATTTGGTTTACAATGAGGTACAAGTGAACGTATTTGACGGAACCGTGCACGTCCTGTTCCAGCCGCCGGGCTTAACGGGAGAATCCACGATGGAAATAAAACAGGTGCAATACGGTGATCTGATGATGGATTCAACCAAAATCAGCGCCGGTTTTTCGGATAAAGGAATGACTGCCCAAATTAATTTATTTGTTGCCGATACGCTTGAGTCTCATCTTACCACCTGGGCATTATGGAGCGATCCATTTAAAACCGGAGTTCCTGAATTGCAGTTAACCTTGAACGAGGTGACCTGGAACGGCCGGCTGGATTCCCTGAAAATTGAGCCAACTGCCTATGAAATAAGTAACTTCTCCCTTTCCACTCCTGCGGATTCAAACCGGGTTCAATTAATCGCATTGGATGGAATTTATGCGATGGAAGGGGAGGAGGATATCCTGTTGAGGCTGGAACGGATTTCGGTTGGTACCATAATGAAGATGCTGGGCGCAAATCAATCCCTGAAAGGCGAAATTAATTCCCATATCCAACTTAAAGGAAGCGCCATTCAGCCTGAAATGAATGGGGATCTGTCGATCAGAAAGTTGGAATACGACGGATATAAGCTGGGAGATCTGTCGGGTTCGCATCATTATGAAAAAAACCTTTTTTCCTTTAATTTCATTTGGCGCCCTATTGAAAAAAACGATTTGGAACTTGAAGCAGCATTGCCATTTGAATTTTCTCCTGCCCGTCAAAAATATGAGTTATTAACCGATTCTCTTTTTTCAGTCTCGGTAAAAACCATTGATTTTCCTCTGTCAAATCTTGCTTATCCCGTGCGTGATCAGGTTAAATTGAGCGGATTGTTTCAGGCAGATCTGAAAATAGGGAATACCATTGAAAATCCAAGGTTATACGGTTTTGTACTAATCCCTCAGGGAAATGTTGAAGTACCGGACTATGGAATAAAATACCGGGATCTTTTTTTGCAATTATCTGCCAATGGTACTTCTTTGGCGCTTGATTCCCTTAAAGTGCAGCGGGATAAAGGCTGGCTCGGAGCAAATGGGGCTGTGCAATTTGGCGATAGTTTGCTGTCAGGTGAAATCGTTTCCAATCAACTCTCTCTGAAGGCCAAAGATTTTTATATTGTTAAGCATCGGGATTATGAAATGGAAATCAAGGGAGGGATTGATTTTAAAAGCGATTCAGCTGCTGTTTTTGGAGGAGGAATTGTTGTTCAACGGAGTAAGTTTAACGTGCCGGCGCTTCTTTCTGCTTACAAAAAAAGGGGAGGCATCCCTGCCGATGCTCCCCTGTTGGTGCAGGCGCTTGAAAAGGAAAGTGATTCCCCTGTGGATGTTTCAACAGACAGTATTCCCGGGAAGGGAGGGGGTTCCAATTTGATGAAAAATCTCCGGGGAAGGTTTACTTTGGAAATTCCCAGGAATACCTGGTTTACCAGTCCGGAGGGAAGTGTTGAAATTTCCGGGAAATTAGATATTGTTAAAGAGGGTGATGACTTTCAGGTGTTCGGCCCTTTGGAAGTAGTGCGGGGGCATTTTGATTTTTACGGACGTCGTTTTAGGGTTGAGGAAGGGAAAATTGATTTTGTAGGCAACTATAATCCGAACCTGGATTTTAATGTGGAATACGTTTTTCGGGATCCTGAGCGGAAGAAACAGGTGATGAGCATATTCGTAACGGGGAATGTTTTATCACCCGTTCTTGAATTTAAGCTGGATGATGAACCGGTAACAGAGGGAGATGCCATTTCTTATATTGCATTTGGAAAAAGTCTCGACAATCTTTCCTATTCCGAGCAGTCGAGCGTGAATGAAAATGTTGGTCCGGGCGCTCTGGCCGGGAAACTTGCAGCAAATGTAGTGTCAAAACAGCTGACGAATTTGCTGGGCAATGCCTTTTCACTTGATTTGGTTGAATTAAAAGCAGAGAGCAACTGGCGCAGTGCAGCATTTCTGGTTGGGAAGTACCTTACCAATGACCTGTTTATCAGCTACCAGAAAAATTTTGGAAACCTGGAAGATGACGATGTTACCCCTGAGATTATCACCCTGGAATATGAATTGACAAAGTTTCTTTTTCTGCAATTGGTAGAAAGTGATTCCCGGGAGTCAGGCATTGATTTGTTTTTTAAATTCGAAAAAGGGAAAAAATGAAACCGCAAAGCAGGGGATGGGGAATAGAGGGGTTGACGCGCGTTGATATTTATGTAAAAATTTACGGTATATGATTTGGGATGATTAGGCAGTATATACAATCTGAATTTTATTAACCAGTTTAATGATTTCTATTGTTAATTAAGAGTTAAAATGTTCATATTTGTTATATTTGTATAATATGACGTAATCTGCTGCGAATGGGAATAAGGTTACAAAAAAATCGACAAATAAACGCAGCTGAAAGATAATGTATCTGCTGATTTGTATGTTGTAATTATAAGATTAACCAGAACGTAAATGATTATATGAATAAATCAGATTTTGAAAATCTTGTGGAAATCAGAATAAATGAGGCCAAAGCGCTTCTGCAGGCAGGGCATTTTCAGGGAGCATATTATTTGGCAGGTTATGCTCTTGAATGTGCGCTTAAAGCTTGCATTGCCAAACAAGTAAAAGAATTTGATTTTCCCAATAAAGATTTAGCAAATGAAAGTTACACTCACAATTTGTCGAAATTAATTGGCGTTGCTGGTCTCAAGCAAAAATTGACCAAAGATGAAAAATTAAACGAAGAGTTTAAGTTAAATTGGGCTGTGGCAAAAGATTGGTCTGAAGCATCAAGATATGATTGTGATATCGAAGAAACTAAGGCAAAAGATCTTTTCGATGCAGTAACAAATGATAAATCAGGAATAGTAGCATGGATAAAGAATTACTGGTAACTGATACATTATCTGAACAGATGATTGCAGCTGGTGCCAAATTAGTCGAAAGGTTAGATGCATTGCAATCTGATGTAAAAGGAGCATTATGGATATATTTCCCTGAGGATAAAGCATGGAAGTTAATCCTGGCATCGCCCTTAGTAAAAGAAGGAGGGCCCAAAAAGTTTTATAAACGCATTATTGAAGCCAATAGAAAAGCTGCAGTTGATGAGAATGTTATTTCTCTAAATGATATTGGGGTATCCAATATTGATTATAAATTGGTTCAATTATTAAAAATTGCCATATCTACCGGAGATGATATCTCTGGCATTCGATTCTCAAGGAATACCATAAATGGCTTCTTTATTGATGATGCGTATATTTACAGAATGAATTTGAGCACATAATGCCAATATTCTCCAATTTATTTCGCCACATCTCCTAAGCACAATAAAAGACAAAAATAAATCCCGACCTACTTTTGTGAGCTGGCACTTTTAAGCTGAGGGGGAATTGATTGTGTCACTTTATCATAAGTCTGGTATCAGGATTAATGGCTTATACTTTTTTTCCTAAAATTCTTCAATTAAATATGAGCCAATTGACAACTGTCAAATTAGCTCTATTTTAAAATCGAACTCAGGTTTATAACACGAAAATTTTTGACTAAAGTTTTTCCCTGAAAAGGAGCTTGTATATGCTTTGGATTTCTTTTGGATCTTCTTCGGATTTAGTTCGAAATTGGTGCGATAATTATGACTAAAACAAATTGTAGGTTTGCCCGGAGTTAAGTTTTGTTGCTTTGTTTCCGGTAAATGAATAATACCAATCAAGGATTAAAAAATCATATTTCCTTGTTTTCCCGTCAGATATGCTATAACTTATTGTTTGCGAATAAACAGTAAACTATATGTTAAGCACCAAATGCTAATTTTCAGGATTTATTTAGATGGGTTGGTTGTAAATAATTAATAATAGAAACAAACTATGACTGCACAATTTGAACGACTCAGTGGAACCGGGGAATTACTTAGTTTGTTGACCCCCTGGTCGATCTACACCTTGATGACCTTAAGGTCGCCACCATATATGAGAACCCTGACAGGGTCTCATTAAAGAACAAAGCAGCGAGCTTCATTAGCCTTCAATCGGGCGGAACGGATATTTACGATGACAAAGATAGGATTAGGATATCTGGGTGTAAGGGTATGAATATCAATGATTATTATATCAATGCCCTGGTGGATTATACCCTCGAATAACATTAGTAAATTGGAGATGGAGGACATCCTAAATAATTTGATGTAAAGTTTTTAATTGTACCTGTTAACAAAAAGATAACTAGTTATGAATATTTACGAATATGCCATGAAAATGGAGAAAGATAGTGAAGATTATTATCTGGAACTTGCTACAAAGACAGACAATGCAGGACTTCAAAATATTTTAAAAATGTTAGCAGATGAAGAAGTCAAACATTATCAGATTCTTGAATTAATGAGTAAAAATGATCCGAATGCTGAATTGGCAGAAACAGACATCTTACGGAATGCGAAGAATATTTTTGTTGAATTGCGAGGAGAAAATTTAGAATTTAGATCCGATACGTCACAGACAGAATTATACCGCTATGCACAGGATTTTGAAGAAAAGAGTTATCAATTCTATTTACAGAAGAGCAATGAGGTTGAAAATGACGCACAGAAGGAACTATTTTTAAAATTAGCAGAAGAAGAAAAAAAGCATATGTTCCTGATGAATAATCTTGTTGATTTTGTATCACGACCGGAGATATGGCTTGAAAATGCGGAATTTAATCATTTGGATGATTATTAGCACACCAATCAACAGCGCCCGGCCGAATGATTCACGGCCCCTGTTGATTAGGATTGATTCCGAACAGGTATATAGCAAAAAAGAGAGTCAGTCTGACTCTCTTTTTGTGCCCAGGACAGGACTTGAACCTGCACGACCAAAAAGGTCACCAGCCCCTCAAGCTGGCGTGTCTACCAATTTCACCACCTGGGCAGGTGGTCTTGTTTTAAGACGGGTGCAAAAATATGAAAATTATCCTTCGTTCAATGGATTCTGGCCGATTTTTTCTGATTTTTTGAAGCTTTTATCGCTCGTAAATCCGTTCAAATTTAAAATCAATAACCTTTCCCGATTGATCGACATAGAATAAATATCGTTCTTTTTTTTCAACAGCAGGCGATGTCAACTCATCGTATTGAAATGCCTGGGTGTTGACCTTTGCGGCATTTAAGTGTTTTATTTGTTCAAAAATAACAAGTTGTTGTCCGTTTTTCAGATTCATTATTGACCGGGGAGTGCCAAATTCTTTTTTAACGTCCCACAAGTTGCATCCGGCATATTTTTTAGCAATTCGTTTTTCAATGCTGCAAGAGGCCAGTGAAAGAAGAAATAAACAAACGATTGGCAATGCCCGCCAACAGAATATGGTTCTTTGTTTTTTATTCGGTTGAATTTTCATTTTTTGAAATCTTTTCCAGTTCTTCCAGTGGAATTTCAATTAA
>Ga0180436_10006665_pt1 | contig 9995 bp, 10 predicted proteins | sample SS_ome_2_FD_132434 | JGI IMG/M metagenome (GOLD analysis project Ga0180436, IMG submission 132434) | Hypersaline lake sediment archaeal communities from the Salton Sea, California, USA - SS_3_S_2 metaG | ecosystem: Environmental > Aquatic > Non-marine Saline and Alkaline > Hypersaline > Sediment...
AATATAGCTGACATTATTGACGTGCTGGTTGATGTCCAGGTCGTGGTAGCGCACGAAAAAGCGATTTTCAACATCAACCGTATCTATTTTGGGCAGCTTGTTCAAGGGGTGGTCAAAGGCGCGCAGGTTCTCCACGGAATTGATCTGGTCGGCAAAGGAGGTGGGTCTCACCGGCCGCCTTTTGTCAGCATCGATGACGATCCAGGCGCTGACGGCACTGCCGATGATCTGATCGGTGTTGTCCAAGATTTCAAAATCCCGCAAGGCAAAAACAGTCTGGATGCCGGAGGGCCAGGTCCGAACCCGGATCGGGTCCCGCCAGGCGGGAAAGGCATCCATCTTCAGCATCATCCGGGAAAGCACCCAGGTGTAATTCTTTTCCAGCAGCTGGTGGACCGAGACGCCCAGGCGCAAGGCGTGGTTGCTGGCTGCATCCTGCAGCAGGTTGAAGATGGAAGGGATGGAAAGCCTGCCGCCGGCATCGATTTCGTAAGAGCGAATCCCGTATTCCTGTTCCAGTATGTTCTGTTCCGATGTCTTTTGTTTCTGATTCAACCTTGGTTCTCCTCATATTCCATGACGATTGGTGCCTAATATACCAGGTAGGGTAACGGTTGTAAAACGCGAGAGACACAATAATAGGTTTACAAGTTGGTTAGTGTTGATAAAATGCCCTAAATTGAGCGTTTCAAATTTTCAGGAATTATGTATTGGCAAATTATTCGATGGATTTCATCGATTTTGATCCTGAAAATTTGAAACCCTTCGGGATTGCCGATCTTACCGCATCTACGGCGTCAGATGTCATACTGCATAGATCACTATAGCCGGACAACATCTTCCTTGTATCTGCGGCAACCTCGACAATCGCTCAATTTAGGGATATTAATATGTGTTGCTAGATAATAGAGTATCGCTGATGAGAGGAGGTGGCAGGCTAATGAGAATGGAAATTGTTGAAGAGTGCAGGAGAATAGCTAAAATAGAAGGAAAATTGAGGGATGATTGTGATGCGTTTGATGTAAAGATCAGTGATATACAACTCTCACTGAAGAAAATGGATACAAAAGAGAGAATCGAGTATAGAAATAACGAGTTTAAGGAACTCTGTGACAAATGTGATGACAAGTATTCGGAATTGGAAATTACTCTATATAAACTTGAACTTTTGAAAGATATGTTTCCAAAAGAATATAGAGAATATGAGCTAAATGGGTGACCAACAGGGTGTTACAGAAATGGGAAAATCCTTGTGGCGTGTGAAGCCACAAGGGTTTTCACTTATTTTCAGTGTCCCCATTCCGCTCCATGACGATATGGCCCTTGATTTCATTGAGGACGAAATAGCGCTTTAATGCATTGGCTATTTCCTGCTGGGTGGGTTTTTGGCCCGTGGTTTCGGTGATGAAGGTGTCAACGGTTTCAAGGGCTTCCTCAAGGCAATCTTCCAGCATTCTATTTTCAGACATTCCAGCACCATTTCATACGATTTTAGGTAAAATAGTTTACAGTTATGTGCATATAGCGCTTGTCATGCTTTTATGATAATTTGACGGCGTCGAAAATTGTATTTTTATGTTAAACCTAGTCTGTATCGGAACATACTTATGACAACCGGTATAACCGGTCACTATATCCTGCGCCAACTTAAGTGTTTGTATAGTCAAGTACCAGTTTTGGGTCAATGATCAATTGGGCGACTTCCGTGCAAAACCAGCAATGGGCAAAGGAGGTTTCATGAATAAGATGCAGATTACCCAGGCAAGTGTTCCGGAAGGGGTGATCGATTTAGGCATAGGGCAGCCGCAGGTGGACCTGTTGCCCCTGGACAAGATGAATCTGGCTTGGGAACATCAACTGAAGCAGGCCAATCCGGAAATTTTACAGTACGGCCTGCAGCAGGGAGATGCGCGTTTACGAAGGGAATTGGCCGGCTTTCTAACGCGGGCCTACAACAACGCGGTGGGCCCTGAATCCCTGCTCGTGACCGGGGGGATTTCCCAGGCCCTGGACCTGCTCTGCACGCTCCTTACCCGGCCGGGGGATACCATTATCGTGGAGGAACCCTCCTACTTTCTGGCCCTGCGCATATTCAGGGACCACCACCTCAACATCGTGGGAACCCCCATGGATGAAAACGGCCTGATCATCCCGGCGCTGGAGGAGCGGGTTAAACAATACGAACCAAAATTGGTTTACACCATACCGGTGTATCACAATCCCGCAGGTGTCACCCTGCCTGCGCAAAGGCGGGAGGATTTGGTCCGGCTAAGTACGATATTCGACTTTCTGATCGTGGCCGATGAGGTGTATCAGCTGCTGTCCTATGCAGACCCACCACCGCCGCCCATGGCTTTTTTTGATACAGCGGAACGGGTCATATCCCTGGGATCCTTCTCCAAGATTCTGGCCCCAGGACTGCGGTTGGGCTGGATGCATGCGCAAAGGCAGCTCCTGGAACCTTTCTGGATGTGCGGGGCTTTGGACAGCGGCGGCGGTTCCAATCCATTCAATGCGGCCATTGTCTCCAGCGCCATAGAACTTGGACTGCTGCAGGAAAACCTGCAGCATTTAAAAACAACCTACACAGCCCGCAGGGACGTGTTGTGCCGGGCGCTCAAGGAACATATTCCGCAACTGAATTTCACCCTGCCGCATGGGGGCTTTTTCATATGGGCTGAACTGGCAGGCAGGATGGCGGCGGAAAGCATCCTGGAGAAGGCTTCTCACCATGATGTAGGGTTTCAGCCGGGGGTTCTTTTTTCGAGTATGAATGGTCTAGGCTCCTTTTTAAGGCTCTGTTTTACCTATTATGCTGGCGAGGACCTGGTCAAAGGGGTGCGACGGCTGGCGCAGGCGCTGGGAGGGACGAGATAACCATTGACCTGCTTTACAGTGAGGCCATCGTCCGGTCGTGGTACGGCGGCGCTTCGAGTCAGCCGGGCGGCAAAGGGTTGAAGAGCAGGTTGTTCAAAATGTATCTGGATCGGCATGTGGATAAAATTTTTACCTGTGACTTCGATGAAATGGCGTCCGAGCCAAAGCCCGTGGCTGTATCCGATTTTAAACCGGCCAGGGTTAAGCAGGCGATGGACATTTTGAAAAAATCAAAAAAACCCGTTGCCGTTATCGGTAGCCAGGCCCTGCTCGACCCGTCAGCAACAGATCGACTGACCGCGGCGATAGCGTCTATGGGCATACCTGTCTACCTGGCGGGAATGGCCAGGGGGCTTCTGGGCAGAGACAGCGCCACACAGATGCGACACCAGCGGCGGAATGCGCTCAAGGCCGCCGATGTTGTGTTAACCGCGGGTATGCCGTGTGATTTTCGCCTGGGCTATGGTCGTGCCATCAATGCGCAGGCTAAACTGATCTCCGTGAACCGCAGCCGTGATGATCTGAAGCTGAACCGCAAACCGGATCTGGGTATTCTGGGAGATCCGGGGCGTTTTCTGATCGCTCTGGGAGACCATATGAACCATTCGCCATCTGCAGGGTAATTGTTTATAAGCAGTTGAATTAAAGAATTTTAGCGTTATCTTAAGATCTGTTGCGTAATGGAACTGCAGAAAGGGTAATCCATGCTCCCAACCACCTTTGAAGAGATATTCAACCGATCGGACTGCATCCTCGGCGAAGGGGCGCTCATTGAACGACTGCGCCGGAACAGCCCGTTCGAACTTGATCCCTTTATCGTTAATTCCGGTTTCATTTATGAAGAACCAAAGCGCAGGGCCATCGAAGCCATCTACCGGGGGTACCTGGATGTGGGCGCCCGCCACGATCTGCCCCTATTGCTTTCCACGCCCACCTGGCGAGCCAGCCGACAGCGCATTGCAGATGCCGGTTTTAGTGACAGGGATGTGAATGGAGACAATTTTCGGTTTCTGGATGATTTGCGCAAAACCTACGGAGACTATGCCCAAAAGGTTGTCATCTGCGGGCTCATGAGCTGCAAGGGAGATGCCTATGACCAGGATCAGGCATTGAAAACCGATGCGGCCTATGCCTTTCATACCTGGCAGGCCGGCAAACTGGCAGCCGCCGGCGTGGACTTTCTGATGGCAGCCACCCTGCCAGCCCTGGAGGAGGCCGTTGGTCTGGCAAAAGCAATGGCGGAAACCAGTATGCCCTATGTGGTCAGTTTTGTTCTCAGGCCGGAAGGCACGCTGTTGGACGGCACCCCTATAAAGGAGGCGATTGCGGTCATCGATGCCGAGGTCACGCCCAAACCGGTGGCGTTTATGTCCAACTGCACCCATGCATCGAACTTCCGGTCCGCCATGATGCACAAGGGAAACTCGTCGTCTCTGGTACGGGACAGGGTAAAGGGGCTGCTGGCCAACACTGCGGCCCTGACACCCGAGGCGCTCGACAATGCCGATGCTTTGGTCGAGGAGGAACCTGCGGTTTTCGGCCGGGATCTGGCCGCCCTGAACAGGGAATTGGGCATCAAGATCCTGGGAGGGTGCTGTGGAACCGACGAGCGGCACATCGACAATCTTGCTGCTCGACTGGCAAACGTCTAAAGGAGATTCCCCATGCTGAAATTCGGTTTCGCCAACGCTGCAAGGTTGAGGGCGCCCTTGTATCTTTGTATTTTTGTTGCCTTGTTCCTGACTTTTCTATTGTCATGCTCCCATTCAATGGATAAAACCCAGGACCCGCCAGCCAAAGCCTTTGCAAGCAAGACTGAAAAGGCAATCAAGCAGTCCTGGAACGGTGATTATCCGGTGGACCAGCTCGCGTTGCTGGCTGAAAGAACCGATCAGAAGGGTTCGGGTTATATTGGCGACGCCCCCACTTTCAGGGCGGTGTGGTCGGCGTTCAAACCCGGGGAACATGAACCTGATCTCGATTTTAACGAGAATCTGGTTATATTTGTACGCAACACCCAATATTATAATCGCATGATCATCGGCCAAGTTATCCTGGAGGACGGGGTGGCTAGTGTGATGGCCATGGAGACGCTGTCGGCAAGGCCGATCGAGGATGTTGTGGCGCTTTCCATGGCCGTGATTTCCCGGGAAGGCGTGGTCGGTATTCAGTTGCGGGATGGGGTGATTGAGGTAGAAGGTGGAAGGTGAAAGGTAGAAGTGGGAGGTAAAAGGCTTAAAATGGAGGGAGGAGCAGATGCGCGATCATAAAAAACTTAGAGCATTTGAATTGGCGAAAGAAGTTGTCATTAATACCTATAAGGCTGTCTCTATTTTTCCGAGGGAAGAGTTATATGGATTGACATCTCAGATCAAAAGAGCTGCGGTTTCTGTTCCTTCCAATATTGTTGAAGGATGCAGCCGTGACAGTCAGGCAGACTATCTCCGATTTTTATATATATCTTATGGCTCGTTGAGAGAGTTGCACTACCAGCTTGACTTGTCCAATCGTTTAGGGTTTTTAGAACAGGGGCGCTGGCTTCAATTGCAGCCCAAGCTTATTGAGACTGAAAAGGTATTGAACGGATTGATCCGGTCATTAAGGGATTGAAAGGGTGGGGATTGTAAGCCAGAGTATAGAGTAATGAAATCTGGCATTTCCCTTCCACCTTCAGTCTTCTACCTTCTACCTAATTTCCGACCCAATGGAGGTACCTATGCAAAAAAAGATATTGTTGGCAGTTGATAACACGCTTCCGTCGCGGAGCGCATTGGATTACGCCATACACTTGTCCTATGTCATTGAGGATCTGCATTATGTGTTGTTTCACATTCAGCCCATGATTTCGCTTTTTCTCCAGGATGAGGCCCGCACGAGTGCTTTGGCCAGGAAACAGCTTGATAAAATCGTCAACACGAATAAGCAGGTGGCGGAAGCGTTGTTGGATGATTATCGTCACCAGATGGAGCAGCACGGTATTGCACCGGAGAATATCGAATGCATCACCAGCATCAGAACGCTCGGTTATGCCAAGGATATCATTGAGAAGGCCCAGAAGGAGCAGTATGATGCCATTGTGGTGGGCCGCAGGGGCATATCGGGTCTGCAGAAGATGTATTCCGGTAGTGTTACCACGGATATTCTGGAGCAGTCCCAGGTAATTCCCGTCTGGCTTGTGGACGGCAAGGTCCCGCCGGGTGATATATTGATGGCCATCGACGGTTCAGAGGCGTCCCTGAAGGCCGTGGACCATGTCAGTTTCATCTTGTCAAAAAATGCCGAAGCCCGTTTGACGCTTCTACACGTCACCAGCAATGCCAGGAACTATTGTGAAATAGATCTCGATGAGCAACCCAACCCGGAACTCGAGGATCTTGTTATCCGCGGGGACAAAGCTTGTATTGACCAGTTTTATCCGCATGCCATGAAGAAATTTGAAGACGCGGGCATATCCGAAGAGCAGATCACAATTGAAACCGTGTCGGGCAGCCGCAGAATAGGCAAGGCTATTCTGGAGTTCGCTCAGAAAGGCAATTACAGCACGGTGATTGTGGGTCGGCGGGGGATCAACAAGTCCTTTTTCATGGGCAGTGCCTCCCGCTACATGATCAACAAGATCTCGAATGGAGCGTTATGGGTGGTTCCATAGTCACGATAGTGGTGCAGAGCTTAGATAATTAAATTGCGGTGTAGGGCAGGTCCCCCGCCCCAGATCATACCAGGGCAGGCATTGTGCCTGCCCGCCACAACAAATGGCGTTCGCTTTTTCGGGCACCCACAAGGGGCACCCCTACAATTCCGATGATATCGTCAACCGCGTCTACTGATGGTTGATGCAATGCCAAACCACACCAGGCACAAGACCTGGGCGCCCAGCATCACCGTAAAACCGGCTTTATAGCCTGCCAGGGCATAGCTGCCGTCAGCACCGATGGGCCAAAGCTCGATAATCGCACCAATGGCCCACTGACCGGCAAAAGCCACCAGGAACACCAATAGATTGACCCCGGTGGTCACCCGGCCGGAGAGATAGCTGGGAAAACGCTGTGAAAGGGATGCATAGGCAATAATACCAGAGGTGCCGAAAAAGCCGAAACAGATCCAGATGAGGATGGAATGCCCTCCAATGTTGAAAATGATTGCCGCCTGGATGGCCATGAAGATGCCCATGCCCGTGACAGCCGTGGTCAGAACGCTGATGCCGACCCGGGCCAGCCTTTTGGCCAGCATGCCCAACCCGATGAACCCGGCGATCATGGCCACGGCAATCCATTGCAGCGCCTCGGCAACCGCCATGCGGTCCATCCCGGCTACATCCCTGAGCCAAGGCCCGGCCCAGAGTCCCTGGATGGAAAGAAAGCCAGCCTGTGACATGGTGGTCAACGGGGCTGTACGCCAGAATTTCAGGCTGGAAAATACCACGCGCACACCCTTGAGCTGGTCACCGATACTTTCCCCTTTACCTTGAGCTGGTTTTTCCGGAACCACCAGATAGATCAGAACCGCAACCAGTATGGTGAAAATTCCCAGGAAGGTAAATATTCCCCGCCAGTCTGTGATCCGGAGGGCCGCTTCCACCGGTGTTGTTGCCACCAAGGCACCCAGACCCCCGGCAGCCATCTGAAAACCGTTGATCAGGGGCCATTGTTCTTCCGAGAACCACAGCACATACGCTTTGAAGGCAGCCATCAGGCACGCCGATACCCCCAGGCCGATGAGTGCCCGACCCAGGATCAATCCGGCCAGGGTGCCTGACCTGGCGAAAACAAGAGCGCCCAGCCCGGCAAAGATCAACAGGAAGGCCTCTGTTTTCCGGGGGCCTAAACGGTCCAGCAGCACCCCCAGCGGAAGCTGTGAGGAGGCAAAGGTGATAAAGTAGGTGGACGTGAGGAGGCCCAGGGCCGAAGGGCCGATCCCCAAATCCGCCACCAGGTCCGGGGCGATGACGGCATTGACCACCCTATAGAGGTAAGAGAGAAAATACCCGAGAGCAAAGGGGATGAATACGCGGAGGGTGGTGGCGATGGAACGGTTCATAGGGGGATTAGTTAAATCTAATGTGAATATCTGTCAAGAAGGATCACACCTTGAAAGATGGATTCAGCTCTGATAGTTATTCCAGTGATAGATGCCAACATAAAAAATGAGATTTTGATTCTTTTCAATGGGTGAAATCAGGTGATGCCATTATGTTAAATTTAATTGCCAACTACATTGTATTTGCCGTGGTCCTGGTGGTCTACGGCGCACAGGTCTGACCGTTCCTGGTCGGCCTCGGGTACACAAAGGCCGTTTTGACAACCTTCCTGGCACTGGTGGTGGTGCTGCCTTTTCGTTTGTATGGCTATAAGCAAGCCGTGCAGCAATTGCAGCGTGAAGACAGCCTGGTCATACCGTTTTCCCGTATGCCCTGGAGGGCGTTTCTCGCAGATTTGGCCACGTGGGTGGTCATTGGATTTCTCATCGCTTCAGTTTATCTGCTTGCATATCATGCCTGGTTCTCGACATTTGTAAAAATTGTGGTAGGCGGATTGTTTTTCGGCATCTTCGGCGGGATGCTCGGCTATCTGGATATGGAAGCCCGGGTAATTACCGCTTTGGAAAATGCCGACCATCAAACGAACGCACCTCGTAAGATGCTGCTCACGGTGAGCAGCAAGATGGCCTTTTTTATGGCCACCATGATTTTCTTCATGGCCTTTATTATCCTCCTGGTGGTGCTGATGGATATCTATTACCTTGTGGAAAGCCATGAAATTACCGAAGCTGGGATCTATGGTGTCGTGTTCAAGGAAATTCTATTTGTTTTCGTGGTGATGCTGACTGTCAGCCTGATTATCATCCACAGATATTCCCGCAACCTCAAACGCGTGATATCCATCCAGCTGGATGTCATGGAGGAAGTGACCAACGGCAATTTTGACACCCGGGTTCCGCTGGTCAGCAATGACGAGTTCGGTCAGATCGCCTCTAAAACAAACGATCTTATCCGGGGCCTGCGGGAGCGGGATGTGTGTTACATGAGTTTCGGTAAATATGTAACCCCGGAAATCAGAGATCGGATCCTCAACAACCACATACCCGTGAACGGCGAGCGTACAGAAGGCACCCTGTTGTTTTCGGACCTGCGCGACTTCACCCGTTATGTAGACAACAACGAGCCGGAAGAAGTCATCCACAGCATGCGTGAATATTTTACCGCCATGGAAAAGGCGGTTCGCAAGTTTCACGGTATTGTGCTGCAGTATGTGGGGGACGAAATCGAGGCGGTGTTCGGGGTGCCCATCAAACTGGCGGACCATCCGGACCAAGCCATGCAGGCGGCCCTGGAAATGCGCAAAGGGCTGGATGAATTGAACCAGGAACGCATCCGGAAGGGCAAGGACCCCTTTAAGCACGGCATCGGCATACACACGGGCAAGCTTCTGGCGGGCAACACCGGCAGTCAGGACCGGTTGTCGTATGCCCTTATCGGCGGTACGGTAAACCTGGCATCGCGCATTGCAGGGCTGAATAAGATGTTTGGCTCGGATATCCTGGTGAGCAGCGCCACTGTCAAAAGGTTGAACCAATCGTTTCCCATGACAGAGCAGCCGGAGCAGATGGTAAAAGGCTATTCCGAGCCCATAAGCGTGTTCCGGATTGAATAATGGCTGATACACAGCAAAAGCCGGCTGCAAAGCAAGGGCACACCGGAAGCCTGGGGAACTTTGCCGGGGTTTTTACGCCCAGCATCCTGACCATTCTGGGCATCATTCTCTTCCTGCGTCTGGGGTATGTGGTGGGCAGCGCCGGACTTGCCCGGACCCTTATCATTCTGGTGCTGGCCAACGGCATCTCCATTCTCACCACCATTTCCCTTTCGGCCATTGCCACCAACATCCATGTCAAGGGGGGCGGGGACTACTACCTCATATCCAGAACCCTGGGCCTCGAGTTTGGCGGGGCCATCGGTATTGTACTCTTTCTGGCCCAGTCGGTTTCCATTGGGTTTTACTGCATCGGTTTTGGCGAAGCGGTCGTCCGCATCCTTCCGGGTGCCGGGCAGGTCTTTCATTCACCCCAGGTCATCGCCTTGGCCGCGGCCATGTTTCTTTTTCTCCTGGCCTGGCTGGGGG
>Ga0180436_10006666_pt1 | contig 9995 bp, 6 predicted proteins | sample SS_ome_2_FD_132434 | JGI IMG/M metagenome (GOLD analysis project Ga0180436, IMG submission 132434) | Hypersaline lake sediment archaeal communities from the Salton Sea, California, USA - SS_3_S_2 metaG | ecosystem: Environmental > Aquatic > Non-marine Saline and Alkaline > Hypersaline > Sediment ...
ATCCGCAGGCGATCATTCTCGCTGTAGCCATCGGGTGTTCAAATTCATTTCTTACGCCTATGGCACACCCAGCAAACCTTTTGATGATGGCACCAGCAGGATATAAAATCACAGATTTTCTCCGTATTGGATGGCGCATGTTCCTGTTGGTGCTGATTATGCTGCTGGCGGGGATGATTTTATTCTGGGGGCTGTAAAAAGGTAATTTATCCTTGACTTAAAGGGCTAAAGCGCCTATAATTACTTTGCGCATAGATATACGGCGGCGGGGGTATGCCGTAAGCAATTTAATGGAACTCAATAAGCACACTGTGTTTAGAGTGTGCTTATTAATATGAAAAATCAAAAGGAGAAATGATTGAACACAATTGACCTGGAAAAGCTGGATAAAAAGCAAGATTCACTACTTACCAAATCAGAAATAAGTCAGTTAATGAAACTGGGTAGAAAGCAAACCTATCTAACCGATGATGATATTCTTGCCGTGATACCAGAAGCAGAGCATGATATTGATATGCTTGACCAGATCTTTGCCCGCATGCTTGCAGCAGGCATTCGCTATTTCTCTGATGAATCCGAAATTGAAGAAAATCCAAAAACAGCATCTGTAGAAAATAAAACAACCCATGATAATGATCCTTTAGCAGGTATCAAAGCAGATGATACCGTTAGTGTATATTTCCGTGAGGTGGGTACCATCCCCTTGCTGACAGCGGATGAAGAGGTGCAGTTAGCACAACGGATCGAGATGGGCCGTGCAGCGCGTGAGGAACTGGCAACAAGTGAAGTATCTTCAGACCGCCGTGTGGAGTTGCTAGAAATGATCACAGATGGCAGGGCAGCTCGAGATCATCTCATCACAGCCAATTCACGGTTGGTGATCAGTGTTGCGAAAAAGTACATGAAAGCCAGTGTAACTTTTCTGGATCTGATCCAGGAAGGGAACATTGGTTTAATGCGGGCAATCAAAAAGTTCGATTACCGCCGCGGGTTCAAATTTTCAACATATGCAACCTGGTGGATCCGGCAGGCAATTACCCGTGCCATTGATGACCAGAGCCGGACAATCCGTATACCTGTCCATATGAATGACCGCATTCGCCGAATGAACCGGGCAAAAAACAAGTTAATTCAAAAAAATGACCGCGAACCAACCCCGGAAGAACTCGCTGAAGTGTTGAATGTGCCCCTGGAAAAGGTCTTGTATATGCAAAAGATCGCACGCCGTCCGCTATCCATTCATATGAATACGGGAGAAGATGATGATGCAGAAATCGGTGATTTCATTGAGAATAAAGATTCTCCTGCTCCTGAAGAACAGGCATCGATCTCAAATATGAAAGAACAGATCAATGCAGTATTAGAAGGGTTGCCTGAAAGAGAGGTTCGCGTTTTACGTTTCCGCTTCGGCCTTTCCGGTGAAAAACCGTATACACTGCATGAGATCGGCGAGAAAATGGGTGTCACCCGCGAGCGTGTACGCCAGATCGCAATGCAGGGATTGCAGCGATTGCGCCACCCCTCTATTCGCAATCGGCTTAAAGAACTGCTCTAATTCAGGCAATTGAAAAACCGCAAATCAAATCGAGATTTTTAGGGATTGTTGATATATTTTAAGTATTAAAGATTAATGGAAAGGGGATCCTGAATGGATTGGACCTTGGATTTACAGCAACTTTTGCAGGATTTTCTTCAATTTCTGCCAAAACTGATATCAGCGGTGATTACCTTTGCTGTTTTTCTGGTTCTTTCAAAATTAGCCAAAAAGAGCATCAAGAAATTGCTCTCGAAGCGCATATCGAATGAAGAAATTCAGAAACTTCTTACCAGATTGGCTACATGGGCTATCCTGATTTTTGGTACGATCCTGGCTCTGGATCAGGTGGATTTCAATGTGACTGGTTTTGTCGCCGGGTTAGGAATCGCTGGTTTTACGGTCGGTTTCGCCCTTCAGGATATTGCTAAGAATTTCGTAGCCGGGGTCTTATTGCTCATCCGCCAGCCATTTAATATTGGGGATATTGTTGAGATTTCCGGTTTTTCTGGAACGATCCAGGATATAGATATTCGCGATACATCCATAATAACCTTTGACGGTGAATTGGTGATATTACCAAATGCCGATGTGCTGGCAAATCCGATCAAGAACTTTTCCGGATTGGAAAAAAGGCGGCGTTCTATTAATATTGGATTAGGGTATGAAGAGGATGTTGAGCGCGCCAAAGAAGTCTTCCTGGCTGCCATTCGATCTGTTCAGGGGGTAGAAGCGGAACCTGCACCATCAGTTGTAACCATGGAATTAGGAGATTCTGCGCTTTCGCTAACTGCATTTTTCTGGCTTGATCAAACAAAGGTTGGTCTTTTTGAGGTCCATTCAGCTGTAGTAGAAGCGATTTCAGAGGCAGCAAAAGAAAATCAGATCAACCTGCCTTACCCGATCCAAACGGTACGCCTGCAGAAATAGATCGGAATTCTTTGCAGCGAATAAAGGGTCCGAATTTTAGAATTATCCATATTTGGGTTTTTCTATCTTCCAAAATTAATTATCAAATGGTTTAAAAAGAAAAAAGAAAAAGGCGGGCAATACGCCCGCCATATTTTTTAAGTGGTGAGAGTTTTTTCGTCTGGTGTTTCGATCATGTCCTTGATAAATTGCAGGAATTCTGCAGCTGGCGCTCCGTCCACCAGGCGATGGTCGAAAACAAGAGACAACACCATCATTTTCCGTATGACTATTTCTCCCTGCTTAACGATCGCCTTATCCACAATCCGCCCGACCCCAAGGATTGCAGCTTCAGGTAAATTAATGACGGGTGTGAAACCATCCACGTCATACATACCCAGATTTGTGATAGTGAATGTGCCGCCACTGAGCGATTCAGGCAACACCTTGCTGCTGCGTATCTCTTCGATGCGCAATCTGAATTCTTCCCCGATCTCCCGCAGAGATTTGCGATCTGTACCATGAATTACAGGCACATACAAGCCCCGTTCCGCATCGACAGCGATCCCAATATTGATCTCTGCCAGATGTTCGATCTGGTTCCCATTGATACGCGCGTTCATATATGGAAATCGCTCGAGCGCGACAGCGCAAATCTTCGCCAGCAGATCATTGTATCCGGGTTTGAATCCCCACTCTTTTTCCTTTTCTGTTTTTAATTTTTCACGAAGATCAAAGAAAGCTGTTGCATCGACATCCATTAACAGGGTTACACTGGCGGTCGTTTTTGAACTTGCCGCCATTCGTTCTGCAATTAATCCGCGTACGCCCTTCATCGGAAGGGTCTCAGCAACGTTGATTTCAGGTAAGGCGGGGGACGCAGTGCCTGCGGATTGCAGATAATTCTTAACATCTGCTTCGACAATGCGCAACCCCTGGCCGCCGGTGGGAGTGACATTTGCCAGATCAACCCCTTTTGCTCCGGCCAGGCGCCTTGCCCTGGGAGACGCGAAGATCTTCTCTCGGGTATCCGCTACGGTCTGTTGTTGTGATGGCGGTTTTTTTGTTGTGGGTGCGCCAGAAACGGGTTCCGCACTTTTTTTATTTTCTTTTTTCGCAGGTTTAACCGTAAAGGATGCATTCTTATCACCGATGACGGCAACAACAGTCAGAACAGGAACAACATCTCCGATCTTGTATGGACCAAAATGGATAAATCCATCCGCTGTTGATTCCACATCAAAAACGGCTTTATCCGTTTCTACCTCAAGGACTTCCTGCCCCTGTTTGACTTTATCCCCATCCTTTACATACCAGTTGATCAGCTTAACTTCCTCAACCGTCTGGCCTAATTGCGGGATGAATAGCTCTTCCGTGTCGTCCGCAGCAGACAGCGTTTCTGGTTCGCCTGCAGCGCTTAGTTCTTCGCCGGTACTAAAAACCTCATCAGCTTCTCCAATGGTAGCCACTACAGTTAGAACCGGAACGGTATCGCCAACCTTATATGGTCCAAAATGGATCGTTCCGTCTGCAGTTGCTTCCACATCAAATACTGCTTTATCGGTTTCAACCTCCAAAATCTCCTGCCCCTGCTTGACCTTATCTCCGTCGCTGACATACCAGCTGACAATAGTCACTTCTTCAACTGTTTGCCCTAATTGGGGTATGAAAAGTTCCTCAGCCATCAGCTGACCACCTTTCTGCAAGCTTCAACGATTCGGTTTACATTTGGGATGGCCAGGTCTTCGAGAATTTCTGCTCGCGGAACCGGTACATTGGCAGCGGCAACCCGTACCATGGGCGCATCCAGCCAATCAAATGCTTCATCATTGATTACCGCCATGACCTCATTGATAAAGCTTGTGTTTTCATATGCTTCTGTCACGCCAACCACACGCCCTGTTTTCTTGACTGAATCCAAGATGGTCTGTTTATCAAGCGGTTTCAGGCTGCGCAGGTCGACCACTTCCACATCAATTCCTTCCTTTGCAAGTATTTCAGCAGCTTCTAATGCGTGCAGTACCTGCCGAGAATATGTAACCAGTGTCACATCACTTCCACTGCGTTTGATATCAGCCACACCAAGCGGTATGAAGTACTCCTCTTCCGGCACACGCCCCTTGGTCTTGTAAAGCATCTTGTGCTCAATAAACATGATCGGATTGTCATCACGAATGGCTGTTTTCAACAATCCCTTCACATCATAAGGTGTTGCCGGCATAACGACGTAAATCCCGGGAAAATGTGTCCATAGAGATTCTAGTGATTGTGAGTGGTGAGCAGCAATAGCGCGCCCGGCACCGCCCTCGGTCCGAATTACCATCGGTACTTTTGTCTTGCCGCCAAACATATAACGATTTTTGGCGCCCTGGTTTGCGACCTGGTCCATGATCAGGGGAGTAAAATCTACATACATGATCTCAGCGACAGGCCGCATACCTGCCATGGCTGCACCCACAGCTGCACCTCCGATGGTGGCTTCGGATATCGGTGTGTCAAGGACACGCTTTTCTCCAAATTCATCAAATAAACCGCGGCTTGCTCCATAAGCGCCGCCGTATAAACCCACATCCTCTCCCATTAGAAAGACTGTCGGATCATTATTCATTTCTTCCCGCAATGCTTCCTGGATCGCTTCCGCATAGGATATTTCGCGCATACGATCATCAGATCTCACTTTTGCGCGCAGCTTACCTTCTGCTTCAACATCAGCGCTTGTCGTCTTTAGTGGTGCATATACGTCAGTTTCTAACTCCGAAGGATCTGCAGATGCGGATGCTTCACTGAATTTCATTGCCTTTTTCAGCTTGTTTTTTGCAGACTCATTCACATCATCAAATTCTTCCTCTGTGATCATTCCCGCATCGGATAAATTCTGATTCATGACTGTGATCGGATCGCGCTCTTTCCATTCTTTTTCTTCTTCTTTGGTGCGATATGCACGCGGATCGCTATGGCTATGGCCATAATAGCGATATGTTTTTGCTTCGATCAAACTGGGCCCTTCTCCCTTTCTGGCTCTTGCAACCGCATTTGAAACTGTTTGTCGCACTTCCAGAACATCCATTCCATCAACCACTTCTCCGGGGATGCCATACGCGCAGGCACGATCGGCTACATTGGCAAGGGCACTGGATTTCGCCCAGGGCACGGACATGGCGTATTTATTATTTTCAACAATAAATATCACAGGAAGATCCCATATCGAAGCCATATTCAACGACTCATGAAAATTCCCTGTGTTGCATGCGCCATCACCGAAGAAACAAAGTACAACTTTATCGCTTCCCATCAACTTCTGCGCCAGTGCTGCGCCAACAGCGACCGGGATGTTGCCGCCAACGATTCCAGTAGCCCCAAGATTGCCGTGATCTACATCGGCAATATGCATCGAGCCGCCCTTTCCTTTACAATAACCAGAGGATTTTCCCAAAACTTCTGCCATCATCTTGTTGTAATGGGCTTGCTTTTCTTCAGGCGTTTTTGCTGCCTTATCGCCGTGTGCATGGGCATGCCCATGGCCGCGGTGTGTACTTGTGATCAGGTCATCATCACGCAATGCGCCAACTGCACCAACAGCGACCGCTTCCATACCTGCATACAGGTGTGAAGCTCCTTTTAAAACCGCACGCCCAAGCAGATTTGAAATGTTATTCTCGAAAACTCTTATCTCAACTACCTGCCTGAGATAATCCATCAATTCTTCTTTTGTCAATGCCTGTTCTTCGATCAGGGCAGAAACGCGTTCCATATTCGTTTGTGATTTCTTCTTTTTTGCCATATTTACATTCCTCCGGTATTTAAATTATTAAAATGGTTTACTTTTACGCCTGCGAATATATATTTCATCGATCGCACAGCGATCAGACAGGGTCAGCAAAAATAATACTGCCTGTGCGATATCTTCTGGCAACATAAGCTGTGATGTGTCCAGGTCAGGACGGGCTTCGGTGACCAGATCAGTCGCTGTTCCGCCAGGGTTGACCACGCTTGCACGGATGTAATATTTTTGTGCTTCAACTGCCAGTGATTTTGTCATGCCTACGATCGCGTGTTTGCTGGCAGTGTATGCACTCTGGTTTGGATACCCTTTGAATCCGACCACACTGGCAATGTTGATAATATATCCGCTTTTTTTTGGGATCATCAATTTCATGGCTTCCCTGCAGCAGATGTATGTACCGCGCACGTTGGTATCGAGCAGATCCTGCAGATCTGACGTTGGGAATTCATGGAACAATCCAAATCTACCAATACCAGCGTTGTTCACAAGAATATCCAATCCGCCACCCAGGTCTTTAACGAAAGAAAATAATGACTGGATTTTTTTTTCATCCGCAAGATCAAAAACGATCGGGGTTGCAGTTCCGCCGCTGCGGTTGATGTATTCGGCGGTGTCGTTAACTTCTGTGCCAGTTCTAGCAGCAGCGACCACATGTGCACCATGCGCTGCAAGGGTAAGGGCTATTGCCCGTCCGATCCCTCTGCCAGCACCGGTAACGATTGCGGTTTTTTTTGTTAAATTTGTTTGTTCCATAACGGGTATCCTGTATAGACAGGTGCACAGGCATTTATAGCATATATTTGACTATCCGTCAATTAATCGCATCTTTTAGAATCGTTTATACTTGTATAAACAAGCAATCAGGCAAAATCCATGCAGGTAATTAAAATCAAACCAACACCAGTCAAAAAAGAAGATCCATTACCATACTATTATCAGATCGTTCAGGCGTTGCGCGAAGCGATTGGTGACCATGAAGAACCAGAAGTGAATGAAAAGATTGCTTTACCTTCTGAGCCTGAATTAAGTGAGCTTTTTTCTGTTAATCGCGGTACAGTCCGCCACGCATTGCAGGTGTTGGAGCGAGAAGGATTGATCTTTAAAGAAAAAGGTAAAGGTACATTTGTTCGCCGGCGGCGCGTTGAGATGGATCTCTCATACCTTTGCTCAACAACTGAAGATATGCGTAATCGAGGCTGGGACCCCGGCACAAAAGTTATTGAAGTGTCGCTTATCCGACCACGCGAGCATATAAAGGAAAACCTTAAGCTAGGGGAAAATGAAAAAGTTTGGGAGATCTATCGCAGTAGAACTGCGAATGGAGAACCGATCAGTCTTCAGCGCGTATTTTTTCCTTTTAAATTAATGCCGGATTTGGATCAGAAAAATATCAATGGCTCGTTTTATGATTTGTGGTTGAAAGAATATCAAATTCAACCTTTTGACGGGGAGCAAACCATCCGCACACGGCTTGCCACAGCTGATGAGGCAGAGCTTTTAAAGCTGGGAAAATATTCACCAATATTTGAAATCACGCGAATTACATATGATGCTAATGGAACGCCATTTGAATACCTGATATCTGTTTGGCGTGGTGATCGTTATGATTTTTATGTCCATCTCTCGGCCAGTTAACATCGGCGTAAAAAGTTATTGCATCAATTGCTCGTAGAGTTGAACAGTCTGCTCGGAAGGTTCAACACCAATCTCGGATTTTAACTGCTCTCTGCATTTCTCAAATTGTTGTGTGATAGACACCCTGTCTCCACGCGCGTTATAGGCCTGCATTATGATCCGGTGAAGCGGTTCATGATATGGATTGTGATCAAGTCCTTTTTGTGCAACTTCCATTGTTTTGCCAAATTCGCCATATTTCATCAATAATTGGGTCAGCTGTTCGGCAGCCTGGAGGTACATTATCTGATATTTTTCTCGGTCAGCAACTACCCAGTCATCATCCATTTCGGGAAGATATTTTCCCTTATAAAGTGATACCGCGCGGGAAAGTGCATCCATTTTTTCTGGGTCTCGTTTTTCTTCTCTGGCTTTCTTAATTGCGTTGATAAAATTTTGGACATCATAATCATAGTCAACTCCCTGGTTGAACAGGTATTTGTTGTCCTGAAAAAGAACTACATCTGAACCTATTGCATGCCGCATTCGGTAGATAGCATTCTTAAAACGCAGTTTGAGTTCACCGGGCGATGAATCTGGCCAGAAGATCACCCCGACTTCGCCTTTTGTGAGACCTTTTGGGTTAGCCAGAAATAAAAGAAATAGATCGCGGGATGTCTGTGTCATCCAATCAGAAATGGTTAATATACGCTCCTGATAGCGAATCTCGATGTTACCAAACGTACGAATAGTGATCCTTGCAGAAGCGAAAGGCACAACGGATGCTTGTTTACGGATCGATTGGCGGCTTTTTCGGTTATTTTTTTGGAATTCTGAAAGTGCATTGATGAGTGAAGACAGTTGATGAGAATATTCCTTTTTCCTCGCAAGTTTGCGTAAGAACGGCTGTACTTCAATCGCTGCTGACATACTCGGTATTTGGTATCTTGGTTCACCTATTTCACTGAGGATCTTTTCTAATAAATCCAATGATCTTTCATTTTCACCATTTTTCTCCAGGGTTAGGAATAGATAAAATTGTGTCCGAACCGCCTCTTCCAGATGGCCTTCACCAGAAAAGAACTCAGCCGGCAGCTGAAGCATTTCCAACGCTTTAAGGTATTCAGATTGCCAAAAGTAGAGCATACCTTGCTCTAAGCGATACTTATTCATCTCATACAATGACCCGGATTTTTTTGCAATCGATTGGGCTGCCCGTATCTGCAACTGGGCTTTCATAAATTGTTTATTCATCACGCTGAGGCGGGCTTGAACGGTCTTCAAATAGAAGATCAAAAATTGGTCTTCAATCAATAATGCAATTTCAAGCGCTTTTTGGTATGCTTCCTCAGATTCTTTTAATGCCTTTAGATCCCGATATAGATCTCCAATACTCGCTAATGCATATCCCTCCATGCGCTGATTTCCTGTATGTTGCGAGTATTGCATCGATTTTTCCAGGTTATAAAAACTTTGGATGAAATCACCTTTGGCGTGCTGTAAAACCCCCAGATTATTTAGTGTTGTCGGCTGCCAGATTGAATCGCCAACGGATTGCCAGTAAGCCAGAGATTCTGAATAAGCTTTTTCTGCCTTATCGAAATCACCGAGCGTTTCATACACAGCCCCGGTTTCCAGTAATATACGCGCGCGGTCTTCTTCCTGTTTATTTATCACACAGATCCGTACAGCTTTTTCTAAAAATGAAAGCCCATCTTGCAACTTTCCCAGCTGGTAAAGCGTGATACCTTTTGCGCGTAATGCCTCGGAGCGAAGGTGAAATAAAGTATGGCTTCTGGACGTAATTTCAATTGCCTGTTCTGCATCGGTTAGCGCGCCATCATAATTTCCAAGCACGCGTCGGGCTGTAGACCGCCTTATTAAATTATCAGCTAAAAGTATCGGTTCGTTATTTTGTGCGTAGATCTTTACTACTTCATCAAGAAGATCGCAACCATACTGGATCTGGCCGCTGTTCACCTCAACACTTGCCCGCAGTGAGAGCAGATTTGGATCGTCATTGACGAGTGTATTCGGGACCTCATTGAGCCATTCCGATAGTTTCTGCAGTTTTCCTTTTGCGATAAATTCTGACCCAATTTCTTTGACCAGGTCAGCAATCTTTTCTTTGTTATTTAGATTCTGATAGATATA
>Ga0180436_10006670_pt1 | contig 9990 bp, 10 predicted proteins | sample SS_ome_2_FD_132434 | JGI IMG/M metagenome (GOLD analysis project Ga0180436, IMG submission 132434) | Hypersaline lake sediment archaeal communities from the Salton Sea, California, USA - SS_3_S_2 metaG | ecosystem: Environmental > Aquatic > Non-marine Saline and Alkaline > Hypersaline > Sediment...
AGGAGATCGGCGCCGAGGGCGCGGATTGGGTGGCCGCGAAGGACGCGGACGAGACCGCGCTGACCCGCTGGTAGCGGCGGAAGAACGGGGGCGCTGCCCCCGGCGCCTTTCGGCGCCTCCCCCGGGATATTTTTGGACCGAAAATGGGGCTGGACGAGGCTAGTGGCCGCCGCCCTGCCGTTCGATCCGCATGCGCAATTCTTCGGCCTCGGTGCGGGCTTCGCGCAGACCTTCCATGGCGGCGCGCAGTTCGGCCTGGGCCTGGTGCAGGCGGCTGGCCAGGTCGCGTTCGACGCGGTCTGCTTGTTCAAGGGCTTCATCGCGCTGTTCTTCGGCCTCGTGCAGGGCCTGCGCCATGCTTTCCAACTCGCCCATATCGGCCTGGGTCACGCGTGTCAGGCGATGAAACAGCCAGGAGGCCGCCCAGCCGAGGCTGAAGGCGACGAACAGGATCACGGCGGTAACCGCGATGAACTCGATCCTTGTCATGGGTCGTCGTCTCCTTCGCTGGGCCCGGTTTCGGGGCGGGGCCGGGGGCGGATCGTGTCCTCGGTCACGGGGCGCAGATCGACGCCCTCGGGCGCGCTGGCGGCAAGTGCCGCGGCGGCCAGTTCGGCGGCGATCTCGCGGGCGCGTTCGGCGGCGGCCTCGCGGATCGCCTCGGGGACCGGGCGCGGGCGCGGCGTATCCTCGCCGGCGGTCGCGACCGGAATATCCGGTACGTTTTCCGGTTCCGGCGCAGCGCCGGATGCCTCGGCTGCGGCCGAGGCCGCCCGGGGCGCCGTGGCCGGGTCTTCGGCTGTTTCGGCCTGCTTGGATACCGGTGTCTCGGTCGGAGCGGTCGCTTCGGGTGCGCCCGTTTCAAGTGCCGGGCGCTGTTCGGGCGGCGCGACCTCGTCGGGTGCCGTCATTTCGGGCGCGTCGGCCTGAATTTCGGGGGCCGGTGGCGTGGCCTCTTCGGGGCGTTGTGCGGCCTGCGTTCCGGCGCTGCCGTCGTCCGTTTCCGCCGGCGTGGTCGTGCTGTCCGGTGCGCCCGTTTCCGGTACGTCCGGCACAGGCGCGCCGGTTTCGGCCGTGTCGGCGGTTGCCGCAGGCCCTTGCGTCGCGTCGTCTTTCGCCGCACGGGCGCGCGCCAACTCGGCCTCGCTGGGCAGGTCGGGGCCGAAGGGGCGGATCAGCGCGAACTCGATCCGCCGATTCGCCTCGCGCCCCTCTTCGGTGTCGTTGTCGGCCACCGGGCGCGCTTCGCCATAGCCCTTGGCGACGAGGTTCGAGGTCAGCACGCGGCGGTCGAGCAGCGCCATCACCACCGATTGCGCCCGCGCCTGGCTGAGCGCCAGGTTCATCTGTTCGCGGCCCTGGCTGTCGGTATGGCCCTGGACCTGCATCGGCACGTCGGGGCAGTCGCGCAGCACTTCGGCGATCTGGTCGAGGAGCGGCGCGCCCTCGGACGTGATCGTGGCCGAGCCGGGTTCGAACGTGATCTTTTCCTCGGCCTGGATCTCGCGCACCTTTCCGATGCATTCCTCTGGCGTGGGCTTGAGCAATTCGGGGTCGCGTGCCGGGTCGTAGCGCACGGCGATGTCCACCGCTTCGTCCTCGCCCAGGCGCAGGGCCAGGATCCGGGCGACCCGCGCACGGGCCTCCTTGTCGCCCGAGACGCCGGACACCGCGACCCGATCGGCGCGCACCGTCAGGCTGCCGACCTCGAGTTCCGCCAGCGCCTCGATCCCGGCCAGCACCCGCACGGCCCAGCCCTTGGGCAGCGACGGATCGACCCGCGCGGCGGTGTAGACGGCCTGGTTGCCGAAGCGCGAACGGGCGAAATTCTCGACCGCCTTGCGCATCAGTTCATCGGCCAGGCGGCCCGACAGATCGACCTGGCCTTCGGCCGTCAACTGCGCGACGAATTCCGGCGGCGCGGCAGGGCCATCGGCGGATTCCGCCGGTTCTTCGCGCCGGGCCGACAGGGCGAAGACATCGGGCAGGTTCGATTCCAGCGTGCCGACGGCCCGATCGAAGGCCTCCGGCGCCACGTCGGCCGGAACCAGAAGCGCGACATCGGCATCCTTGAACGTGACGGAGCCGGCCCCGAGGTCGCCCAGCGCCCGGATCGCCATGTCGACCGCCACGGCCCAATCCGGCGTTGGAACGCCCAGGCCCAGCGTGCAATCGGCCTTGCCGGTCATTCCGGCGGCTGCCGCCGCGGCCTGGATCGTGTCGCGCGCCGCCTCGGTATCGGCGGAGCAGGCGTCGAAGCGGGGCCGGCCCCCGTCGATGACGAAGCGCAGCGTGAAGGGGGCGATCACCGGCCGCGGGGCCGAGATGTCGAGCGCCAGCCGCACGCCCTGCGGCGCGCGGCGCGCCAGGTCGGACTCGATCCTGTCCTTTTCCTGCTGGCTGTCGGCGATGGCGTCGACGGCCACCCGGCCCGCCCCGATCGAGACCTTGGCGCGCGGCAGGTCTTCGAGGATCTCCAGTCCGAAGGCCAGCGCGGGGTCCCAGGCTTCGGGCACCGGGTGGTCGGCGGTTTCCAGCATGTCGGCCACCTGGCCTTCGCCCGCGGCGCGCGCAAGGGTCCGGGCCAGGGCGGCGCGGTCGGTCGCGCGGGGCACCAGGCCGATGAGCGTGACGCCGGAATCGTTGCGCAGGATCTCGACCGCGTAGTCGGGCGGGGTCAATGCCTCGGCCTCGGCCACCTGCATCGCGTCGCTGATCCGGCCGGCATCGATCACGCCGCCGGCGAGGCTGAGGGCGCGGAACCTGTCGGCCTCGGTCGGGGCTGTGCCGTAGAGCGTCACCCTGAGACCGTCGGCACCGACACCGGCCCAATCGTGGCCCTGTTCCTCCAGCACGGTCGAAACCGCGGACACCGACCAGCGTTCGACCGCGCCGGCGGCCCAGACCGCCGCAAGCGCCGACAGGGTGGCGGCGGCGGCGAAACAGGCCGGGGCGATCAGGTGGGGCGCGATGCGCATCGACGGGACTCGGGGCAGCTTCGGGTTGCAGGCAGGCTTACGGTGCCCGCCCCGCGCGTTCAATCAGACCAGCGCGGCGGCGGCAAGAAACAGCGCAGCCAGAAGGCCGGCATCACGGTTGGATCGGAACAGCATCAGGCAGGTCGCCGGGTGGTCGATATCCAGCCGGCGCAATTGCCACAGCATGTGCCAGCCCATCGCCCAGGGCGCGACGAGGGCAAGAACCAGGGCAAGCGGATCGTCATCGGGCAAAAGCGCGGTCAGCACCGCCAGCGTCATCAACCCCACGGTCGCGATCAGGAACAGGCCCAGCCAGGCGCCGGTCCGGGCGCCGAACAGCCGCGCGGTGGATTTCACGCCGATCAGCGCGTCGTCCTCCTTGTCCTGGTGGGCGTAGATCGTGTCGTAGAACAGCGTCCAGGCGATCCCGGCCAGGTAAAGCAGCACCGGCGCCGCCGACAGGCTGCCCGCATGCGCGGCCCAGGCCAGCAGCGCGCCCCAGTTGAAGGCAAGGCCGAGGAAGATCTGCGGCCACCAGGTGAACCGCTTGGCAAAGGGATAGATCGCGACCAGCCCCAGCGAGGCGATGCCCAGCACGATCGCCGCGGCGTCGAAGCTGAACAGGATCGCCGCGGCGATCAGCGACTGGACGGCCATCCAGGCCGCCGCCTGCCGCACGCTGACCTGCCCCGACGGGATCGGGCGCGACCGGGTACGCGCGACGGCGGCGTCGATCTTGCGGTCGGTGATGTCGTTCCAGGTGCAGCCCGCGCCGCGCATCAGCCAGGCGCCGATGCCGCAGCCAAGGGCGATCCACAGATCGGTCGGGCGCGGCCCATCCGCCGCCGCCGCCAGCGCCACGCCCCACCAGCAGGGCAGAAGCAGAAGCCAGGTGCCGATCGGTCTGTCGGCCCGCGACAGGCGCAGATAGGGGCGCGACCATGCCGGGGCCAGCCGGTCCACCCAATTGCCGGTGACGGCGTCGGCGACGCTGCCCGTTTCGGGGCCGTCCGGCTCTGGCGTTCGGTGGGTGTGGCTCATAAGGTCTGCCCCATGGCGCAGGCAAGGATCAGGCTCCATCTAGACCAGCCGCTCGGGTCGGGGCAACCGCTGCTCCTGCCCGAGGTCGCGGCGCATTATCTCTTTTCGGTGATGCGGCTGGGCGCGGGGGCCGAGATTGCGGTGTTCAACGGCCGCGACGGCGAATGGCTGGCCGAGGTGGTGGAGGCCGGCAAGCGCCGCGGCACGATCACCTGCCGCGAGAAACTGCGCGATGCGGTGCCGCCACCCGACCTGTGGCTGCTGTTCGCGCCCCTGAAGAAGGCGCGCACCGATTTCGTGGTGGAAAAGGCCGTCGAACTGGGCGCGGCGCGCATCTTGCCGGTACAGACCGAGTTCACGAACGCCGAGCGCGTGCGCAGGGACCGGCTGCAGGCCCATGCGGTGGAGGCGGCCGAACAATGCGGCGCGACCCATGTGCCCGAGGTGGCGGACCTGGCGCGTCTCGACCGGCTGCTGGCGGATTGGGACGGCGCGCGGCAATTGATCTGGGCGGACGAGGCGCGGGCGGGGCAGGGCGCGGGCCTTGGCGGCGTCACGCCCGGCAAGGCGGCTATCCTGATCGGGCCCGAGGGCGGTTTTTCCGATGCCGAGCGCACGCGGCTGCGCGGCCTGCCCTTCATTCGTCCGGTGGCGCTGGGACCGCGCATCCTGCGGGCGGAAACCGCGGCACTTGCGGCACTGACGCTGTGGCAGGCCGGATTCGGGGATTGGCGATGACACTTCGCGCGGCCCTTCCTGCGGATGTACCCGCCCTCGATGCCTTCCTCCTGGCGCATGCCGATGGCGCGATGTTCCCGCTGGCCAATCTGCGCGACCACGGGCCGGGCCCCGGCGATCACCGCCACGCGACGCGGTTCTGGATTGCCGAAACGGCTGGCGCGGTCACCGGTGCGGTCGGGTTGACCGGCGAGGGGATGCTGCTGCCGCAATGGCCCGATGGCGACTGGCCGACCTTGCGCCCGCACCTGGCGGGCGCGGCGCCGATCGGCGCGGTCGGTCCGGCGCCGCAAGTGCGTGCGGCGATATCGGCGCTGGGCCTTGCCGGGGCGCCGACCCGCACGGATGCCGACGAGCCGGGCTTTGCGCTCGACCTGACCGACCTCGTCGTGCCGGACGGGCCGGGCCGGTTGCAGCCCCTGCGCAGCGGCGATGCCGGGATCGTCACGCCCTGGCGCGCGGCCTACCTGTCGGAGCTTTTCGCGATGCCCGCCGCCGAGGCCGCGCGGCAGGCCCCGCGCGAGGTGGCCGACTGGATCGATGCCGGAACGCATCACCTGCTATGGGTCGAGGGCAGGCCCGTCGCGCTGTGCGGGTTGAATGCCGTCCTGCCGGAAATCGTGCAGGTTGGCGGCGTCTACACGCCGCGCGCCCTGCGCGGACGGGGCCATGCCCGCCGCGCCATGGCCCTGATGCTGCAGGCGGCGCGCGGCCGTGGCGTGCGCCGGGCCGTCCTGTTCGCGGCCAGCCCGGCGGCGGCGCGGGCCTATGCGACGATCGGGTTTTCGCAGATCGACCCGGTGGGCCTGATTCTGTTCGACGGCGCGCAGGAGGTGACGCCATGGCCCTGATCCGGCCCGAGGCGGCCGCGTCGCTGCACCGCTGGCGCGAGGTCATTTCGGCCGCCCTGTGCCTGGCTGCGGGGCTTTGGCTGGCCAGTCGCGGCGGCTGGGTTCTGACCGGTATCGGCGCCATCCTGGCCGCGCTGGCCGCCGGATGGGGCTTTGTCGCGTTGCGGCGGTTGCGCTTCGCCCGTGGCGGCGGCGCACCCGGCGTGGTGGAGGTGATCGAGGGGCAGGTGGCCTATTTCGGCCCGGATTCCGGCGGTTTCGTCGCCTTGCGCGACCTGGTCGAAATCGCGCTTGTGGGTGACCCTGCCGGCGAGGGTTCGGCCTGGCGGTTGACCCCGGCCGAAGGCCCGCCGCTGATCGTGCCGGTCGCCGCCGAAGGGGCCGAGCGGCTTTACGACGCCTTCGCGCAATTGCCGGGAATCGACATGGGCCGCATCGCCGCCGCGCCGCAGGCCGGCACGACGGGCAGGCTTTGGCACAGTGCCGTGCAACCCGCCCTTGCGCGCCCCGGTCAACCTCGCGCTTGACTAGGCCCGCCGGGCGCGCCACCTGTACCCCCCGGAATCGCGCGAAGGATCGAGGCCACCGATGTCCATTCCCCAACAGGGCGGCGGCCCGATCGAACGGCACGAACAACTGGCCGAATATCTCGCGGCAGGCTGCAAGCCCCGCGAAGACTGGCGGATCGGCACCGAGCACGAGAAATTCGGCTATTGCAGGGACACGCTTCGGCCGCTGCCCTATGACGGCCCGCGCTCGATCAAGGCGATGCTGGAAGGGCTTGCCGCGCGCTATGGCTGGGAACCGGTGCTGGAGCAGGGCAACATCATCGGCCTGACCAAGGATGGCGCGAATGTCAGCCTGGAACCCGGCGGTCAGCTGGAACTGTCCGGCGCGCCGCTTGAGACGATCCACCAGACCTGCGACGAGGTGAACGAGCACCTGCGCGAGGTTCAGACGGTGGCCGACGAGATCGGCGCAGGCTTCATCGGGCTTGGCGCCGCGCCGGTCTGGACGCATGACGACATGCCGATGATGCCCAAGGGGCGCTACCGGCTGATGACCGATTACATGCAGAAGGTGGGCAGCCACGGTCTGCAGATGATGTACCGCACCTGCACCGTGCAGGTGAATCTCGACTTCGCGTCCGAGACCGACATGGTCCAGAAACTGCGCGTGGCCCTCGCGTTGCAGCCCGTGGCCACCGCGCTGTTCGCCAATTCGCCGTTCCTCGAAGGCAAGCCCAACGGGTTCAAAAGCTGGCGGTCGCGTATCTGGCGCGATCTCGATCCGGCGCGGACCGGCATGCTGCCCTTCGTCTTCGACGAGGGTTTCGGCTTCGAGGCCTGGGTGGATTACGCACTCGATGTGCCGATGTACTTCGTCTACCGCGACGGTGAATACATCAACGCGCTGGGCCAGTCGTTCCGCGACTTCCTGAAGGGGGAATTGCCGGCCCTGCCGGGCGAGGTGCCGACGCTGTCGGATTGGGCCGATCACCTGACGACGGTGTTCCCCGAGGCGCGGATCAAGAAATACATCGAGATGCGCGGCGCCGATGGCGGCCCGTGGCGCCGGCTTTGCGCGCTGCCCGCGCTGTGGGTCGGCCTGATGTACGATCAGGGCGCGCTGGATGCGGCCTGGGACGTGGTCAAGCACTGGGATGCCGAAACTCGCGAGGGGCTGCGGGTGGCCGCCTCGAAGGACGCGCTTCAGGCCGAGGCGGGCGGCGTGAAGATGCACGACCTCGCGCGCGAGGTCCTGGACATCGCCGAGGCCGGGCTGAAGGCCCGCGCCCGCCCCGGGTCGGGCGGGCTGGTGCCCGACGAGACGCATTTCCTTTCGGCACTGCGCGACAGCGTGGAAACCGGCAAGGTGCCGGCCGACGAATTGCTGGATCATTATCACGGCGACTGGCAGGGCGACCTGAACCGTGTCTACGCGGAATATTCCTACTAGGTCGGTGACCCGGCCCAGCGCCGCGATTTGGGATAATCGCGATTTTGGGGTAGCCTGATCCTACAAAACAGGGACAGGGAGCGATTTCCATGCGTGATTTCTTCATCGGGGCCTTCGAGAAACTCGTGGCCGTCATCGTCGTCTTGATGATCGTCGGGGTCGTGATCGCCGCCGCGGCGGTCAGTTTCGGCGGCGGCATGGGGCCGGGCGGGCAGGGCGGCATCCTGCAGGGGCTGTTCGTGCTGATCGGCGGCGCGATCTACGTCATCTTCATCGGCGGCGCGATGTATCTGGGCCTGGGCATCTACCAGAACACAAGGCGCACCGCCGAATTGCTGGAACAGATGGCGGCGAAATAGGCTATTTGCCGCCACCGATCCGCGGTTCCGTCCCGTCGATCAGGCGGCGGATGTTTGCGGCGTGACGCAGCCAGACCAGCGCGGCCAGCGCCAGCGCGAGGGCCACGGCGTCGGCGCGGCCGAAAAGCGTTAGCCAAAGCGGCGCCGACACGGCCGCGACCAGGGCCGACAGCGACGAGATGCGGGCCAGCATGGCCACGACCAGCCATGTGGCGCAAGCGGCAAGACCCGCCGGAAAGACCAGCGCCAGCAGCGTGCCGAGGAAGGTGGCAACGCCCTTGCCGCCGCGAAAGCCCAGCCAGACCGGGTAGAGATGGCCCAGAAAGGCCGCGAAACCCGCCAGTTGCGCGGCATCCGCGCCCAGCGCGGCGCGGGCGATCAGCACTGCCGCCGCGCCCTTGCCGCCGTCCAGCACCAGCGTCGCCGCCGCCGCCGCCTTGTTGCCGGTGCGCAGCACGTTCGTGGCACCGATATTGCCCGACCCGATCCTGCGCAGATCGCCCAACCCCAGCGCCCTGGTGATCAGCACGCCGAAGGGGACGGCGCCCAGAAGATAGGCCAGTAGCGCGGTCAGGATCAGCAGGGCCGGCGGGGTCGCGATCTCGGGCATGGGTCAGGCCGTCGCCGTCGGGCCCGTGGCCAGCGGTTCGCCATGCACCTGGCGGCCGGCCACGAAGGTCGCCCGCACCTTGCCCTGCATCCGCGCGCCGTCGAAGGGCGTGTTCTTCGATTTCGACTGCAGTTTGAACCGGTCCAGCACGAAGGGCGCGTCGGGGTCGAACAGCACGAGGTCGGCGGGCGCGCCCGCCACCAGCCGGCCCTGCGGCAGGCCCAGCCGCCGCGCCGGGTTCAGCGCCATCGCGCGGAACAGCTGCGGCAGGCTCAGGTGCCCGGAATGGTAAAGCCGCATCGCGGCGGGCAACAGCGTTTCCAGCCCCACCGCGCCGGGTGCCGCCTCTTCGAAGGGCAGGCGTTTCGATTCCTCGTCGGCCGGGGTGTGCAGCGAACAGATCACGTCGATCAGCCCGTCGGCCACCGCCTGCACCATCGCAAGCCTGTCGTCCTCGGACCGAAGCGGCGGGGTCAGTTTGAAGAAGGTTCGATAATCGCCCACGTCGAATTCGTTGAGCGTCAGGTGATGGATCGAGATGCCGGCGGTGACGTCGAGCCCGTTCTGCTTGGCCCGTTCCAGCGCGGGCAGGCTGCGCGCCACCGTCACCTGGTCGGCGTGATAGCGCGCGCCCGTCATCTCGACCAGGCCCATGTCACGGTCGAAGGCGATCCGCTCGGCCAGGGGCGAGACATGCGGCAACCCGCGCAGGCTGGCGAACTTGCCCGCCGTCACGGCCGCGCCTTTCGACAGGCCCGGTTCCTGCGGGTGGCCCACGATCAGCGCGCCGAGGCTGCGCGCATAGGTCAGCGCCCGTGCCAGGACCTTGGTTTCGTCGACCACGCGGAACACGTCGGTGAAGGCGACCGCGCCGGCATCCAGAAGGAACCCGATTTCCGTCATCTCGCGGCCGTCGCGCCCCTTGGTCAGCGCGGCCATGTGGCGGATGCGCACCGGGCTTGCCTCGGCGGCGCGGCGGGTGACGAATTCCAGCGTTTCCGGGCTGTCGATGGCGGGCGCGGTATCGGGCCGGGCGACGATGGTGGTCACGCCCCCCGCGGCGGCGGCCAGTGCCGCGGTGCGGAAGCTTTCGCGATGCCGTTCGCCCGGTTCGCCGATCTTGACGCCCCAATCGACGATGCCCGGGGCCAGGCACAGGCCCGCGCAATCCAGCACCCGCGCACCCTCGGGCAGCGGCACGGCGCCCACGGCGGCGATGGCGCCGTCGGCGTCGATCAGCAGGTTGCCGGTGGTGTCTGTCTGCGCCTCGGGGTCGATCAGGCGCGCATTGGCCAGAACCGTGATATCCGTCATGCCTCGGCCCTTTCCGCCCTGTCCGCGCGGGCCGCCATGATCGCGTCGATCACGCCCTGCGGGTCTTCCATATGCCGCAACAGGTGCTTGCCGCCGGTCTTGGAGACGATCTGCACATCGCCCATCAGGCGCCGGGCCGC
>Ga0180436_10006672_pt1 | contig 9985 bp, 8 predicted proteins | sample SS_ome_2_FD_132434 | JGI IMG/M metagenome (GOLD analysis project Ga0180436, IMG submission 132434) | Hypersaline lake sediment archaeal communities from the Salton Sea, California, USA - SS_3_S_2 metaG | ecosystem: Environmental > Aquatic > Non-marine Saline and Alkaline > Hypersaline > Sediment ...
ATCGTTTCAATAGGATTCTGGTTGTCATAAGGCAGTTTTGCCACACTGACCCACTGTTGTGTTTTTCCCAGGTTTGATAGGAGCAGGGGCTTGATCGTATCATCAAAATAGGTATCCCAATCGACAAAATCGTCAGGTATGCCTATCCGGTTAAATATACCGAAACCGGGAATCTGGCTGGGGAAAAAATATTCGAAGGTTGCGCGCGCATCACCCAGGTAATTGATCTGATACGGAAAGTCGCCAATGGGTCCACATAACGCGAGTCCTGCATCGAAATCGTCCGGATAGCCTTCGGTCAGTAAGGTAGTGATCAAACCACCTTCGGATGCGCCTACTATATAGATTTTTTCCGGCACACCTTGTTTTGAAATGAAAATATCCACCAAATCGAGAATGTCGTCGACACCCTGCAAAACCGCAAGGCCGGTTTTGCTGTAACTGTTGGTGGCAAAGGCAAATCCCATGGCGGTTAGAAGGTCGGGCGTGCAGATGTCGTCATAGCAAAGCTGGTCAATGGGAATTTCAACATCCGTGCCAGCATCCTGAAATCCGTGGGCCCATATAACCAGCCGTCCATTATATAAAGGTTCATCCGGTATGATGATACAATATTTTGATGGGAAAGAATTGCGCTTCTGGACACCGTCCCATGTACAGTCAAGTTGGTAATCGGCCATTCCAACAGCGATACAAAAGAACAGTAAGATCGCTATCTGCCAGACAATGATTTTAAATACTTTTTTTGCTGCTTTCGTGGGACCTTCTTTCGGTGCTGGAAGAAGACATCCTGCTATCGATGGTGCGGGTGGCTTCTTTTTGTCAGATTGAAGTCAGAAATAAATGGTCGGGTCGGTGTGATCAGAATGGATTGAGTGTACACGAATTTACTTGTGGGATCAAGGCTTGAACTTGAACCCAAGCATCGTTGTCAACCCTGGGTATTTATTTTTAGTATCAACTTTCCCACCGTGGTGCCGGATTCCAGGGCTTGATGGGCTTGGGCCACGTCCTTAAAGGCATAGGCATGCACTGGTGGGGGCTTGATTTTTCCTTGCTCAACCCACTGAATCAAGGTCTGCATGGATTCCTGCAGCAGATCGGTTCGATCGAACAAATAGGCCAGGTTAAAGGCAATCAGGCTCCTGTTGTCCCGCGTCATTTTGAGTGGACTGAATCTGGGCACTCGGAAATATTGCCAAATCAATTTAAGGTAATTGGCAACACCAAAGTGGATCGAAAGCATGGAGTGAAATCCATAGGCAACCAGTTTGCCGGAAGGTGCCAAGTACTGGTAGCTTTGTTTCAGTGTGGCCGGACCATTGGCGTCAAAAATAACATCAAACCCTTGGGGGCATATATGTCTGGCTTGTTCCCAGAGATTCTGCCGGCTTTTATCAATGACCTTACGGGCTCCCAACTCTTGGGTCACATCCACCTTGTGGCTGGCACCGACTACACCAATCATGCGGCAGCCGGCAATATTGCCAAGCTGAAGCAAGGCGCCACCGACGCCACCGGCGGCGGAATGCACCAGAATCTGCATGTCCGGTCGCAGGACGATGTTGTGGAAAAGACCGTAATAGGCACTCAGGAATACAGCCGGAAAGGCCGCCCATTGGTCGGAGGTAAACTTTGAATTAGCAGCAATGGGATATATTTGACTCATGGGTACGCATACATGGGTGGCATATCCCCCAAAGCGTGTCACACCCAATACGGGCATATCCGGTTCAAACCCGGCGACATCCGGCCCGCATTTCATCACATGACCGGCGAATTCAAATCCGGGTGTGATGGGCCAGCCCACCAGGTCTTTACCGGGCTTATACAGCCCCAGGCGCACAAAAATGTCGGCAAAATTGACGCCGGCCGCCGAAACTGCAACCAGCACCTGATTATCTTTGGGGGTCGGCATGGAGACTTCTTTGATTTGAAGCCGGCCGTAGCCGCCGGGTCGCGTGATTATGATCTTCCGCATCAGGCGATTCCTTTTATATTTCTGTATTTCGATCGGATATCGGTGCGTAATGCATAATAATTTAAGGACCAATCATACCCACGCCTGGACAACTATGCAATTAAGATTATTATAAAGAAAGGCATGTGCTAAAAGTTAAACTACATATCTAGCCGATTAGGGGTCCTGTCATGACAGCTGAAACAGCCGGAAAATATGACTTTGAGGTGGGGATGTACAGACCGCCGAGCGAGGGCGGCAGCCACTCTTTATTACTACGCTTTACCCGCAATTGTCCCTGGAACAAGTGCACTTTTTGCGCCATGTACAAGCACGAAAAATTCTCCATGCGGCCTGTGGCCGAGATCAAGGGCGATATAGATGCCATCGGTGCAATGATCAAAGACATGCAAGCCCTGTCCTGGAAATTGGGACATGCCGGGCAGATTCAGCGGGATGTGATCATTGCCATGATCGAACAGGATCCGGATCTCAATACAAACCATGGATTCAGCATGGTTCTCAATTGGTTGTCATCGGGCGGGAAAACCGCATTCCTGCAGGACGGCAACAGTCTCATGATGGCCACGGACAATTTGGTGGAAGTCCTCACCCATCTGCGCAACACCTTTCCGTCCATAGAACGGGTCACAACTTATGCGCGTTCGAAGACGCTAGCCCGCAAACCTCAAGCGGAATTAACCGCCATCTGCAAGGCTGGTTTGGATCGCCTGCATGTGGGATTGGAGAGCGGCGATGACGCCCTGCTAAAGAAAATAAAAAAAGGGGTAAGCGGTGAAGAGCATATCAAAGGCGGCAAGAATGCATTGGCCGCCGGTTTCCAACTTTCCGAATATTGGATGCCCGGTTTGGGTGGGAAAGAGGATTGGGAAAATCATGCCCGCAACACCGCGCTGGTATTGAATCAGATCAACCCCCACTATATCCGTTCCAGGCCCTTCTACCCCTTTCCGGGGACCCCCATCCATGCAGCCCAACAGCAGGGGGCACTGACCTTGTTGTCTCCCCAAGAGACATTAATGGAACTCAAACTATTGATCGAAACCCTGGATGTTACTTCCAAGGTCTGCTTTGACCATGCCGGGAATAGCTGGGTCAACCGGAGCGGCCGTTTACTATTCAGCCAGAGTTATGAGGGCTACCAGTTTCCTGATGATAAACAGCGGGTGCTGCATTTGATCGAAGAGGGCATCGAAGCACAGCCAGGGAAATCCGGCAGCAGACGTTTTCGAATAATCCCGTAGGGTTTTATTTACAATAATTTCGGGAAGAACCGGATGTCCGCCTGGGTCAAACCTACCCGACCGGTATCCCAGTTTTCATCGGCCATAAAGACGTTGGATGAGTCTGAGCGTTCAGAACCATCCCCACAAATCACGCAGTGCTGGCAATATTTTTTGCTGTCTGTCGACCCAGTGGATATTTCAGCAATAATATCGTGCTGATGATTTCCGATAGCATGGGCAACGGTAAAAGCATATAGATCGCCAAACCCGGCACGATCAGGACCGTACCCAGCAAACCGGTGTAAAAATCGTGAGCAAAAATCATGACCAACGATCCCGGAATGAAGAGGGCGTTGCCCAAAAGATATGCAAACAGTTCCACAAAGCCTGTGTCATATATACTGGGATAGAGCGGCAGACATTTTTCTCAAGGCACCTAACAGTCTAACAGACTAAAATCCTAACAGCCTATTCCCGGTCCTTCCAATGCGACATAAATGATTTGTTATGATCGTGTACATCTTTTCCCAGCATGGCATGTTGGGATAGGTCCGGTGAATAACGGCTGGCCGGAACAGTGCGCCCCAAGGCCTCGGCAATCGCGCGCACATGATGCGGTCCGGCACCACAACAAGTGCCAATGTAATTCACACCGATCTGTCGGCATTGACGAGCAAAATCACCCATTTCGGAACGCGTATGCTCGAATGGGTCCAGCTCAATAGGAAAGGCGCGCGGTTTGCCGGGTTCTTTCAGTTCCTGGAAAATCGGCTGTTCCGGTGTGGTCCGATATGTCACCGGGACGGCAGCCACATGCGTTCGAACGCTGTCTCGAATCTCTCTGATAATGGGCAGCATGGTATCGGGGCCCCGGGTGCAATTCAGGCCAACGACATCGGCACCATCTTGTTCGAGACGCTGACAGGCCTCGGCATATGACAATCCGTCACGTGTGGTATCTCCAAGAGAGGCGAGCATAACCACAGCTGGCAGGTCAAATTTTTTGATGGCTTTGAGTGCTTCGCGGGCTTCACCCCATGAATCGATCGTTTCAGCCAGCACAAAGTCGACACCCTTATCGATGGCCCAACGAACCTGCTCTGCAAATATATTGTATGCCAGGGGGGCCGTTTCAGCAGGGTTGTCCGGATCGTATACCCATGTATTGCTGATGTTTCCGGCGACCAGTGCATCGCCCTCGGCAGCAATTTCTTGCGCAATTTTAACGGCCTGGTGGTTGAGGTCTTCCAGATCCTGCTCCCGTCCGATGGTTTTCATTTTTTCGCGATGGCCGTAATAGGTGAAAGCGAGCATGATATCGGAACCGGCGCGTAAAAACTCACGGTGCAATTGCCTGAGTGCATCGGGATAATCTAAAACAACCTCCGGTACATAAGCCCCGGCCTTTAGGTAGCCGCGTCGTTCCATTTCAAAGAGGTAACCTTCGGCACCAATGACACTGCCTTGGTTTAAGCGTTCAAGCAGGGATGGTTTGGCGGTCATGGACATGATTCCTTTCTATGGTGTTAGGCAGGATAAAATTCAAGCAGAATTATGTTGTCGTCGCAGGCAGGTATATATCGATGAAGGTGCCCATTTCATCATTACTGCCCGTGGACATGATTCCTTTATGTTTCTTGACGATGCCGAATGCCGATGCCATGTAGAATCCTTTGTCTGCGGATTGAAATGGTTCCAGAAATTGGCCGGCGGCCTCATCCTCTATCTTGGCTTCCGGGTTGGCGATTCGAATCCGTACATATCTGCCGGATGTTCTTTTGAATGGCGCCACAAACCGGTCGTTCAGATCCATATTGCGGGTTTGGATGAGCAGATTTGTGGCCGGCGGCGACGCGCTAAGCTGTGACGCATGCCGGCAAATATTGAGTAAGGCGCGGCCGATCATGGCGCGATCGGAATTGACTTTCCAGATGTTATCTTCAAATCGGGTGACCAACTCGATATCCGGTATCATGATATGGAATTCCTGCAAGGTGTAGGATGCGATTTCGTTTATGTCGGTATCGTAATAATTATAGGCGCCCTTACCTGCAAATTCAAGTAGTTGAGTGGAGACCTTCTTAAGCTCTTTGATTTCCTGCTCGGCGTTTTTTAAGTTCTGATAGTCCTGGAATGCGGATATATCGCCATGGTAATCGCTACCCAGACTTTGGATGGTGGCGGCGACACTTTTTTCAATGCCGATAATCTTTTGATTGAGATCCTGGGCAAGCCCTTGGGCCAGGTTACCGATGGCCTCCAGATGATGGATATTTTGAAGCTGGCTTTCGAGTTGATTTTTCTCTGTAATCAGCCGCTGGCGCTCCTCTTCAACTTCCATTTCGGTGGTAACAACGGTCAGGCATCCAAATGAAAGGGCTGTGTCGTCGGCGGGAAAGGGCAAAATTGTGGCTTGGTCTTTGAGCCAGATTATTTCTTGCGATGATAGCCTGAGTTTGTATACCGCCTCGATTACACCCGTTTTTTCGCTTTCTTCCCGAATGGTACCGCGAACTTCCTCCAGAGCCTCACGGCTGGTGACTTCCTTGGCTTTGAGCGGGTCGGCAGAGTGAGATTTATATATGCGCCGATCCAACACTGAAGATCGCAAGATACTGGCAATATTGGCGGGCCCACAGTTCAAAATCGCCAGAAATTTACGACTGACAAATTCATACCATATGTTTTTCTCATTTCCCTGCCAGGCAGAAATATAGGGTATGGCCGGCGAACCGGTTTGGTCAAACGCTTGAAATACCTCGATGGCGCTTTTGAGTTTTGCCTTAAGCTCGTCACTGAACTCACCACCCAAGATTCTGCCGTGATAGGAGACCGTGGAACCATCGTCTGAAGTCATATTAAATTCCTCACCTCGATACTTGTTTGGTTACATTGCGTTAGGGAGTAAATCTAGACGTGCAAACGGAAAACTGTCCTTATTTATATAATATTGTTGATTGCTGTCAATACAGCAATCTATGAAAAACAAAGACAGAGAGCATAATTAGCGGGTTCAAGCATAATTCTTCGAATGATTTTAGACAATGGTGACCAAGTCGTTTGGAAAAAATACCTAGGCCGCTTTTTGCTCGAATCGGAAGGTTAGTATGACAATGGCTGTACCGCATTTTGGCTCTCAATCTAAAAACCGACCAAACATTTTCACAGCTGGACCGGCAATGTCGGTATCATCATAATTAACAAAATTACCGCTCATGCTATGGGGGGCATAGAGCGCCAGCCAGGCAATTGACCTCGCCGGCTCTTCCGGGGGCTCCAACTGCCCCTGGGTTTTTAAATCCTGGTAATAGGCAATCTGCTCCGGTTTCATGGCAGCAGGACCATCGCGGCGAATTTGGTCTTGCATAGGCGTGTCCACAACACCCGGCCGGATGCTCACGGCGGTAATGTCTGCCGCTTCCTCAGCCAGGACCCGGATAAAATGGGCCAAGGCGGCTTTGGACGCACAATAGGCACTGGCAGCCGGCACAGGTATATTGGCAGCGCCGCTACTGACATTGATAATGCGACCGTTGACTGCGGCCAGGGAAGCTAAGGCAAAATGGATTAGGTAAAACGGTCCCAGAAGGTTGACATCGATGGCGGTACGCCATGGGGATATGTCCGCCTCTGCTATCGTGGACAAGGGTGCGATAGTGCCGGCATTGTTTACCAGGGCATCGATTCGTCCATACTGGTTTAGGGTGGTATTGACCACCTCGCGGCAGGCATCTGCATCCGCAACATCCGCTATTTTGATTAGACTTCTTCCTTCCAAGCGCTCGATCTTTTGGGATGTTTGCTTGAGCCGGTTCTCGTTTCTGGCAACTAGTACGACATGAGCGCCAATCTTCCCTAACCAACAGGCCACAGCTGCGCCCAAACCACTGGAAGCGCCGGTAACGATGACTACTTTTGAATTGGGCATTGAAATCTCCTTATTTTAGAGTCTAAAGCCGTGAGCTGTAAGCAATAAGCCGTCAGCAGTTCAAAGCTTGAGGCTCAGGGCTTATGGCTGCTGGTGATTTACAGCATGTTTGTCCAGAACACAGCATGGGTATTATGAAACCAAACCGATAACATAATATAATACAGTATTTCGGAAAAAACATTCCAAGGTACTAAAATAAGCGACACCGTCGCGTTTCATAAAATCGTGGAACACGGTTTTGTTTTGTAAAAGTAATGTCATACCCCTCCCCACACCTTGCATCTACACGCATAATTCTTTAGTTTCACTGTGGTAATTATAATGCATGAAGCCTTAGAAAAGCGTTCAATTTTGTTTTAATTCAAGGCAAGAAAAAATTTTAACTGGCGGAATCCAGTGATTATTTTGAGAATCAAAATTTTTGATTGACGCGGAAATTGGGCAAATGGGAGTGCTTGGCAAAGGTTTCTAAAGGAGATCCATGACACATCCATTGATAATCCAAGGTGGTATGGGCGTTGGTGTTTCAAACTGGCGCTTGGCAAAGGCAGTATCCCTTACGGGGCAATTGGGCGTTGTCTCGGGCACGGCGCTGGACACCATCTTGGCGCGCAGGCTGCAATTGGGTGACGCCGGCGGCCATATGCGTCGGGCCATGGCCCAATTCCCGGATGCCGCAATAGCCCAAAGTGTTTTAGAGGATTATTTTATACCTGACGGCCACAAAGTACAACGACCGTTCAAGCAGACCGGTGTAACGCCATTAGAGGCAGATCTTGAAACCCAGGATTTAACGGTTTTGGCCAATTTTGTGGAGGTTTATTTGGCCAAGGAGGGGCACAGCAACCCGGTGGGAATCAACCTGATGGAGAAAATCCAACTGCCCAATTTGTATGCCCTTTACGGCGCCATGTTGGCCGGTGTCGACTATGTGACCATGGGCGCGGGTATCCCCAGGGAGATACCCGGCGTTCTGGATAAACTTGCGGATCACAATCCGGTATCTTTAAAAATAACGGTCGAAACCCACAATGGCAACCGCTATCAGACAACCTTCAATCCCAGAAGATTTTTACAAACAGAGTTGCTGGTTTTGAAGCGACCCAAGTTCCTGTCGATTATATCATCGGTTCTGTTGGCCAAAATGATGGTTAAAAAGGCCACCGGGAAGGTGGATGGATTTGTGGTGGAACTGCCCTGTGCGGGCGGCCATAATGCCCCGCCCCGGGGAAAAATGGAATTGAGTAAAACGGGTGAGCCTATTTATGGCGACCGTGATGTCATTGAAATCGAAAAAATTAAAGCCATTGGCTTGCCCTTTTGGTTGGCGGGTTCCTGGGGCGCACCGGAAAAGCTTCAAGAAGCCTTGACGTTGGGTGCCAATGGAATTCAAATCGGAACACTCCTGGCATTTTCCGATGAATCCGGCTTTACAGAAAGAATTAAAGCGCAGGCCATCGCTCATATTCACGATCAAAATACATCTGTTTTTACCGACCCTGCGGCCTCACCCACTGGTTTTCCATTCAAAATCCTTTCCCTGGAAGGGTCTCTGTCCGAAACGGCTGCGTATCGGGACCGAAATCGAAAATGCGATCTGGGTTATCTACGCCAGCTGTATGAAAAAGATGACGGAAAGATCGGCTATCGCTGTCCGGCCGAACCTGAAGCCGCTTTTTTAGCCAAAGGTGGTCAGGCCGAGGACTTAGAAGGTAAGAAATGCCTTTGTAATGCATTGCTATCTAATATCGGTTTGGCCCAGGTTCGTAAAAACGGCTATGTAGAAAATAGTTTGGTTACGTCCGGAGACGGTATTCAATCCATCGGTCGATTTCTGGGTGACCGCCAATCTTATAAAACCAGTGAAGCTATTGCCTGGCTGCTTTCCTGATTATCTTGTGAACTTTCCCACTTCAATTCTTTCTTAACAATAGGGTCCGAAGATACAGCAGAATAGGATAGGCTATTAGGCTGAAGACGTTCAGACTGTTAGCAGCTAATAGCCTAGCAGTCTTCAGTCTAATAGCCTGAGGTCATGCTTGACCCCTTGAATCCTGATGATATAAACGACAATAACGAGTCTGTTATCAATTTTAAATCTGAATTCCCCGCTGCTTGGCAGCGGCCACAGAAACTGGGGTAGATGAATTCACATAAATGGAGAAATGCATAAAATGAAACAATCATTCGGTGCCAAAACGTTAATATTTCCGACCCCTGTCTGGTGTGTGGGTTCTTATGACAAACAAGGTCGACCCAATGTGATGACCATTGCCTGGGGCGGTGTCTGCTGCTCCAGCCCGCCCTGTGTCACAATCTCACTTCGTAAAGCAACCTATACCTATGGCAACATCATGGACAAAAAGGCGTACACTTTGAGTGTGCCATCAGAGAAATATGCCAAAGAAGCCGACTATTTCGGTATGGCGACGGGCCGCAAGGAGGATAAATTTGAACGCACCGGCCTCACCCCGGTACGCTCTGAATTGGTGGATGCGCCCTATGTGGACGAGTTCCCGATGATACTGGAATGCCGGCTCATTCACCACCACGAAATCGGGCTGCACACCCATTTCATCGGGGAGATATTGGATGTCAAGGTGGATGAGGCAGGACTGGGGCAGGATGGCAAGCCGGATATGAGGAAGGTAAGCCCGATTATTTATGCCAATGAGGTGCGTCGTTACCATGGTGTGGGACAATTCCTAGGCAAGGCGTTTGAGATTGGCCGGTCACTCATGAATAAATAAATTTTGAGAATTCAGTGGTCAGGAGCCAGGAATGGCTTTTAGCTGATACCAGCCTGCTTTTACTGGATCCCGGGTCAAGCCCGGGATGACGGGAAGG
>Ga0180436_10006673_pt1 | contig 9984 bp, 3 predicted proteins | sample SS_ome_2_FD_132434 | JGI IMG/M metagenome (GOLD analysis project Ga0180436, IMG submission 132434) | Hypersaline lake sediment archaeal communities from the Salton Sea, California, USA - SS_3_S_2 metaG | ecosystem: Environmental > Aquatic > Non-marine Saline and Alkaline > Hypersaline > Sediment ...
AAGCTCCCCCGGTTGGACGAATTTCGCAACTGGCTGGATACCCAAGTATCGGGGATAGTCGGTCTGGACTCCCTTCTCAGTTTGTAGTTGATAGCTCGTTCGGGACCTTCTATGGTAGTCACAAGAGGGGGGTAGGGAGCTTTGCCTCCGCATCTCTGGGCCTTCAAGCTCTAACGCTCCACACGATATTTCGAACGCATCAAGAACCAAGTCCTGTCTGTTTGGGCAGGACCATATACACAATTCGTTGTGCCCCAAGGGGGTCTTACAATGGCCACAAAGACGGTTTCCAGGAAGCGAGCCACGAAACGCACGAAGAACAGTCAGCCTAAGAGCAAGTCGAGGATTAAGAGCGCTGATGGCTCCGCCAAAACCAAAAAGACGACACGCAAAGTCACCCACAAGAAACGCAAACCCGCTCCCAGGCATCTTCCCACACACATTGTCGGTATTGGCGCCTCAGCCGGTGGACTCGAGGCAATCGAGTCTTTTTTCAGGGCTGTCTCTCACGAGACCGGTTTCGCTTTCGTAATAGTCCAGCATCTGTCGCCGGATTTCAAGAGCCTTATGGAAGAACTCATGCCGCGCTATACCAAGATGCGTATCCATCGCGTCGAGGATGGCATGACCGTCGAGCAGAACGCGATCTACCTTATTCCCCCGAAGAAGGAAATGGTCGTAAAGGATGGGGAACTGCGCCTGAAAGATCGTGAGCCAGTCCATAATCTCAATCTTCCGATAGATATCTTCTTTCATTCTCTTGCGGAGGATTACGGTGACAAAGCCATTGGTGCGATATTTTCAGGCACGGGGAGCGATGGTTCTCGTGGTATCAAGAGTATTCACGACGCCGGAGGCTTGGTACTAGTCCAGAACGAGGACTCGGCCAAGTTCGACGGCATGCCCAAAAGCGCCATCGCGACCGGTCTGGCTGACTACATCTTGTCTCCCGACGAGATGCCCGAAGTCTTGACCTTGCACGCTGAAAGACTCCTTGACTCGGAGGGATTCAAGAGCAAGAGAAGCATAATTCACTCGGACAAGTACAAGTACAACGAGATTTGCACCGTCCTGATGAACAAGTACGGAATTGATTTCACTTACTATAAGCCATCAACGGTGGGACGTAGGATCGAAAGACGGATGTCCATGGGGCAGTTTCTCTCTCTAGACGACTACGTCGACAGCCTCCAACAGGACGCGGAAGAACTGGAGGCATTGTACAAAGACCTTCTGATTGGTGTCACGGAGTTCTTTAGAGACAAGGAAGCCTTTGCAGTCGTACAGAAACAGGTGATCCCCAGGATACTAGAGAACTCAGACGAGGAGGACGAGATACGGATCTGGGTTCCCGCATGTGCGACCGGAGAGGAACCATACTCCCTCGCCATTTTGTTTCGGGAGGCTATGAAAAAGGTCGGGAGGCTCAACAATGTCAAGGTGTTCGCAACCGATGTTCACAAACTCTCCCTGGAGAAGGCTGCCACCGGACAGTTCCCTGAAACAAGTATTGCGAACATCTCGAAGACATTCCTGAATAGGTACTTCACAAAGAACCCAGACGGTTATCGGATTTCATCCGAGATCAGAAAGATGGTTGTGTTCGCTGAGCACAATCTCATCAAAGACCCTCCTTTCACCAAGCTGGACCTGGTTAGCTGTCGGAATCTTCTCATATACCTCCAGCCGGTAGCGCAGAAGAAGGCAATATCCCTGATGCACTTCGCCCTGAAAACCAATGGGACACTTCTTTTGGGACCAAGTGAAACTCTGGGTGTGTTGGACAAGGAGTTCACGACTCTCGACACTCACTGGAAAATATATACCAAACGCCGTGATGTGAGGATTACCGACGAAACTCAATTCGGCGGCATGCCTATCACCGGCCAAAGGCGCATTGTCAACGCGAACGACAATAAGATGAGCCCTCAATCCGAGATCAGGGTGACCAGGGCCTACGAAGCACTGCTACAGAAATATGTTCCGCCGAGCATCCTTGTCGACGAGAATCGAACGCTGATTCACACCTTTGGCAATGCACGGGATTTTCTGCGGCCGCCTGCCGGCAAAGTTGAACTGGATGTCCTCTCGATGGTTGACGGTGATCTTCGTATAGCAATTTCCACGGCTCTTCAGAAGGCAAAAAAGGACCACGCTGAGGTTATCTACCGGGGGGTCAAATTCCCGGTAGGAATTGAGGTCAAGGATATTCAGGTGGTTGTTAGACCTCTCTCGGATCGAACGGCGGACCTCAGCTATTTCCTTGTGGTTCTTGAGGAGATTCAGAGAAAGGTCAAGCCTCAGAAGGATTCAGGCGATCGGGATTCAGGTTTCGAAGCGGGTGAGGAAGCTAAAGGACGGATTGAGGAACTGGAAGAGGAACTCCAGTTCACAAAGGAACATCTTCAGGCAACGGTCGAAGAGCTTGAGACCAGTAACGAGGAGTTGCAGGCAACCAACGAGGAACTCCTGGCTTCCAACGAGGAACTGCAAAGCACAAACGAGGAGCTTCATTCTGTCAACGAAGAGCTTTACACCGTAAACGGTGAGTATGAACGGAAGATCAACGAGTTGACGCAGCTCAACAATGACATGGACAACCTGCTCGAGAGCACTCAGATCGGAACTATCTTCCTCGACAAGGATCTGCGTATCAGGAAGTTCACACCCGCGATTTCTGCCTCGTTCAATATTCTGCCACAGGACATAAACCGCCCGCTGGAGCACCTGGCAAGTCGAATTATCAACCACCCGGACATGTTCAACGATGTCCAGAAAGTAGTAGCCACCGGCGAGGTGCTCGAAACTGAGGTGCAGAACGACAAGGGGCTCTGGTTCCTCGAACGGATTCTGCCCTACATGGACGACAACGGTGAGACAGTCGGCGTCGTAATCACCTACCTGGATATCGATTCTGCGATCAAGACGGCTATTACCTTATCCGAGAAGCAGCGCACGCTCCAGGTTGCCTTGCAGTCGATCGATGCCGGGGTCTGGCAGTGGTACTTCGCCGATGACTCGGTTCACTGGGACAGCCGCATGGAGCAGTTATTCGGCTACAAGAAGGGGACATTCCCGGGCACCTACGAGGGCTTTCGGGCCAAGGTCCATCCCGACGATATTGAGGCGACCGAGAAGGCCGTCAAGAATGCCGTTGAGGGAGTCGAGCGGTTTGATGTTATCTATCGCACCAGGCCGCTAAGACGCAAGAACTGGCGTTACACCCGGGCTATCGGTCAACTACTGCTAGACGATCAGGGAGCCTCGATCGGAATGGTCGGTTTGTGCCACGATGTTACCGACGACGTCAACAGACGACGGCGGTTGGAGGATACCCTTCAGGAGCTAAGCGAAAAGAATCGCCTGGTGGAAGGAATCCTCGAGACTTCTCCGGCCATTCTTTACGTCTACGATCTAGAGAACAATCGGAATATCTTCTCAAACAGCGGTATCTCCGACCTTCTCGGCTATTCGCCGACGGCCGTCAAGAAGCTGGGCAACGGCCTCCTCAAATCGCTCATGCACAAGGAAGATTTTGACAAGTACCTTCGCAATATCGTGCCTCTTTACGCAAGTGCCGGTGACGGCGAGGTTGTAGTCAACCAGTATCGAATGAAGCACAAGAAGGGAGGATGGGTGTGGCTCGAATCCCGTGAGGTAGTACATGCTCGCACAGAGAGCGGACAGCCCACGGAAATCATGGGAGTTGCCACGGACATCACCGGTGATATCCAGCAACGACGCGAGATGAAAACGGTCCTGGAAACTACGCGGGATGGTTTCTGGGTAACGAGCAAGACTGGCAAACTGCTCGAAGTCAACGACGCCTACAGTCAGATGATAGGTTACAGCCGCCAGGAATTACTTAAGATGTCAATCCTCGACCTGAAGGCTATCGAGAATCCGAAGGATGCCAGGGCCAGGATGAAGCGTCTCGTGAAGCACGGTTATGATCGCTCTTTTACCAAGCATCGGACCAAGAACGGGTCAACCAGAGACATTGATGTTTCGATGACCTACCTGGATGTCGATGGTGGAAAGTTCTATGCTTTCCTTAGGGATGTGACCCATCAAAAAGAGTCCGAGGCCATGGTAGCCGAGGAGCGCGAAAAACTCCTGGCCATGTTCGACAGTCTGGATGACCTGGTGTATGTTTGCGACCCCGATACCTACGAGCTGGTCTTTGTTAACGATGCCATGAAAGCAGTCCATGGTGAGAAGCTGATAGGCGAGAAATGCTACGAGAAGATTCAGGGAAAGACGAAACCCTGTGATTTCTGTTCCAATGATACCATTCTGGCAAAGCCCGGAGAGCCTTATACCTGGGAGTACAAGAACGAGAGCACGGGCCGTTGGTATCGTTGTGTGGACAAGGCTATTCGCTGGAAGTCCGACAAACTGATGCGCCTCGAGTTTGCCTCGGACATAACCGACAAGAACGAAGCTATGGAGAAACTCGAGAGCCAAACTCAGGAACTCGCCAAGGCCAACTCGGATCTAGAGCAGTTTGCCTACTTCATTTCTCACGATCTAAAGGAGCCTTTGCGCTCTATTTCTGGGTTCAGTCAGATTATTCAGAAGAGATATCTGGACAAACTGGATGAGCGGGGCAGGACATACTTGGAGACAATGGTGGAAAGCTCCGAGAACCTGGCTTCGATGATCGACGCCGTTCTTGACTACTCCCGGATGAGTAGAGAGAGAGTGGCGGTCAAGAAGATCGACACTGAGAAGCTATTGGGACAGGTCCAATCAAGCCTGATGACCAAGATCAAGGAGTCCAGGGCCAAGATTAATCTGACGCGGGTAGACGAGTTCTATGGAGATCGATCCTTATTCGGACGGCTCTTTCAGAATCTTATCTCAAACTCGCTCAAGTATCGATCCAAAACCGCTCCAAGAATTACGGTGAGGGTTGAGACCAAAGGCAACTCAACCCGAATCTCGGTAAAGGACAACGGGATTGGAATCGATAAAGAGAACAGAGATAGTGTCTTTCAACCGTTCCGTCGAGTTCACAGTAGAACAGAGGTTGACGGGCACGGTATGGGGCTGACGATATGCCGTAAGATCGTCGAGTCCCACGGAGGCAAGATCTGGATCGAATCCAACAAGGGCAAGGGCACCAAGGTGCTGATCGAATTGCCTGGTAAGGGGGCTGGCGAAGAATGACCCGGGGCTACGACTCGATAAACATACTTCTGGTTGAAGACAATGAAGCCGATATCTTGCTCCTGGAGGAGGTCTTCCGGGAAGCCAAGATCAAAAACGACTTCACAGTTGTAAAGGACGGAAAGCAGGCCCTCAAGCTCCTCGAGCGAGACGATCCATACGGAGAGACGGTCCTGCCCGACGTCATATTTCTCGATCTCAATATCCCTTACATTAAGGGCCATGAAATCCTGCTGGAGCTAAAGAAGCGGGAAGAGTGGGCCTATATACCTGTCGTGGTGCTCACAACCTCGAATTCGATTGAGGACGTTAAGAAAGCCTATCGAAACCATGCAAATTGCTTTATTACCAAACCTATGAATCTCGATGATTTTGTCGAAGTAGTCAAATCTATCGAGCATTTCTGGTTCAATATCGTGAGGCTTCCGCGATAAAACGATCGTGCCTCAATTGTGAACAACATAACTCTGATATTCGACTTTCTTGCGTTAACCTGTTGACCCTTAGATCCGTCTGGACGACTCCTGAGTCAAGGGGGTCGTCGTATATGGATAAAGGCTGCTACACCGTAATCCTAATCGAAGACAACGAATCCGAGGCGCTGCTCTTTCAGGAGTATCTGAACGACCAGTTTTGCCGGGATTTCGAAGTCATACACGTCAGTTCTATTTCAGAATTTCGAACTGTCAACGAGTCAATAAGAAGCGACGTAATTGTGCTCGACTTGTCTTTGCCGGACAGTGAGGGCATTGAGACGATCCTTAAGGTCAAATCAATGGCCGACCCGATTCCGGTGATAGTTCTGACCGGGGAGGACGACGATGACATGGCCGTCAAGTCCATCAAAAAGGGTGCTCAGGAATACCTATCCAAATCCCAGCTTACCACGCTAAGCATTGTGAGGATTATTGTTCAGGCGATCGAGCGGCAGAAGATCCGCAACGCCATGCTCCTGGATCGGAAGTCTCAACAGGGAAAAGAGAAGCTTTTTAAGGAAGTTATCGAGACTCTGGGATGTGGCATCGTCCGTGTCGACTCCGAAAACAAGATCCTGTTCAGCAATCGAAGGTCTAAGGAACTACTCGGGCATAGCTTTTGCCGGGTCGGTCGTGACTTCCAGCACGATATTCCGCAAGACGGCAGAACCCTGATTCAGGGTGGCGACCCGGGTGCGACCAAAGCTCTGGAAATGACAGCCGAGCGGTGCCCGGTCCAGGAGAACTGTGTCGTCATTACGGTCTATGATGTCAGCAAGCATATCGAGTCACGTGAAAACCTGATGCAGGTGGCCAATCGGGATTCCCTCACAGGTTTGTACAACCGACAGTATTTCGACAGGAGTCTTAAGAGGACTTTCGAAAGGTCCAAGCGAAGCAGCTCGGGCTCCTTTGCCCTCTGTCTGATCGATTGTGATAGGTTCAAAGATGTAAACGACAGCCTCGGGCATGATAAGGGTGACGAACTGCTACGCGAAGTGGCCTACATTCTGGAGAAGGGAATAAGGCCGACTGATTGTCTGGCCAGGATAGGAGGCGACGAGTTCGCCATCATCCTCGACGACGTCGAGTCCTGGTCAGACATCACCACCGTTCCGAGCCGTATCGTCCGTTCTTTCGAGAAGGAACTTGTGGTCTCTGACACGGTCATCAAGACATCTGTTAGCATAGGGATCGCCAAGTACGACAACGAGTACGATAGTATCGAGCAGATATTCAAGGACGCCGATCGTGCTTTGTACTCTGCAAAGCAGCAAGGACGGAACTGCTATGAGCTTTTCGATATCAGTATGAGAGCTGATGCGATAATGGAAAGTGCAACGATGGACAAGCTACGAGCTGCCATCGACCACGACGCTCTGTCGCTTGAGTTCCAGCCCATTTGTGTGGCCCATAGCGGTGCCGTAATGGGGTACGAGTCACTGTTGAGATGGAAGTCTTCTAATAAGCAGACCTACTTCCCCGCTGAGGTGTTTGAGTATGCAGAAAAGACGGGACTATCCTCAAAGATTGATTTCTGGGTGTTCAAGGATGCGTTGGCGCGTCTTCGGACTATGCGGCTGAATGACAAGCAGATCCCACCTCTCAAGCTAAACATCAATCTCAGCCTACAAACGCTCCTGACACAAGGAGTGGACAGAATCCTCGCATCTTGGTGCGATCAGTGCGGAATTGAACGCAGTGACATCTCCTTCGAGATCAGGCAGTCGGATCTTAGCTCACAAGACAGCCGCCAAAATGCAATGAAGCAAGTATCGATGCTTAAATCGGCGGGCTTCCAGATACTGGTAGACAACTTCGGAAGTGTGAACTACGATCTCGCTATGATATTAGAGTCATCACCTCATGTAGTCGAGCTTGGCAGGCCGATTGTGGACCGCATCGATTCAACGGAATACCAGGGTTTGGTAAGGGGCATAGTTGGTTACTGCCACAATCTAGACATCAAGGTGCTCGCTGAAGGTGTAGAGAACCAAATGGAGTTCGAGATGATGACAGAGTTGGGAGTAGACTACATGAAAGGCGAGTACATCCGACAATATCACTCTGATTCGCAGGGATGTCAGATCGATCGTGAGTATCGTTCGGGACCAGGGGATTTGTTGGACGAACCAGTCGAGACCATCTCAACTCCCCTATAGTGAGCTATTCGAAGTCACTGCCGGACATAAATTTGCTCCCCCGGTTGGACGAATTTCGCAACTGGTTGAATCGATCGGATCGAAGCAGGATGCTGGCTGAGTTCTTTCTGCGCTGATCGTATGGTCTAGTTTACGTGATCGACGCACGGTCAGCGATCGAGTTCGCTTCGGACGGCTTGTCCGAGTCGCTTTCTTGTCACCGGCTTCTGAGTGAACGAGCCCGCTCCCAGGTTGAGAGCGTCAGCCACGCGGTCGCTACCCGAATATCCTGAAAGAATAATCGCCTTCTGTTGTGGATGATTCTCTAATATCCGGCGGTAGGTTTCGGCGCCGTCGATTCCGCCTGGCATTACCATATCGATTATCACAAGGTCGCGTTGTCTCTGTCCAAGGATCTCGATCGCTTCCTCGCCGCTTTCGGCAAGCTCTACAGAATAGCCTAGAGTCTCAAGTATGCGCCGGCACACTTTGCGCTGTCCGGGATCGTCGTCGACAACAAGAACAGACTCGCTGCCTTCGATTGGTCCTTCCGCCAGGTTGATCGATGCAGTTTCTCGACAGATTGGGAAGTACAAGTAGAAGGTTGACCCTTGCCCGAATTTGCTCTCCAGGTCTATATAGCCGTCGTGGTCATTGACGACAGCGTGCACGACGCTCATACCAAGTCCCGAGCCTCGTCCACGATCGGCTGTCTTGGTCGTGAAGAAAGGATCGAACACCTTTTCGACGTGTTCTTTTCGTATTCCGCATCCGTTGTCCTTCACACAGATCTTAACATACTCCCCTCGAGGAATGTGACCAAAATCTACAGAGTCTTTGTCGATGTAGCAGTTTTCGCTGGTGACAGTGATTTCGCCGACATCACCTACGGCATCTCGAGCATTATGCAGTAGATTCGCGAGCATTCGGTGCAACTGGGCTTCGCCACCCATCACCGGCATGATACGCCGCCCAAGGTCGAGCGTAACAACAAGTTCGGGAGGATAAGGCCTCAGCTCCTCGGCGGCTTCCGCAATGAGGCCGTTGAGGTCCAGCACATTCTGGTTGTAGTGGCCCCTTCTACCCATGGTCAAGAGATCTTGATTGATGTGGGCCATCTTCCGCGCAGCCGCCTCGATGTCTCCGACGTAGGCCAGCACGGGATGATCAGGTTCCAGGTCCTCGCGCATGATTTCGGGATAAGCGATCAACGGCCCCAGGAGATTGTTGAAGTCGTGGGCTACTTGTCCGGCGACGGTCCCGGCCATTTCCAGTCTCTCGGCGCGAGACTCCAAATCCCGGAGGCGCCGGGTTTCGGTGATATCCTCAATCAACGCGATCGCGGAAGTTACGTTCTCGTCCTCGTCGACAATAGGACTGGAAATCACACGATAATAGCACTCTCCGTTTTGGTTCGTCCTGGCTATCTCTTCAGTTTGTGGCTGCCCATCTTGAATCGTCTTGTAAACCGGGCAATCATCGCAGATTCGGTCGGACGGGGGATCTCGGAAGGAACGATAACACAACGGGCATTGCTCAGTATCGACGTCCGGAAACCACTCTCGCAGTTGCCGGTTCATCTCCAGAATCTCCATACGAGGGCTGATCAGGGCAATGCCGATTTTTACGTTGTCCATGATGGAACGGTTCTTCCATTCGCTCTGGCGAAGGGACGCTTCCGCCGCCACACGATCGGTGATGTCAATCAATACCACGCGCCATTCCAGCACTTCGTTCAGTTCGTTGCGCTCGGCTCTGACATCGACATGCACCGTAACACGTCGACCGTCCGGGCGCTGTACTGCAAGTTGAGCCGACTGCTTCTCTCCGGTGAGTCCTGCCGCTCGGAGAGTGTCCTGGTACAGCCCGAGGTCGGCCGGGGAAAACAGGCGGACCAGTCCGTTGTCAATCAAATGTCTGCGGGGTTTGCCGAGTAGTTTGACTGCGGTGAGGTTGGCTTTGGTTACAGCGCCGCTAGAATCAAGTTGAAGGTATCCGCAGGGTGCAAACTCGTAAAGATCTCGATACTCGCGATGTAGTTCGGCCAGCTCTTCTTGGGCCTCCTCGAGTTCCTCGTTCTGGATCTCAAGCTCGGCCTGATATATACGCAGCTCGCTGACAAGTTCTCGGACTTCAGCGGTTGCATTGAGGGGAGAATCGCCGGTCTGGTCTACAAGCTCCTCGGCCCGTCTTCG
>Ga0180436_10006674_pt1 | contig 9984 bp, 8 predicted proteins | sample SS_ome_2_FD_132434 | JGI IMG/M metagenome (GOLD analysis project Ga0180436, IMG submission 132434) | Hypersaline lake sediment archaeal communities from the Salton Sea, California, USA - SS_3_S_2 metaG | ecosystem: Environmental > Aquatic > Non-marine Saline and Alkaline > Hypersaline > Sediment ...
AGTTGCGTCTATGCTGCCATTATGAACATGCGCACGAACAACCTGTCAACGCCAATTTCTCTAGCACCGATGAACTAGATTTATTTATTTCGTCCAACAGTATTAGTCGGCCAATCGGAAAGCGATAGTACTTTCCGCATTGGCGGTGAGGTTCTTGGTATGTGGGAGTGGGGACGTGTTGAGGGTCAAGGAGAAAGGGGAAGGGAGTGGTGGTCCGTGAATTTGTTTGGATGAGTTGGTATTTCACATGGGTGAAGCGGCTGATAGTACGGGTGTGCCGGGTGGCCGGACCGGGGAAAAACAGATTGCGGAAATATTTTTCTTGCTGAACACGTGCACACCTGCAAAAAGTGTCTATATGAACACAAGGTGGGAATCTCGCAGGGAGGTGCGGTTCAACTGGCAGGAGGATCTCCAGGCGTCGCGTGATCTCAACGAAAGGGAGAAGGGTGGCTACGGGCTCGTCCTCGAGTGGTTCGAGCAGTGGCGGTTGCGGTGCGAGTTGGTTCCGGGGCGGGATGCGGCGGAGCGGTTCTGGCGGGAGCAGGTGAAGTCGAAGGCGCGGGAGGACTGGCAATTGCAGCAGTGGGCCGAGGCGATGCGGTGGTATCTGCGGTGGCTGTCCTTTTGCGAGGAGAGCGGGCGGCGGACGGAAACTCTGTTCGAGCGGGTCCGGGAGGCTGTCGACCGGGCGGGTGCCCGGCGCGGGCTCGCCCGCCGGACGCGGCAGACCTACGGGAGTTGGGCGGGTCGATTCGCGGAGTGGGCCGGGGAAGAGCGCGCGGTGCTGGAGCCGGATCGGGCCAGGGCATTTCTCGAGCACCTCGTGGCGAAGGAGAGGGTTTCCTATGCGACCCAGAAGCAGGCGCTGAATGCACTGGCCTTTTTCTTCAAGGACGTCTGCGGGTTGGAGGAGGTCGACCTGCAGGTGCGTTTCCGCAAGACGCGGAAGCGGATCCCGGTGGTCCTGAGTCTGCGGGAGGTGGTGGCGGTGCTCGACAATCTTCCCGTGAACTGCCGTTTGGCGGCGGAGTTGCAGTATGGCAGTGGTTTGCGCCTGAACGAACTGGTCAATCTCCGAATCAAGGACGTGGATCTCGACCGCGGGCAGGTCACGGTGCGCGCGGGGAAGGGGGACCGCGATCGGGTCACGGTGCTGCCGCGCGGCGTGGCGAACAAGTTGCGGGCTCACAAGGAGGAGGTTCGTCGGCAATACGAGGGGGATCGCGTCGCGGGACGGCCGGGTGTGGCGCTGCCGAATGCCCTGGCGCGACGGGATCCGAAGGCGGGCGAAAAATGGGCCTGGTGCTGGCTCTTCCCGGCTCCGAAGCTGTCGGTCGATCCCGAGTCCGGCATCGAGCGCCGGCATCATCTCCACAGCGAGACCTACAGCAGCGCCCTGCGGAAGGCGGTGGCGGTGGCCGGTATCGAAAAGAGGGCGGGCACACACGCCCTGCGTCACTCCTTCGCGACCCATCTTCTCGAGCAGGGGGTGGACATCCGGACGCTGCAGGAATTGCTGGGGCACGCGGACGTGTCGACGACGATGATTTACCTGCACGTGGCGCAAAACCTGAGTCCGGCCGGTGTTCGGAGTCCGCTCGACGCCCGGGAACTGGGCCTGTTGCCGGCGGAGGATGACGCTCCGCCCAGGGATGGTCCCGCCGTAGCGGTGGACGGGGGGCTGGCGGTGGGGTCCGGAGAGGAAGACTTGCGGGAACCGTTCGCCGTCGTCGCATGACCGGTCCGCATTTCGGCGAAACCGGGCGAAACCGGGCGAAACCGGGCGAAACCGGGCGAAACCAGGCGAAACCAGGCGAAACCGGGCGAAACCGGGCGGGCCTTCCGGGGCGGAAGCCGGAGGGGCGCGATACGGGCCGTGGTGTTATCGTCCCCCGATCCGTTCCATCAGTTCCGCACGCTGCTTCGGAACGGAGCCGAAGACGTCGCGAAGGGAATCGACCGGGTCGGTGCCGGGTTCCCGGATTCCGAGAATGGTGGCGAGTTGCTTCTCGAAGTGAAAGAGGGCGCGCGTGTCCGCCTCGTTCTCTTCGAGGTAATCGAGTCCTCGCTCGAGCAGATCGGCGATCTCGGGCAGGGGAGTTTCCGGTTCCGCGACGCGGGTGACGAGCTTGACGAAATACGAGGCGGCGAGGGTCTCGACGTAGGAACGGCGCAGACCGAGGCGGGGCTTCTCGACGGAGAGTTCCCGCAGGGTATGGAGGTCGCCGCGTCTCGCTTCGGCCGCCTCGATCTCGCAGCGAAAGAAGAGGTCGAGCTTGCCCGCGAAGGGGCTCTTCGAGCGGCGCGCGCCCCGGGCCACGGTCTTGACGATCCCGTGGTCGGGGGTGCACCAATGCACGATCAGGCTCGATTCGGTCAGGGCCGTGATCTTGACGAGGGTGCCGCGGGCCTTCATGGAATCGGGAAGTCGGAGGAGCGCAGGGGAAAGGTGGCCCGGCTCGGGCGCTTGTCTCCTCATTTTCCTGCGAGCCGAGAGGACTCTCTCTTGAATTCCGCCGGGGATGTGTCATTTCTGTTGCCTTGCCCATGGAAGAGGAATTGCAGGCGATCGATACGGACTCTCTCAAGGCCCGGCTCACCGAGCTGAGGCGGTATCTTTGACTTCGACAAGCTGGTCGATGAGCTGGGTGCGCTCGAGGACGAGATGAGCGCCCCGGGCTTCTGGGACAACAAGGAAACGGCGCAGACGAAGATGTCCCGCGTCGCCGCGCTGAAGAACCGGATCAACCCGGTGCGGGCGCTCGACGCCCGGATCGATGATTTCGCGGTGCTGATCGAGATCGCGCTGGAGGAGGGCGGCGACGAGTCGGAGGAGGAGGTCGAATCCGAACTGAGCGCGATCCGGAAGGAACTCGACCGCATCGAGCTGCAGACGCTTCTCGACGGCCCGCACGATGCGGAGAATGCCTTCGTCACGATCCACGCCGGGGCGGGTGGCACCGAGGCCTGCGACTGGGCCGACATGCTGATGCGGATGTATCAACGCTGGGGCCAACAGAAGGGATACCAGGTGGATCTCGTCGACGTGCAGGAGGGCGAGGAGGTCGGCCTGCGGGGCGCGACGCTCCGGGTTGGGGGAGAAAACGCGTTCGGCTTTCTCAATTGCGAGCGCGGGGTGCACCGCCTCGTGCGGATCTCGCCCTTCGATTCCCAGGCCAGGCGTCACACCTCGTTCGCCAGTATCGACGTGGTGCCCGACCTCGAGGAGGAGCCGGACATCGAGATCGACGAGAAAGACATCGAGATCAAGACGGCGCGGTCCGGTGGCAAGGGCGGGCAGAACGTGAACAAGGTCGAGACCGCGGTCCACCTCACCCACCTGCCCAGCGGGATCCAGATCCGGTGCACCGTGGAGCGAAGCCAGCACAAGAACCGCCTCACCGCGATGCGCATTCTCAAGGCCAAGCTCCTGCAGCTCGAGGAGGACAAGAAGCGGTCGGAGATGGAGCAGCAGTATGGCGAGAAGGGCGAGATCGCGTTCGGCAGCCAGATCCGTTCCTACGTTTTCCAGCCCTACCAGATGGTCAAGGATCACCGCACCGGCTGCGAGACCGGCAACATCCAGTCGGTCATGGACGGCGATCTCGACGACTTCATCGAGGCGAAGCTGCGTGGCCAGGTCGCGGGGGAGGACACGACCGCCGACGTGTAGAACCCGGGTCTCTCGCGGCGATGACGGGGATTCGACTGCTGGCGACGGTGGGGATCGCCCTCGCCGGGGTAGGTCCTGTCGACGGACAGGTCTCGGTCGCGACGCCTCCGGCGGGGATGCTCGCCGACCAGCGTCCCTTTCCCGACACGGTGAATGCCTGTGCCCCGGCCAGCCTGCTGAACTTCCTCGCCTGTGGAGGGGATCGGCTCGCCCCGGCACGCGAGAGCATCGCGGGACGGGACAGCGCCACGCGGCTCCGCTTCGTGATCGAGCGCTACTTCGAGAGTCGGAAGTCGGTCGTCTTCCCCGGGTGGTCCCGCTGGGGTGTCCATGGCGTTCAGGATGCCGATCTCGCCACCTCGATTCTCGAGCTTCTCGACGAGAGCGGCACCGCACCGGTCGAGGCGGCCTGGCTGGAGAAGAGGAAGGGGGAAACGGCCGCGGACCACCAGGCGCGCATTCACGGACTGATCGAGACCTCGTTGCGGCGCGGGGTCGGACCCATCCTGAGTCTCCGGGCCTACCGGGGGCGCCTCCCGGCGGAAGGTCGCGAGGGCGGGTGGCAACTCGTGCGCCAGCACTTCGTCGTGATTGTCGCCCTCCCGGACGAGCATCCCCCGGGCGCCCTCGGGTTCCCTGCCCGAGCGATCGATTCGAACGGAGCACGCGAGGTGTCGCTGCGTCTCTTCACCGAGCCGGCGGGGCGCCCCTTCCGTGCCTTGTTGGGAACGGAGGAGACCGGAGCCTGGCTCGATGGCCGGCCCTTTCTCCTCGTGCATGCGCCCGAGTCGATCCGCGCGCTCCGCCCCGCCCGGCTGGAATGGGGCGAGCGTTTTCACGTGACCGCGAGTTTCCTGATCGGGGATTTCTGAGGTGTGACGCGGGGGCGTCGTTCCGTCGGCGATGGGACCGGACAGGTTGTCGCCGCGTGGGCCCGGGTCCGCGCACGGGCTCTTGGTGAGGGGGGGCAAACAGTCTACACGAACCGCACCGCCAGCATCGTGATGTCGTCGGACTGCGGCGCGCCTTCGGTGAACCGCGTGACGTCCTCGTAGAGAAGTTCGATCAACTCGCGCGCGGTGCGGTTCTCGCCGGCTTTGGCGAATACCGCCTGCATGCGGCCGGTTTCGTAGAGTTCGTCTTCGGTGTTCTGCGCCTCGGGGACACCGTCGGTGTAGAGAAAGAAGGTGTCGCCGGGATCGAGGTGGAGGGGTTTCTCGCTATAGTGAAGTTCGTCGAAGATGCCGAGGACGGTTCCCGATTCGTCCTTGCCGATCATGCCGACGTGGAAGCGACGGGAGTCGACGAGGAACGGCGGATTGTGTCCGGCGTCGGCGACGACGAGGTCACCGGTGGAGATGGTGAGGATTCCGCAGAAGACGGTGACGAATTGGCCGGTGTCGTTTTCCGCACACAGTGCCTGGTTGACCTCGGTGAGAATCGCCTCGGGTGCAAGGCCCCGAGACGCGGTGCTGCGGAGCAGGGTCTTGGTCACGGTCATGAACAGGGAGGCGGGAACGCCCTTGTCCGACACGTCGCCGATGAAGAAGCAGAGGTGGTCGGGATCGATGAAAAAGAAGTCGTAGAGATCGCCGCCGACCTGTTTCGCCGGATCCATCATCGCGTAGAGGTCGACACGCGGCTGGTCCGGGAAAGGCGAGAAATTCCGCGGGAGGAACCCCTCCTGGATCTTGCGGGCGATCTCGAGTTCGCTCTCGATCCGCTCCCGCGCCGCGGTCTCGCGTTCGAGCTCTTCGAGATAGCTTTCGAGGCGGTTTTCCATCACGACGAAAGACTCGGCCAGTTCGCTGACCTCGTCTCCGCTCCGGTCGGCGATCTCTTGCACCTTTTCCTGTTCCCGGGAATCGGGCTGGAAGTCGTCATCCGCGAGCCGCCGGGTGTGGGCCGCGAGGCTCATCACGGGCCGGGTGATGCGGGCGGAGAGTCCGATACTGACCAGCACGACGAGGACCAGCGGCACCACCGCGATGGCGATGGAATGCCGGAGGGTCTGGCGGAGTTTCTCGTTGACCTCGTGGATGTAGACCTCGGCCGCGACGACGAAGACGTCCCCGTTCGATTCCCGCAGGGGAATCAGGACCGAGCGATAGGGGCCGAAGTGGTCCTCGCCGTCGTGGACGACGGGTTGCTCGTTCTCGAAAACGGACGTGATGTCGTGGGCTGTCTCGTAGGGCTCGAAGAACTCGCTCCAGTTCTCTCTCGGCCGCGACTCGGATGCTCCGTAGGCGGTCAGGACCACTTTCTCGCCGTGCTCGATCAGCGCATACACCACGGAGATCTCCGTCGCGGAGGCAAAGGTCGCGAGTCGCAGGGAGATCTCTTTGTGTTCCCCGTCGCTCAGGTGACCGGGTCCGCTGATGCCTTCGTGTTAGGCGGGGGGAAGCATGTGCGGCATGGCGTGGGCCGTCGCCTGCAGCTTGCGATCGATTCCCTCGAGAATCTCCCTCCGGTGCACCGTATAGGAGAAAAGAGTATAGAGCAGCGAGGAGACCAGGCTGATCGCGAGAAAATTGAGGAGAACCTTGGGGCGGATGCGGAGTTTCGAAAAAAGGCGGTTCATTCCCGGGACGAGTTGGGGTTCTGGCCCAAGAGTAGACTCACGGAACCGGCAGCAAAGGAACCATGCGAAGCGAGCGGTGACGGATTCGTTCACTCCGGTCCTCCAGGTCCGGGTCGATCAGGTGTTCCGTGCCGGCGATTTTGCATACCGCGAGACGGGTCTCGTCTCTCCCCCAAGGAATCCCGTTATGACCGAATCACAATCCGACTCCCGGAAGGGGTGTGGCTGCCTCTTCGCGATCGCTTCCGTCCTTTGCCTGCTCGTCTCTCTAATCGTGATCCTGTTTTTTCATTTCCGGATCCAGGCTCCCGTCCTCGCCGAGGAGACATTCGAGGAAGGGGATACGGGATGGATCGTCGTGGGAGACGCGCAGGGTGAATCCGACAAGCCCACCTATGAGACGGAGGGAGGAAATCCCGGGGCCTACATGTCGGCGATCGACGATGCGGTCGGCGGCGTCTGGTTCTGGTCCGCTCCGGATTCCTTCCTGCATCAGGTGACCGCGGCCTGGGCGGAGAGGGGAAGCCTGCGTGCCGTCCTGACTTTCGACCTCAAGCAGTCGGACTTGTCGAGCCCCTTCGAGGACAAGGATGTCGTTCTCGCTGCGGGCCAGCGGCGGCTCCACTACCGCCACGCCGAGCCGCCCGGCCTCGACTGGACGTCCTACCGGGTGCCCCTGCGCCCAGCGGCGGGGTGGACCAACGCCGAGACGGGAGAGCCGGCCACCGCCGAGGAAATGCAGGAGGTCGTCTCCGCGCTCGACACCCTGTGGATCCGTGGCGAGTTCCGCACCGGCGACGATGTCGGCGGGATCGACAACATCCGGATCCGGTGAGTCACTTCACCTCCCTCCACATCGCGGCGGATCCGATGTCGGCGCGGATGAAGTGGAGAATGACCGGATCCTCGCGTTCCGGATCGACGGGTTCGAGAGGGCTGGTCGTGCCGAGAAGGGTATACCAACCGGCCTCGGTGGTGACCTGGGTGGTGATCTTCTGGTGATGAAAGCGGGGGGCATGCGTCAGGAAGCGCGGGTCTTCCTGGCGACGGTGCCAGTGCATCACCTCGCCGAGCGAGATCGTTTCCGGGGCGAGATTCAGATCGATGATCCGGCTGACGGATTCTCCCACCGGATCGACCTCCAGGGTGGTGCCGAGGTGACGCGTCTCGAAAGCGGTGGGAGAGGTGGCCGTGGCGGGGGCCTCCGCGCCGTCTTCGATCTCGATCGAGTGGGGAATCTCCGGCGGTTGGTAGGCCGTGGGGTAGATGAACTCGTCGACGCCCTCGATCTTGGCGCGGCTTCCCGACATGGCGCTGACGAGCGTTGACCCGACGAGCGTCGCTTCACGGCGACGAATCCATCGTGCCAGCTCACGACGCAGGGCGGTGGCATCGGCGTCGAACCGGTTCTCGAACAGCCAGCTGCCGAATGACTCGCGGCTCACCTCGATTCTCTCGTGGAAGACGTGGATGGTTCCCTCGGTCAGTCCGGCAAAATGGTCGAGGAGGTGGCGGACACACTCCTGTCCGTCCGGCCGATGCCTGACCGTGAGAATCGAGGTCTTCGGACGAAACCGCAGCGAGGTGGCCTTGGGAAAGGTGATTCCCAGGCTCTCGAATCTCTCCCGGATCGCCCGGGTCGGCGGTGTTTCCGGTCCGTCCGCCAGGATCGTGCGGATCAAGGGCTGGCTGAGGAAGTAGCTTTTCACCTCGATGTCTCCGGGTTCGTTCTCGCGCGCGTGGACAAAGAAATCACCCAGAATCGGGATCTCCATCAGGTCGGCCCGGGCAAAGACGAGCACGACGGGATCGACGCGCTCGGGATCTTCGGACTGCGGCGGGCGAACGGAACCGAGCAGGGCGTAGTGGCCATCCGAGGCGACCAGTTGGTTGGTGATCCGGGTCGCCTGGAAGCGTGGCTGCGAGACCGTGAAATCGACCTCGGCCGGTTGCGCCGGCTCGGGAGGCCAGTGGGTGTAGCCCCTGAGCCGGACCGACTCGGGGGCGAAATTCAGGCTGATCGTATGGTTGTCGGGACTCACGATGGGATCGACCTCGAGCGTGAATCCGCAGTTCCGGGTTTCCCAGGCGGAAGGCACCGCGCCGGCCGGCGTGACGGCGGATGCGGTCCCTTCGAGCTCGACCTCGTTCGGCAGATCGGGCGTGCCGGGCTCGGTGGGGTAGCGGGTCTCGAGAATCGACTCGGTTTTGCAGCGCTGCCCGCTTCGCCCATTCACGACGGAGATCTCGACGATGCTCGCATCGCCTCGCTCCACCCATGCCTGCACATCCTGGCGCAGGCCGTGTCCGCCTTGAAGGAGCTGATTGTTCAGCATCCAGTCACTGAGGCGGTCGTGATCGGTCTCGATGAACTCCACCACCACCATGATCTGCTGAAGCACGTCAGGGCCCAGGGGAGTGAGGTACGCCTCCACCAACTCCAGTTGCTCTTCGGTGTTGCGCACCACGAGCAGTCCGGAGGAAAAATCGTAGTCCGCACTGCTCCCGGCAGGAAAAGAGATCCCGGCTTTCTCGAATATCTCCCGTGCCGAAGGGATTCCCGATTCGGCCTTGGATGGAGAAGCATCCGCGAATGGATCATCCGCGAATGGATCATCCGCGAACGGATCCGCCACGGGCTGGGAGGTGGAAAAGAAGGTGGGGGGCACCTTGTAGGTCCTGGTGAAGAAGTCTGGTGGGACCTCGCCAGGCGTTGCGTTCACCACATCGGGCGATCGCTTGCTCTCCTCTCCACTCGCCGCTTCCGGGAGGCTCGTGAGACAGGGAAGGCAACAGAGAAGAAGGCGAATGGCGGTAGGCGGTGAGCGCATGCGAGAGAAGCATCTTGCCGACTCGCGCGCGTCCGGGCAAGGCAATTGCCACCGGCAGGATGCGAGCGGATCGGCCAAGGGCCGTTCCGTTCGGTGCGCAGATGGCGCGACCTGGGCCGAAACTTCCGTTGGTCAACGGGGTTTCAGTCGCGTAATCATAACCGGCATGCCTATTCTCGCGACAGCCCTTCCCGCCGAGGGAAGAGGATGGATCCTGTATTCCGGAGCGAAGGAAGTGGCTCGCGGCAAGACTCTCCATGAGATCGCGGCGCGAAAGACGGGGGTTGCGATCGGGGTGCCGGCGCACGAGGTGACGACCTTCGCGGTGACGCTGCCGACGACCAATCCGGTGCTCTTCGCGGACATGGCTCACGCCCAGATCGAGAAGCGCGGGCTGGCCGGGGCGACCGAGGCCGACACGGTATTCGACTGGGAGGTGATCGATCGGCGGGAGAAGACGACGGTGCTGGCGATCCACGCGCTGCGTCCGGATCTCGACGAGGATCTCGTCCTGACGCGGGCGGCCGGCTATACTCCGTCGGCCCTGCTGCGCGAGAGTCCCGGAAGCGGCTGCCTGGTCTGGAGAGAGCACCAACGTTTCGTCCTGGCGCTTTTCCACGAGGGACAGCTCGTGCTCACCCAGGTGCTCACGACGGGTGGGGAAGTCGGTTCCGCACTCGCCGGGGAGATCAATCTCACGCTGATGGCGCTGGAGGCGGACGAAGCACTCGAGGGCCTGCTTCCGGAGCTGTGCTCGGTCGTGTCTCCGGGTGCGTCGCGGGACGAGTGCGCCGCGTTCGAGAAAACTTCACGCCTTCCGGTCGAGTGGATCGCGGAGGGGCGGGCGACGTCTCGGCCGCGGGTGTCGGAACGCCTCGTGCCGCGGGCGGTTAGCG
>Ga0180436_10006677_pt1 | contig 9982 bp, 10 predicted proteins | sample SS_ome_2_FD_132434 | JGI IMG/M metagenome (GOLD analysis project Ga0180436, IMG submission 132434) | Hypersaline lake sediment archaeal communities from the Salton Sea, California, USA - SS_3_S_2 metaG | ecosystem: Environmental > Aquatic > Non-marine Saline and Alkaline > Hypersaline > Sediment...
GCTCTGTGGTGAGATGTCCCTGGGCCACGTGCGTCTTTACAGTTCTCCCAGCGTCTTGATGCGACGTTGGCGGGCCTTGATGACCCGGCGATAGGCGCTGGGGATGGTGGCCAGGAGTGACTCGCAGGCCTCGGCCACCTGCTGGTAAAAGGTTATGATCGTCTCTTCGATGGCGATCGCCTCGGCCGCCGCCTTGGTCCAGTCGTCGGCCCGCAGCGCGCCCTGGGTGTCGAGCGCCTCGGGCAGCGCGAGGTCGGCAAAGGCAAAGTTGGTCTCGAGAGCGTCGCTGACGGTCTCTTGATAGGTACGCACGATCTGCACCTTGTTGCGCTCGCAGCGCTTGGCAAAGGCGGTCAGGTCCTCAGCCTGCTCCGAAAAGCGCGTCGCCAACTCGCGGTACATGTCAGCGCAGGCGTCCTGCATCTGTTCGCTGCGACTGATGATGACCGCAGCGGTGATGGTGGAGCTGCTCATTCTAGAACCACCTCTGGATGACGACCTTGGACTCGGTAAAGAAGCGGATCGCCTCTTGTCCCTGGCCGTGCAGATCGCCAAAGAAGGAATCCTTCATGCCGGCGAAGGGGAAGAACGCCATCGGCGCGGCGATGCCGATGTTGACGCCGACGTTTCCGCATTCGACGCTGTACTGCAACTCGCGGGCCCATTTGCCGCTGCCGGTAAAGATCGAGACGGCATTGCCAAAGGGGTTGGCGTGGACCATATCGATGGCTTCTTTGAGCGAGCCGGCCTGCATCATGTTGGCCACCGGACCAAATATCTCTTCCTGTGCGATGGCCATGCCGTTGTCGACGTTCTCAAAGACCGTGGGGCCCAGGAACGCGTCGGGGGGATAGTCGCCCTGCACAGTGAACTGGCGACCATCGAGGCGCAAGGTGGCGCCCTCCGCCAGCCCGCGCTCGATATAGCCGGCCACGCGCTGTTTCTTGCCCACATCGCGCAGCGGACCCATCTGTACGCTCTCGTCGAGGCCGTTTCCGATGCTGATGCTCTTGGCGGCGGCCACAAAGGCGTCGACCACCTCCTGATAGAACGCTTTGCTCTCTGCGGCGCTCAGCCCTTCGTTGACGAGGACCAGATTGGCATTGGCCAAGCAGCGTTGGCCGGCATTGCCAAAGAAAGAGGTCATGCAAGCGGCTACGGTGCGCGGAATGTTGGCATCCGGCATGACCAGCGCATAGTTCTTGGCGCCACACTGGGCGATGACGCGCTTGCCTGTCGCGCCACACCCCTTGTAGACCACATCGCGGCCGACGGGGGTCGAACCGACAAAGCAGACACCCTTGACGTCGGGGTTATCGATCATGGCCGAGACAACATCGCGGCCGCCGTTGACCACGTTCCATACGCCGTCCGGGACGCCGGCCTCTAGTGCCAGCTCGGCGATGCGGATCTGGCTGAGGGGATCCTCGCTAGAGGGTTTGACAACGATGGTGTTGCCGGTGGCTACTGCAAAGGGGGCGAACCAGAGCGGCACCATAAACGGAAAGTTGAACGGGCCGATGATGCCAAACACGCCCAGCGGCTGGCGGATGAGGTACTCGTCAATGCCAGAGGCGATATCCTCCAGGTTGACGCCCATCATCAGCGAGGGAATACCGCAGGCCACCTCGACCATCTCGATGCCGCGACGGGTCTCGCCGCGCGATTCATCGATCGTCTTGCCATGCTCCATGGTCTGGATGCGGCTGACCTCCTCGAAATGCTCCTCAAGCAGGTCGCGCAGCCGCAGCATGCAGCGCGCGCGGGCCACAGGGGGCGTGCGGCGCCAGTCGTCATAGGCATCCTGAGCTGACGCGACGGCCTCGTCGAACTCGCCCTTGGTCGAGATGGGCACTTGGGCGATGGCCTTTTGGGTGGCGGGGTCGACCACGTCGCGAAGCGGACCCTCAGAACGGACCCATTCGCCGTCGATCAGATTGCGCAGGACCTTGTTTTCCTTGATCGGTGCCTCGAGTAGCGCCACGGAAATCCTCCTTGTGCGGTGTGGTGCGCCGCAGATGTAACTATTGGGTGGCAGTGATGCCGCCATCGACCAGGATGTTCTGGCCGGTGATGAACGACGACGCTGGTGACGCCAAAAAGATGGCGATCCCGGCCAGGTCGCGCGTCTCGCAGACGCGGCCCATGGGGATGCGCGCGACCAGCGGATCATAGAACGATGGGTCGCCGAGGTAGCCCTCGACCAGCGGCGTGCGTGTGAATGTCGGGCCGATGCCGTTGACGCGAATGCCCAGGTGGGCCCACTCGCAGGCGAGTTGCTTGATGAGGATGCCCAGACCCCCCTTGCTGGCGACATAGGCGGCATAGCCCCGTCGGATGCCCAGCGTGCTGCGGACCGAGGTGACGTGAACGATGCTGCCCTCTTTGGCTTCGGCGACCATGCCCTGCGCCGCAGCCTGCGAAAGCAGGAACGCGCCTCGAAGGTTGACGTCCATCACCGTGTCCCAGGCCTCCATCGAGAGTTCGGTCGACGGCTGCTCAATGTGGGTGCCGGCCGAGTTGATCAGGATATCGGGGGCGCCCCATCGCGAAGTGACGGCCTGGAAAGCATCCGAGATGGCAACCTCGTCGGTGACTTCCAGGGGCAGGCCCATGGCCTGGTCGGCGTTACCGATCAGAGTGGCCATCTCTTGCGCTTTTTCCTGCGAGCGGCCAGCGATGACGACGCGCGCCCCTTGCGAGGCGAGCGCTTGGGCCATCTCAAAGCCGATGGCGCCGGTGCCACCGGCCACCAGCGCGATGCGCCCCCGCAGACTAAAGAGCTGTGCATAGTCGTACATGGTTCTCCTCGGTTCTACCAACCGGCAAACTGCTCGAGCAGCGACCAGCCCACCTCTTTGAACTGGGAGGCGGTGCGCTGGGTCGCGCCAAAGCCGAGAAACTCGCTGGGGGGCATGAGGTCCGGCTCGTAGGCGCGTCGGAATTCCTTGATGGTCGCCAGGCGTTCGATCACGCCCGACGGCACCTCGATGCCGATCCGTTCCTCCTCGCGGACATCGGGGGCCAGCAGTTGCGTCTGGTAGCGCGGGTGGATCGACATGATGAAATCGGCGCCGGCCAACTCGGTCATGTGATAGGTGCCGCGTAGCGCAGCGACCAGCAGCACGGCCCGATAGCCCCGTTCGCGATAGATGCGATAGGCGCGCTTACTGACGGCCAGCCCGACCTGACGAATGTCCGATTCAGTGACCGAGGCGCCCTCGTCGAGCGCCACGTCGCGGATATAGTCGTCGATGCGCCCGATCATGATGACCGCAAAGCAGTCACCGGGCGTTACGCCGGCTTGTTCCGCACGCGCGACGCCGCGCATGTGACGCTCGCCAACGGCCAGCACCTGGGGCACGGTGAAACTCACTGTGGCGGTGATGGTGATGCCCTGGGCGACACAGTCCTCAAGGACGTCCAGACCGGCCGCGGTCACCGGTAGCTTGACGGCGATGTTGGGCGCGATGGCGTGAAATCGTTTCGCCATGGTCATCATCGCCTCGCGGTTGCCCTGCAGGCCCGGGTCGACCTGGGCGCAAACATAGCCGGTGCGGCCGCCCAGGCCGGCGAACTGGGGCAAGAGGCGCTCGGCCGTCTCGCCCACCACGCCCTCAACCAGGCGCTGGGCGCGTTCGGTAGGGTCGAGCGAGGCATCCAGCGCGCCGATGCGCCGTTGCCAGTGATCCGGCTGCCCCTTGAGGGCGCGCGCGGTCAGAACGGGGTTGGTGGTCACGCCCGAGGCGCCTTGGGCCAGCCCCTCGGTCAGCTCTTGCGAGTCGGCCGAATCGTGCCACCAGAGGGTCGGCGTATCGGACGCGAGCCACCGCAAATAGTTCTCGGACATGTAACAGACTCCTAGTCTTCGATGATGGCCACAGCGCGCACAGGCGAGGCCGTGGCCCCCTTGAGCTTGATGGGCAGCGCGCTGAACATGAATCCGTGCGATACCGGGATCTGATCGAGGTTGATCAGATTCTCCAGGTGATAGTACTCGCGCTCGCGCATGACGCGGTGCGCCTCCCAGTACTGCTCCCGCTCAAACATGTAGGGCACGGGGGGATCAAAGCCGATGGTATCGATGCCGATCAGCTTGACGCCCTGGTCGAGCAGCCAGCGGGTGCCCTCGGCGGTCATGCCGGGGTGCTCGGTGAGGTACGATTTCTCGGTGCGCCGCTTGGAGGCGTCGGTACGGATCAGGACAATGTCGAGCGGCTGGATGGTATACTCGATTTTGGCGCAGGCATCCTGCAGTTCGGCGGCAGTGATCCCCTCGCCGGCGCCCTTGTGAGTGAGATCGAGTACGACGCCATTGCCGATACAGTATTCGAGGGGGATGGCCTCGGCGCCTCCGGGGGCATCGGGATTGGCATGCCACCACGAATCGATATGGGTGCCGACATGGTCGCCCATGACGATGATGCCGGCGTTGCAGTGGTCGATGCCAAACTTGGCTGTGCCGGTAATCTCGGCAAACTCTTTGTGGGTGTAGACCTCGCCGACGAACGGTGGGGTCACGCCGGGATAGACGACCATCCCTTTGTGGACGGTCATATTGAGATCGATGATCGTGCGAGCCATGCGGCATTCTCCATGGTGTGATGGGCAGTCCAGCGATCTGGCGATGCGACCGCTGATGCAGAAATGGACGCTACAATCTGCGAGGGCCCTCTTCCCGCCAGTGCCTGACATCACTCGGCGCTGGCTCTCCCTCCACGCGTGGGGGAGGGTCCGGACCGCGGGCAATGCCCGATACAGGTCAACTGGGAGGGGCGATCTCGAGGGCACGAGTCTGGCATGCCCGGGCCCTCGCAAAGCTCTCCCTTGTCCTATCCCAAGAACCAGCCGCCGTCACACTGCAGTACCGAGCCGGTGACAAAGCTAGACTCGTCGGAGGCGAGGAAAAGGGCGGCTGCCGCCAGTTCCTCGTTCTTGCCCATGCGACCAAAGACGCTCTTGTTGCTAAGCGCCTCAAAGGTGGCGTCGAAATCGCCCGAGTCGACCATGGACTGGTTGAGCAGGGGCGTATGGAAGGCGCCGGGGCCCAGGGCGTTGCAGCGGATGTTGTGCTGGGCGCAGTCGAGGGCGATGCTCTTGCTCAGATGCACGGCACCCGCCTTGGCGGCGCAATAGGCAGCGCGCTCGGGGATCACGTCAAAGCTCAACACGGAGGTGACGTTGACGATCGAGCCGCCGCCAACCTTGATCATCTCGGGGATCGCCTCGCGTGAGACCATAAATATCCCCTTGAGATCCACCGAGATCATGGTGTCCCACTCTTCCTCGGTGAGGGTGAGGACCCCACCACGAATCTCGATGCCGGCGTTGTTGACGATGATATCGATCTTGCCAAAGGCGTCGACTGTTTCCTTGACGAGGCCCTTGCAGTCGGCCTCGGAAGCGACGCTGCCCTGCACAAAGATGGCCTCTCCGCCGGCCTCTGTGACCATGGCGACGGTCTCTCGGCCGCCATCGACGTTCTTGTCGGCATTGACGGTGACCTTGGCGCCCTCCTGGGCAAAGCGCAGAGCGATGGCGCGACCCAATCCGCTGGACGAACCGGTGACGATGGCAACCTTGTTCTCAAGTCTCACGGTGTGACCTCCTCGGTCCTCTGGATGTGAATGATGCGGCGGGCAAACTCCTGAGGGGCTATTTTAAGTCCTCGCGCGGCGGCGAGAACAGGTCGAGAACGACCGTGTCCTCTTGCGCGGTGAGGCCATGGGGAACATCGGCTGGAAAGAGCAGACACTGGCCGGGGGTCAGAGGGTAGGTCTGGCCCTCAGCAGAGACAATGAGCTTGCCCGAGAGGACATAGGTGATCTGCTCCTCGGAGTGGGCGTGCTCGGGGAATGCGGCGCCGGCCTCAAAGGTGTTGTAGAGCAGCATGAGGTCCTCGCCCCAGACCGTGGTGCAGCGCTGCACGCCGGGGCAGGGCGCGACCGGACAGATATCACGATGGTCTGCGAACTTGACCGGCATCCTGCCTCCCTGTTGCGCGAGTCGCCCAAGGTATGTCTGCAAGGCGGGGCTTGTCTGTGGGAGGTATTATGGAGAGCAACGCGATGGTGTCAAGGCAATCTGTGGGGGCACGACGTGGGGCGGTGAGAGGGCTCGGGAACAGCAAAGAGGCGTAGCGCACGCGCTACGCCTCTTGTAGATCAGTGAACGGCTAGCGTCTATTCCCAGCCGGTCGAAATCTTGCCGTTGGCCAGGTCCTTGGCCACATTGTCGACGGCCCTCTTGAGCTTGTTGGGGACCTTGTCGTCAAAATCGTGGTACGGGGCCAGGCCGACGCCACCATTGGTCAAGTCGCCCAGAAGCACGCCGCCCTCGAACGAGCCGTCACCTACGGCCTCGATGGCCTCGTAGCAGGAGACGTCCATGTTCTTCATGACCGAGGTGAGCATGACGTCCTTGTAGGCGGGGGCGGTATAGTACATGTCGGCGTCGACGCCGATGAACATGCCACCGCGCTCCTTGACGACCTCCGCCGCACCGACGCCAACCGGGCCAGCCACGGGGAAGATGATGTCAGCGCCCTCGTCCATCAGGCTCTCAGCGGCGCGACGACCATCGTCAGTCGACTCGAAATTGCCGACGTAATAGTCGGTGCCGAGCACCTGGACGTTGGTGCCATTCTCCTGGTTATAGTACTTGACGCCCGCATCGAACCCGACCATAAAAATGGTCACCGGCGGGATTTCCATGCCGCCAAAGGTGGCGACTTTGCCCGTCTCACTCATGCCCGCGGCCAAGTAGCCGGCCATAAAGGAGGCCTGGTCGGTGGCATAGACGAGGCCGAGCACGTTGGGGATCGTGGGATCATAGGCATAGTCGACGATGGCAAAGTTGATGTCCGGGTTCGCCTGAGCGGCCGTGGCCGTATCCTCACCCAGCAAAAAGCCGACGGTGATGATCAGGTCATAGTCTTGCTGCACGAACTCGTTGATGTTGGCCATATAGTCGGTGGGCTGCTGGGACTCGAGGTAGCGGCCGTCAACCTCATAGTCTTCGATGGCCTGCTCGATGCCCTTCCATGCCGTGGCGTTGAACGACTGGTCGTCGATGCCACCCACGTCCGTCACCTGACCAACCTTGAGACCCTTTTGCACTTTGCTGCTGGTCTTTCCCGAGCAGCCAGACAGGACCACGGCGACGATGAGCAGCAGGCTGAGAACGATGAGAACTTTTCTGCGCATTCCGTTCCTCCTCCGATAGAATGTAGGTCGGGGCAATCCATACACCCCTGGTGCCACGCTGCACCTTTTGAGATTATACTCGCTTCAGGGGCACAGGCAAACATAACCGCTGACGAACCCCTGGCGTTTGCGCGAGACGGGAGGGGGGCTATCATGTCGAGGAGACAACTAGCCCTGATATGCAGATGGGAGGACGCCATGCCCACGATGCGCGAACCAGCGCGAGAGATTCCAGTCGTTCATGATGTCGATGTGGTGGTTTGTGGGGGTGGCCCGGGAGGCTTCCCAGCGGCCATCGCCGCGGCGCGACATGGCGCCCGCACGGTGCTGATCGAGCGGCACGGATTCATGGGCGGGCTGGCGACAGCCGGCCTGGTCGCGCCGATCCTGGGGCACACGGCCGACGACAGCAGCATCCCGATTGTGGAGGGCATCCTGCGCGAGGCGGCGGAGCGGATGCACGCTCTGGGGTGCGCACCGGCCTGGAAGGAGACGCTGCCCAGTTGGGGCATCCTGTTCGATGCCGAGGCCCTCAAGGTGGTGATCGACGAGATGTGCGCCGAGGCTGGCGTGATCGTCATGCTGCACACGATGGTCTGCGATGTGGTGCGCGGCGATGAGCGGATCGAGGCGGTGATCGTCGAGAACAAGACGGGTCGGCAGGCGATCAAGGGCAAGCTGTTCATCGACGCCACCGGCGATGCCGATGTGGCCGCGCGCGTCGGGGCCCGCACAACCCATGGCCGGCCGTTCGACGGCCGCGGCGAGTCGATGGGGTCCTTCTTTCACCTGGGGGGCATTCCAGAGCTCTCGGCGGAGCGTCATACCGCGCTGCAGGAGCAGATCCAGCACGAGATGGAGGACGGGCGCTTTCATTTCTACAACGCCGGCTTTTTGCGTTGCTGCGCCCATCACAAGGACCATACCTCGGCCAATATGACACGCTATGGCGGCGATGCGACCGATGCGGCGACCCTGTCGCAGGCCGAGGGCCAGGTGCGGCAGGACGTCTGGGAGCTGGTGCGCTATTTGCGGGCCAACGTGCCCGAGTTCAAGGACGCCTATGTGCAACAGACCTCGCCACAGGTCGGCCCGCGCGAGACACGACAAATCGTGGGGCCCTACCGCTTTAGCGGCGAGGACCTGGTTGCAGGCCGCAAGTTCAAGGACGGCGTGGCGCGAGGCTCATGGTGGATCGACATCCACTGCCCGCTGGGCAACACCACCCCGGTGCACCTCTGCACGAGCGATTGCCCGATGGGCGCCGAATGCCCCTATTGGGCCGCCGAGAATGAGAGCATGTTCCGCTCGAACAAGCTGCATCCGCCCAAGGGCGACTGGTACGACATTCCCTATCGCTGTCTACTGTCGGTCGACGTGCCCAACCTACTGGCCTCGGGGCGCTGCATCTCGGCGACGCACGAGGGAATGGCCGGCGCGCGCGTCATGGCCACCTGCATCGCCATCGGTCAGGCGGCGGGCACGGCGGCGGCACTGGCTGTTTCGCAGGGTGTCGATCCCGGGGCGCTCGATGTCGCCGCGATTCAGGAGACCCTACGCCAGGATGGCCAACTGGTCTAGCCGACGAACACAAGGAGAATGATGAGAATCGCATGCTCTGGGATCACCTGGAACTATTTCGCGCGCGACCATGGATTGCCGGCGCCCTCGCTGGACGATATCCTCGCCGAGATCGCGCAATTGGGCTATGTGGGTTCGCCGGCCAGCGTGACCCAGCCGGTGCAAGAGACGTTGGCATGCTTTGGGCGGCACGGCTTGACCCCCGCTCCCGGCTATTTCAGCGCCGCGTTTTGGGATGCCGCTCAGCAAGAGGCCATCCTGGCCGACGCGGAAAGGGCGGCGCGCGCCTCGGCGGCGTTGGGCTGCAGTGAGCTTTTCGTGGCCGCGAATGGGTTCTCGTGGGTGACCCCCGGTGGTGAGACGCGCCAGCAGCGGGCCGGCCGCGTTCGTTCCGAGGATGGTCTGGATGACGCCGGCATGCGCCAGTTCGCCGAGACCTTGAACGCCGTCGGCGAGATCACGTTGGGCCACGGGGTCAGCAGTTGCTTTCACAACCACGTGGGCAGCCTGATCGAGACACGAGAAGAGATCGACCATCTGTTTGCGCTGGTCGATCCGAATCTGATCTTTCACGGGCCCGACCTGGGGCACTTGGCCTGGGCTGGCGCCGATCCAGTGGCCTATCTGCGAGCCTATGGCCAGGCTGTGCGTTCCCTACATATCAAAGACTATCGAGAAACAGTCCGCGCCGAAGGGATCGCCTCCGGATGGGACTACTCTGGTTTCAGCGAGCACGGCATTTGGACCGAGATCGGCCAGGGGGACATCGAATGGGGGGCCACGTTCGCGTTGCTGCAAGCGCAGGGGTATGACGGCTGGGTCATTGTCGAGACCGACGACACGCAGCGGGTCAGCGCGTTCGAGAGCGCTTTGATCAGCCGAGACGGGCTACAGCGTCTGGGAGTGTGGGAGTAGATGAGCGAGCAAGCCCGTGCGCGACGCGAGCGTTGGCTGCGCGCCGCCCGCTTTGAGCGTCCCGACCGCGTGCCAATCCGCTGCGGCATCAGCAATGCCATCTGGCACCATCATCCGCACGACGCCATCCAAGCGCTGATGGCCAGCCATCTGCTGCTGTTCCCCGACTATTCACCTTGGGAGGGGCAGTACGAGCCCAAGCTGGCGCCCTGGCGACGGGCTGACAGCCCCCACACCGATTCCTGGGGCTGCGTCTGGGTCACGGCGGAGGACGGCCTGAC